>Ga0187781_10003165_pt1 | contig 12413 bp, 10 predicted proteins | sample 0715_SJ02_MP02_2_FD_132447 | JGI IMG/M metagenome (GOLD analysis project Ga0187781, IMG submission 132447) | Tropical peat soil microbial communities from peatlands in Department of Meta, Colombia - 0715_SJ02_MP02_20_MG | ecosystem: Environmental > Terrestrial > Soil > Wetlands > Peat | place...
CTACCATGCGCGGCCTAGTATCAGTGTGGGGGTCGTCCGCTTCACTCCTCGAAAAAGGGCGAGGATGACGGAAACTCGCGACTAGCCTAGCCTCTGCAATCGACCGCGTTTTGCAACACAATCAGAGGTAAAGCGGAAATGGTGACGATGTTCCGCTGATGAACGCAGCGCAGACTTAGCCCAACTCTTGGGCCTCCTAATCAGAGAACTTTAGCTTTCAGCTAAGTTTCCACCTCTACTGGTCGGCGCACAGCGGCCTCGTTACTCAAATTTGAACCGAGACGATCGACATGGTCGAACATCAGTTCGGTAGCCTCGGCGATTTAGCGATCTCCGTTATGATCTTTTGTCTGAAAAAGAGGATCACTTGTTCCAAAGCCGCTGAGTATCAACGACATCCAGAATAGTACGACCAACGGTACGAAAACCAGGTGGCACAACCTCGGCAACCCGATGATAGCAAAGGATTTTTACCGTGAACACCAACGCTCCATCATCGGCGCGACCGAGAATCGGCGGGACCGACTTTGCTGTGATTTTCTTGTTTCTTCAGTCACTTGTTAAATTTCCACATCGACAATACCGGGAAATCGTACCGACTGCACCACCGATTGTCGGCACTAGCATGAAAGGCGTCAGACCGCAGGTCTCACACTGGATTAGCATCGGTCAGGCCGATTTCGCGCATGATCTGTTCGCGCATCAAATACTTCTGCGGTTTGCCGGTCGCGGTCATTGGGAAGTCTGGCACGAAGCGGATGTATCGCGGCACTTTGTAATGCGAAATCTGGCCTTGGCAGAAAGTCCGGATCTCTTCCTCTGTCGCGGATTGCCCGGGCTTGAGGACGATGAAAGCGCAAGCTTCCTCGCCGAGGCGATGGTCCGGAACACCGAATACCTGGGCGGCCTGAACCTTCGGGTGACGCATCAAGAATTCCTCGATCTCGCGCGGATAGATGTTTTCGCCGCCGCGGATGAGCATGTCCTTGATCCTGCCGACAATGGTGCAATAGCCCTGAGCGTCGATGGCCGCCAGGTCGCCCGAATGCATCCAGCCCGAGGCGTCGATCGCCTCGGCGGACCGTTCGGGATCCTCCCAATAGCCGCGCATGACGCTATAACCCCGCGTACACAGTTCGCCCGAAGCCCCGACCGGCACCAGGCCGCCGCTCGCGTCGACGATCTTGACCTCCACATGCGGGTGGATGCGTCCGACCGTTGCCACCCGCCTTTCGATCGGGTCGTCGGTGCACGACTGGAACGATATCGGCGAGGTTTCGGTCATGCCGTAGCCGATGGTGACTTCCCGCATGTGCATCTGATCGATGACCTGGCGCATCGTTTCGATCGGGCACGGAGCTCCGGCCATAATGCCGGTGCGCAGGCTCGAAACGTCATAGTCGGAAAAGTTTGGATGCTCGAGTTGGGCGATGAACATCGTCGGGACGCCGTGCAGCGCCGTGCATCTGTGCTGCGCCACCGCCGACAACGTCGCCTCGGCGTCGAAACTCTCGCCGGGGAAGACCATCGTCGCGCCGACCGCGGTACAACACAGCACGCCCAGGACCATGCCGAAGCAGTGATAGAGCGGCACCGGGATGCACAAGCGATCCTCGGCCGACAGCGCCATCGACTTCGCCGTGTAACGCGCATTGTTGACGATGTTGAAGTGGCTGAGCGTTGCTCCCTTGGGCGATCCGGTGGTGCCGCTGGTAAATTGGATGTTTATTGCGTCGTCCGGATCGAGTGCGGCGCAAAGAGCGGGAAGACGGCTCCGGTGCCCCGGCCCGGCGAGCGACATCAGGGAGGCAAACGAGCGGGCGGAGCGCGGCAACGGACCCTCATCGAGCACGATGACATGGCCGAGATGCGGAAGCTTGGCCGCCCGCAGCGCCGCTGCGTCGGCGTCGATTTCCGGCGCGAGCGCGCGCAGCATCGAGAGGTAGTCGCTCGACCTGTGCTGGCGCGCTACGACCAGCACTTTGCAACCAACCTTGTTTAGGGCGTGCTCGAGCTCCGAACTTCGGTACGCCGGATTGATGTTGACAAGGATGGCGCCGATCCGCGCCGTGCCGAACTGCACATAAAGCCATTCGGCGCGATTTGGCGCCCAGATACCGACGCGATCGCCGCGCCTGACACCGAGCGCCAGCAGGCCGGCAGCGACATCGTCGGACTGCCGGCGCAAGTCGTACCAGGTGAGCCTGGTGTTACTGGCCGAAAAGATTGACGCCGTGCGGCCGCCATGGCGTGCGCATGCGCGGTCCAAGAGCTGCGGAATGGTCATGAACTTCAGGGCATCGTCAGTCGCGCCAGCGACGTAAGAAAGCGATCCCTGCGGCTGCAGCCGCTGATCGCCGGCCCCGTTCAGAAAATCAGAACTAAAGGGATTGTGCTGCCTTGCCGCCATCGGCGGTTTCGCCTCCGCCCAATTGTCGATCAGAAATTGCGCCAATCTCCGAGCTGCTCGAAGGCATGCGCCGCACGGTAGATGGTTGTTTCCGCGTAATGTTTGCCCACCAGCATCATGCCGACCGGCAATCCGTCGCTCATCCCACAGGGAATGTTCATGGCCGGATGCCCGGTCACATCGAACGGGCACGTGTTCGGCAGCATCTCAAAGCCGCGCTGGCACCAAAGTGCCAACGGCGCATTGGCGGGCGGCAGCGGCGTTGCCTTCATCGGCAGCGTCGGCATCAACAAGAGATCGTAGCGCGCGAATACGTCGTCGTAGGCCTTGCGAAGGAGTCGTCCGAGATTCTGAGCTTTGGCGTAAAAGTGGCCGCGATGATATTTGATGAAATATTCGCCGGCGAGCATCGAGATCTTCAGTGTGCGCGAAAGCTCGTCGGCGCGCGCGCGCCAATTGGCATGGGCATCGAGCAGGCTCGTGGTGTAGAGGCCCTTCCAGTTGAAGCCCATTCCGTTGCCGTGCATCATCTGCGCGACCAGGCCCTCGAGCGCGATCGGCGTCCAGATGGCGCCGCCGTCGAGATGCATCGGGATCGACACCGGCTCGACGATCGCGCCGGCGACACGCAAGCGCTCGGCCGCCTCACGGACCTTGGCATCGACATCCGGTTCGCTAGCCGGCCAGCCAAAGCTTTCGGTTACCACCGCGATGCGCATGCCGGAGACCCCGCGGCCAAGCCCGGTCGTGTAGCTGTACTTTTCGACCTGCACGTCATATTGGCGCGGGTCGAGGCCGTCGCTGCCTGCGATCACCTCGAGCAGAAGTGCATTGTCTGCCACAGTCCTCGTCATCGGTCCGGCGTGATCGATAGTGGCTTCGATCGGCATGACCCCGGTATAGGGAACGAGGCCGTGCGTCGCCTTCATGCCGTAGCAGCCGGAATAGCAGGACGGCATGCGGATCGAACCGCCCTGGTCACCGCCGATCGCCATCTCGACCTCGCCGGCGCCGACGAGCGCTCCGCACCCTGACGACGAGCCGCCCGCCGAATAGCCGTGCTTATAGGGATTGTGCACCGGGCCCAGCGCCGAGGTGTGGCTACCGCCCGACAGACAGAAATACTCGCAATGCGCCTTCCCGACGATGGTGCCGCCGGCATCGAGAATGCGGGTGACGACGGTGGCATCGATGTCCGGAATGTAGCCTTCAAGCGTCGAGGCCCCATTCATCATCGGCACGCCGGCGAGGCAAATGTTGTCCTTGAGAACAACGCGTTTGCCGGACAGCGGTCCATGGGCCGCGCCGCGCACTTCCGTCTTCACGGCCCATGCGTTGAGCGGATTCTCGTTGGCGCCCGGGCGATAGCCGGGGGTCCGCGGATAGCGGACCGGCGGCAGGTAGTCGGGCAGCTGATTGACCCGGTCGTAAGACTGAAAGGTGCCTTCCAGCACGTCGAGGTATTCCGCGATTTCGGCTTCCGACATGCTGAAATGCAGCGAGTCGACGATATCGTGCATCTGCTCCAGAGTTGGCCGTCTGACGGTCGACATAGGGCCCCCCAATGATGTGGCGGCGATTGGCGCGGCGAGAGCCGAATTGCGAGACTGCGGTGCTGGCTTTGCGACCGGCGAAACCGAGGACGGTCGCGGTCCGTTGGGTTGCCGCCGCGGCATCGGCCCGTTCGCCTGCGGCGCGTTCGCGGCGCGATCTCCGAGCGACTGGAGTGTGGTGCGTCCCGCCGCAGCGCGTGCGGCGCCCAACCCGACCAGATCGGCTATGGCGCCGCCCCTTACCGCCGCGGCGTCGAGCTCGCGCGTGATCCGGCCGCGCTCAACGAGCACAATGCGGTTCGCGACGTCGAGCACCAGCTCCAGGTTCTGCTCGACGATCAGCATCGAGAGGCGATGCTTGTCGCGCAAGTTCGCCAGCATCGCGCCGATCTCTTCGATGATCGAGGGTTGGATCCCCTCGGACGGCTCATCGAGTAGAAGCAGCCACGGCAGCGGCACCAAGGCGCGGGCGAGGGCGAGGATTTGTTGCTCTCCGCCTGACAGAGCGCCGCCTCTGCGGTCCATGAGGCGGCCGAGACGGGGAAAGATTTCCACCACGCGCTCGATCGCCCGTTCCTCGGTCTCTCCGGAATCTGGAGTCCAGGCGAGACGTAGATTGTCGTGCGCGCTTAGCCCCGCAAGTATGCCGCGGCCTTGCGGCACGTAGCCGACGCCGAGGCGGCTGCGCTCGTGCGCCGCCCACGAGGTGACGTCAACGCCGTCAATGACGATCTTGCCGCCGCGCGACGGCAACAGTCCCATCAGCGTTTTCAGCAGCGTGGTTTTCCCCATGCCGTTGTGGCCCACGATCCCGATCGCCTCGCCTTCGCGGAGCGAAAGCGACACGCCGCGAAGCACCGGGACCTCGCCATAGCCGGCATGCAGGTCGGTGATCTCGAGCACCACGCCATTCGGTTCAACGCCAGCGTCGACCGGCTCTTCGCCGCTCTCCGGAGCCTCTATCTCGCGAACGCTCATGCGCGATTCCCTAGGTAGACTTCGCGCACGCTGGGATCGGCAAGGACCTCATCGGCGCGTCCTTCGACAAGAATGGCGCCCTGATGAAACACGGTGATCCACGAGTCCAGCGTGCGCACAAAATGCATGTCATGGTCGACAACGATCAAAGTGGCAGTTTGATTGATCCGCTTGATGATGGCGACCAGCCGCTCAGTCTCGGCGTCGGTCAGTCCGGCCGCCGGCTCGTCGAGCAGCACCAGCCACGGCTTGTTGGCGAGCACAGTACCGATTTCCACAAGCTGGCGCTGCCCGTGAGCGAGCTCACCGACAAGGCGGCGGGCAATGCCGCCCAGTTCGAGCTCCGATACCACCTCGTCGACGGCAGCGTCGGCGCCTTCGCTCCCGGCGGAGCGGCGGGCCGACAACCACAGATTCTCCGCGACGGTCAATCCGTTCATCACCGACGGCACTTGCGTCTTGATGCCGATGCCGAGCCGCACGACTTGGTGCGTCACCCAGCCGGTCGTATCTTGACCCCGGACGAACACCCGACCACTCGATTGACCGCCGCGAATCTGGCCGGTGATCGACTTGAAGAACGTGCTCTTGCCCGCGCCGTTAGGGCCGATCAGGCAGCGCAGCTCCCGCTCGCGCAAGCTGAAATTGACGTGGTCGACCGCCAGCACGCCGCCAAACCGTACCGTCAAATCCTGGGTCTCGACGACCGGGTCGCTCACGGCTCGGCTTCCTGCAGCGCGATGCGGCGGCGGCGCTTGCCCCGCGCCTGGCGGCGGCGGACCTGGGATTGAGCGAACCGCCGCCTCCAGGCCACCGAGCTCGGCGCGAAGCCGCGGGGAAGGAGCAACACCACCAGAATGAGGATCGCGCCGAGCACTAGCGAGTTGTCGATCGTAGTCTGATGCCCGAGCGCGATCTTCAGCGAACCTAACACCACCGCGGCGGCCATCGGCCCGATAAGAGTGCCCAGCCCACCGACGATGACCCAGATCAGAACCTCGGCGGTCTGACCGAGGCCAAACACGCTAGGCGTTACGATTTCGGCCCAATTCGCAAACAAACATCCGGCGAGGCCGGCCATCGCTCCAGCCACGGCAAAAATCGCCGTCTTGTAGGCCGGTACGTTGTAGCCGAGGAGCTCCATGCGCAATTCGTTCTCACGAATGCCGATCAACGTCCGTCCGAACGCGCTCGCCAGAATCCAGCGGCAGATCAAATAGGCGGCGAGGAGTGAAACGATCACAACGTAGTAGTACGTGGTGCCGTAGATCTGTGTCGTCGGATCACCGGGCACGTTCAGCGTCGGAAATGCCGGAATGCCATTGAAGCCGCCCAACCGCGCATTGCCGATCCGGTAAGCGTCACCCGCGGTGGCGTTCATGAAGCGGTTGAGGATCAGGGTGACGACCAGCGTCGTTACGCCGAGATAGACATCGCTGATCCGGCCATAGAACATCATCGCCCCGATGATGGCGGCGACAAGCGCAGGAACCGCAAGCGCGAGCAGGAACGGCACCGTGCTCTCGCCGATATTGAAGGAAGCGATCGCATACGTGTAGGCGCCGAGGCCAAAATAAGCGGCATGCCCGAAGCTGATGATCCCCGCATAGCCCCACATCAGAGCGAGCGAGAGCGCAAACAGCGACCAGATCGCCAGCAAAGTCGGCGTGCTGGTTTCGCTCGCCAGCGGCAGCACGGCGAGCAGGACGGCGAGAGCCGCAAACCAATTCCAACGGATGCGTCCGACGCCGAACCCGGAAGCGTTCATGTCGAGTTGCGGAAGAACTGCCCGGTCACCCCTTGCGGCATCAGGCGAAGGAGGACGAGGGCAAGCGCCAGCATTGCGATCTCACCCAGCACAGGCGTTGACGCGAACGACACGATTTGATCGACCGTGCCGAACAACGCAGCCGTCGATAAGGTTCCCGCGATGACCGCGGCGCCGCCCGTGATCACGGTAATGAATGCCTTGGCCACGTAGGCGCCGCCGACCGAGGGAAGAAGCCCGGTTAGCGGAGCCATCACGCCACCGGCCAGGCCGGAAAGCGCCGCACCTACCGTGAAGGTCAGCATGTAGACCGTGCTGGGATTGTAACCGAGCGCCGCCACCACCTCCGGCCCCTGCATCGTGCCGCGGGCCACAAGCCCGACGCGCGTGTACCGCAGCACGAGCCACATTGCGCACATCAGCAGAGCCGCAACCGCTATAACGAAGAGGTTATAGCCACCCATCTGATAGTGTCCGATCTGATAGCCGGGGATCGGCGCTGGCACGCTCACGGCGGTGTTGCCGAATATCAGGGTGACCAACCCGATCAGCAGCAGGCTCAAACCCCAAGTCGCCAGCATGACGTCAATCATGCGCCCGTAAAGGAAGCGCACAATCAGCCTTTCGACGACGAGCCCGATAATGCCGACGACCACAGGAGAAATGACCAGCATCGCAAAATAGATATTGATGCCGTGCTTGGCGGCGGCGATCGTCGCATAGCCGCCAAGCATCACGAATTCGCCGTGGGCGAGATTGATGACGCGCATCATCCCGAACACGATTGCGAGCCCAGCGCTGATAAGCGCGAGGAAGGCGATCATGTACAGGATTTCAAGAACGACGATCGCCGCGAAGTCCATTCACGCACTTCCGTTGACCCCCGCCGATCGAGCGCCGGCCGGGACTTCGACTCAAATCTTGACCTCATACTGCTTGTTGTCGTTCGGATTCTTCTGTAGGTCGCAATACTGAGCCGTATCGCTGGGCGGCCGTTGCTTGGCCGTGTCGATGATCGTGAGCTTTTGATCCTTGACCACCATGAGATGGATGTCGAGCGCGCAATGGTGTGTTTTCGGCTCGACGGCGACCGTTCCGGCTGGGCCTTCGATCTTCAAACCCGTCTCAAGCACCTTGACGACGGCGTCGTGTTCGACCGATCCAGCCTTCCTCACCGCCTCCGCCCACAGCATGATGCCCTGGTACTGCGAAACCGCAAGCTCGTGCACGACCTTGGCATCGCCGTAGCGCTTCGCCCATGCCGCCAGGAAGCTCTTGTTGGCCGGCGTGTCGAGCTCGGGACTGTAGTTGCCGGCGATCAGAATGCCGTCGCCTTCCGCAGCCGACAGCGCCAGGTGCTCGTTGCCGACGCCAAACGTCGTCGAGGTGAGCGGTATCTTCTTATTCATGCCCGATGCGGCCCACTGCCGGAAGAACGAGATATGCGCGCCGCCGACTAGCGCGGCCACGACAAAGTTCGGTCCCGCATCCTGAATCTTGGCGATCGTCGAAGCGAAGTCGGAGACGTCGAGCGGGAAGAATTCGGTCTTTTGCACCTCGCCTTTGCGCTCCTCGACATAGTGCGCCACCCACTTGGCAGTGATCTGGCCGTAATTGTAGTCGGCAGCGAGCACGTAGGTTTTGTTGCCCCACTTCTTCATGGCATAGTCGATGATCGGCTCGACCGCCTGCGCCGGCGTCGTTCCGGTGCAGAAACAGTTGCGGTCGCACACGCCACCTTCATAGAGGATGTTGTAGAAGTAGAGCGTATTGGCGCGGCGGAAAGTCTGGCGCATGGCTTCACGGGAAGCCGAGGTGATGCCCGCGTGAGCGACATCGACTTTGTCTTCCCGGACTAATTGCTGCGCATATTTGGTGTAGAGAGCGATATCGGACTGGCTGTCGTACTGGAACAATTGGACCTTGCGGCCGAGCAGACCGCCCGCGGCGTTGATTTCGTCAACCGCCATCGCGTTCGCCATCACGATCGGTTTGCCGTAAATGTCGAGCACACCCGAATTGTCTTCGATCGCCCCGAGCTTGATCGGTTCGTCGGCGCGGGCGCGCCGCAGCGGCAGACCCGCCGCCAGAGCCGTTGCACCGGCGGTATTCAGCAAGGTCCTGCGCGATATAGCCATGGCGTGCTCCTTCCGCTTGCGTGGCCTGTCGTCAATGGGTGCTGGGTATGCGATGTGTCTTACTTTTTTTTGCGCCGCTCCGGCTCGTCCGGCTCCGGCTGCGCTATCGCAGTGCCGGTCGTCTCTTGAACGGCACTGGAAAAGTCAAGACCGATCGAGTCACCGATACTCCTAAGCGCGGGAAGCTGCAGCGCCATACCAAGAATGCTGTCCATCACTTGATTGATAGGTGTCTTCTGCGCGGCTTCGCCATTTCCCGTGCCCGCTCCGGAGGCACCGCCAAATCCGGTGACCTGATGAATGCGGATCGAGTCGATCTTCTCGGCAGGCTTCATCATCTGGGAAACAATTTCCGGCAGCCGATCTAGCCGATATTGCTCCAGCTTCATGCGGACCAGAGCGTCGCTGCGTGAATTCTCGGCGTCGATGACCGCACGTTCACCCTCCGACAGCGCCAAGAGTCGCAGTCGTTCGGCTTCGGCCTTGGTGCGGACTCCCTCGGATTCGGCGCGAATTCGGCGTAGCAGCACGTCGGCGTCGGTCTCGGCCTTGGCCTGCTCCACCGCGCCCTGCTCATTCACGCGTTTGAGCGCGATCTCATGCGAGCGCTCCGCCACAGCGCGCTCGCGCTCGGTCTGAACGTGCTCCTCGGCAAGAACGACCTCGGTGCGGGCCAATTCCGCTTGCGCCCGCGACTTCGCTTCCTCGACGTGCTTGGCTGCGAGCTGAATCGCGCTGTCGACTTTCTTCATCTCGACACCGAGCTGAGAATCGAGCTCAAGCCTACGCAACTCGCTCTGCTTGGCGACCTCCATCGCCTTAGTCTGCCGCTCGCGTTGGATGCGGGCGTCCTCCGAGGCGATCATCGCTTCTTCGCGCGCCTTCGCGGCTTCGGCGTCGCTCGCCGCCCTGATCTTCTCGATTTCGAGGTGCTGATTGATCTGCGCCTCTTCTTCCTCCTGACTCAGCAAGAGACGCCGCTTGGTCGCCTCCAGCTGCGTCTGGCGTACGGAAACTTCGGCATCGGCCTCGATCTCGGCGCGCTTCTTGCGGTTGACGGCGATGATCTCGGCAAGCTTGCGCAATCCTACGGCGTTGAAGGCATTGTTCTCGTCGAACGCCGAAAACGCCGATTGGTCAAGACGAGTGAGCGAAATGGAATCGAGCAGGATGCCGTTCAGCCTGAGGTTTTCGCGCAGCAGTTCCGAAATGTTGCGGACGAATTCGGCACGGCCTTCGTGCAGAGCGTCCATGGTATTGCGCGCCGCGACCGCCTGCACGGCGTCGACGAAGCGGCCCTCCAACAAGTTACGGATGCCATCTGGCGTGAACGACTTTGCGCCAAGCGCCTGCGCAGCGGTGGCAATGCCCTCCTGCGAGGGCATAACGCGCACGTAGAATTCGAGCTCGACGTCGACGCGCATGCGATCTTCCGTGATCGCCGATTTCTCGGCGGTGCGGCGGACCTCGATGCGCAGCGTGCGCATGTTTATCTCTTCGACCTTGTGGAGAAACGGCAGTGCCAGACAGCCGCCGGAGATCAAAATGCGCTGGCCGCCGAATCCAGTACGAACGAGCGCAATATCGCGTGTGGACTTGCGATAGAAGCGATTGAGAAACATTACCGCGATCGCAATCACTAGCGCGACAACGGCAATGACCAACAGCCACCCGAGGATGACCATGTCGGCCCCTTTCCCCTCAGGCCTTACGCCTGCTTCTTGGAATTTATTTTATAATTGAAATGTATCGTCCAGAGCGTGTCAATAGGGTTCGCCCATGCTCGATCGATGACCGCTTCTCATAAGGGCAGCAACTGCACCGGTTTTAGGCAGCGGTCGCGCTTCTCTGTTCCTCCAATTTGCGGATCATCGAGGAGGAGTTTTCGACCTGAGCGAATGCTGCCCTAAGTGTAGCGAGCACGACCGGCTGGATCTGATCAGCCGAGGCTTCCGGCGTATTAAACGTCGCGGTTGCGTCACTGATGAAGAACACCTTGTAGTCTCTCATGTTGGCTTCGCGCGCCGTCGTTTCGCAGCAAACATTGGTGCAGATGCCGGTGATGATCACAGTGTCGATGCCGCGATTGCGCAGAATCAAATCAAGATCAGTGCCGTGAAAGGCGCCATAGCGAGGCTTCTCCAGTAAAATATCATGCTTGCCAACGACGACACCCGGATGCAACTCGGCTTGTTTGTTTCCCTTGTTGATTAGTCCGGCGGCGATCGCCGGAATGATGACACCCATCACCCCGGTGTTGCTGCCGTCGGGGCGCACGACGTGAAGAGTGTGAATAACGATCGCGCCGCGCTTGCGACAGATTTCCGCAAGCTGGTTGATCCGCGGCAGGATCTCCCGTCCGCGCGGCGCTGCGACCGGCGAATTTTCGACGAAACAATTCTGCATATCAATATTCAGAAGCGCGGTCCGGCGCGGATCGAACCTGAAATCGGTCATGATGTTTTCCTCTCACCACGCGCGCAATTGTCTCTCGCTGAGCGACGACCCATTTCCCGCAATAAAGGTGCCGCAGAGACGTCAAAACTGCGAACTAACATACTTATCGAGCCCATGACTGTCTATCGCGTGCGCCCGGGGGCTCGGCAATTGATGACCGTTTAGCTGCGCCAAGTTTCGTTCCGAGCAGGCCACTTATCGCAGAAGTTCAGAATAAGCCGCTCAGCCCAATCGTCCCGTCGGTTTGCGGAAGGAACACTCGGGGGTTTCTTCAATGGCGGACTAACGTTAATTCCCGATCGCGATGGCGGCGCCAGACGGCACGTGCTCGGCTCAGCTAACCGTTGAAAAAGAGCGGACCATGAGCGCGTTGGAGCCGATACCGTTCGCCTGCCCCGGCTGCGGCACGAAATACAAAATCGCATTGATCGACCCGCCTTCGCATGACGTGCGAAATACCACGATCAAATGTGCGCACTGCGGTGTCGCGCTCCGCGCCATGAAAGGGAGTATCTTCTTTCACCTGCACATAGCCACGCTGGGGCGGCTCGTCGCTTCGCTCAAAATAAGCAGGCAAGCGCGGCCAGCCCACTAGGCTTGCGTCATGTACAGCATCTTCGACAAGCAGCTTCACCGACTGATGCTGACGGGCAGGAACAGCCCGACCAAAGAAGCAGCAAAGGACGACCTGCTCCACTATCTTTCTGCCGACCGCTCCCAAGAGGAGCTGGCGGAGCTTTCTAAATTGACACCCGACGAGCTCGCGGCCCACTGCCACTGTCAGATATTGAAGCATTCAAATCCATATCCGACCGACCAGGAGCAGGTCACGCTATAATCAGCTCACTGCGGCGCGTAGCTGATCTAAGTGACTCAATTGCGGCTGCCTTGCAGCCTTGGCGACGAAATACGAGTACTAAATGCGATAGCTGTCGACGCTCTTGACGATTTCTCCGTTACCGGCCGCTTCCTTTTATCTTCCGTCCGGCGCGCGGATGCCGACCCAGGCGTCGCGCACTTGCTGATAGTGAACCTGCGGATCGTAGATCAGGACGTCGAGGCCGAGGTGCGGCATCGACAGGCCGCCGACCGCCGCCAGCAAGGTATAG
>Ga0187781_10003167_pt1 | contig 12408 bp, 9 predicted proteins | sample 0715_SJ02_MP02_2_FD_132447 | JGI IMG/M metagenome (GOLD analysis project Ga0187781, IMG submission 132447) | Tropical peat soil microbial communities from peatlands in Department of Meta, Colombia - 0715_SJ02_MP02_20_MG | ecosystem: Environmental > Terrestrial > Soil > Wetlands > Peat | place...
GAACGGGAGCGGGAGGGGGGACTCATACCTTTCGGTCGCCTCTCGGAGATCGGACCCCCGTTTCGGTCCCTCCTTCCCAAATAGGGGGGCCCGTTCGACCCGTCCGACCCGAGCGACGATGGCGACCCGCGACGTGAGCCGCGATTTCGACCAACTTTCCTCGGTCTACGACGAAACGCGCCACCCGCTCGACAGCGAGACCATCGAGAACTTGCACCGGTTCTTCGCGGAGCACGGCTGGAACGTCGTCCTCGAGGTGGGGGTCGGCACCGGCCGGGTCGCCGGCCCCCTCCGGGAGCGGGGGGTCCGTATCTACGGCCTCGATGCGTCGCGCGGAATGCTCCGCCGGGCCGCCGGGAAAGGCCTCCCCTACCTGGTTCGCGGCACCGCCTACCGGCTCCCGTTCCCGGATCGGACGTTCGATGTCGGCCTGTTCGTCCACGTCCTCCACATCCTCGACCGGCCCGAGGTGGCCCTCGCGGAGGTCGCCCGCGTCGGGACGGGGGGCGCTCTCGCCGTGATGGACCGCCCCTGGCGGGAAGATTCCCCCGCCCGCGGGCCGGACGACGAGCCGCGGCAGATCGTCCGCCAGGTCCTCGCGGAGGCCGGCTACCCGGACATGGTTCGCGGAGGACCGCGCGTCCGGGAACGCGAGATCCTTCAGAAGTTTCCGCCGCACGAGGTCCGGCTCCTGAGCGACCGCGTCGTGACCGAGCCGCTCGGACGATGGCTCAACGTCCTCGAGAAACGGGGGTACCGCCACCTGTTGCGAGTCCCCCCCGATGTCCTCGCCCGGGCGGTCGCTCAGGCCCGCGAGCGCGTCGGGGACCGTACGGTGACCTTCCATCGTCGGGAAGCCGTCGCCTGGTGGCCGGACCCCCCGGGGCCGGATCCCGCGCCGAAGTGACCCGCAGCCCCCTCGCGGCTACCTCGCGAAGCGGTGGGCCATGACGTAGGGAAGAACCCCGCCCACCCGGTAGTACTCGAGCTCGGTCGCGGAGTTGATCCGACATGTTACCGAGAAGGTGCGGACGGAACCGTCCTCCGAGCGCGCGACGACCTCGACCGGGGCCCCCGGCGCGAGGGAGGCGCCGGGCGGAAGCCGGAGGGAGAACGACTCGCGGCCGGTGAGCCCGAGCTGCTTCCATCCTTCTCCGTCGCGGAAGGCGAGGGGCAGGACGCCCATCTCGATGAGATTGACCCGGTGGATCCTCTCGAAGCTCTCGGCGAGGACCGCGCCCACTCCGAGGAGCCGGGGCCCCTTGGCCGCCCAGTCGCGCGAGCTCCCCTGGCCGTAGTTCTTTCCGGCGAGGACGAGGAGCGGGGTCCCCTCGCCGCGGTACCGCTCGGCCGCGTCGAAGACGGTCATCGGCTCCCCCGCCGGAAGGTGGGCGGTGTAGCCGCCTTCCTTTCCCCCCGCGAGCTGGTTCTTCAGGCGCACGTTCGCGAACGTCCCGCGGATCATCACCTCGTGATGGCCCCGGCGCGTGCCGTAGGTGTTGAACTCGGAGACCGGCACGCCGTGCGCGATGAGGTACTGCCCGGCGGGAGACTCCGCGGGAATCTCGCCGGCCGGGGAGATGTGGTCGGTGGATACGCGGTCGCCGAGGACGACCAGGGCCCGGGCCCCCTCGACGAGCGCGCCGTCGCGCGGAAGCCACGGCGCGGGAAGCTCGAGATACGGGGCGACCGCGAGGTAGGTCGATTGCGCGGACCACGCGTACTCCGGACCGGTCGGCGGGTCGAGCGACTCCCAGTGGTGGTCCCCGACCTCAATCGTCCGGTACTTGTCGGTGAACATCGACGGGTCGAGGTTCGCCTCGACGATCCGTCGGACCTCCTCCGCCTTCGGCCAGAGGTCGCGGAGGTAGACCGGGCTTCCGTCGGCCCGACGCCCGAGAGGTTCCCGGGTCAGGTCGATGTCGACCCTCCCGGCGAGCGCGTAGGCGACCACGAGCATCGGGGACGCCAGGTAGTTCGCGCGCACCTCGTTGTGGATGCGCGCCTCGAAGTTCCGGTTCCCGCTCAGCACGGCCGCGACGTAGAGGTCCCGGTCGAGGACCTGCGCGCTCACGGGGGCGGGGAGAGGCCCCGAGTTGCCGATGCAGGTCGTGCATCCGTAGCCGACCACCTCGAAGCCGAGCGCGTCGAGGTACGGAAGGAGGCCGGCGCGCTCGAGGTAGGCGGTCACCACTTTCGAGCCGGGCGCGAGCGACGTCTTGACGTGGGGCGGCACCGCGAGGCCGAGCTCGCGCGCCCGCTTCGCGATCAGTCCGGCACCGACCATCACGCTGGGGTTCGAGGTGTTCGTGCAACTCGTGATCGCCGCGATCACGACCGAGCCGTCCGAGACGGGAGGGGACGGGCCGTCGGGCGCCGCGGTTCCCGGTCGCCCCTTGCGGAAGGCGGCGAGCGCGCCATGGAACGAGGCCGCCGCGTCCGCGAGCGGCACGCTCTCCTCGGGATTCCGCGGCCCCGAGATGGTCGGGACGACCGAACGGAGGTCGACCGACAGGAGCTCGTCGTAGTCGACCGTCCCCGAGGGCGGCGAACCCCACAGTCCCTGAGCGCGCGCGTAGGCTTCGACGCGGGCGACGGTCCCAGAGGAACGGCCCGTGCCCCGCAGGTAGGCGAGGGTCGCCTCGTCGATCGGGAAGAACGCGGCCGTGGCGCCGTACTCCGGGCACATGTTCGCGACGGTCGCCCGGTCGGGCACCGAGAGGCTCGAGACGCCCGGCCCGAAGAACTCGACGAACTTGTCGACGACCCCCTTCTCCCGGAGGCGGCGCGTGACGGTGAGGACGAGGTCGGTCGCGGTCGCGCCTTCGGGAAGCGCGCCGGTGAGTTCGACGCCGACCACCGTGGGTCGCGCGAGGAAGTACGGCTCGCCGAGCATCACGGCCTCCGCCTCGATCCCACCGACGCCCCAGCTGAGCACCGATACGCCGTTCACCATGGTCGTGTGCGAATCGGTACCGATGACCGTGTCCGGGAACGCGACGCGTCCGCCGTTCGCGCCCCGCGTCTGAACGACCGTGGAAAGGTACTCGAGGTTGACCTGGTGGCAGATCCCGTTCCCCGGCGGCACGACATGCATGTTTGCGTACGCGCTGCTCGCCCATCGGAGGAACCGGTACCGCTCCCCGTTCCGCTCGTACTCCCGGTCGAGGTTGATGCCGATCGACCTAGACGAACCAAAGCTGTCGACCTGGACCGAATGGTCGACGATGAGGTCGACCGGGACGACCGGGTTGACGCGGGTCGGGTCGAGCCCGCGATTCCCTGCCGCGCTCCGGAGGGTGGAGAGGTCGACCAGGACCGGGACCCCGGTGAAATCCTGCAGCAGCACCCGCTCGGGGTAGAAAGCGAGCTCCGTCCCTTCCGGGAGTGGGGCTCCGTTCGCGAGCGCCACGAGCGCCGTCGGGTCCGTCACCTTCGGGTCGAAGTGGCGTAGAACGTTCTCGAGCAAGACCCGGATCGTCCGTGGTCTTCGGTCCAACCGTCGGGGATCGACTCCCTTCAGCCGGTCGATACGGTAGATGGTCGCGTGTTCGGAACCCCACGATAGGGTGTCGGTGACGCCCAGAGGGTCGGGAAGGCTCATGGCGGTGCCAGCAACTCCGCGTTCTTGGGCTCTTTGGGGTCGTCGATCTCAATCGGGGACGAGAGGCACGGCCCGTTCCCAGCCCAACCGGACCGCTGTTCCCGGCGGAGGCACCGGCTCGGCGACGGGCCGGCGCATCTCGAGGCGTTGGCCGGAGGCCGTCTCGAGCACGATCGACGTCTCCCGGCCGACGACCCCCGCGACCACGACGCGGGCCGAGAGGGGGCTCGTTCCGTCCGGTACGCGGGTCAGATCGGTCGGCAACACGCCGAACGGTCCGGCGGGCCCCTCGAGCACGTTGTAGCCGAGGAAGCGAGCCGCGCGCACGGTCCCGGGTTGCCGGTAGACCTCGGACGGCGGGAGCGGAGCCTGGAGCTTCCCCTCGAACAAAAGGCCGACCCGATCGCCGAGGAAGAGCCCCTCCTCGCGGTCGTGCGTGACGTGGATCGCGGTCGTCCCCGACGCCCGGAGGACCTCGCGGAACTGCGCGCGGAGTTCGGCCTTGAGCTCGACATCGATCGAGGCGAACGGTTCGTCCAGCAGGACCAGTCGTGGCCGCGCAGCGAGCGTGCGGGCGAGGGCCACGCGCTGGAGCTCCCCGCCAGAGAGCTGGTTCGGTCTCCGCTCCTCGAAACCGGAGAGGTGGAGGAGCTGGATGAGCCGACCGACCTCCTTCTCGACCTCCGCTCGGGGTCGTCGTCGCAGGAGGGGGGCGTAGGCGATGTTCTCGAAGACGGACCGGTGGGGGAACAGGGCCGGGTCCTGGAACATCAGGACGATGCCCCGTTCGTGCGTCGGAGCCCGGGTGACATCGACCCCTCCCAACCGAATCGTTCCCTCGGTCGGACGCTCGAGCCCGACGATCGTCCTCAAGAGGGTCGTCTTGCCGCTTCCGTTCGGCCCGAGGAGGACGAGGAACTCCCCTTCGCTCAGGTCGAAGCTGACCGAGCGCAGGACCGGAACCCCGTCCCATGCGGTCGACAGCCCGCGCACCTCGAGGAGCGGGTCAGAGCTCGACACGGCGACCTCCCACGGCGATGAGCACGAACACCCCGAGGCTGAGGAGCAGCAGGAGGCCGGCGGCCGCATCCGCGACGGGGAAGAGCCGGACCTCGGAGAGCGCGTAGAGCGCGACCGGAAGGGTGGTGAGGGACGGAGGGACGAGGAAGTTGGTCGCGGTGAACTCGCCGAGGCCGAACGCGAAGGCGAACAGACCGACCGTGATGAGTCCGTCCTGGACCCGCGGGAGGTCCGCGTCCAGGAACGCTCCGAACGAGCTCGCCCCGAGCGTCCGGGCGGTCTCCCGGGCGGAGGCGGTGAGCCCCGCGAGCGGGATCTCGAGGCTCTGGAGGGCGAACGGGAGCGCGAGGATCGCCTGGCTCACGATGACGAGCGTCCAGACGTTCGTGATCGTCCCCAGGACCGGCCGCCAGAACGACAGCAGCGCGAACGCGAGGACGACCGGCGAGAGGAGCAGCGGGACGAACAGGAGGAGCCCGAGGGCGACCGCCCGGTCCGGCCGATGGACGATGGCGTACCCGCTCGCGACGCTCAACAGGAGCGCGAGGAGCGCGGCGACCACGGCAAAGAAGAGCGTGTTCCCGAGGGCGGCGACTGCGGATACGCCGAGGTGCGCGGTCGTAGCCGGCGAGAACAGTTCCGCCCACGCGGCGCCGGCCCCGAACCCACCCGCGGGGGCGACCGTCCGGTAGAGGACCGCTCCGAGGAGGGCGGCCTCGGCGAGGAGAACGAGGACGGTCTCGAGCGCGAGCGCCCAGGTCGCCGGCGCCCTCCAGTCGACCGGACGGGGCCCGGACCCTCGTCGCCCCGGACGGGCGCGCAGCCGACTGACGAGCCCGAGGTAGAGGGCGGTCGGCAGGAGCAGCAAGAGGACCATCGCGAGGGCGAGGAGGGCGGCCGCACCGGGGTCGAGGAACGTCTGGTCGAGGGCGTAGACCTGGGCCTCGAGGGTGTAGCACCGGGCGCTCGCACCGCAAAGAAGGAGCGGGGGTGCGAACGAGAGCGCCGAGAAGAGGAACGTGAGAAGACCCCCGGCGGCGGCGCCGACCCAGGTCGGCCGGGCCCAGACCTCGCGGTAGGCACGGAACGGCGAGCCGCCCAGCGTGGCGACCGTCTCTTCGAGCTCGACCGAGGCTCCCTCGCAGCCCGTCGCGGTAAGGAGGAGGACGATCGGGACGTTGAAGAAGAGGTTCGCGGCGATGATCGCCGGGATCCCGCTCCCGAAGAACCCGGTGGCCGGCAGCGCGGTCGAAACGACCCCCGACGGCCCGAACAGGTCCAGGACCCCGAGGACGACCACGAGACTGGGCAGGAGGAACGGCACGAGCAGGAGCGAGCGCAAGAGGGCCCGGCCGCGGAAGGCGTACCGTCCGACGAACACGCCCGCCGGGTAGCCGAGGGCGACCGCGAGGGCCGCCGAGAGGCTTCCCTGCTCGAGCGAGTTGTAGAGCGACCGAACGTTCCGCTCCGCAGAGAGGACCGCGACGAAGCCGCTCGCCCCGCCCTGCTGGAGGAGGGCGCTCCCGAAGAGGAGGGCCACGGGGAGGATCGCGAACAGCACGACGAACGCGACGACGGGGACGAGGAAGCCGACGCCTTCCCTCCGGCCGCGCATCCTAACCTCCCGCGAGGGACTGCCAGGTATCGATCCAACCTCCGGGCTCGGTCAGGTTCGTCGCGACCGCCTGCGGGGTGGTCGCGTTGTTCAGCGCGACGACGGTCGACGGGTCCACGGAGGCCGAGAAGACCGACGGGAGCGCGACCGTCTCGTTGGACGGATACTCCCACTCGTTCTCGGGGATGTACGACTGGAACCTGCCCCCGAGGATCCAGTCTTCGAGCGCTTCCGCGAGCGCGACGTGCCGGGAGCCTTCGACCACCCCGACCCCGTAGATCGTCCTCCATCCGTACGCGGTCCCGTTCCACCAGGAGACGGTGGAGTTGAACTGCCCGGCCTCGCCGGTCGCCGCGGCGTACGCCGGGTCGGTGGAGTAGCTCACGACGAGCTCGTTCTGTCCGTCCGGCGAGCCGAACTCGCCGAACGCGGTCGACCAGTCGGGCGCGGGGTTCGGATGGGCTTCGGAGAAGAACCGGTGCCAGAACCCTTGCCAGTTCTCGTGGAGCACGTTCTCGTAGTACTCGATCTGCCAAGCGAGGAACTCCTCGCCGGTGATGTCGTACACGGGGTTCTCCGTGACCAGCTGCGCGGCCCAGCTCGCATTCTGGACGAAGTCGGGAAGGGTCGCGGTCGCGACCGCTCCGCCGGTCGCGTTCCAGAAGCTGCTCTCGTAGTCGACCGCGAGCAGTCCGAATTCGTAGGGAACGACCCCGTGATCCGGGCTCAGCTCGGTGACCAGCCACGGCGGGATGTTGGCGAGCTCGGGCGGCGAGTAGGGCATCAGGAGACCGAGCGCCTCGGCCTGCGGAGCGGTCACCTCGTCCAGTCCCACGACCAGGTCGGCCGCGGGGAGGCCGTACGCGGCGGGGGACGCGAGCGCGCTCACGAGGTTGCCGGATGGGCAGACCAGGTCGACCGTCACTCCGTGGGCCGACTCGAACTCCCCGAGGAGCATCGACAGGTTCGCGGCGCCGCCCCCGCAGTTCCCGCTGAAGAGGCTCGAATAGGTGTAGACGACGAGGGTCGTCCCAGCCCGAGCCTCGCCGGAGGCATAGTACTCGTAGGTCGCGAAGGACGCGATGACAACCACAAGCGCGACCGCGACCGCGAGGAACGCGGTTCCGAGACGCCCCGGGCGACGGAGCCGACGGGGACGGATCCCCGACGGCACGGTCGAGTCTTTCACAACCTCCGCAGGCCGGCGGAGTTCTGCCTCAGGTGCCGCATCGCGTTCCCTTCGCGGGCATTATCCCGTGCAGGTTCGTGGGGTCGACGAGGTTCCCCTCGTCCTCTCAGCCGGTGCCCAGCTCCCCCTGCTGACCGAGAGAAGGTCGAGCGAGGATTAAGGGTTGGCGGCCGACGGCCGACCGTCTTATACGCGTCCCGTACCTTACTCGACCGGCGTTCTTCGTATGAGCGAGCCCATCGAGAAGCTCCGATTCGGGTCGGAGCTCGTGAAGCGTGGATTTGCCCGCATGCAACAGGGAGGCGTCATCATGGACGTCACGACCGCCGACCAGGCGGCGATCGCGGAAGAGGCCGGCGCGGTCGCGGTGATGGCCCTCGAACGCGTCCCCGCGGACATCCGCGCAGCGGGCGGGGTCGCCCGCATGGCGGACCCCGTCAAGGTCCGGGAGATCAAGGACCGGGTGTCGGTCCCGGTGATGGCGAAGTGCCGGATCGGGCACACGGCCGAGGCGCGGGTGCTCGAGGCGCTCGCGGTCGACATGATCGACGAGTCGGAGGTCCTCACTCCGGCCGACCCGTTCCAGCACGTCGACAAGAAGGCGTTCAAGATCCCGTTCGTCTGCGGCTCGCGCAACCTCGGTGAGGCGCTCCGTCGGATCGACGAGGGCGCCGCGATGATCCGCACGAAGGGCGAGGCGGGCACGGGGAACGTCGTCGAGGCGGTCCGCCACATCCGGCAGACGAACTACGACATCGCGGAGGTGCGGCGGCTCGCGAAGAAGGACGTGGCGGCGTGGGCCCGGAAGGAGCGGGTCCCCGAGGCGCTCGTGAACGAGGTCCGATCGCTCGGCCGGCTACCGGTCGTCAACTTCGCCGCCGGCGGGATCGCGACCCCCGCGGACGCGGCGCTCTGTCGGCTGCTCGGCGTGGACGGCGTGTTCGTCGGGAGCGGGATTTTCAAGGCGCAGCATCCGATGAAGGTCGCGCGCGCGATCGTCGAGGCGTCCCTGCACTTCGACGAGCCGGAGGTCCTGGCCCGGGTCTCCTCGGGACTGGGCGAGGCGATGCGCGGGGTCGAGATCGCGACCCTTCCCCCGGACGCGATGCTCCAGACCCGCGAGGCCGAACCGATCGCGGCGAGCCCCCGGCGCGCCGCCCCGGAGGCGTAGGCCGAGGGCCGGACGCCGTCCGATGGCCGTAAAGGCGGCCTCGCCGTAGGCCGGACCCGTGCGGATCGTCCAGGTCACGCCGTTCTTCTACCCCCACGCCGGCGGGGTCGAGTCGCACGTCCGCGGTCTCGTCCGGGAGTTCGCACGGGAAGGCCACGACGTGACGGTCGTCACCTCCCGGTTCGACCGGTCCCTCCCTGAGGAGGAGGAACTCGAGGGGTACCGCATCCTCCGGAGCCGGACCCTCGGAGTCGTCCTCGACACCCCGGTCGACTTCGGGGTCCGGCGGACTGTCCGCGACCTCGCCCCGGATGTGTTCCACCTGCACTATCCCCCGCCGTTGACCTCATACTTCGCGACCCGCGAGCTCGCCCGACGGAAGGTGCCGGTCTGTCTCACCTACCACTGCGACCTCTACCTCCCGGGGGTGGGCGGGCGCCTCCTCGCGGAGCTCTACCAGAGGGTGTTCGTTTCGTCCACGCTCGACCGCACGCGGCAGATCATCGTCCACACGAGGAGCTACGGGGGGACCTCGGCGATGCTGCGGGGCCGAGAGCTCGCCGTCATACCTTCGGCCGTCGACCTCGAGCGGTTCCGCCCCGGCCTCGAAGCCGGCGACATCCGTCGGAACCTGCGCCTCGAGGGAAAGCGGGTCGCGGTCTTCACCGGACGGCTCGTTCCGCACAAGGGCGTGGACGTACTCCTGCAGGCGCTCGTGCAGCTTCCGAGCGATGTCGCGCTCATCGTGGTGGGCGCCGGGCCCCGCCTTCCGAGCCTCGTCGGCCAGGCGCGCCGGCTGCGCGTCGAGGACCGCGTTCGCTTCTGTCCACGGATCTCGGACGAGGACCTGCCGCGCTACCTCTCCCTCGCCGACGTCTTCGTCTTCCCGTCCCAGAGTCGCCTCGAGGGGTTCGGGCTCGCGGTCGCGGAAGCGATGGCCGCGGGGCTACCGGTCGTCGTCCCCGACATGCCCGGGGTCCGGGAAGTCATCGAGCCCGGCCGCGAGGGCCTCCTCGCCGAGCCGCTCCTCGCGAGCGACCTCGCGGACAAGGTTCGGACGCTTCTCGACGACCCCGCGCTCGCCAAGCGCATGGGCCGCGCCGGACGGGAGCGGGCGGAGGCGCGGTACGCCCTCCCGATCGTTGCGCGCTCGCTCCTCAACCTGTACGAAGACCTGCGCGCAGCTGGTTGATCTGGACCTTCAGCCGTTCGGCCTCGGCACCGGCCGCCTTCTTCCAGTCCCTCTCGCTCGATGCGTAGAGGACGCTCCGCGACGCGTTCACGAGAAGGGCGCGTCCGTGGGCGTCGACCCCCTCTCGGACCGCGGTCGCGAGCGACCCGCCCTGGGCCCCCACGCCCGGAACGAGGATCGGGATCCCGTTACCGAGGGTGGCGCGCGCCGCGTGGAAAGCATCGGAGAACGTCGCCCCGAGGACGACACCCACGTTGCCGTTCGCGTGAGCGAGGCGCCGCACCTCGCCGACCACGGCGAGCCAGAGAGGGCCCCGGGGGGTCGGAATCTCCTGGAAGTCGAGCGAGCCCGGGTTCGAGGAGTGGGCGACCACGAACACTCCATGGGCCGGGTCGTCCAGGAACGGCTGGAGGGTCTCCCATCCGAACCACGGGGTGAGGGTGATGGCGTCGAACCCGAATTCCCGGAACGCGCCGTCCCGCACCATGCGGAGGGTGTTCGGGATGTCGTTCGCCTTGAGGTCCAGGATGCGCACTCGGGTCGCCCCGATCCGCCGGCAGAGCTGCGAAAGGACCTCGACGCCCTCGGCCCCGTACTGCAGGTACGACCCGAACTGCATCTTGTAGGCGGCCGCGTGCGGGAACGTCGCCTGCACGATCCCGTCGAGGAACCGGCTCAGCTGGGTCCGGGGCGGAAGGCGGCGAAGGCTCTTCGGCATCAACGCCGGGTCGGGGTCGAGACCCACGCAGACGAGCGAATCCCGCGCGGCGAGGATCCGGTCGAGACGCTGGGAGAATTTCGGCGCCACGGCGGGCGAGTGATGGTCCTCGGGGGAAAAGGATTATCACGGCCCCGTCCGCCCGCGACACCACCGCGGCCCCGGGCCGTCTGGGCGCGGAAACGCCGTTCATCGTCCGTGGTCGGCGGGCCGCTTTTATGACCGAGCGTGGTGGCGCCCCGGGCTATCGTTGCCATGGTCCCTGAACCTTCTGCGGCCGCGCCGGTCGAAACGCGTCTCCGTGACCTCCGCCCGACCGTTTCTCCGGTGGAGTTCGTCGCCCGCGTCGTGACCGCCGAGCGACGGGAGGTCACGCGGAAGTCGGACGGGAGCCGCCGTCCGCTGCTCTCCGGGCTCCTGAGCGACGGGACGGGAACCGTTCGCTTCACGTGGTGGGACCCTCCGCGCGAAGGGGTCGAGCGGGGCGTCGTCCTTCGCGCCGTCGGTGCGGAGGTGCGGGAGTTCCGCGGTCGGCCGGAGGTGACGTTCTCGTGGAAGACGCGGGTCGCCCCGGCGAGCCCGGCCGAGCTCCCCAAGGTCGATGGCGAGGAGATGCCGTTCCGGACCGTGCGCGAGCTCCGACCGTCCGACGAGGGCTTCCGCGTCGAGGTACGGGTCGTGCGCGTCGCACCGAAGAGCGTGTCGGTGGGGACCGAGCGCCGGGTCGTGCACGAGGGCCTGGTCGCCGACCGAACGGGGGCGGTCGCGCTCTCGGCATGGAGCGACTTCGCGCTCGCCGCGGGGGAGGCCGTGCGCATCGCCGGCGGCTACGTTCGCGCGTTCCGAGGTCGCCCCCAGCTCGTCCTGGACGAGCGGTCGAGCGTTGTGCGGATCGACGGGACCGACCTACCGGACCCGGCCCAGCTGCTGCGATCCCCGCCCCGGACGATCTCCGAGGTCGAAGACGAAGGCGGCGGGGAGACGGTGGCGGTCGAAGGGGTGGTCGTCGGCCTCCTTCCGCCGAGCGGACTCGTCTATCGGTGTCCGACCTGCCGGCGATCGATCCGGAGCGGGATCTGTCGGATCCACGGCCAGGTCGAAGGGCAGGCGGACCTCCGCGCCCGAATCGTGCTGGACGACGGCTCGGGGGCCCTCACCGTGAACGCCGGTCGCGGCGACACCGAGAAGCTCTGGGGGGTCACGCTCGAACAGGCGCAGGCCCGCCTCCGAAACCAACCGGACCCGAGCCTTCTCGAGGAGGAGATGCTGGAATCGCTGCTCGGGCGCCGACTGCGCGTCCGGGGGACCGGCACGAAGGACGAGTTCGGAGTCACCGTGAATCCGGAATCCATCGAACGGGTCGAGGTCGACCTCGACTCCGCCGCCGAAGAGCTCCTCGCGCGCCTCGGCGATGGAGGGTGAGCTCGTGTCGCTCCGGGAACCGGCGTGGCGGGTCACGGCCCGCGAACTGGAGAGCTCGTTCGAGGAGGAGAAGGGGGAAGGGGAACGTCCCACGGCCTTTCTGCTGTCGCCCTTCGCCGCCCGGATGAACCGGGTGCTGATGGCCGGTACCCTCTCGCCGGCCGAATCGATCGGGCGGGAAGAGGCACAGGCGTTCTGGCGAGCCCGCTTGAGCGACCCGACCGGCGCGGTCGCGGTCACCGCGGGCTCCTTCCAGCCGAGAGCGATGGCCCAGCTTCGCGCCGCCTCCTCGCCCCGGCCGGCGATCGTGGTCGGGAAGGTCCACCTGTTCCGGGGGAGGGACGGTGTCGGGTACGTTTCGGTCCGCGCCGAGGGGGTCCGCTCGGTCTCGGAGGTCGAGGAACGCGCGACCCTCGCCGACATCGTCCGCCAGACCCTCGACCGGCTCGACCTGCTCGAGCGGGTCGAGAAGGAACC
>Ga0187781_10003168_pt1 | contig 12405 bp, 9 predicted proteins | sample 0715_SJ02_MP02_2_FD_132447 | JGI IMG/M metagenome (GOLD analysis project Ga0187781, IMG submission 132447) | Tropical peat soil microbial communities from peatlands in Department of Meta, Colombia - 0715_SJ02_MP02_20_MG | ecosystem: Environmental > Terrestrial > Soil > Wetlands > Peat | place...
CGAAAATCGGCTCCGTTACCGGTTGGGTTCTAAGATGTTCATAACGTACGTCATATTTAATAGCGCCAACTTGCCTCTACCCAATCAAAATCTGTACAGATGAAATTGCATGCCAACTACGCTTGAAATCAAGGATCTTCACGTCAGCATCGAGGGAAAACAGATTCTGAAAGGAGTCGACCTAAAGGTTGCGCAAGGTGAAATTCACGCTATTATGGGTCCTAACGGTTCAGGAAAGAGCACGTTAGCAAATACTTTGATGGGCCATCCGAAATACAAAGTCGACAGCGGCGACATCTTGGTCAACGGTGAAAGCATCGTGGGCATGACTCCTGACCTGCGCGCGAAGCGAGGTCTTTTCTTAGCGTTCCAATATCCACTCGAAATTTCCGGCGTTCCCCTCGCCCAATTCCTTCGCTCAGCCTACAGATCTCTCAAGGGAGAAACGAAAGGTGACGCGAAAGGCGTCGGCGGGGAAATGATCTCCGCTCTTGCGTTCAAGAAGAAACTTGAAGAGAAAATGAAAGAGGTCGACATGGACCCTGCGTTTTCGAAACGCTACTTGAACGAAGGATTCTCTGGGGGAGAAAAGAAACGTGCTGAGGTGCTTCAAATGGCAATTCTTCAACCTGCGATAGCCATCATGGATGAGACTGATTCCGGTTTGGATATTGACGCCGTGAGGAAAGTTGCTGAGGTTGTTGCACGAATGGCTGGCCCAGAAATGGGCGTGTTGCTGATCACACACTACCAACGCATTCTTGAGTACATCAGGCCGCAATTCGTACACGTGATGGTGAACGGCCGAATATTCAGGTCTGGAGGACCCGAACTGGCGAAGCTGCTTGAGGAGAAAGGGTACTCGTGGATCGAACAAGAAGCTGCTGCAACTGTTTGAAGGGAACCCTTATTACGTATGTCATGGATGGGCTGAGTGATTAGCGATGGCAACCAAGCAGACCCTCGACATTGATTACACTAAGTACAACTTCAAAGACTCCGACGAAAGTTACGAGTACAAGTTTCCTAAGGGTCTGAACAAAGAGGTGGTAGAACGAATTTCGCAAATCAAGAAGGAACCTGATTGGATGCGCCAGTTTAGGCTCCGGGCTTATGATCATTTCATGAAGAGACCGTTGCCCATGTGGGGCGGAGACCTTACAACGCTCAAGTTTGATGAGATGCTGTACTACGCCAGTTCGACTGAGAAGAAAAGTCGCTCATGGGAAGAGGTGCCCGCATACATCAAGGACACTTTCGATAAGCTGGGCATACCTGAAGCCGAGCGAAAATTCTTGGGTGGTGTTGGTGCTCAGTATGAATCGGAAGTGGTGTACCACAGCCTTAGAGACGACCTTGCAAAGAAGGGCATAATTTTCACAGACACCGATACAGCACTGCGAGAACATCCTGACATCTTCAAGAAATATTTCGGCACTGTAATACCGCCTGAAGATAACAAGTTCGCGGCGTTGAACAGTGCAGTTTGGAGTGGTGGAAGTTTCATCTATGTTCCGCCTGGTGTCACAGTTGATGTGCCGCTTCAAGCATATTTCAGAATCAACACGCAAAACATGGGACAGTTTGAGCGGACATTGATAATAGCTGATGAAAACAGCAGGGTGCACTACATAGAAGGCTGCACTGCCCCAATCTACTCCACCGATTCACTGCACTCAGCAGTCGTTGAGATCATAGCTAGACCCGGCGCGTACGTGCGATACACAACGATCCAAAATTGGTCCAATGACGTTTACAACTTAGTCACGAAGCGAGCCTACGCATATGCTAACGCAACCGTTGAATGGGTTGATGGAAACCTTGGCAGCAAACTTACGATGAAGTATCCCTCGATATACCTGGTCGGGCCGGGAGCGAAGGGCGAGATTCTCTCAGTTGCGTTCGCGGGCAAAGGCCAACACCAAGATTCAGGCGGAAAGGCGGTACACATCGCCCCACACACAACATCCCGAATCACCTCCAAATCCGTCTCGAAGGATGGTGGAAGGGCGACCTACAGAGGCTTACTCCATGTCGCTAAAGGAGCCAAGGCTGTGAGATCGACCGTCAGATGCGACGCCCTACTTCTCGATGAATACTCAAGGACCGATACTTACCCCTACAACGAGATTAACGAAGATGACGCTACTACGACCCATGAGGCGTCAGTGGGCAAGATTGGGGAAGATCAAATGTTCTACTTGATGTCCCGCGGACTTTCAGAGCAAGAGGCACTTAGCATGATTGTTATGGGATTCATGGAGCCATTCACAAAGGAACTGCCAATGGAATACGCTATAGAATTGAACAGGCTCATCCAAATGGAAATGGCTGGCTCAGTGGGCTAAACTCAAATCTTATCCCTTACTCGTTACCGACGATCCTAATCCTGCGATAGTGACCACTAATGTCAGAACTAACACTCGCACAATCAACTGACCAGTACATCAGCTCGTTGACGAAATCGAGGCAGGAACCGGAATCATTGCGAGAGTTTCGCGTCAAATCACTCGACCTTTTCCGAAAGCTGCCAACGGAAAGCTCGAACTTGTACGCTAAGTATGTTGACTTGGCCGGAGTCGACTTCGAGTCAATGAGTTTAGCTCCTACAGAGCCTTCGAAGTCACAAATTGAAACAGTTATGGGCAAGCTGAAATCGGATAGAGCCCTTACCATATTTCAGATCGAATCGAAAACGTTTCCAGCGGAAATACCCGATACCCTCCGAAAAGAAGGCATTGTATTTACAGACTTAAGAACTGCAATTCGCAATGAACCGAAAATATTCAGCCGCTACTTCCTTGAGAGAGCAATACTTCCTGAGGAAGACAAATTCGCGGCGCTAAATAATGCCCTCTTTACATCAGGATTCTACTTGCACGTCCCGAAAGGCATCGAGGTAACCGTCCCATTCAGATTTGTAACCATAGTCGACTCCGAAGGGAGTGGAGTTTTCGCTCAGAATCTTGTAATGGCCGAAAACCGGAGCAAGTTCACAATTCTTGAAGAATTGTACTCTACCCGTCTGACCGCCCAATCCAGAAAATCAACTTACAGTAACCTTTCTGAGGTGTACCTACATGATGGCGCAGAGGTTACGTATGGCAGCATCAATAATCTTGGCCACAGCGTAAACGTGTTCTCAAACAAGAAGTCAATCGGGGAACGAGATAGCAAGATAGTTTGGTCCTCTGGGTTGTTGGGCGGAGCGTTCACACGTTCCCGGCTTGAGAGCGTAATGAAGGAATCCGGCGCATCTTCTGAAAATGTTGAGGTTGTGTTTGGGGCGGGTACGCAGCGTTTCGATACGGTTTCGAACATAACCCATAGCGGACCAAACACTAGCGGTCACGCTATCTCAAAAGGAGTGGTTAAGGATACGTCGAGGTCGATTTTCAAAGGCATGATTAGAATCGAGAAGAACGCCAAGAACTCTCGGGCCTACCTTGCTGAACACGCCATGATACTTGGAAAGGGAGCTTTAGCCGACGCCATACCTGGACTTGAAATTGAGACCAATGACGTTAAAGCCACACATTCAGCGTCAGTCGCGCAAATCAATGAAGAAGACATATTCTATCTCATGTCCCGAGGCCTATCAGAAGACGAGTCGAAGAAGTTGATTATAGTTGGATTTTTTGAACCAATAGTCGAACGAATCCCTGTGCCGGAAGTTGCAAAACGGATTCGACGGATAGTCGACCTGAAGTGGTCAGGAATCTACGACTTCGACTCCTCATTGACGGTGCCGACATTTGACGACGAATACTACGAAGAAGGCCACAAGACCAGAGACATCTTCGAGGGACACTACAAGTACCGCTAGGGTTATCACAATTCCCGGATACCTCGGATTATCCCAGTATAACCTTAGCAGGTGTTGCATATCGGTTGGTTGCGTCACCTGAACAGTTTCTGATCAATCATGAGAGGAATGGAAAAGTGTCGAATATAGGAGACCATGCTTCGCCATTTATGGGAGGCATTGTTTCCCGCTAATGTTTTGGACCTGAATTTCCACGACATCAAGTTTTTCAAGTTGGCCATTTTCAAAAACAGGTTTGATCTTCTTGAGAGCATATTTCAAGACCAGTTTTTCTAGGATTTCCACCCTCTGTGATTCGCTGTAGACGACCCGTGCTTCTCCAGAGGCGATAACGCTCTTGTAATAGCACCCAAAGTCGCAGCCGATTTCGCCCTGCTTGATATCAATGAGTTGGTCGACTTCGAAGCATACTTTGGGGTTGCCTTTCATGTTCTCGAGTTTTCTGCCCACCCTAGCGGAGTGAAAGTAGATTTTTCCGTTCTCATATAGGTAGTTCAATGGAGTAACATATGGCTCATTTCCTAGACACGTCCCAAGGCGCCCCACAGGAGCCTTTTCCAGCAACTCCTTTGCGTCCTCAGAACTCATGCTCCTCTCCATTCGTCTTAATTGAGCATACAAGAGCTATCACTTCACGAGCACAGACTGCCCACGATACGTCGCTATAATCCCTGCTACTGGCACCCTTTACCGGAGGGACATCATAGCTAGCAACGGATCCCCGAAGAGCTCGCCTTCAACATCAAAATGATACTAGTAGGAGGATACCGCCTCGCGAATGGGCACGGAAAGGCCGATCGATTCATACCCTTAGGTAAGACCAATTTACAACTTCTTAAGACGCCACAATGGTTAAAGGGTCCTAGCTCCAACGAGCCAAGCCGAGTAAAACCTCATTCATAAGTGAGAATTAGTCGACAAGCATGGTGGTTAAACGCTTGGAAAAAACAGAGAGCAACGCGGAACGAGCAGATAGAATGATCGCAGAGGCCAAACGTATTATTGCTCAGGCAAAGGAGCACAACTTACACCTGCGTCTTCTTGGAGCCATCGCGTTCCAGATTCAGTGTCCAAAGTTCAACTTCCTAAGTAGAAAGCTCAACAGGATTCTAACCGACCTCGACTTCGCCGGCTATAGTAAGGAAAATAACAAGGTTGCTGCAATGTTGAGAGAGCTTGGTTACGCTGACGAACCCGCTGTCACCACCCTGTTTGGGCACAGACGTATGGTTTGGGACCATGAGTCGAACGGTTTGCACGCCGACGTCTTTTTCGATAAATTGGAAATGAATCACGATATTCCTTTCGAAAACCGTCTCGACATCGATGAAATTACAATTCCGCTCTCCGACTTGTTGCTCGAGAAAATGCAAATCGTTCAAATCAACGAGAAAGATGTCATCGATACGATCATGCTTTTGCGTGAACACGAAATTGGGAACAGTAGCCCGCAAGGCACGATTGATGCTGGGTACATTTCCAAACTGCTGTCTAACGACTGGGGCTTCTATTACACGGTGACTACGAACCTCGGAAAAATCAAAGGTCGATTGGATCAATTCGAAGAGTTGACGGGCGAGGATCGTGCCGATATCTCGGCCAAAATTGACAAGTTGCTTGACAGAGTAGAGAGCCAACCAAAAGCACTCTCTTGGAGACTAAGAGCCAAAGTAGGTCCCAAGAGTAAGTGGTATAAGGACGTTGAAGAAGTGATCGACCGTTGACGGAACTACTGAAGACGCAGCGGTAATTTTAGGTGCAATAAACATGCGTGTTGCGCTATGTTCCTACACGTAACTAAGAATCACGCGAGGTGGGTCTGAGTGCTTCGCGGACGAGACTTCTTGTCCTTAATGGATTTCTCGCGACTTGAGATCGAAACCATTCTTGAATCCGCGAGAGAACTCAAACAGAAATTACGACGACATGAACCACACGAATACTTACATGGTAGAAGCGTTGCGGTTCTTTTTGAGAAGCCCTCGACAAGGACTAGGACGTCCTTCCAGGCAGCTATTGCTCACCTAGGCGCTCAAAGCTTCTACATGAGGCCTGATGAGATGCAGCTCGCGCGAGGAGAACCGGTAAAAGATACTGCACGCGTAATCGATCGATACTGCGATGCACTGGTTATGCGAACGTTTGGGCAGGATCGGATAGACGAATTCGCCCGTTACATGCAAAACCCAGTTATCAACGCCCTTACCGACCTGACACACCCTTGTCAGGGGCTAGCAGACATGCTGACAATACTTGAGTACAAAGGACAACTAGATACTGTCAAAGTCTGTTATGCAGGTGATGTTTGGAATGTGTGCCACAGCCTCATCGTGGCTTCTTCTATCTTCGGCTTCGGGCTGAGTGTAGCACGGCCAAACGGTTACGAACCCAACGAAAGAATCATGAAGTTTGCTGTGGAGAAGGCGCAACACACTGGCGCCGAAATCCTGATCACGGACGACCTCAAGCAGGCGGTGAAGGGGGCAGACGTTCTATATGCCAATACGTGGCACAGCATGGGTGGTGCAGAGAAGGAGAAAGAGAAGCGTTTACGGGACTTCGCCCCATTTCAGCTAAACCCCAAAGTCGCTGAAGCTGCAAACCCGGACTACATCTTCATGCATTGTCTTCCAGGCTATAGAGGTGAAGAGATGGTGGAGGAGATGATTGAAGGACCCCACTCTGCAGTCTGGGAGCAAGCGGAGAACCGAATGCATACTCAGAAGGCTGTACTAGCGCTTACAATGACCTAGAGAAGTTAAGATGCTGATTTCGATATGTGGACGGTTAATTCTGAATCCGGGACCCTCCACGCTGTTCTCATACAAGACACAACACGGAATTTTTGGGAAAACAAACTGCCCTTCGTCGGCGGCGAATCGAATCTAGAATACCTACACAGATGCCCCCACGCCGACTACGAAGCCGGTGGACATGACCAGTGGTTGAAGCTGGAGCAGTTCTTGAAGGAAGAAGGTGTGCAAGTGTTCGAGGTGACCGCGATTCTGAAGAAAGCGATCGAACGAGCATCGGATGCGGAACGAAAAGAGATTATCAGAAAGTTCTGGGGGGAGAGTCGCCGGGCTCCATCCCCGGCTGAGCTTAGGGTTGAACACATAACTGACGGGTACCCCACTGTGCCATACTTCGATCAAGCTAACGATGAACTCATACTTCCAGACTTCAAGAGAGCGGCTTGGACATACACGAGGGACACATCCTTCACGACTCAGGTCGGAACCGTCATCTGCAATATGCGCAGGTACAGCAGACTCCTTGAACCGCGAGTTGTGAAACTTGCGTACGAGTCCGATCCAGTTCTGAGAGAAAATCTCAACCTGATCTGGGACGCGAACGACTTAACGATAGCAAACACAGAGCCTCCGAACATTGAAGGAGGCGACACCGAAATAATCGATCAGGAGACCATAGCAGTAGGGCTAGGCCAACGTTCAACTTTCACAGGCTTCCTTGAGTTTGCCAAGAAAATTTTCTCCTCCGACACGAATCGTCAGATCAAATATGTCTGCGCCGTCTTGAACGCTGACTATCCAGCAGTGGACTACATGCACTTAGATGTGGTAATCAACTTTCCAGCCAATCGACAGGCCCTCATCATGCCCTACTATTTTGAGAGTGAAGTAGTGAAAGATATGCCCCCGAAAAAACTCCTGCTGAAACTGCTGGCCTCCACAAGAGCTCAATCGGAACGCGATGGTAGACCTATGGAGGAAGTTGTACGCCCGTCTGCGTTCGAGAAAGCAGGCCAATGCTACGTGTACGTCAGGGGCGACAGCGATGAACCCAGATTGCTGAGACGCGAGGTGAGCTTCGTGGATTTCTTGATAAGAGAAGAGAAGATCGACAAGGACGGCTTAATCTACGTGGGAGGCGAACCAAAAAAGAAGAATGACGTGGAGCACCTAATGCGCGCGCTCATGGAGCAGACTCGTGGCGCAACCAATATTGTTACCATAAAATCGGGCACGGTCGTATCCTACGCACGAACTACGACAACCATCGAAGCCCTGATGAAGCATGGAATTCGCGTCAAAAAGTGGGATGATAGTTACCTAGACATGTTGGGAGGACCACACTGTTCAACGGCCCCTCTGCTCAGAGAGGCTAACTAAGCGTAGATCAAGAAAGAGCTGTTGGTTGGACGAAAAGGAAGCTTCATCCCAATTTCATTGGTTGCTGGAAGAGTATGTACCTTTTCACATAGCAATTAACTTGCGCTCAAGCCTTTGCTGATATACGTTGACGGCCCCCGATGTTTTGGTGGTCGAAACCTTGCTCTTTCCGGGTTTCTGACATTCGTCCATTTTATTCTAGACGTCTGCCGTTTCTCCAGTAGAAGCCAAGGAAGCTCAATTGAGCGTGATATCTTTCACGGTGTGAGTAAATGCTCGAATATATTATATCTAAGTTACTGTTATAGAGTTGATTCACCGCAATCCGACTGAGTGACTTGTTTTGAGTGGAACTCCTACTGAGGGACCAGCATACGTTCGAAAAGCCTCCGGCCTTGTTCGTGAGCTGAATGCGAGAGATTTCGCGTTCTTCAATCTCGCCGGATTCGGGCTCTTTTTCTCACTCTTCTACTGGGTAAGTCTCACACCGCTTATTGGTGGCAACTACATAGTAGGGTTCTTGCTTTACGTGCTCGCAGCACTTTGTGTTACTTTAATTTACTACTGTTTCATGGTCATAATGCCCAGGAGCGGCGGCGACTACGTGTTCGTCAGTAGAGCATTGCACCCCGCAATCGGTTTCATCGGCAACTTAACTTTCGGTGTCCTCTGGCTGCTCTTCGTCGCAGTCACGGCCGTCACGATTACCTCGACAGGCATTTCCACATTCGTTGGTTACGTGGGAGTAGTTTACAATTCTCCCTCAATGGTCAATATTGCGACGGCCATGACGACCCCGTTATGGACATTCGTCTTGGGAGTAGTATGGGTGCTTCTAGGAGCATTCATTGCTATTCCGTCCCTTCGAACCTATCTCAGAATTCAGCAGGTCATCATCATCATTGTCGTACTTTTCTATATTATCGGCCTTGTGACTCTATCGGTGGCAACGCCCTCAAGCTTTACGTCATCATTCAACAACTTTGCGTCCCAATACACGGCCAATATGACCAACCATTACAATGGCGTAATCTCTGCGGCTGCATCCGATGGCTGGGTCATCCCTGATCAAACCTCTCTTTGGAGTAGCGTTCTTCTACTTCCTGCGTTTGGTGTCGTAGGCTTCTTCCAGTGGAACGCAAACGTTGGCGGCGAGATTAGAAGCCCCAAGAAAACAGCGCTATATGGTTTAGTAGTTGGCGCTATGATCTTTCTCGGCCTGTGTGCCGCCGGTACGCTCCTTCTGTACCGCGTTGCAGGATTCAATTTTCTGTCATCAATCGATTACTTGCTGTTCAATGATCCCGGCAAAGTCCCGTTACCGATGCTGCCTTACGCTGGCATACTCATCGCCTTGACCATGCCATCTTGGCTTGGGGCGATATACACCCTAATTCCCGCCATTCAGCAAATTCTCTTCATCCCCAGTGCGTATCTGGTTTTTTCCAGAGGGCTATTCGCTTATTCCTTTGACGGCGTATTGCCGAAATGGTTTGCCAACGTGAACAGCAAGACACATGGCCCGCTAAATGCCATTGTGACATCCGTCGTCGTATCATTCATCCTTTTTGTCATTGTCGAACTCCCCGCAAGTTCATCCTATGCCTTCCTCTTCAGTTCAGTTTTCACCTGGGTAACTACAATTTTACCGACTCTCTTCGTCGCGATTGCGGCCATACTGCTCTATAAACTGAGACCGCAGTTGAATGAGCTGTCCCCGATAAAGGGAATTAAACTAGTCATCCCAGGAATCGTCAGCATAATTTTCATTCTGATAATCACTTACCTGTGTCTTACGAATCCCATTTACGGAGCCAACTCACCCATAGGAATCTACACAGCCATTGGAGTGGTCGTCGCGATTGCGTTGGTCTACTTAGTGGGCAGGATAAGAAAGGGTCGCCTCCTGGAGCTGAGCTTCAAAGAAATACCCCCAGCGTAGTCGCTTTTGACAAGAGTATTCTTTGCAACCGACGTTCATGGCTCTGAACGCGCGTTCAGAAAGTTTGTGAGCTCCGGTCCCTTTTACAAGGCCGGAATAGTGATCCTTGGGGGAGACATAACCGGCAAGATGATGGTTCCAATCGTTAAGAAAAACGAGAACACCTACGATGCTCACTATTATCAGAGAACGGTTGAATTACATAACGAAAAAGAACTTGAAAAGTTTGTGAACGAAGTCACGAACAGTGGCTACTACCCATACCATTGCTCCCAAGACGAGCTAGCAACGATTACTACCGACAGAGAGAAAGCCGGCACATTACTGTTCCAGTTAATGAAAGAACGATTGGAAGCCTGGATCAAACTCATCGAGGAGAAACTCCGTGGTACCGATGTTAAGGTCTACATAACGGGCGGAAACGACGACCCGTACGAGGTTGAAACCATCCTTCGTAAATCGGATTTCATCATCGATCCCGAAGGTGAAGTAGTGAAGATCGACGAGAACAAAGAAATGATTAGCTCTGGTTTCAGCAACCCGACACCATGGAAAACCCCTAGAGAGGTCAGCGAAGAAAGATTGAGAGAAGAAATTGAAAAGATGACCTCAAAGGTTCAAGACATGAAGAATTGCATCTTCAACATTCATGTTCCACCCAAAGACTCTCAGCTAGACACGTGCCCACGGCTAGATGAGTCAGTCTATCCTCCGAAACCAATTCTGGAGAAAGGAAGACTCGTGGAGTTTGGCGCCGGAAGCTCGTCAGTGCGTATCGCCATAGAGAAAAACCAACCACTTCTTGCCCTCTGCGGTCATATTCACGAGAGCCGCGGAGCGATAAAGATAGGAAGAACAGTGTGCATAAACCCAGGAAGCGAATACCAAGAGGGAATCCTCCGAGGGGCGATAGTCGACCTCAAGAAGGATAAGATTAGCGATTACCAGCTTACGTCTGGCTGACCGCAAATTCGCCGAAACCGAACCAAGTTCTTCTTCACATACCAATTCGCTTGGGGTTGATCCTATCAATCATTGAATGAACCGCTTCTACCATTCGTTCGTTTGTCGAAAGCACTGAAGCATGGGACGTCTCTCTGGAAGTACGTTAAAAGAAATAGATCATAAATCATAAAAGCGGCAGCGTTCGAGGTACCCGCGAGTTAATTTTGCAGCTAAATTTGAGGTCGATGTCGAAGCACGAATTAGAAACGATCGAATCTGCGTCCCTCGATGTCCTATCAAACGTGGGCGTGAAGTTTCCGAACAAAGAAGGACTTAATGCGTTAGAGAATATTGGGGCGAAAATCGATCGCAAGACTATGACGGCACGTTTCTCGAAGAAAGTACTGAAACAAGCGTTGAGACGCGCCCCGAAAGAAGTGACTTTGTTCGCCAGGAACCCAGCTCACGACCTCAAGTTGATGAAGGGGGATGTTCATTTTTGTCCTTCGGGTTGCGGAATCTTCGTTTACGATACTGACACACGAGAGCGCAGAGCCGCTACGAAAGCTGATGCAATGAAATTCGCTACGGTTGCAGACGCGCTTCCGAACTATCATCTCGTACAGGTCGAAATCATGCCATCAGACGCACCACCAGAGGTAGCCGACCTGTACAGATTTCTTGCCGGCCTGACCAACAGTTCCAAGCACATTAGCAACGTTATCTCGCCAGGAGCAACAGCCGAGACTGCCAAAGGAGTAATTCAGATGGCAGCCGCCGTCGCTGGCGGAAAAGACGAGTTAAAGAAACGCCCCATAATTTCGGTGCACCAAGAGCCCATCAGCCCACTTCAGTACGACGAGAACGGATTGAGCGTCTTGATGGAATACGCGAAAGGCTGCATTCCCATATCGCTGTACAGCCTCAGCATGGGCGGGGCTACCGCCCCCGTTACCGTCGCAGGTCAGCTGGTAGTGATCAACGCGGAGATCTTAGCTGGAATAGCCTTGATTCAGGCCGTAAGCCCTGGCTGCCCTGTGCTCTACGGCGCCTCCGCATCCGTAATGGATATGATGACCGGAGCGTTGGCAATGGGAGCTCCGGAAAGGGCGCTAGTAATGGTGGGAGTGATTAACTTGGCCAGATTCTATGGCTTTCCAAGTATGCCCGCGGCTCTAAATACCGAGGCAAGCATGCCGGGTTCGCAAGCCGCATTCGAGAAGCTTGTCTCAACTTTGCCGCTTGTCTTGGCTGGGGCCGATGTGATCTTTGGCGGAGGAACATTTGATTCTGCAAATACTTACTGCCTTGACCAACTAGTGATCGACGATGAGATGTGTGGAGCAATGCTCAGAGTAGCAAAGGGGTTCAAAGCGGGGCAAGAAGAGTTAGCTGAGAATGTGATAAAGGAAGTTGGGATTGGTGGCCAATTCCTCTCTCAGCGTCACACCTTGAAACATGCAATGGCTGAGCGTTGGCTCCCAAGTTTATACAAACGAATGAAGAAGACCGAGCCGAGATGGAGTTTGGAAGCAATAGGTCCGAATGATCTGGTGGTA
>Ga0187781_10003170_pt1 | contig 12402 bp, 8 predicted proteins | sample 0715_SJ02_MP02_2_FD_132447 | JGI IMG/M metagenome (GOLD analysis project Ga0187781, IMG submission 132447) | Tropical peat soil microbial communities from peatlands in Department of Meta, Colombia - 0715_SJ02_MP02_20_MG | ecosystem: Environmental > Terrestrial > Soil > Wetlands > Peat | place...
ATCGCCGTGCCGGCGTGCACTAGCACCAAGTCGCCCGCGTCGACCGGGCCGACCAGCATGGTGGCGACCGTTTCCACGCCGTTGGAGGTGCGCACGGTGGCCATGCCGTCGCCCGTCGTGGTAAGCACCTCGCCGAGGCGACCCTCGTCGCTGCAAGTGACACAGACTTCGTCAGTGCATTGGGAACCTTCCTTCAGCAGGCCGGGGTGCTCGAAACAGACGTGCGTCAGCTCCCACAGCAGGTGATAGAACAACACGAACCCGCCGGTCGCCGGCACTCTGGGGTCGGGGTCGTCCAGCCACAACACGTGGTCTGCCATGCCGGCCTTGGGCCGCTCGCCGCTGCCGATCCAGACAGTCGTGACTCCCCACGCCCGGCTTCGGTGCATCACCGAACGCACTTCGGGGTCATCGGCACCGGAGACGGCGACCACGATGTCACCGGGCCGCACCGACACCCGCACCACGTCGACCACATCCGGCCCGGTGATCGCGACGGCCGGCAGAGCCCGCTTGCCCACGATCACCGGATGGATGAACTCGACCGCGATATGCAGAGCATGCGGCTCCCAACCCGGCGCGATGGACCACATGGTGGCGCCCGCCGCGAATCGTCTAGCCAACGTGAAAGACGTGGCGGCCAGATCGGCAGCCAGGTCGGCGTCCAGCCCGCGGTCGATCGCGGTGGTCGTCACATCGTTAGCCATTGATTCACCCCTCCCCTCGTTCCTCGTCTAACGCGGTCAGCATGGACACCGCGGCCTGACCAAGCGCCAACCCTCCGTCGTTCGGCGGAACCACGTGATGCGTCAACACCTCGAATCCGTTCTGCTGCAATCGTTGTCGGCACTCGCGCAGCAGCAGCACATTCTGGAAGACGCCGCCGGTGAGACCCACCATCCGCACCTCACCGGCAACGAGGCCGACCACCTCCGAAACCGCGTCCGCGACTGCCTGATGGAAGCCCGCCGCCAGCCCCGCCGGTTGAACACCGGCGCGCAGCGCCGACACCATTGCCCGCATCATGCCGGTCGGGTCGATCACTCCGTCGGCCCGCACGTCCATTCGCAACTCCACCGCTTGCGCACCGGCCGAGTCGGCCAGCACCTCGAGTTCGATGGCTGCCTGGCCCTCGTAGTCGATGCGATGCCGCACCCCGAGCAAGGAAGCGACTGCGTCGAACAGCCGTCCCATGCTCGAACACGCCACACAGCCCGCATCGTTGTCCAATTGCGAACGAATAAGCCGCAATTCAGCAGGAGTGGCAGCTGCGACCGGGGCGAGGTCCGCAGTCCAGTCGACACCGGCCATCCACAACTGCGACAGGGCCATCCGCCATGGGTTGCGCACCGCGGCGTCGCCACCGGGCAGCGGCACCGGCAGCAGGTGCCCGACCCGGACGAACCGGTGGCTATCCGGCCCGACAGCCAGAATCTCGCCGCCCCAAATCGTTTCGTCGCAGCCATAACCGGTCCCGTCGAACGACACTCCGATGATCGGTTCGCCCAGCCGACCGTGTTCGGCCAGCAGCGACACCACGTGGGCATGGTGGTGCTGGACGAGATCCAACGGGCGGTCATCGGCGTGCCGCTCGGCCCAATTGCGGGTTTGATATCCCGGGTGCAGGTCCGCGGCCAATCGGGCTGGCCGGTGGCGGATTCCGCTGAGCTGGCCGACCGCCCGCTCGAATGCCCTAAGCGTCTCCAGTGTTTCCATGTCGCCGATGTGTCCGGACATATATGCGCGTGAGCCGTCGGTCAGGCAGAACGTATTTTTCAGTTCGCCGCCGACAGCCAGCACCGCCGGGCCGTCACGACCGAGGTCGACGGGCAGCGGAGCGTAGCCGCGGGAGCGGCGGATCGGAAGCTCTCGGCCGTCGACGACGCGAACCACCGAGTCGTCGCACGGCACGTGGATCGGCCGGTTGTGGTCGAGCACCGCGTCGCAAAGCGGCGGAAGCCGAGATGCGGCATCGTCTTCGGTAAAGCAGATGGGCTCGTCGGAGCGGTTGGCACTGGTCAGCACCAGCGCGTCGGGCACCGCGGAGGCGGCCCTGGGGACCGGCGCCAGCAGCAGGTGATGGATCGGCGAATACGGCAGCATCAGGCCCAGCAGCGGGCTGCCCGGTGCGACGGCGTCGGCTACCGGCGCGTCGGCCCGTCGGCGCAGCAACACGATCGGCCGGGCGGGGCTGGAGAGCACGACGGCCTCGGCGTCGTCGATGTGCGCATAGCGGCGGGCGACGTCGAGATCGCGCACCAGCATGGCGAACGGCTTGGCGCCGCGGGCCTTACGGGCCCGCAGCGCGCCCGCCGCCGCCTCGTCGTCAACAACGCAGGCCAGGTGATAGCCGCCGATGCCCTTGATCGCGAGGACTTCTCCGCCTGCCAACGCCTGTTGGGTGGCGCCCAGCGCGGGGTTGACGCCCTCGATCCGCTCGGACCCCGAGCAGAACCACAGCGACGGCCCGCAGTCCGGGCAGGCGATTGGCTGGGCGTGGAAGCGGCGGTTGGCCGGGTCGTGGTACTCGCCCGCACACCGGTCGCACATCCCGAATGCCGACATGGTGGTGGTCGGACGGTCATAGGGCAGCGCGCGGATGATGGTGAACCGCGGGCCGCAGTTGGTGCAGGTCACGAACGGGTGGCGGTAGCGGCGGTCCTGCGGGTTGAACAGTTCGGCGATGCAGTCGTCGCAGACCGCGATGTCCGGCGGAATCGGCGTGGTAGCTCCGGGCGCCGTCTGGCTGTCGATGATGCGAAAGCCGTTGTCGCCGAAGGGGTTCGTCTCGACATCGGCGATGGATACCGTGCTGATCCGGGCCAGCGGCGGCGCCTCGGCACGCAGCCGACGCCCGAACTCGTCAATGCGGGCAAGAGGTCCCTGGACTTCGATGAACACCGCGCCGGAATCGTTGCCGACAAATCCCGCCAGGCCCAGGTCGGTCGCGATCCGGTGGACGAACGGACGAAAACCCACCCCTTGCACGACGCCCACGACGGTGAACCGCTGCCTTGCGTCGTCGGATCGCAGCATCAGGGTTTCGGTCATGCCAGCCGCCATGGTGGCACGGGCATCGGGGTGCTGGGCGGCCCGACGTCATTGCCGCTCCGGTTGATACCCCACTCAGTACACGTCGCGATCACACCGATCTGTTGTCACGGCCTCCCCGACAAAACCCATCGTAGGCGCGTGCGGCAGGCACCGGTTGGGGATTCGGCACGTCGAGTGCCAGACGGCGGTTGAGGCTCAAACGCCCTGGTCAAGCAGCTCGCCCCAAGCCCTCAGGTAGCGCACCGCCGGCCATTAGACAAGCGTCAAAGGAGGCAGGTGCTGATTCTTCCGTCTCTCATCACCGATACCAGCCTCCAGCCGCTGGCCAATGAGTTGCTGGATTTCACCGGGTCGCCCTTGAGCGGCGTCCTGATCGGTGAGCTCGGCACCATGCTCAAGCACTCGGCTGGAGTGGCGCCGCCGATCCGCTTTCCAGTCTGGTCGACCTCGGATCGAGCGCGGCCGATGCGGGCAGCCTCGCCACCGATCTCAGCACGCTGGGGACCAGCCTGTTCTGAGACGCACGTCGGTGGCGATCCGCCCCCTTACCCCAGGAGGGGGCCGATCGTCCTAACTGCACGCAGCCAGCACCAGTTCGCGCACCCGCGCGGCGTCGGCCTGGCCCTTGGTGGCCTTCATCACCGCGCCGACGATCGCGCCCGCCGCCTGTACTTTGCCGCCGCGGATCTTCTCCGCGACATCGGGATTGGCGGCCAGGGCTTCGTCGACCGCGGCCTTGATCAGCGAATCGTCGCGTACTACCGCAAGTCCGCGCGCAATCATCACCTGTTCGGGTTCCCCCTCGCCGGCCAGCACGCCCTCGACAACTTGGCGGGCCAGCTTGTTGGACAGCTTGCCCTCATCGACCAACGCCACCACCGCCGCGACTTGGGCAGGGGTGATTGGTAATTCGTCGAGCTCTACTCCCGCCTCGTTGGCCTTTTGCACCAGGAAGTTGCCCCACCAGGCGCGCGCTTTGTCACTGGAAGCGCCATGCTCGACGGTCGCGATCACCAAGTCGACGGCACCGGCGTTGACCAGATCCCGCATCAACTCGTCGGACATGCCCCATTCCTGTTGAATCTTCTTGCGGCTCAACCACGGAAGTTCGGGGATGGTCTCGCGCAACTTTTCGACGAGCTCGCGGCTGGGCGCAACCGGCTCCAAGTCAGGTTCGGGGAAGTAGCGGTAATCCTCCGCAGTCTCCTTGGTGCGGCCGGGGCTGGTGTAGCCGTCTTCGTGAAAGTGCCTGGTCTCCTGAGTGATTCGACCACCGGACTCCAAAACCGCACCCTGTCGCCGCATTTCGTAAGTGACGGCGACCTCGACGCTTTTCAGCGAGTTGACGTTCTTGGTCTCGGTGCGGGTGCCGAACTCGGTCGTTCCAGTGGACTTCAGTGACACATTGGCGTCACAACGCATTGAGCCCTGGTCCATCCGGACGTCGGAAACCCCCAACGCGCGCAACAGGTCTCGCAAGGCGGTCACATAGGCTCGGGCGACTTGCGGTGCGCTCTCGCCGGCTCCCACGATCGGCTTGGTGACGATCTCGATCAGCGGCACACCCGCCCGGTTGTAGTCGATCAGCGACGTCGTCGCGCCGTGAATACGGCCAGTCTCGCTACCCAGGTGGGTCAGCTTGCCGGTGTCTTCCTCCATGTGCGCGCGTTCGATCTCGACGCGCCAGCTGGAGCCGTCTTCAAGGGGCACATCGAGATAGCCGTTGACGGCAATCGGCTCGTCGTATTGCGAAATCTGGTAGTTCTTCGGCATGTCCGGGTAGAAGTAGTTCTTCCGGGCGAACCGGCACCACGGCACGATTTCGCAGTTCAACGCAAGCCCGATCCGGATCGCCGATTCGACCGCGGCCTCGTTGAGCACCGGCAACGAACCCGGCAGGCCCAGGCAGACCGGGCACACCTGGGTGTTGGGTTCGGCACCGAACGTGGTGGCGCAGCCGCAGAACATCTTGGTGGCGGTGGACAGCTCGACGTGCACCTCCAGGCCGAGCACCGGCTCGTAGCGCGCGATGACGTCGTCGTAGTCGAGCAGCTCGGCTCCATGCGCCCTGGCAGCAGCGGTCATGCGTTCGATCCTAATTGGCCGCTGGAGCCGTCACCGCGCGGCGGACGTTAGCCGAAGAAGGCTGCGGCGTCGTCGTAGCGAGTCTGCGGCACCAGCTTGAGTTGGCGCACCGCCTCGGCCAGCGCCACCCGGCCGATGTCCTGACCTCGTAGCGACACCATTTGCCCGTATTCGCCGGCGTGCGCGGCGTCGGCGGCGTTGACCCCGAAACGGGTGGCCAGCACCCGGTCATAGGCGGTCGGCGTACCGCCGCGCTGGACGTGGCCGAGCACGGTCACCCGGACCTCCTTGTTGATGCGCTTCTCTACCTCAGCGGCCAGTTGGTCGGCGACGCCGGTGAACCGCTCATGACCGAACTCGTCGAGGCCGCCTTCGCGCAGGCTCATCGAGCCTGCGGCTGGTTTGGCACCTTCGGCGACCACGCAGATGAAGTGCGAGTCGCCGCGCTGGAACCGCCGCTTCACCAACCGACAGACCTCATCGATGTCGAAGGGCTGTTCCGGGATCAGCGTCATGTGCGCGCCGGATGCCAGCCCTGCGCTAAGCGCGATCCAGCCGGCGTGCCGGCCCATGACCTCCACCAGCATCACCCGCTCGTGGGATTCTGCGGTGCTGTGCAACCGGTCGATGGCGTCGGTGGCCACCGTCAACGCCGTGTCGTGGCCGAAAGTCACGTCGGTGCAGTCGATGTCGTTGTCGATGGTCTTCGGCACGCCGACAACCGGGACGTTCTCCTCGGCGAGCCAGTGCGCGGCGGTCAGCGTGCCCTCACCGCCGATCGGTATGAGCACGTCGATGCCGTTGTCGTCCAACGTCTGCATGATCTGCTCCAGCCCGGCCTTCAGTTTGTCCGGGTGCACCCGGGCAGTGCCCAGCATGGTGCCCCCCTTGGTGAGCAGGCGGTCGTTGCGATCGTCGTTGACCAGTTGCATGCGCCGGTTCTCCAACAAACCGCGGAACCCGTTCTGGAACCCGACCACCGACGACCCATAGCGCGCGTCGCAGGTGCGCACCACCGCCCGGATGACGGCGTTGAGCCCAGGACAGTCCCCACCTCCGGTAAGAATTCCGATCCTCATGCCCTCATCTTGCCCCGTGAGCGTCGTCGCCACAGCGTGCGGATCTCAAATGGCTGACGGCAGGGGCCCCCGAGCGGCCTCATAGGCCGCCGCCACCCGGTAGATCCGGTCGTCGGCCAGTGCCGGCGCCATGATCTGCAGCCCGACCGGCAAGTTGTCGTCCGGCGATAATCCCGACGGCACCGACATTCCGCAGTGGCCGGCCAGGTTCAGCGGAAGCGTGCACAGGTCGAACAAATACATCGCCAGCGGATCGTCGACCTTCTCCCCCAACCGGAACGCGGTCGTCGGCGTGGTGGGCGAGATCAGCACATCAACGGATTTATAGGCCGCGTCGAGGTCGCGAGCGATCAACGTGCGCACCTTCTGCGCCTGGTTGTAATAGGCGTCGTAGTAGCCGGCCGACAGCGCGTAGGTGCCGATCATGATGCGCCGCTTGACCTCCGGCCCGAACCCGGCGGCGCGGGTCAGCGCCATCACTTCCTCGGCGCTGCGCGTGCCGTCGTCGCCGACCCGCAGCCCGTAGCGCATGGCGTCGAAGCGGGCGAGGTTGCTCGACACCTCTGACGGCAAGATCAGGTAATAGGCCGCCAGCGCGTGATCGAAATGGGGACAGTCGACTTCGGACACGTCGGCGCCGATCGCGGTCAACTGCTCGACGGCGCCGTTGAACGACTCCAGCACGCCAGGCTGATAACCCTCGCCGCGCAGTTGCCGGACCACGCCGATGCGCACACCGGTCAGGTCGCCTGCTGCTCCTGCCTTGGCGGCGCCGACGACGTCGGGTACTTCAGCGTCGATGGAGGTGGAGTCGCGTGCGTCGTGCCCGGCGATCACCCGATGCAGCAGCGCGGTGTCGAGGACGTTGCGCGCACACGGACCGCCCTGATCCAGCGACGACGCGCAGGCGACCAGGCCGTAACGCGACACCGTGCCGTAGGTGGGCTTGACCCCGACCGTCGCGGTCAGCGCGGCCGGCTGGCGGATCGAGCCGCCGGTGTCGGTCCCGATGGCCAGCGGCGCCTGGAACGCAGCCAGCGCGGCGGCACTGCCGCCCCCGGAGCCGCCCGGCACGCGGTCGGTGTTCCACGGGTTGCGGGTCGGGCCGTAGGCCGAGTTCTCGGTCGACGAGCCCATCGCGAACTCGTCCATGTTGGTCTTGCCCAGGATCGGGATACCGGCCGCCCGCAACCGCGCGGTCACGGTGGCGTCGTAGGGGGACCGCCAGCCCTCGAGGATCTTCGACCCACAGGTGGTGGGCATGTCGAGGCTGGTGAACACGTCTTTAAGCGCTAGCGGCACGCCGGCCAGCGGCGACGGCGGCTGCTCACCGGCGGCCAGCGCCTTGTCGACGGCCGCCGCGGCCGATAGCGCGGCATCGGCCGCCACGTGCAGGAAAGCGCCGTAACGCTCATCGGTCGCCGCGATCTGGTCCAGGAAAGCCTGAGTGACCTCGGTGGACGACAGCTCCTTGGCGGCGATTCTGCCGGCCAGCGTCGCGGCGTCCAGCCGGATGATGTCTGTCACTGCGGTTCCCCGAGGATCTGCGGGACCGCGAAGCGCCCATCGACGGCTTCGGGCGCCTCGGCGAGCGCTTCCTGCTGCGTCAGGCATGGTGTGGTCTGGTCCGGCCGGGTCACGTTGACGTCCTTGAGCGGGTTGTCGGTTGGTTCGACGCCGGTGACATCGACGGCTTGGATCTGGCTGACGTGGGTCAAGATGGCGTCGAGCTGGCCGGCGAAGCTGTCCAGCTCGACGTCGGTCAACGCCAGCCGGGCCAGCCGGGCCAGGTGGGCCACCTCGTCACGGGAGATCTGGGACACGACCGAAAAGCCTAGCCCGACGCGAGTGTGACGCTGGCGTGACGCTCGGCATCAAGCGTCACGCTGGTGCGGCGCTCGGTGTCACGTCGAAATGCCGCGGGCGCGCCGTTGTGCGACAGTGTGCGCGTGGCTACCTATCTGCTGCGAGTCCAGTTGGCCGACCGGCCGGGCAGCCTCGGCTCACTGGCCGTGGCTCTGGGGTCGGTGGGGGCCGACATCCTGTCGCTGGACGTCGTGGAGCGCCAGTCCGGCTACGCGATCGACGATCTTGTGGTCGAGCTACCGGCGCGGGCCATGCCGGACACGCTGATCACGGCCGCCGAAGCACTCAACGGGGTGCAGGTGGACAGCCTGCGACCGCACACCGGGCTGCTGGACGCGCACCGCGAGCTGGCGCTGATCGACCAAGTCGCCGCGGCCGGCGACACAACGGCCAAGCTGAAGGTGCTGGTCGACGAGGCGCCACAGGTGCTGCGGGTGAGCTGGTGTGCGGTGCTGCGCGGTTCCGACGACGGGATCCAGCCCGTGGTCGGCAGCCCGGGCGCGCCGGAAACCCGACTGAACGCCGTTCCGTGGATGCCGATCCACCGGGCCACTGCCCTGGACGCGACCGACGACTGGGTGCCGCGGGTATGGCGCGAGCTGGACACCACCCTGGTCGCCGCACCGCTCGGTGCCCCGGACACCGCGGTGATGCTGGGCCGGCCGGGTGGCCCGGCATTCCGGCCGTCAGAGGTGGCGCGGCTGGGCTATCTGACCGGGATCGTCGGGACCCTGCTGCATTGAGCACGACAAACCGGACATCGATCAGACATGAGCGTGCCGTCCGATACCTGTCGCGCGAGCCGTCAGTCCACCGATTCGGAAGGCCCGTGAGCCAACAGCTTTCGGAATCCGTCCTCGTCGACAATGGGCACGCCGAGTTCAACGGCCTTGTCGTATTTCGAGCCGGGGGAATCGCCGGCGACGACGTAGTCGGTCTTCTTCGATACTGAGCCGGCGGCCTTGCCGCCCCGCGCCGCGATCGCCTCCTTGGCGTCATCGCGCGAGAAGCCGGTCAACGAACCGGTCACCACGATCGTCAATCCCTCCAGCGTGCGGGGCACGCTGGTGTCGCGCTCGTCGGCCATCCGCACGCCGGCCGATCGCCACTTGTCGACGATGGCCCGATGCCAGTCCACGGTGAACCACTCGGTCACCGCGTCGGCGATGGTCGGGCCGACACCTTCGACCGCGGCCAACTGCTCGGTCGTCGCCGAGGTGATCGCATCCAGGCTGCCGAACTCGGTGGCCAGCGCGCGGGCAGCCGTCGGCCCGACGTGGCGAATCGACAGCGCCACCAGCACCCGCCATAGCGGTTGCTTCTTGGCCCTGTCAAGGTTGACCAGCAGCCGCTTGCCGTTGGCGGACAGCGCACCGCTCTTGGTGGTGAACAACTCGGTGCGCAACAGGTCGTCTTCGGTCAGGCCGAACAAGTCACCCTCGTCGCCGATCACTTGCGCTTTCAGCAGCGCGATGGCCGCCTCGTAGCCGAGACCTTCGATGTCGAAAGCACCACGACCGGCGACGTGAAATACCCGCTCACGCAATTGCGCCGGGCAGGACAGCGCATTGGGGCAGCGGATATCAGCGTCGCCCTCCTTGGCCGGAGCCAGCGGGGTCCCGCATTCGGGACACGTTGTGGGCATGATGAATTCGCGCTCGGAGCCGTCGCGCAGGTCGACGACGGGACCCAGCACTTCGGGGATCACGTCGCCGGCCTTGCGGATCACCACCGTGTCGCCGATCAACACGCCCTTGCGCTTGACCTCGCCGGCGTTGTGCAAGGTGGCCAGCCCGACCGTCGATCCGGCGACGGTGACCGGTGTCATGAACGCGAACGGCGTGACGCGCCCGGTGCGCCCGACGTTCACCCGGATGTCGAGCAGCTTGGTCTGTACCTCCTGGGGCGGGTACTTGTAAGCGATCGCCCACCGCGGTGCCCGTGACGTGGAACCCAGCCTGCGCTGCAGCGCCACATCGTCGACTTTGACCACGACGCCGTCGATTTCGTGCGCCACGTCATGGCGGTGCTCACCCCAGTAGGCGATGCGTTCCAGGGCGCCGGCAGTGTTCTCCACCCGCGTGGTGTGTTCGGAGACGGGTAGGCCCCAGGCTCCCAGCGCCAGATATGCGTCGTGCAGGGTGGGCGGCCGGAATCCCTCGATATGTCCCAACCCGTGGCAGATCATCCGCAGCTTGCGGCGAGCGGTGACGGCCGGATCCTTCTGCCGCAGCGAACCCGCCGCACTGTTGCGTGGGTTGGCGAACGGCGTCTTACCGTCTTCGACCAGCGCGGCATTGAGCGCTTCGAAATCGGCGACCCGGAAGAAGACCTCACCGCGCACCTCGAGCACGTCGGGTACCGGATAATCGTCGCTGGCGGTGAGGCGCTCGGGGACGTCGTCAATGGTCCGCGCGTTGAGCGTGACGTCCTCGCCGGTGCGGCCGTCGCCGCGGGTCGCAGCCCGGACCAACCGTCCGCCGCGGTAGACCAAACCCAGTGCGACACCGTCGATCTTGAGCTCGCATAGGAAGGGCACATCGTTGCCGACCTCGGCGTGGATGCGCGCCGCCCACACGTCGAATTCCGCGGTGCTGAACACGTTGTCCAGGGACAGCATCCGTTCCAAGTGGTCGGCCGAGGTGAAATCGGTCGCGAAGCCGGCGCCGCCGACGAGTTGGGTCGGTGAATCCGGCGTGCGCAACTCGGGATACTCGTCCTCGAGCGCGGCCAGCCGACGCAGCAGCTCGTCGAAATCCGCGTCGGAGATGATCGGTGCGTCGCGCACGTAGTAACGGAACTGGTGTTCGCGCACCTCGTCGGCCAGTTCGCGCCAAAGCCGGCGGACCTCGGGCGCGACAGGATCAGCCTTTGCTGAACTCACCTTGGCAGGCTATCGGAGGCCGCCGACGAAATAACCGCCGCGCTCAGATGGCGTCGGGGTCCTCAGCGAAGGCCTCCGCGGCCCGCCGAGCCAGTCCGATGGCGGTGCGGGCCCACTGCGGCGTCGCCGCGGCCAGGCCGCACGCCGGGGTGACGCCGATGCGATCGCGCAGCGCCGAGCGGCCGAAGCCGAGCCGGTCGGTGACCACCACCACGGCGTCGGCGACCTCTTCCGCCGACAGACGCCGCGGCGGCGCGCTGGACGAGACAACGCCGAGCACGACGGCGCGACCCGATTCGACGAATTCAGCGATGGCGTCCAGATCGGCGGCCTGCAGTGTCGACACGTCGACGGAAACTGCGGCGATATTGCTGCGCTGCAATACTTTCCATGGCACTGCCGCGGCGCAGCTATGCACTGACACCGCGGCGCCCGCGGCGGCCACACAGGTGTCCAGCATTGTGGTGGCCAGCGTCTCGTCGATCGGGGCCACCGGGCTCAGCGTGGTCACTCCGGCTAGGCGCCCGGCCACCGCCGCCGGCAGCGACGGCTCGTCGAATTGCACCACCACGGGCGTGTCGAGTCGACGGGACACCGTGGCCCGATGCGCGGCGACCCCTTCGGCCAGTGAGGCAGCGATGTCGTGCAAGGCGCCGAGATCGGTGATCGCCCGATGCCCGTTGGCCAGTTCCAGCTCCGCGGCAAGGGTGATCGGCCCGGGCGCCTGGACCTTGACGGGTCGCCCGCTCCCCCGCAAACCCGCAGTCTCCCAGGCCTCTTCCAGCGCGTCGACGTCTTCGTCGAGCAGGCTGATCGCCCGGCGGGTCACCGCCCCGGGCCGGGCCGTCACCCGGTAGCCGCGAGGCACCGTGTCGATGGCCACGTCGATCAGCAGCGCACCGGCGCGCCCCACCATGTCGGCACCCACTCCCCTGGCGGGCAGCTCGACGATGTGGGCCATCGCGGCACCGAGCTCACCGACGACGATCTCGGCCGCTGGCCCCGCCGCGGTGCCGGGCCACGACCCGGTGCCGCTGGCGGTTGCGAAAACACTCACTGGCCAACCGTATTCGACCGGACATAATGCGGCCGATCAGGGGCGCGACTACCCTCGAATAACGAACACGGCTCCAACGACCTGGAAAAACGATGTCACGCATGGCGGTAGCGGTGCGCCCGCTGGTGCTGTGTTGCGCGGCGCTGCTGGCCGCGGCATGCACCCGCATGGTGGGCGGCGCCGCGGTGGCGCCATTCGACGCCGAACCCAATCTGTCCGGGGTCGACGTCGACCGCGTCCTGCTCGATCAATCCCGTATGCGGGCGATCACAGGCGCTGACGAGCACCTCACGATAATCCCGTCGATGGACGGCAAGTCCCCGGTCGACGTTGACACGCTCGCCCAGACGGCGCCGCCGCAATGCCGGTTCGTCTTC
>Ga0187781_10003171_pt1 | contig 12399 bp, 13 predicted proteins | sample 0715_SJ02_MP02_2_FD_132447 | JGI IMG/M metagenome (GOLD analysis project Ga0187781, IMG submission 132447) | Tropical peat soil microbial communities from peatlands in Department of Meta, Colombia - 0715_SJ02_MP02_20_MG | ecosystem: Environmental > Terrestrial > Soil > Wetlands > Peat | place...
ATCCGCCAGTTCTCCGGCTTCGGCAACGCGCGGCAGACCAACGAGCGGTACAAGATGCTGCTGCGGGCCGGCGGGGCCGGGCTGTCGGTGGCCTTCGACATGCCGACCCTGATGGGTCGCGACTCCGACGACCCGCGCTCGCTGGGCGAGGTGGGGCACTGCGGGGTGGCGGTCGACTCGGCCGCCGACATGGACGTGCTGTTCGAGGGCATCCCGCTGGCCGGCACCACCACCTCGATGACGATCAGCGGGCCGGCCGTCCCCGTCTTCTGCATGTACCTGGTCGCGGCCGAACGCCAGGGTGCCGACCCGAGATCCCTGGACGGGACCCTGCAGACCGACATCTTCAAGGAGTACATCGCGCAGAAGGAGTGGCTGTTCCCGCCGCGCCCGCACCTGCGGCTCATCGGCGACCTGATGGAGTACTGCGGCGCGAACATCCCCCGGTACAAGCCGCTGTCGGTGTCCGGATACCACATCAGGGAGGCGGGCTCGACCGCCGCGCAGGAACTCGCCTTCACCCTGGCCGACGGATTCGGGTACACCGAACTCGGTATCTCCCGCGGCCTCGATGTCGACCAGTTCGCGCCGGGCCTGTCGTTCTTCTTCGACGCGCACATCGACTTCTTCGAGGAGATCGCGAAGTTCCGGGCCGCCCGGCGGATCTGGGCCCGGTGGCTGCGCGACGTCTACGGCGCCACCACCCAACGCGCGCAGTGGCTGCGCTTCCACACCCAGACGGCCGGGGTCTCGCTCACCGCCCAGCAGCCGGACAACAACATCGTCCGCACCGCGGTCGAGGCCCTCGCGGCCGTCCTCGGCGGGACCAACTCGCTGCACACCAACGCCCTGGACGAGGTGCTCGCGCTGCCCGGCGAGGCGGCGGCCGAGACCGCGCTGCGCACCCAGCAGGTCATCATGGAAGAGACCGGCGTGGTGAACGTGACCGACCCGCTCGGCGGCTCGTGGTACGTGGAGGCGCTCACCGACCAGATGGAGGCCGAGGCCGAGGCGATCTTCGCCCGGATCCGCGAGATGAGCCCGGACGGCTCGATGACCGGCGGAATCCTGCAGGGCATCGAGAACGGCTGGTTCACCGGCGAGATCGCCGAGGCCTCGTTCGCCTACCAGCGCAAGCTGGAGAAGGGCGAGAAGAAGATCGTCGGTGTGAACTGCTACACCGAGACGGTTGCCGCGCCCCTGGAGATCCTGCGCATCAGCCCCGAGGTAGAGCGCGAGCAGGTGGCGCTGCTCGGCCGCCGCCGCGCCCAGCGCGACCAGCACGCCGTCGACGCGGCCCTGTCCGCCCTGGTCGCGGCCGCTCGCACCGACGCGAACCTGGTCCCGCCCATGTTGGACGCGGCTCGCGCCGAGGCCACCCTCGGCGAGATCTGCGACGCCCTGCGCACCGAGTGGGGCGCCTACACCGAGCCCGCCGCCTTCTGATCCGGCCGCCCACACCGAGCCCGCCCCCTCCTGACCCGGCGTAAGCCGGATCTTCCAAGATCTTTTGCGACCGGACGCACCATATGCCACTCACGCATCACGGGACACACTGTCATCGCGGGGCGACACGACCGGAAGCCCGGCGTCGGCGGCCGCCGCGAGCAGGCGCTGGTCGTAGGCCACGAACGCGGTCAGGTCTCGCTTCACGGCGAGCGCGGAGGCCAGGTGGATGGCGTGCGCAGCGCCCAGGGCCTGCGGCGGCAGCGTGGCCGAGTTGTCGAGCACGTCAGCGGTCAGCGCCACCTGGGCGATGCGCTTGAGCAGGCGGTAGCTGCGCGGCAGCGCGCCTGGTTCGGCGCGCCAGACCGCCCGCGGCACCTCGGCCCGGTGCAGCGCGCTGGAGACCAGGGGCTGGCCGGATCGCCCGGCCAGCCACGTGGCCAGCGCGGCCGACTCGGGCTCGGTCAGGGCCAGCTTGACCAGCGCGGAGGAATCGAGGTAGATCACCCGTCCGCCGCCTGCCGCATCTGGGCGAGGATCTCGCTGGCGGTCGGCTGGCCGGCGGGCGGCGCCGGGTACGGATCGAGGTCGCCGACGCCACCGCCTTCCTCGGCGGGCTCGAGGATCCCGGCCGCGATCAGGCGCTCCAGCGGGCTGCCCGGCTCCCTGACTGGCACGAGCTGGGCCACGAGGCGTCCCCGGTTCGTGATGTCCACCGTGTACCCCCTTTCCGCCAGGTCGACGTAGACGCTGGCGTGCTGGCGCAGTTCCCTGATCCCGATGCGCGTGCTCGCGGCGGCCCGGGTGGTCGCCTCGGCCCGCGTGGCGGGTCGGCCGGGTTCCCGGGTCCGGGCCGCACGGTCCTCGGGCCGGGCCGCACGGTCCTCGGCCCGGGCCACACGGTCCCGGGTCGGCCGTCCCACGCTCGCCGGCCGAGGATCTCGCTCGTCCTCCGGAGTGTCACTCATCGAGGTACCGTAGCACAGAAGATGCTACGCCGGAGCGCGGTGCTCAGCGCCGTGACCTGGTCGACGGGGCCGCCGGGTGCGGCCAGCCGGCCGGACTCACCCCCATATGTAGCCTCGAAACCCGCGGCGGCCTCGGCCGCGCTGAGGGTCAAGGTGGTCGTGCTGGTCGCACCGCCCTCGTGCGGCAGGACCAGATGGGTGACGTCGGTCGGCCCCGCATCGGCGGTCACCGACGTCACCGGGCCGAGACTGGCCCACAGCAGCGAGATCATGTGCGGGCCGACGTCCCACAGACCGCCCTTACTCCGGCGCCACGGCGTGTTGAACGGGTTGGATTCGCGCAGCGCCGAGCCACGGCATGGCCACAAGGTCTGGGCCATTACCACCGCCAGCGGCGTGAACGGGGTGGTCAGGCCGAACCAGGAGTCCAGGTACCTGCCGACGAAGCCGACCCGGCCGAAGGCGAGCAGGGGGGCGCGGATGATCAGCCCCACCAGCGGCAGCACGAGGAGTGCGACCGCGATGACGGCCGAGACGAGCAGCGGTGCCGGCACAGACCGAGGGCTCCCACCTCCCCGGGCGGCGCGACGGGCCCGCTCCCGCGCGCTCAGCCACGCGGGAGCGCCGAGGGTACTGGCTGGCATCAGCTCGCCGCGGTAAAGACGGTACGGCGCACCGTGCCTCCTGAGGTCGAATGTCGCGGGCGCGGATCACCGGCTCCTGGGGATCTCCACCGACACGTTCGTCGACTTGACGGCGGCGATGGCGAGCATTCCGGGTTCCAGGCCGAGTTCGTCGGCGGCCTCCCGGCTCAGCAGCGACACGAACCTGTGCGGTCCCGCCTGGATCTCCACCTGGGCCATCACGGTGTCGCGTACGACCCGGGTGACCAGGCCAGGGAACCGATTCCGCGTCGACTGAGCGGTCACCACCGCGTCGTCCGGATAGGCGGCCGACTCGGCGCGCTCCTGCGCGAACCGGGCCAGGGCCGCCCCGTCTACCGCCAGCCGCCCGGACGCGTCCTTGGCCTGCTCGATTCGGCCATCCTCGGCCCAGCGGCGCATGGTGTCATAGCTGACTCCGAGCAACGCCGCGGCTTCCCGGATCCGGAACATGGACACGCGGGGACTTTAACGCAGGTGCAGGGAAAATGGCAGGGCTGCAGACGCATCTTCCTGCCTTCCAGCCCGCCTGAGGCGAATTTGCGTTACGAAGCCAGGGCGGCCCCGGCGCGCGGCCGGGCCATGCTGCGCGGGCCGTGCGGCCGGGGCCAAAGGAGGCCCTGGAGCCGGGATTAGTCGTTGGTCGCGAGGACGACGTCCGACGCCTTGATCACCGCGGCGACCTGACTTCCCTCCGCCAGGCCGAGCTCGCGGACGGCTTCGACGGTGACCGATGCCACCAGGCGCACCCCGCCAGCCTCCAGTACGACGTTGGCGATCGCTTCTCCGCTGGTGATGCTGGTGACCTGGGCTGGGATCTGATTGCGTGCGCTCAGTTTCATAATGGATCTTCCCCTATGTAATCGGCAAATCCTTCTTCTCTACGTTAACCCATTCCAGCCGCGCAACCTGCAAGATATCGCAATTGCGAAAGAAATCCCCTGATAATGACGCCTATGCTGCCCGTTGGTTGCGGATATGCCGAATATGCCGATGCCCTTGGTCTGACCTCTAGATAGGCGATGACCTGCGGGTCCTCAGGTCTGCGCACTGGGTGACCGCGGGGGTAGATCCCGTCTCCCGCGACCTGCGCTGGATCTTGACAATTGCAAGTTCCGTGGCGTTCCGCATGTGTCCCGGACTGCCGTTCGGTCGCCCGGCCGCTGGGCACAGGCGAAAGCAGGCGCCCCCCGAATTGAATGTGCTGGAGGTGAGACCCAGTTTGCCTAGTCGCCCTCTTCGGAGGCGTCCGGCTGAATCGTTAATCCCGGCGTTTCTGGCGTGCGGGTCAGGGTCAGGCCAGCCCGGGGCGGTGCCGACCCGCAGCGAGCACGCGCCCTGATCCTTGGGGCGGTCCATATCACCTTCTTAGGGTGAGCCGGATCTCGCGGACGGCTGAGATCGTGAGTAGTAACAGTAGGACTTCCCAGGTAAGGGAGGGGACATGAGCGAAAGTGCTCCGTCAGCCGGGCGCAGTGGCAGTCGTGGCGTAAGCAGCTCATCCCGGCCGCACGGGCCCCGGCGGCACATCAAGATCCTGGCCGCGGTGGGGGTCGCCGTGGTCACCCACGACCTGCTCGACGCCGTGGCGCTCGGCGACAGGATGATCGTGATCGAGAACGGCGGGATCGTCCAAGCCGGGACGCCCGCGGCCGTGACCGCGCCACCCAGGTCGAGGTACGTCGCCGACCTGACCGGCGTCAACCTCCTGCGCGGAACAGCTCGGGGAACCATCGTAGACCTGGACGGCGGCGGCCAGCTGATCTGCGCCGACTCCGCGACCGGCCCGGTCTTCGCCGTTATTGCGCCGGCGGCTGTGTCAGTGCACCGGCAGGAGCCCGAGGCAACGGCGCGGAATCTCTGGCGGGGGTCGGTGGGGGACATAGACCTCATGGGCGATCGCGTCCGGGTTCGCATCGACGGAGCACCGACGATCACCGCCGAGGTACCACCCAGCGCAGTCGACGAACTGAAGCTCGACGACGGAGGCGAGTTGTGGGCCTCCGTCAGCCCGACAGCGGTCACGGTATACCCGCCATTATCATCGACGAGGAATCGGCACCATAGGTCGGCACCATAGGGAGGCCCGGGCCGGAGCACTGGCCGTATGCGGCAGGATGGAATCATGCAGCCGCGGGATTTTTCGCTCTATGGTGCCGTCGATCTGGGTGCGCGGCAGGCGGCCGCGCAGCGCAGGCAGCAGGCGGCGCAGTCCGCCGGATCCGCCGCGCCGGGCGACGGGGGCTCCGAGACCGTCATCGAGGTCACCGAGCAGACCTTTAACACCGACGTGGTCGAGCGGTCCCGGACCACCCCGGTGATCATCGACCTGTGGGCCGACTGGTGCGGGCCGTGCAAGCAGCTCAGCCCGGTGCTGGAGAAGCTCGCCGCCGAGGCGGACGGGACGTGGATCCTGGCCAAGGTGGACGTCGACGCGAACCCTCAGCTGGCCGCGGCCTTGCAGGTCCAGAGCATCCCCATGGTGGTGGCGGTCATCGGCGGCCAGTTGGTGGACGGCTTCCTCGGCGCGATGCCGGAGTCCCAGGTCCGCCAGTGGCTCGGCCAGGTCCTGGCCATCGCGGAGAAGATGGGCCTGCTCCCGCCGGGCAGCACCGACGGCGAGGCCGACGAGAGCCCGGACCTGCGCACCGCGGCCCCGGGATATGCCGACGCCGACCAGTTGCCCCCCGCCTACGCCGCCGCAAGCGCGGCCATGGAACGCGGGGACCTGGACGCCGCGGCCCGGGCCCTCGAGGAGCAGCTGGCGGCGTCGCCTGGAGACCCTACGGCCAAGGGCGGGCTGGCCCAGGTCAACCTGATCCGCCGGGTCAGATCCTACGATCAGGCCCGCTCCCGCCGGGACGCGGCCGAACGCCCGGGCGATGTCCAGGCGCAGATCAAGGTGGCCGACATCGACCTGGCCTCGGGCCGGATCGAGGAAGCGTTCGACCGGTTGCTCGGCGTCATCCGGCGCACCTCGGGCGAGGACCGGGAGCAGGCGCGGGCGCACCTGGTCGGCCTGTTCGACATCCTCCCGCCGCGTGATCCGCGGGTGACGAAGGCGCGCTCCACGCTATCGGCTCTCCTGTTCTAGCGGAAGGGAATATACAAGCAGAATTGTAGGTTCCTTGCCATTGGAGGACAAAGTCCGGACATCCGGCCGAGTCCCCAATTTCCCAAATCGGAGGTGAGGCAAGGATGTACCTGACTGCTTATGACCCGTTCGCCCGGCTGACCCGGCACGCGTTCGGCCAGGCCACCGTCATGCCGCTGGATGGCGTCCGCCGCGACGGCGACGTCCTGCTGCGGTTCGACGTCCCCGGCATCGACCCTGAGTCGATCGAGGTCACCGTGGACCGCGGTGTCCTGTCCGTCAGCGCCAAGCGACAGGAGGAGCGCGCGGAGAACGACAAGTTCTTCGTCCGTGAGCGCACGATGGGTACCTTCACGCGCCGCCTGTACCTGTCCGAGAACCTGAACGCCGACGCCGTCGAGGCCGCTTACCACAATGGTGTCCTCGAGGTCCGGATCCCGGTTCTGGAGCAGGCCAAGCCGCGCAAGGTGGAGGTCCGCCAGGGCGACGAGCAGGAGGAGCTGGCTGCCTGACCCACGTCAGGAGCACGCTAACGAACACGAGCGGCCGGCGGGCGCGGATGCGTCCCGCCGGCCGCTTACCATCTGGGCAGGAGGGAGGAACGCCATGGCGCCATCACCGCTCGAGGACGAGCACATGCCGCTGTACACGGTCGGGCAGGTCGCGGAGATGCTCGCGGTCAAACAGGCGTTCCTGCGCCGCGTCGACGAACTGCAGGTCGTTTCGCCCCAGCGGTCCGCCGGCGGCCAGCGCCGCTACACCCGCTACGAGGTCCGGGTCATCCAGCAGGTCGTCACCATGGCCGACGAGGGCATTACCCTGGCGGCCATCCGCCGCATCATCGACCTCGAGCAGCAGCTCGCCCAGGTCATCAGGGAACGGGACGAGCTGGCCCGCCGCCTCGCGGAACTGGGATACGAGCCGCGATAACGAGTTCCGGTGCGCGCCCGCGGGCTTGCCCGGGCCGGATCCCGAGGACCCCGGAGAACCGGCAGACCCCGGAGCGGCCTCGGCCAGCTGCTCGAGGACGGGCAGCGCCGCGGCGAGTGCGGACCGCTGCTCCGGGGTAAGCAGCTCCAGGCTCGCGGTCAGCATCAGGGTGTTCTCGGTCCGGATGCGCTCGAGCGCGTCCTGGCCGTGCGCGGTGATGCTCAGCGTGCTGGCCCGCGCGTCACTGGGGTCCGCGCACCGGCGCACGTAGCCGGTCTCTTCCAGCGCGGTCACCAGCCGGGTGAGCGTTGACGGGGCAATGCCCTCGGCGGCCGCCAGGTCGCCGAGGCGCATCGGCCCGATCTTCTCGATCGTGGCCAGCGCCGCGAGCTGGGTGGGCGTCAGGCCCGCCAGCTCGTGCCGCCGCAGCCGGCGGGACAGCCTGGCCAGGGCGACGCGCAACCGGGTGACGTCGATCTCGGCGTCGTCCCCAGGACCCGCATCCGCCGCGAGCGCCAGCCCATGACCATCAAAGACCGGTTCCGTGCTCACCTTTTCAGCCTACGCGGTGTGCGCCGTACGCTTGGCGTCCAGCGGACCCGCTACTGCTGAACTTGACCGATGATAGATACATGGACGACATGGCATCGGACGCTCTGACGGGTCGCCTGCTCGTCGCCACCCCGCTGCTAGGCGATCCGAACTTCCGGCGTACCGTCGTCCTGGTCGTGGAGCACGAACCGGAGCAGGGCACCCTCGGCGTGGTGCTCAACCGGCCCACGCAGGTCCCAGTCGACCAGGTGCTCGAGCCGTGGACCGAACTGGCCACCGATCCGCCGGTCGTCTTCAGCGGGGGCCCCGTCTCGCCGAACAGCGCGCTCGCCCTGGCCCTGGTGCCCGGGACCGACGAGCCGGTCGGCTGGCACCCGCTGGACGGCGGCGCCCCGGCCATGACCAGGCTCGGCCTGGTCGACCTCGATGCCCCGCCCGGCCTGATCGCCCCGGCGGTCACCTCGCTGCGGGTGTACGCGGGCTATGCCGGCTGGAGCGCCGGGCAGCTCAAGGCGGAGATCGAGGAGGGGGCGTGGTACGTGGTGCCCGCCGAGCCTGCCGACGCGTTCAGCGCCGAGCCGGACCGCCTGTGGCCCGCCGTCCTGCGCCGCCAGGGCGGGGAACTCGCCTACGTGGCCACGTATCCCGATGATCCGAGTCTGAATTAGGACACAGCCTGAACTAGACTCGCCCACGTGAGCGAGACTGAGGTTCGTCCGGAGCAGAAGACGCGCGTCCGCGAAGACACAAGGCCCGACCTGTCCCACGGCGACGGCGATCACGAGCGGTTCGCCCACTACGTCGACAAGAGCAAGATCGTCGACAGCATGGTGACGGGCACGCCGGTCACGGCGCTCTGCGGCAAGGTATGGGTGCCCAGCCGGGACCCCAAGCGCTATCCGGTCTGCCCCACCTGCAAGGAGATCTACGACATGCTGCCCCCGGGCGACGAAGGCGACTGAGGCCTCTCCCCGAGGGGTCCGGGGGGATGGGTTTGTCCCAAGGGGGGCCTGGGGGGATGGGTCCCCCGGAAAGAGAAGCGGGGGTCGTCCCCACGGGCCAGCACGGTAACATTTCGGCCTCGTGAGCACGCACCACGGACCCGTTGAGATGAACTCCTGTCCCAGCTGAGAGGCTGGCCATGCCCAGGGCCGGGCGGGTGCCGACTTCGCCCAGGGCCGGGCGGATGCCGACTTCGCCGGAGTCGCCGTCACCTACGCTCAGGTGTTCCTGCCCTCGGTGCCGGTCCTGCTCGGGTTCGCCGCCGAGCTTGAGGCCGAACGGGACCACGTGCTTCGATCCAGCACGGGCGGCCGCTCCGCTGGGCCATCTCTAGGTGACGAACACCCGGTGGCGAGATGATGGACGAATTCCGAACTCCGCGCAGACCGGGCAGAGCAAACAGGGCGGAGGTGAGAGGTGGCGGATTCCCCGGAGCGCCGCCGGCGCGGATCGCCGCGGGCCTGGCCCGTACTGCAGGGGATACTGCCGATCGAGCGATCCCGGGTACCGGCCGATGCGCTGGCCGGCCTCACGCTTGCCGCCGTCGGCATTCCCGAGGTTCTCGGCTACGCCAAGATCGCCGGGATGCCCCTGGTCACCGGCCTGTACACGCTGCTTCTCCCGATGGCGGTGTACGCCGTCCTCGGATCGTCCCGCCACCTGGTGGTGGCCGCGGATTCCGCGACCGCGGTCATACTCGCCGCCGCGCTCACCGGCCTGGCGGTGACGGGCTCTGAGCGGTACGTCCGGCTGGCCGGGCTGGCGGCCCTGCTGACCGGCGGGATGCTGTTCGTGGCCCGGCTGGCCCGGCTCAGCTTCCTGGCCAACTTCCTGTCCCGTACCGTGCTGGTGGGGTTCCTGTTCGGTGTCGGCCTCCAGGTGGCGGCCGGGCAGCTGCCCGACATGCTCGGGGTCACCGCCGCGGGCGGGCAGACCCTGCCCAAGCTCGCGAACACCGTCCGCGCGCTCCCGCACGTGCACTGGGCGGACGTGGCGATCTCGCTGGCGGTCATCGTGGTCGTGGTCGTGGCTCGCCGGCTCGACCGCCGGGTCCCGGGCCTGCTGATCGCGGTGATCATCGCGATCATCGTGAGCTGGGCCGCGGGCCTGTCCAGCCACGGCGTGGCCGTGATCGGGTCCATCCCGCGCGGGCTGCCGAGCCTGGGCCTGCCGGCCCTCGGCTGGCATGAGGCCGAGGTCCTGCTCGGCGCCGCGGTATCGATGTTCGTGGTCATCATGGCCCAGAGCGCGGCCACCTCCCGTGCCTACGCCGGGAAGTACGAGGAGCCGTTCAGCGAGGCCACCGATCTGGTCGGCCTGGGGGCCGCCAACGCCGCCGCCGCGTTCTCCGGCACGTTCGTGGTCAACGGCAGCCCTACCAAAGCGCAGATAGTGGACAGCGCCGGCGGCCGCAGCCAGCTGTCCCAGCTCACCGCCTCCGCCGTGGTCCTGATCGTCCTGATGCTGCTCACCGGGCCGCTGGCCTACCTGCCCGATGCGGCCCTGGCGGCGGTGGTCTTCGTGATCGCCGTCGAACTCGTCGACGTGAAGGCGATGCGGCGCATCCTGGCCTGCAGGAAACATGAGTTCGCCGTGGCGCTGCTCACGGCGGTCGCGGTGGTGGTCCTGGGGGTCGAGTACGGCATCGTGCTAGCCATCATCGCCTCGATCGTCGACCACCTGCGGCACAGCTACAGCCCGCTCAACAGTGTCCTGGTGAAATCACCGGAAGGGCACTGGCGGGCGGACCCGATCGTGCCGGGTGCCCGCACCGAAGAGGGGCTGGTGGTATACCGGTTCGGCACGAGCCTGTACTACGCCAACGCCAGCAGGCTCCTGGAGGACGTCAAGGCGCTGGTCGGCCACGGCGGCCCGCTGCGCTGGATGGTCATCGACTGCGCCGCCATCGGGGACGTGGACTACACCGCGTCCTCGGTCCTGGCCGGGGTCGTCGAGCACGTCCACCAGCACCATGTGCACCTGGCGTTCAGCTCCGTCCTGGGCCCGGTGCGGCAGCAACTCGACCATTACGGCATCAGCAAGGACCTCGACGAGGATGCCTACTTCGAGACGCCCGGCGAGGCCCTCGAGGCCTTCCACTCGGGCGCGAGCCGCTAAGCGCCGCTGGCCGGTCGGCCGGTGAGCTCCACCCCGTCGGCGCGCAGGCCCTCGATGGCCTTCGCTGTCGACTCCGGCGCGACGCCCGCGGTCAGGTCGAGCAGGACCCGGGTGGCAAACCCGGCCCGGGCCGCGTCGGCGGCGGTCGCGTGCACGCAGTAGTCAGTGGCGATGCCCACCACGTCGACCTCATCTACGCCGTGGCCGCGCAGCCAGTCGCCCAGCGGCGTCCCATGGTCATCGACGCCCTCGAACCCGCTGTACGCCGCGGCGTGTGCCCCCTTGCGGAATACGGCCTCGACGGCCGAGGTGTCCAGGTCCGGGTGGAATTCGGCCCCCGGCGTGCCCGCCACGCAGTGCGGCGGCCATGACTCCGCGTAGTCCGGGTGGTCGGAGAAGTGGCTGCCCGGGTCGACGTGGAAGTCCTTGGTCGCCACGACGTGCCGGTAGCCGCTGTCCCCGGTCAGATGGGCACTGATGGCCCGGGCCACGGCCGCGCCGCCGGCCACGGCCAGCGAGCCGCCCTCGCAGAAGTCGTTCTGCACGTCAACGATGATCAGCGCGCGCATAGGCCCAACGGTATCGTCCGGACCTAACGACCCGACGTCGGCGGGCTCCCCGCCGGTGATCCGGAGGAGTTCGGCGTACGACGTGGGGAACACGGCGTGCGGGTGCCCGGCCGCGGCCCAGATCACGTCGTACTTCTCCAGCCAGGTGTCGACCAGGGTCCTGATCGGGCTGGGGTGGCCGACCGGGGCGACGCCGCCGATGGCCTGGCCCGTCCAGTTTCGGACCGAACGGGCGTCGGCTCGACTCACCGCGGACACGCCGGTCAGCTCGGCCACCCGGGTCGTGTCCACTCGGTGCGCGCCGCTGGTCATGACCAGCAGCGGCGTCCCGTCCGCGCTGAAGACCAGGCTGTTCGCGATCGCGCCCACCTCGCAGCCGAGCTGGGCCGCGGCGGTGTCGGCCGTCGGGGCGGGCTCGGGCAGTTCCCGCACCTCGCCGGCCACGCCCAGGTCACGGAGTACGGCAGAAAACGACGCGAAGTCAGCAGGCATGGGTGCAGGCTAGCCGGGCCGCGCCCGGCCCGGCCAACCCAATAACGACTAAAACCCCGGTTACCCGGGCGTCTACTCCTCGGGCCCGTCGGGTTCGAAGACGGTGGCGATGGCCGGGTAGCCGCGGGACAGCTGCAGTGCGTACGGCGGCAGCTCGGCCAGCGCCGCCCGGTGCCGCTCCCGCGCCACGGTAATGCTCTCGCGCCCCACGATCTCGCCTCCTGACACCAACGGCACCAGCAGTTCCCGGTCCCGCGGGTTGGGATCGGGAGGGCTCAGGCTGATCCGCTCGCTCAGCGCGGTACCGTCCTGGTCCCGGTGCCGCACTGCCCACTTGCGCCCGCCGCGGCCCGGCTTGCCCACCGACCGCTTGGCCACCGGCTCGAGCTCGCCGTCCTCATCGGAAGCGCGCGCCACCAGCTTGTACACCAGGGCCGCCGTGGGCGCGCCGGACCCGGTCACGAGCGACGTGCCGACCCCGTAGCCGTCCACTGGGGCCGCGCCGAGCGCCGCGATCGAGTACTCGTCCAGGTCGCCGGTGAGGATGATCCGGGTACCCGTGGCGC
>Ga0187781_10003174_pt1 | contig 12391 bp, 8 predicted proteins | sample 0715_SJ02_MP02_2_FD_132447 | JGI IMG/M metagenome (GOLD analysis project Ga0187781, IMG submission 132447) | Tropical peat soil microbial communities from peatlands in Department of Meta, Colombia - 0715_SJ02_MP02_20_MG | ecosystem: Environmental > Terrestrial > Soil > Wetlands > Peat | place...
GGGAGCGACCTCCGCTTTGAAGGCCGATTGCCGCTCTGGGGCAGGCTGATGATCGCCTCCTTCCGCCCGATGTATCGGCTGGTGCGAATTGCCAGCGGCAGTTTTCTGTTTTGCACGCGGCAGGCGTTCGCGGCCGTGGGCGGATTCGACGAAACGCTGTTCGCGGCCGAAGAAGCCATGATGAGCAAGGCGCTGCGGCGCCACGGTCGATTCGTCGTGTTGCGAGAGACTGTGCTCACCTCGGGCCGAAAGCTCCGCTCCTACTCCGGATGGGAGATCTTCCGCGTGTTGACCCGGCTGGCCCTCTTGGGCAAAAGAGGCCTGCGAGACCGCCGCGGCCTGGAGATCTGGTACGGCGCGCGGCGCGAGGATCCGCAACGCCTGTGATCACGCGGGCGTATTTCAGCCACCTCGCTGTAGCGCGGGAGGTCGCCTTCCTGCTATTTCAACAAGCTGGGAACGCGCGCCGCCGAAAGTTACTGCACCTGGGCATAAAGACTGTTTCGAATTCGCCGATGAGCCGCCACACTCGTATTAGAGCAACCGTGGATCTACTCATGCGATAGCCTCTTTAGGTCATTGAAACACTGCTCGACAATTTGCACGATGTGAATTGCACTCGCCATTGTCAGCAACTCGTGCCATCTCCGGATTGCAGTGAGTGCTATGTGTGGAGAACCGTCCGGAAGTCGAGTCTTCGAAAGGAGCGGCATCGTGTTGCGTAACTTTGCTTCGAATGCGGTTCGTGTGCTGTGTATCCCCGTGTTGTTCGCTTGCGCGACTTCGGCCCGAGCACAGGGTCCGCAAGCCAGCGTGGCAAATGCCTTCACCAGCGCATCATGGGTACTAAGCTATACCTGGGACAACGTTGGCTCGGGTCACACCGTCATAACTTTCAATTCCGACGGGACATTTAAGACCGCGGAAGGGCTGCATGGCCGGTGGTTTCAGCGCAATGGTGACCCGCGGGCTGTGTTTGCATATTCGGGAGCAACCGGCATTCCGGATTGGTGCGTCGTATACGCTTTGACGGTCGCGCCGGACGGCGGCAGTTTTTCTGGCATTCAGGGATGGTCTTGCACATCGGGACACCCAATCGGGACTCACACAGCTGTGCGCGTAAAATATGCCGAGAATCCGGCAACCCTGGCCCCATTACTGCTGACGCCGCAAGGTCCAGTTGATTCTTCGGGCGCTCATTCCAGCGGTGGCGCGGAGCAGCACAAAGAGAAATGATCTAACGCGCGTTTAGCGAGCGAGTAGTAAACGTTCACCTCGCAGCTCATCTGCACGAGCCTCGGATCCTTCGGAGGACCGAGGCTCTCATTTGTTCGGTGCTCTCCCTATTGGGCTCTAGAAGCGAACCGGAGAGAGGAAGTCTATCTCCCGTAGAAATGATAGTTGGCCTCGTACCTACCTCGGATGGGGGCCAGGCGAGCGTTCGAAGCAACCCAAACCGTTCGTTGGCTGCCGCCGCCCGCCTAACGGCGCGCGGCCGCATTGCGTTCCCGAATGAGAGCGTGGATTCCGTCCCACAGTTCGCGACGCGCTTCGAGCGAGCTGACGGCGGCCTGCTCCGCGACCTTCCAGTTCTGCGCATCGGAACCACAAAGGCACTGCATGAGCTTGCCCGCCATCGGGCCGTGCTCGTCGCCGTCGAGGCCGATGTGCCGGTTGAGATAATACAGGAAGGTGGCGAGCCCGCCGCAAGCTTCGACGTTCAGCTCCTCGACGATCCGTCCAAAGAGCGCGGGCAACAGATCTTCGCGGCCGAACGTGAACGACGAGACGACGGCGCAGAGGTCGCCCTGGTCGATAATTTCAAATGTGCGGCGGACAAACGACCGAGCGCAGTCGCCGACTCGAGCCGATTCCAGCGCGGCAGAGACCGTCGTGCCCCGGCGCAGCGCATCGAGGAAACCGTCGATGGCAGCGGTGCTCGCCCCGCACTGCGTCATCGCGCGACGATAGAGCTCGAAGTGGCTGACGAACCCGTCTTCGCCGTCCTCGTCGCTCTCCTCGGCCACGACAATTTCATTGATAAACCGGCAGCCGATCACATTGGCCGTCGGCAACCACGGTACGTCGACGCACGAGAGCGCTCGTTGCAGCGTCTTGAGCAGCGACATGAAATCCCACACCGCAAAGACGTGGTGTTCCATGAACACGCGCAGCGCCTCGAGGGAGTCGATTTCCCGATAGACGGGATGCTCGAGCAGCGCCGTTTTGAGCGCAGCCAGCCGCTGCTGCAAGTGTTGCAAGTGGGTCACGTGGGCTTCCGCCGCGAAGTTGAGTGGTTGCGTGGGAACTTAGCCGAAAGCCGGAGGAAACACCAGAGATTCTCCGCGGCCTGAAGGCTTTTGAAACAGGCACGCCGCAACTCCGATCCATTCCCAGCCTTATCGATCCGTCACATCTTTTGTAAGGAGTGTCGAAAACGTAGTTGTTCGTTCGACTATTGGTGTCGGGCGGGAATTCATCCCTGTTAACGATGCAGGAACGAGGGGCAACACCGTGCCAATCCAAAAGACGAATCGCGTCTTAGACGAGACGATTGTCCCGCCGGCTGCGTGCGAGCGCCGCTCCGAGACGCTCGAATTCGACGAAGAGCCCGTCAAATGCGAGCACGTGGATCGCCTGCTGGCGCCGCTAAGCCGCAGAGTGGTGCACTTCGCGCTTCGCATCGGCAAGAATTTCGAGATTGTCGTCGAGTGCTGCCACGTATGAAACTGCCGCGTCGCCACGCGTCGGGACTCACCAGGTGATGGAGTTGTTCTTGAATCCCAGGCGGCCGCTGAGAGCGTTCGCTTCGTTGCCGACAAAGCGATTCATAATGGCGTCGCGATTGCGCAAATAGGCTTCGCGGCTGGGATCAGCCGGCAGGAGGTGGTAGTCAATGCGGTTCTTCTCTCGCAGGTCGAGTTTGTTGAGGGCGCCTGCGATCTGCGACTCGAGATCCGGTCCGATCATGGGGTGATTCTTGGCGTCGAGAGGCCTGTTGACGTAGACCACGCAGTCGGCGCTGAGCCAAGCACCGTTCCAGTACCCCCTGGTCAAGAGACGCGTAATTCTCGCCTGAACCGCAAACACCACGACATCCGCATCTCTGGCGGGCGTTTCGTCCGCCGTTTCTTTGGCGAGGTCGATGTCCCGCAGCTCCGCGACGATTTTTGCCCAATGCCCCGAATCCGTGTTGTCATACGTGGACGTCACATAGATCACGGGCACGTTGACGCGGTTAGCCACCAAACGGCAGGCCTTTTCAATCGCGCCGCGTTCCTCCTGCGAGCTCGAAAGGGCAAACTTGTCAGCCCCGGCTGGCCCGTAGTAGCCCATGATTAGCGCGATCGCGGCGTGCGGGTGGCTGGCCTTCAAGTCCGCCAGCGACCTCTGCAGCGACAACGCATCGAGACTTCGCATCAGCTGTTCGCGCTTGCCGAGCAGGGCGTAGCCATTCAACAGGACCAGTGCCTCGATTGGCTTTCCGTTGGCGACGAGTTTCCGTTGCAGCTCGGTGCGGATGGGAATCAAGACGAAGTTCGGCTCCTCCGATCCCTCAGCCAATTTCGTCGCCGGCTTCGGATTCCCGGCGGTTTCGCCTGGAGCATCGGGCTGCAGAGCAGCCTCCAATCGCCATCCCACCACACTCAGAACGAATGCTGTTGCGATGAGCGGCGTCGTGCTGACGCGGCCTGGGCGCCAGTCGCCACCGGACTTGACTCCCATGGTGCGCTCCGGTAACTACCGTCGATCTGAAGAAAGATCTGCGAATGCTCTTCTAATTCTTCTCGCTCAGCCGCAGCACGCAGCGGAAGCCGACGTTCGGATGATGCTGAGTGCCGTTGAGGCCGGCCCGATACCAGGCGTCCCAGCCGGGGCCATTGCCTTTGACGACATGGACGTCGGCTGGGGCGTTTCGCGGGCCTTTCCAGTTTCGCAGCGGATTCTGCGAGCCTTTTTGCGCGTCGGCAAAAGCCGTCTCGGACCAGCGGTCGCTGCACCATTCGCGGGCGTTGCCGGCCAGGTCGTAGATGCCATATGGGCTGACGTCGGTTCCGAACGACTTCACGGCGGTGATCGTGTTGGGCTTGCGAGCCTGGCTCCAGATGGCTCGGCCGTTGCCCCAGGGATGCGCGAAGGCCTGTTCGCCGCGGGCCGCTCGCTCCCACTCGGCCTCGGTCGGCAGGTCTTTTTGGGCCCAGTGGCAGTAGAACTCGGCTTGCTTGAGCGTGACGCCCAGCACCGGGAAATCAGGAGGCGACTTGACATTCTCGGGCTCGGGGACGGCACGGCGGCCGTGTTCTTCCGTCATTTGCTTGCGGTAGCGCTCGTAGCGCGCCAGCGTGACTTCGGCGACGTCCATGTAAAACGAGTCGAGCACAACGGTGATCTGCGGACTCGATTCGGGTGGATCGCCGTCGTGCCCCACCGTCACCGCGCCCCCGGTCACCAGGGCCATTTCGGCTCGGTCAATCTTGGAGCGGATGCGCAGGGGCCAGCCGACGGGCGAGTAGCCCGACTCCGAGATCACCCGAAACCCGGAAGGCAAACTCTTTTTTGAGTCGCCTTCTGATTTGTCGGCGGCCGTATCCAACTTGTCTTTGTCCGCTTTGTTTTTGTCCGACGATTTGGCCGACGAGCGCCTCTTGGAGGTCGGTTTTTCGGACTGCCTGGCCGTTTGGGTCTCTGCGGTCATGGGTGGCGAGGCGAACCGCGTTGTGGGTTTCTCTTGCGGCGTCTCGGTCAATTCGAAATCGCTCGAGTCCGAGCCCTTGGCCGGAAAAACGGCGTCGAACTTATCCACGCTGGCGGGACCTTCGGGCCCATCCACACGTTCAAACGTCGGCATCGTTGCCGTCACCTCGAACACGTCATGCGGATTGAGATTCGGATCGACGGCCGGTGCTTCTGCTTCGTTGGGCGCCGGAGCGGGCTTGCCGAATGGTTGGCGAGGGCCCTCGGGCGCCTGGGCCTGCGCCTGCCCCTGCGCGACGGCCTGATTCCCATTCTCGAGGGGGGGCGCCGCCTGAGCCTGCGTGCCTGCCGACTTTTTCGATGAGTCGCCGCATCCCGCCAAGAGTGCGATCGTCAGCGGGCAGAGCAGGACGGCCGTGCAGCAACTCAGAACTTTGGAGGACACGCGACCGGTGCGGGCAATCCGAGAGAGCGATGCGGGATAACGTGTCGCCACAAGTTGTCTCCTTGCGCGTCTCGGAGGTGCCGCACCGGCTGCTTGCCTGTTTGTCCGCCGCGCGAACTGTCTAGAGATTCTCGACGATCTCGCGCAGGCCAACCAGGCGCTTAGGCCGCCGGTTTTTTTCATCGCAGGCAGCCAGCCACCGTTCTTGCAGCTTCTGCTCCAGCGGATTAGACATTTTACCAGCCGACGCGATACCGGTGACCTTGCCCCCCGCGCGGTGCGTGTGGCCGCCCCCTCCGCCGATTCCATCCAGCGTCTTTTGCAACAGCTCCACCGCCCGTTCGTCTTCGCGGCGAGTCCGGACGGAGACGTACAGGTCATCGTCGATCGCGCCGGCACAGAGCACGCGACAAACCCCCTCGCAGCGAATCAACAGGTCGGCCACCTCGCCCACGGTTTCGGGACCGCTGGCTTTGGGGAGCAAGCACAGGGCCGTCTCGTCGAAGAGTTGCGTTCCCTGCAGTGCCAGCACGAGGTCGCTGAAATAGGCCCGCGCCAGCGGGGCATTTTCGATCTCCGCGATCAAACCGGGCTCGGCGTGTTCGGTCAGCCACAGCATGATGGAGCGGTCCAGCTCCGAGTGCGCCGTCTCACAGCCGCACGTCTCGGTCCGCATGGCGTAGAGCATGGCCGACGCCAGCTTGACCCCAGGATCGATTCCCTGCTCGCGCAAGTAGCCTGCGACAATCGTCGCGGTCGCCGCTACGGAAGGGCGAATATCCGCGAAAGCGACGTCCACAGGCGTCCGCGAGAGGGCGTGATGATCGATTACGGCAACGGGCTGCACCCGATGGCGCGTCGCGAGATGATTGCTCGTCCCGATGCCGCAGTCGACCAGCACTGTGGCCGTCTCCGGATCCTCGGCCACTGTGTCAACAATTCGCAGCGGCGGATTAAGCAGCTCGACCAGGTGACGGTTCTCAGCCCGCACGATCGCGCCGCCCGCCACAAATTCGATCGGCCGGCGGTCGAAATGCTCCGCGAGCAGCCGCTGCAAGCCCCATCCGGCGGCGATGGCGTCGGGGTCGGGGTTGTCGTGCGTGACGATCCGGATCGTGGAGTAAGGGGCGAGAATTTTCAGCAGACGCTCCGATTGAAGAACCGGAGCGATTGTTAGTTCAGGAGGGGACATATATCCGGCAGGAAGGAGAATTGCCTCGCGAGGAGGGGACGCCCCCGAAAGGCTCACGCGGCATAGCGTCATTTTAAGCGTGACCGCCGCCTCTCGAAAGCGTGGCAAAATCGGCTCAATCAGGCGTGGAAGAAGACATACGTCACAACTCCAAAGAGCGGAACGAGTATCGCAAACGAAAAGCCCATAAATCCGAAAAAACTCGGCATTCGGATGTTGGACTCCTCCGCGTAAGCGCGAACCATGAAGTTCGGAGCGTTCCCCAGATACGTCAGCGCGCCCATAAAGACACAGCCGCAAGAGATGGCGGCCAGAATTTGATCAGCACCTTCCGAGCCTCGCAACTCGAGGAACAGGGCCAGGTAACGTCCCTCCAAGGGAATCTGTTGCGCGCCGCAGGCGGTCGCGGTCGCCGCCAGATAAGCCGGCGCATTATCCAACACGCTCGACATCAACCCAGCCGCCCAAAAGTAGTGCCAGGGCTTGTGGAGCGCAATCTGCGAGCCGTGTGTGTCGAGCAGCAACAAGACCGGCGTGATGGTGATGAAGATGCCGGCAAACAAGATGGCGACTTCGATGATCGGCCCGAAGGTCGCATGATTCTTCTCGCGGATGTCGGGTCGCGTCGAAAAGAACGACGCCACCGACAGGGCCAGTAGCCCCCCTTCTTGAAATCCGAACGGCCATGGCTGGCCGGCGTTGCCGTAACCGTGCCGGGAAGCGAACAAGATCGCGATCACGCCCAGAAGGAACACGAAGTTGTGGGCCCCTCGCAAAGCGAAACGCAAGTCCCTGGTGCCGGCCGGCTGCATCACTCCCTCGCGCGCGTCGCTCGCCGATGCGATCCAGTCCCAGATCGCGAAGAGGACCACGAGGATGCCGTTTACAAAGAGCCACTGCGGGAAGAGTTTCAAGGTCCACTCGAAGGGAACGCCCTGCAGGAACCCCAGGAAGAGTGGCGGATCGCCCAAGGGGGTCAAGAGTCCGCCGCAATTCGCGACCACGAAAATGAAAAACACCGGGACGTGCACGACGTGGCGACGGTGAAGATTCGCGCGAATCAACGGCCGCACCAGTAACAGCGAGGCCCCCGTCGTGCCGATCAGGTTGGCCAGCACGGCACCGACACTCAAGAGCAGCGTGTTGGAGAGGGGCGTGCCGCGGAAAGCTCCCTCGATCAAAATGCCGCCGGAGATCACGTAAAGCGCGCCGATCAGGATGATGAACGACGCGTACTCCATCCCCTGATGCAACAGCTCGCGATCTCCGCTGGTCCCGAAGTGGTAGGCGAAAAGCACAATCACCGGGAAGGAGAAAAAGGCGGCGACCTTCGCCTTGTTGAGATCGTCTTTCCACCAGTTGCGCGCGGCAACCGGGAGGATGGCGATTGACAACAGCAGCAACACGAAAGGGACGACAAAGCCGACCGGCGTCCGCGGACCCAGCGGCTCTTCGATCGGCGGGACGCCCGGCTGATAAGTGCCCGCGCCCGAGCAGACGACGACGGCCGCTAGCGCAAAAGTCGGGATGAAGCACCGTCGCGCGTCAGCAAGGCACAGTGGCAATTTAAAAGTCGTTTTCATCGCGTCGGCACGTCAAAGAGTCTCGCCCGATCATTCCGGCAGCGGCTGTCCCTTCGTTTCGGGAAGAAACGGCAGCGCCAATAACCCCACAAGAAAGACGGTGCACATGGTGATGCCGGCATAGCGCATGTCGAGCGGTTCGGGGTAGCCCCGATAGACGCTGCTTCGCAGCAGGCCGAGAGCGGATGGGCCGATGGCGGCGACGAACCGGCCGACGTTGTAGCAAAAGCTCGTGCCGGTCGAACGCAGCCGCGTCGGAAACAGCTCGGGAAAATAGATCGCGTAGCCGGCAAACAACGAAAGCTGGCAAAAGCCCATCACCGGGAGCATCACCCAGATCTGCCAGAACTCTTGCAGGAACCAGAAGACCGCAAATGTGCTGACAAACGCGGCCAAAAACGCCAGCGCGAATGTCGGCTTGCGTCCGATTCGCTCGGCGAGCGCCCCGAAGCCGAGCATCCCCAGGGCCGCGCCGATATTGATGGCGATCGAGGAGTAGCCACTCCAGCGCGCCAGTCGGCCGCTGACAACTGCGCTCAACTCGCCCTTCACCTTTTCGGCCTCGGACGACAGCGTGACCGACGGGTCGGCCTCTTTCGCCAAGAGGGTCCTGACTTGCTCGGCGCGCGCGACGTCGCCTTCGGCGGTCGCGGCCTCGAGCTGCTGCTTATAGACGCCTTGCGTCTCGGGCTTGCGCTGCACGAAGCGGATCAGGTCCGGCGTATAAAAGCCGACCGACCACAGTCCGATCACGCCGGCACAACCCAAGAGCAATCCGAAAAGCGCATGGTGACGCAGTCGAGGCTCGCGAAACAGCTCGCCGTATGAGCCGAGCTGGGCGGCAATCGCCCCTCCGTGGCTGATGCGCTGCCAGCGTTCCGGCTCCTTCAAGCGGCGCATAATGAGCACGGCGACCAACGCGGGAAAGGCGCCGATCAGGAACATGATCCGCCACGGAGCGGCGAACGAACGCGAGCCCAGCGCCTGTTCGATCCAGCCGTGCTCCTGCGCGAGGCCAAGCCCCAGAAAGATAAATGCCGCGCCGACGTTGCCGATTCCCGACAGAGCCTGCAACAGGGCCAGCGCATAGGGCCGGGCCATCGCCGGCATGACCTCGGCCACGAGCGCGACGCCGACGGCGAATTCGCCTCCCACACCCAGCCCGGTCAGAAAGCGGTAGAACGCGAAGTCCCACACGCTCTGCGAAAGCGAGCTCAGACCGGTGAAGATCGAGTAAAGCAGGATCGTGACCACCATCGTTCGTGCCCGGCCGATGCGGTCGCCGAGCATCCCGAAAAACAGTCCTCCGGTGGCCCAGCCGGCAATGAAGATCGCGGTGGCGTTACCCCCGGCGCGGCCCCGCGCAAGCCGCAGATCGTCGAGCGCTTTCGCGTCGGCATCCTTCGGCGCCGGCAGCAAGTCCTCCATCGCGGCCGGCCGGGCGAGCACGAACAGTTGCTGGTCCATTGTGTCGAACAGCCACCCCATGGCCGCCACGACCAGCACGAACCAGTGATACCGGTTGAGAGCGCGATACCAGGGTCCGGAGAAACTCTCGGGAGTCGGCGACCTTCCCGCAGCGGGCGAGGCCGTGTCGTCAAAGCCGTGCATCAAGCACCTTGTGGACTGCGCGCGCCCGAAGCCAGCCCATCATGCTGAAATTCCAACACAAGGGATGCTGGCCTCTGTGCCGCGATCGAACATCCGAAAGTAACCGGCGCGAGAGGCCTGTGCAAATCACCGGGGGCGGCGTGGCCCGGCCGGCGACTTGCCGGAATCGAGTCTAAACACGACGATTTTGCATGAGACGCGCCAGCGAGCCGTTGGGCTTGCTGAACCCGGGATCTCGAAATGGAGCGAACATGGTGAGCCGCGTGGTCGGCGTTGTGATCGTAACCTTGGCAATCTCTCTTCCACTGAGCGGATCGGTCCTTGCGCAATCGGAGCCGTCTAAGAGTCCCGATGCGGCAAGCGCTCCCGCGGCGGCGACCGCTTCGACCGCGCCGCGGCTCGACCCCGTGGCCGCCACCGAGGCGTACGTCGCCAAGCTGACTCCGGAACAGGTCGCGAAGTCCGACGACTATTTCGAGGGGGGTTACTGGCTACAGCTGTGGAACTTTTTTCTGTCGTCGGCACTCTCGTTGATTTTGTTGACGACCCGCATCTCGGCACGGATGCGAGACCTCGCCGAGCGCGTGGTGAAGTTTCGCTGGGCGCAGACGCTCGTTTATGGCGCCCAGTACTTCCTGTTTACAACGGTCTTGAGCTTCCCGCTCGCCGTCTATCAAGGGTTTTTCCGCGAGCGGAAGTATGGCCTGGTGAACCAGACGCTGGGCGCGTGGCTGGGCGAGCAGTGCATTGCGATCGCGGTGGGGGCCGTGATCGGTGCGGTGGCCATCATGGTCCTTTACGCGATCCTGCGACGCGTGCAGAAATCGTGGTGGATTTGGGCGTCGGTAGCCTTTGTCGCGCTGTTGTTTGTGCTCGTGGCGCTGGCGCCGGTCTATATCGCTCCGCTCTTCAACACCTACAAGACGCTCGAAGATCCGAAGATCCGCGATGCGATTCTGAGCCTGGCTCGCGCCAATGAGATTCCGGCCGATAACGTCTACGTCTTCGACGCCTCGAAGCAGTCGAAGAAGGTGAGTGCCAACGTGAGCGGAGCCTTGGGGACGATGCGAATCTCGCTGAACGACAACCTGCTCAACCGCTGTTCGCCCGCTTCGGTGAAGGCCGTGATGGCCCACGAGATGGGGCACTACGTCCTCAATCACGTCTACAAAGGGCTGATCGAAATGGGGCTGGTGATGACGGTGGGGTTCGCGTTCGTTGCCTGGGCCTTCGATCGCATCGTCGCGCGTCGCGGCGCGGCGTGGGGCATCCGGTCGATCGCCGACCCGGCGGGCCTGCCACTGATCGTGCTATTACTGGGCGCGTACCTGTTCGTGATGACGCCCGTGACCAACACCATCACGCGCACGGAGGAAACCGAAGCCGACGCGTTCGGCTTGAACGCTGCCGGCGAGCCCGACGGCTTTGCCGACGCAGCGCTCATGCTCTCCGAATACCGCAAGATGCGCCCCGGCAAATGGGAAGAGATCGTGTTCTACGACCACCCGAGCGGCTACAACCGGGTCCTGATGGCCATGACCTGGAAAGCCGAACACCCCGCCGCCGGCGCCCACTAATCCGGACAGACCTCCACTCGCAAGCCCGGCGTCTCCTTGCCGCTCAACCACAGAGGTGTTTTTCGTGAAGCCGACTGCCACTATCGTGAGACGTTTTGCAGCGTTCGCGATCTTCCTGTTTGTTTCGCTTCCGCTGGCCGCACAGGACGCCGACTGCAAGGCGCCGATCGCCCCGACCAAGCCCTTCAGCTTCGACTTTCACGGTCGCAAGATCGACGATCCGTATCACTGGCTGAAGGACAAAAAGAATCCGGAAGTCATTGCCTACATCAAAAGCGAGAATGCCTACCGCGAAGCCCTGACCAAACACCTGAAGCCGTTCGAAGACAAGCTCTATCGCGAGATGCTCTCGCACATCAAGCAGACCGATCTGGGCGTCCCCGTCCGCGACCGCGGCTACTGGTACTACAGCCGCACCGAAGAGGGAAAGCAGTACCCGTTCTATTGCCGGAAGAAAGGCAGCCTCGCGGGGGCTGAGGAAGTTCTTCTCGACGTCAACAAGCTGGCGGAAGGAAAGAAGTTTCTGTCGGTCCGACCAGTCGGCGCCAGCGACGACGGCCGGCTCTACGCCTATCTCACCGACGTCACCGGTTTTCGCGAGTACTACCTGTCCGTCAAAGATCTGAAAACCGGCAAGCTGCTCGAAGACACATTCGTGAAAGTGTCCGACGTCGAATGGGCCGGGGACAACAAAACGCTGTTTTACGTGATCGAGGACGCCGCCAAGCGGCCGCACAAGCTCTTGCGGCACATCGTAGGAGAGCCCAAGGAAAAGGACAAATTCGTCTACGAAGAGAAGGACGAGCTGTATCGTCTCGCTGTCAGCCGCACGCATGACAAGAAGTACCTGGTGCACACCTCGGAAAGCTCGACGACGACCGAGCAGAGGATTCTTGACGTGCGAACGCCTGAGGGGGAATTCAAAGTGGTCGCGCCGCGCAAGGAGGGGGTGGAGTACGCGATCGATCACCGCGACGGGCTGTTCCACATTCGCACGAACAAGGACGGAGCCGTCAACTTCAAGTGGATGACCTGTCCCGACCCGGACACGAATCCCTCCGGCTGGAAGGATTTCGAGCCGTACCGGCCGGGCGTGTTTTTGGAACGGATCGTGGCGTTCAAGGACTTCGCCGTCGCCGCCGAGCGCGAAGGGGGCCTGCCCCAACTGCGGATTTACGACTTTCGCTCGGGTAACTCGTATCGCATTCCCTTCCCCGAGCGCAGCTACACGGTCGAACTGGACCCGAACCCGGGATCGAACGCGAACCCCGAATTCGACACGCTCGAC
>Ga0187781_10003176_pt1 | contig 12384 bp, 7 predicted proteins | sample 0715_SJ02_MP02_2_FD_132447 | JGI IMG/M metagenome (GOLD analysis project Ga0187781, IMG submission 132447) | Tropical peat soil microbial communities from peatlands in Department of Meta, Colombia - 0715_SJ02_MP02_20_MG | ecosystem: Environmental > Terrestrial > Soil > Wetlands > Peat | place...
CGCGTTGCGGAATACCTGGGCGTTGCGGCCTCCTCAGAAAGTCCTCTCCAATGGAAGGGCTGAGCCGTCGGTCACAGCAATCGCTGCAAACGTGATTGCGGGTTCTGCTCGCGAATCGCGCCTGCGAGGTGGTGAGAAACGAGCGTTGCAAGACGCGGTTTCGAAGCTATGCCTCGTCAACAATGCGGTGACTCGGCAGCCTGGGACATTTCACGAGCAATGCGGTCCGGAGTGGCTGGCTCCGGACCGCATGTGTTTTTTAGAACCTGCGCCACGGGTCACGTGCCGACTAAGACAGGCCCTGTACGACAGAGGTTGCTGTTTTGGAAGTCGGCCCCCGCCGCGACCGAAGCTCGTCCTGGAATAATTTTCCAAGTGTTTTCCAAAGACAGTGCTGCACATTCACAGGTGCATTCCGTGCATACTGGCTCGTTCCGAAAGGAGCAACCATGGACGGTAACGAGCCAGAATCAGAGCCGTATGACGGTAACGCACGCTTCTGCTCGGACTGCGAACTTCTGACCGAAGCCTTGCGAGAGCTTGAGGCAGAGCGCCGCGAGGCTGAGGACCAACTGTGGACGCAACGAGGACAACGGGAACAAGAGTTGGGTTTTGCCAAGATCGCAAGATTGGAGCGTAGACGAAACTGTGCGCTCGAGATGCTGTTCAAGCACCAGCGACTAGAGCATCAAACCTGACTGCTCAAAAATTGATCAAGTCAGGGGCCAGAATTACTGACGCGTTTTCGAAAACTGTTCACAGGTTATCCGAGTACTTTCCCATGACTTTCTCAATCTTCGATCGCCGCTTCGCTCCATTTTCGCCAGCATCGTAATTACCCTCTAACAGAACACACAAGTGGCGGTGGGTTGTATCCTGCCTGCTACCGATATTTCGCTTTTTGTTCGTATAATCCTAACTGACCATTCCATCGAGAGAGGAAAGAGGGAGCTGATGGCCATTCCTGACTACCCGTTAGCGGGGAGTATGCCTGCCAGCGATGCGGCTGAGCGCGCAATCTTGGGCGCGATTCTGCTCAACAATGTCGCCTACAGTGAAGCTGCGGAACACCTTCGACCGGAGGATTTTTCCATCGATTCTCACCGGCGAATCTACGCACGCATGATGGACCTTGCTGAGGCGTCTCGGCCAATCGACACCATTACCCTGCCCGAGGAACTCAGCAGGCACAAAGAGTTGGAGGCTATCGGCGACTACGCCTATCTTTCATCACTGATGGACGGGGTGCCCGATCGACCCAGCATCGAGCACTACATCAAGATTGTCCGCGATAAGGCATTGCTGCGTGGACTCGTAAACGTCGCAAGCTCCGCCATCGCGCGTGCGACCGATCAGAGCGAACCAGCAGAGGAAATTCTGAACGATACGGAATCAGCGGTCTTCCAATTGTCCGAAAAGCGCCTCGGGCGGGGCTTCATGGGCGTTCTAGGCATAGTTAGAGAGAAACATGATTCAGCCGACGAGTACCTCAATTCATTTTTGCAACGCGGCCAGCGCATCACCGGTCTTGCCACACATTATCCCGACCTGGACGAGAAGACGAGCGGGCTGCAGAAATCAGATCTGGTTATCATCGCCGCGCGTCCTTCCATGGGCAAAACTGCGTTCGCTCTGAACATCGCCGAAAATTCCGCCATTGAAGACCAGAAAGTTGTCGGCATCTTTTCCCTGGAGATGTCCCGTGAGGCGCTGCTTCTTCGCCTGCTCTGCTCCCGAGCTCGTGTGGACTCGCACAAAATGCGCACCGGCTCACTCTGGAAGGATGACATCGCCAAGGTTCAGCGCGCGATGGCAAGTCTTGTCGACGCTCCCATCTTCATCGACGACACCCCCGGCATCGGGCTAAGCGAAATGCGCGCCAAGGCGCGCCGCCTAATGCAGTCGCAGGGTAAGCTCGATTTGATCATCGTCGATTATTTGCAATTAATGTCTGGTGGCGGCAAGCGCTATGAAAACCGGACCCAGGAAGTTTCAGCGATCTCGCGGGGATTGAAAGCCGTGGCCAAGGAATTGACCGTCCCGGTGATTGCACTTTCGCAGCTCAGCCGCGCTCCCGAGAGCCGTGGCGGCGACCATCGTCCACAACTCGCCGATCTGCGCGAGTCAGGCTCCATCGAGCAGGATGCCGATGTGGTGGCGTTCATTTTTCGCGAGGAAGTTTACAAACCGGACGATCCCGAGCTTCAAGGCCGGGCTGAGCTTATCATTGCCAAACAGCGCAATGGCCCAACCGGTAAGGTTAGTCTGGCTTTCCTCAAGAACTCAACGCGTTTCGAGTCGCTGCTGGAGGGTGGGATGGAAGCTCCAGAGTAAGCTTCTTGGCCTTCAAGTAGGGTCCGTGGCACAGATCACCCAGCCTGTGGAAAATCCTGTGGAAGCGCTCCTTTGTCCGGTCGGAGCCCGTCGCGCCGACCGTATGGTCGGTTTGCCTGCGCCGCAGCAAACTGCTCTAAGTCACACACCGCTGTGATGTTAGTTGCAACCTCTCGTGGCACGTCCATTTCGGAACCCGCCGCCAGCAATTTTCCTGAATCCGGAGATTTGCACATACAGGAGGGCATGTACGCGAGTTCGAGAGTGCCAACTACCAGAAACCACATTTCAAACGGCGGCTTTGGCATCACTCCAAGTTCGTGCTACTTTTTCAATCCTTCAGTGAAATTCGTGACGATGGTCACCGATTGCCCCACCTGTTGCGCTACCCGGTCAAGCAGGATCTTCGTGCCGTCGGGTGTGACGTCAAAAAACACTTCCGGGGCAGACCAATTGCTGACCAGCTGTTGAGCTGCGCCAAACTGTAAAGCGCCGCCGACTTCCCCGACCGGTACTGAAAAAAGATTGTAGGTGAGGTCCATGTAGTAGAGCTGTTTCCCATCCTGGCTCCACTGCGCGCGGCCCCCTCCCTGTGGCGAGACCTGCCATTTCCCTTGTCCGCCGCGAAATGGGACGACGTATAGCTGGAGCAAGCCGGATTCGGCCGACGAATAAGCTAGCCAACGTCCATTAGGCGACAGTTGTGCCCCGTAAAGGATCGAGTTGTGCGGCAAAACCAGAAATGGTTTGCGCTCTCCTTCCAGCGGCAACGCCCAAATCTCCGATTCGTTGCCTGTCACGCTCGAATACAGCAGGTATTTTCCGTCCCGCGACCAGTCGTCGGGCAATTTGACGTGGTCGTCGGTCAGCAGCAGTTCTTCGGCCCCGCTCCCGTCAGACAATTTTCGGTAAATATTGGAGCGCCCATTGCGCTCTGAGTTATAGGCGATCCACTTGCCGTCGGGCGACCAAACCGGGAAGGTATTCTGGACAGGCCCGAATGTAAGTCTGGTGCGCACTCCCCGAGCCAAATCCAGTACCCAGATGTCGTTCTCTCCGGTGTCAATCTGCAAAGCCACACGATCACCTTGAGGCGAAATCCGCGCGGTTTGCAGATTCGTGAGCTTATCTGCGATGGTGCCAACTTGTTTCCCGCCGCGATCTATCCAGACCAGTTGCAGGTCAGCGGTTCCCCCGCTGCCGAAAACCAGCAATCCACCAGTCGCCGAAACTGCCATGTGCCACGTGCTGAAATCGTTCATTACTCCTCTAGCGACGACTTTCGCCTCGCCGCTGAGTAACCCTTTTGCTGTGTCGAACGGCTGTGCCATCAATTGATCGCCGCGCGCGAACAAGAGATATCCATCGGCGTAAATTGCGTTCGACGGAAAACGAAACAACAGCCGGTTTTCGTGCCCATCCAGCGAAGCGTAGTACACCGCGTCGTCCGCAGCCTTCGAAGGATCATGATTGATCGCCAGGTACAGGAAATGTTTGCCGTCAGGAAGAAAATACGGCCAGCGGTGTGATGTATGTCGACTCGTGTCAATCTTTGTAACCGCTGTCGGAGTTCCGCCACCGGCACTTACCGCTTCCAGGGGTGCTTGCGTGTTCGGGGAAAACAGGATTGTGCCATTGGGGCCCCAGGCGCCTCCGCGGCCGAAGGGAGCGTCAGCAAGGACCTGCGCCGATCCGCCGTTCAAATCCGTCGTCTTCAGCTTGTTGTCCGCAAAGAAGCCCAGCGACCGGCTGTCCGGCGACCAGAATGGAAAAATTGCACCGTTCGTGTCCGCCAGCGCATGGGCTTCCAGCGAATTCATCGGACGGACCCAAAGCGCGGTCTTGCCATCTGAACCCGTGGCCGTGAAAGCCAGCGCTGCTCCGTCTGGTGACAGCACTGGAGGTCCGGCAAAATCTCCATTCAGATTGAGCACGGTTTTCTCTGGTGGATTGATCGCCGTGCGAATGCTGCGAGCCGGTTGAGCAGGACCATTGATGAATATCCCCGCACCAGCGCCGAGAACCATCGCTGCAACCAGCGCTGCGGCCCACCGTAGTTGCTGGTTCCGACGTGACGGCACAACCGACAACTCTGGCGGCACGGCTACCGTCCGTTCCGTCGCAATCCACTGCAGTTCGAGTTTCACATCGTGCGCTGTCTGAAAGCGCTCCTCCGGACTCTTCTGCAAACACGTCCTCAGAACATGGTCGAACGCCAGGGGAGTATCCCGGTTGATGGCGTTGATAGGCTCCGGATCTTTCTCCAGGATCGATGACGCCAGCGAGATTTGGCTCTTTCCTTCGAACGGCCTCTTTCCCGCTGCCATTTCATACAGCACCGCACCTAAGGCGAAAATGTCCGAGCGCGTGTCCGCTTCTTTGCCTTCGATCTGCTCCGGCGACATGTATTGGATGGTGCCCACGATGGTCCCTGCCGTGGTCAGCGGACTCAACGGGCTCGGCCCGCTTAAGGTCGGAGCTGCCGTGAACGAAGGCGCTGCTCCGGATGCAGCCGACCCGCCGTGCAGGCTCACTGCCTTGGCTAGTCCAAAGTCCATCAGTTTTGCGCCTCCCGGCGTCAACATGATGTTTCCGGGTTTCAGATCCCTGTGCACAATGCCTTGCCGGTGCGCCACTGCCAGCGCCTCCGCCACCGCGATTCCAATCTTCAGGATTTCAGCCAGCGCCATGGCGCCTTTGCGCAGTCTGGCGGCCAGAGTCTCCCCATCCAGGAACTCCATGACCAGGAACTCGGTGCCGTCCTGGGTTCCAATGTCATACAGCTGGCAGATGTGCGGATGGTTCAGCGAAGAAATGGCGCGCGCCTCGCGCTCCAGGCGGTGTCTCAACTCCGGCGAAGCCGAAAAATGAGAAGCTAAGACCTTGATCGCGACAGCGCGATTCAGGCGGGTGTCGAGAGCACGGTAAACCTCTCCCATACCGCCGGCTCCTAGCGGTGATTGAATCTCATAGGGACCGAGCTTAGTACCGGAAGCTAGCGTCATCGTGCGCGTCATTATATTCCTTCTGCTTCGGTGGCCGTCGGGGCTCACAAAGGCTTATCTGACGGCCATCCTCGTCAGCGAGCGATGCCAAACCTCGCTTGGTCGTCCCGTATCCAGTTCTCTAATTGCTGTCTTCGCCGACTTTCAGTACCGCTAGAAACGCTTCCTGCGGAATGTCCACGCGGCCGATGCGCTTCATGCGCTTCTTTCCTTCCTTCTGCTTTTCGAGTAGCTTGCGTTTGCGGGTAATGTCGCCTCCGTAACATTTAGCCAAGACATTCTTGCGCATGGCTGGCACGGTTTCGCGGGCGATGATCTTGGCTCCCACCGAAGCCTGGATGGCTACTTCAAACATCTGCCGAGGAATGAGCTCCTTCATTTTGGCGGCTAGCGCGCGTCCGCGCTCGTAGGCGAAGTCGCGGTGGACGATGACGGAAAGCGCATCGACCGGCTCGCCCGCTACCAGGATGTCGAGTTTCACCATCGGCGATTCCCAATATCCTGACAGGTGGTAATCGAGCGAGGCGTAGCCGCGGGAAACCGATTTCAGCCGATCATAGAAGTCGAGCACGATTTCGTTGAGCGGCAGCTCATATTGCAGCATCACGCGAGAAGAACTCACGTATTCGAAGCTTTTCTGCTTGCCGCGCTTCTCTTCGACCAGCGCCAGAATTCCGCCCACATATTCTTCGTTGGTCAGAATCGTGGCTAGAATTACCGGCTCTTCGACTTTGGCGATTTCACTTTGCGGCAGCCAGCGCGAAGGATTATCGACTTCCACGACCTGCCCGTCAGTTGTCGTGATCTTATAGCGCACGCCCGGCGCGGTGGTGATCAAATCCAAATTGAACTCCCGCTCCAGGCGTTCCTGAATAATCTCCATGTGAAGCAGGCCGAGAAAGCCGCAACGGAAGCCGAATCCCAGCGCTGCCGAACTCTCTGGCTCGAAGAAGAATGATGAGTCATTCAACCGCAGCTTCTCAAGCGCCTCACGCAACTGCGTGTGTTCATGCGCGTCTACCGTGTAAAGGCCGGCAAACACCATAGGCTTGATATCCTCGAATCCGGGCAGAGGTTCGAGAGCGGGGTTGTTGTCCTCGGTAATGGTGTCACCAATTTTGGTATCCGACACGTTCTTGATATTAGCGATCAGAAATCCGACTTCGCCGGCGCGCAGCTCTTCGGTCTCCACCGGCTTCGGGGTGTGCACGCCTAAAGTCTCGACATCGAACACGCGCCCATTCGACCACAGCCGGATTTTTTGACCTTTGCGTAGGGTGCCCTCGAAGACGCGGGTCAACACGATCACGCCGCGGTAGGGATCAAACCAGGAATCGAAAATAAGTGCCTGTAGCCGTCTTTCCGGATTGCCTTTCGGAGGCGGGATGCGCTGGACGATGGCTTCGAGGACGTCCGGAACACCTTGCCCCGTCTTGGCGCTGATCAAAACGGCATCGGAGGCATTCAGGCCAACCGTACTTTCGATCATTTCTTTGGTGCGGGGAATATCTGCACTCGGCAGGTCGATCTTGTTGATTACCGGAATAATTTCGAGGCCGTGATTAATCGCGAGATAGGAATTGGCCAGGGTCTGGGCTTCGACTCCTTGCGAGGCATCGACGACCAGCAAAGCCCCTTCGCAGGAAGCGAGAGAACGTGACACTTCGTAGGAAAAATCTACATGGCCGGGAGTATCGATCAAATTGAGCTGGTAGGTCTGTCCATCTTTGGCGGTGTACATCATGCGAACGGCGTGGGCTTTGATGGTGATGCCGCGCTCGCGCTCGAGGTCCATGGAATCCAGCACCTGAGCCTGCATTTCGCGCGCGGTGAGAGCGCCGGTCAACTCCAGCAGGCGATCGGCCAGCGTGGACTTGCCGTGGTCAATGTGCGCGATGATGGCAAAATTGCGGAGAAAAGCAGCTTCCATGGTGAGGACGGCGTACACATCATTTTAGCAGGCGGTTGTTGAGCTGCTGGCGAGCCGGCTCTTGCAACCATTGTCCTAAAGTTGCGTCCCACAAACTTTAGGACACCACCCTCTTGTACCAGGTTCGAACCCATAACCGTGAGATAGACTAGGTCAACAATCGCGCGGCATGGACGACTTCGCCGGCGCATTCCATGTGGAGATCACACTTGGATTATTCAAAGACATTGAATGGCATGAGGCATTCTCGGCGGCTGGCAGTCCTGGCAGCGATCGGGTTCGCGATGTTCGTCGGAATCTACTTGCTGAGTTGCTCGGGCGGCAACTCGCAGTCATCCGGAGGAGGAACTCCGTCCGGGCCCCGACCGACTGCCAACAATTCGGTTACCACGTATCACAATGACAATGCGCGCACCGGACAGAACCTGAATGAAACGATTTTGACCACCAGCAACGTGAATCCGTCCAGCTTTGGCAAGCTGTTCGTGCTTTCTGCGGACGGCAAAGTCGACGCTCAACCGCTCTACTTACCGAACATCAGCGCTGCCGGAGAAACTCGCAATCTTCTGTTCGTGGCCAGCGAGCACGGCAGCGTCTACGCTTTTGACGCGGACTTTGGCACCCAGATTTGGCAGGTCACCACTTTGCTGTCGGCCGAAACGCCCAGCGACGATCACGGCTGCAGCCAGATCACCCCAGAAATTGGCGTGACTTCAACACCGGTAATCGATCCGAAATCCGGCCCGCACGGCACCATCTACGTTGTGGCAGCGTCAAAAGACACATCTGGAAATTACCATCAGCGCCTCCATGCCCTGGACGTTACGACCGGTGCGGAAGAGTTTGGCGAACCTAAGGAGATTCAAGCTACGTATCCGGGCACCGGCGATAACAGCTCCGGGGGCAATGTTATTTTCGATCCCGGACAGCAGGTCGATCGGCCCGGACTACTTCTGCTTAATGGAGTGGTTTACACCAGTTGGGGATCGCATTGCGACGGTCGTCCGTACACCGGTTGGATCATGAGCTACAACGAGAACACCCTGGCGCAAGTGAGTGTGTTGAACGTGACCCCGAATGGCAACGAAGGCGCATTCTGGATGAGCGGTGCAGGACCGGCGGCGGACTCAAACGGGAATATTTTCGCGCTGGATGCGAACGGCAGTTTCGACACTACGCTCAACGCCCAGGGGTTTCCCAGCCAGGGCGATTTCGGGAATGCATTTCTCAGGATCTCGACCAGTAACAATCAGCTTGCCGTCGCCGATTACTTCGAGATGTCTAATCAACAATCGGAAAACGATTCGGACGAAGATCTGGGCTCCGGTGGTGCATTGGTGTTGCCGGACCTGACCGATAGCTCGGGCAATACCTGGCATCTTGCAGTGGGAGCAGGAAAGGATGGCAACATCTACCTCGTAAATCGGGATTCGATGGGGAAGTTCAATCCGAACGCAAATAACATTTACCAGGAAATCGATGGCGTGTTGTCGGGCGGCATCTGGTCCATGCCTGCTTATTTCAACAACATTATCTATTACGGATCGGTGGGAAGCAGCATACAAGCATTCAGCATCAGCAACGCTCAACTCGGGACGAGTCCCGCATCGCAAACCAACGATCAGTTTGAGTATCCGGGTGCAACTCCCAGCATTTCGGCGAACGGAACCAACAACGCGATTCTCTGGGCGGCAGAGAATACCGCTCCCGCCGTTCTTCACGCGTATGACGCGACGAATTTGGCGAACGAACTCTACAACAGCAATCAGGCTTCCGGGGGACGCGACCAGTTTGGCACCGGAAACAAATTCATCGTTCCCACGGTAGTCAACGGTAAGGTGTACGTCGGAACTACCAACGGCGTGGGCGTGTTTGGGCTTTTGCAGTAGCCACGGCTCCACAGGGGAAATCATGTTGGCGTTGTTAGTTAGCAAAATTGGCAGCTACCAGCCTAGCTCCTCAAGTCGTTAGCCCTCATTGACTTGCGCTCGTATCCCGCATAACATGGCGTTCGCGCCATGATTGGCCAGACCATCTCGCATTACCGCATCCTGGAAAAACTCGGCGGCGGCGGGATGGGTGTGGTGTATAAGGCGCGGGACACCCGGCTCGACCGTTTTGTTGCTCTCAAATTTCTCCCTCAGGATTTGACTCACGACGTTGACGCGCTGGAGCGCTTTCGCCGCGAGGCCAAGGCTGCCTCGGCCCTGAATCATCCCAACATCTGCACCGTTTACGACATTGGCGAGCAGAATGGGCAGGCATTCATTGCAATGGAGTTTCTGGACGGCTCGACGCTGAAGCACCTGGTTACGGGCCGACCGCTGGAACTGGAGCGGATTCTCGGTCTGGGCATCGAAGTTGCCGACGCTTTGGATGCGGCTCACGCGGAAGGCATCGTTCACCGCGATATCAAGCCCGCCAATATCTTCGTTACCAAGCGTGAACACGCCAAGATTCTAGATTTCGGGCTGGCGAAGGTTGTGACGGTGCGCAACCGCAGCGAGCAGACGGCAGGTGCCTCACTGGAAGCTACTGCTGCGGGCGAGGAACACTTGACCAGTCCGGGCAAGGCCGTGGGAACGGCCGCGTATATGTCACCTGAGCAGGCGCGTGCCAAGGAGTTGGATGCGCGGACTGATCTGTTTTCATTTGGCGCAGTTCTTTACGAGATGGCGACGGGCACCCTGCCCTTCCGTGGCGAAAGTTCTGCGGTCATCTTCAAGGCTATTCTGGACGGAGTCCCGACCTCGGTGCTGCGGTTGAATCCTGATCTACCACCAAAGCTGGAGGACATAATCAACAAGGCATTGGAGAAGGATCGGGAACTGCGGTACCAGAGCGCAGCCGAGATGCGGGCAGACCTCAAGCGTTTGAAGCGCGAGACGGAATCGTCACACAGCGCAGCAGCGAGCTCAAGCGCAGCACCCGTGACGCCCGAAGCTGGATCTCCAGCGATAGCCACTGTACAGCCGGCGGGTTCGGGCTCGGGACCAAGCGTCGCTGCGTCATCTTCATCGGCTGCGGCGCACGCATCCGCAGTTTCCGCAGGGGGGCCGCGCAAGCTTTGGAAGGTTCTTGTTCCGTCGGCTGTTGGAGTCGCGGCGCTGCTGGTGGCGGCCGGTCTTTATCTGCGCTCGCGATCGGCGACACCGGCGACTAACGCCACTGTGCTCACCGAGAAAGACACAATCGTGCTCGCCGACTTCGACAACAAGACCGGGGATCCGGTTTTCGATGAGGCCCTGAAGCAGGCGTTGGCCGTAGAACTCGGACAATCTCCGTTCCTGAACGTGCTCTCCGACCGAAAAGTCAGCGAGACCTTGCAAATGATGGGGCGTCCCGCGAATCAGCGCATCACGGTGGATATCGGCCGCGAGCTTTGCTTGCGCACGGGCAGCAAGGCCTTGCTGGGCGGGACGATTTCGAGCCTGGGTACTCATTACCTAATTGACCTGAATGCGGTCGCGTGCAACACCGGCGACACGTTGGCCAAGGAACAAGGGGAAGCCGCCAGCAAAGAAGAGGTTCTCAAGGCCCTCAGCCAGGCTTCAGCAGCTTTGCGCACGAAACTGGGAGAGTCGCTGCCATCGGTGCAGAAGTTCGAGGTTCCAATTGAAGCCACAACCTCCTCGCTCGAAGCCCTGAAAAACTACAGCATGGGCATCACCACAAATTACGAAAAGGGGGATGCGGCCAGCCTCCCATTCCTCAAGCGGGCAGTCGAACTCGACCCTAACTTCCCCCTGGCGTATGCCGCATTGTCGATACGGTACGGCAATCTCAAGCAGCCATCGCTGGCGCTGGAATACGCCACTAAGGCCTACCAGTTGCGCGACCGGGTCACGGAAAGGGAGAAACTGCGCATCTCCGCGGATTATTTCTATGCCACTGGAGAACTCGACAAAGAAGCCCAGACCTACGAACTGTGGGAAGCAAACTATCCTCGCGATGCCGTTCCCCACGCCAACCTGGCTGCGAATTATGCCGATATGGGGCAATATGACAAAGCTCTTGGGGAGAATCAGGAAGCGATGCGCCTTGCCCCTGATGAGGTCGTAAGTTATGGAAATCTGGGGGCAGCGTACCTCGCTCTGAACCGACTGAATGAAGCCGGCACCGCCTTCAATGAGGCGTTGGCACGCAAGCTCGATGCCGGGTTTCTACGCCAGCAAATGTACCTTCTTGCCTTCCTGCGGGGAGACACCACGCAGATGGAGCAGCAGGTTGCCTGGGGTGCGGGCAAACCCGGAGATGAAGACCCGCTGCTGTCGACGCAATCCGACACCGAGGCTTACTACGGACAGATGAACAAGGCGCGGGACTTCTCCCGCCGAGCGGTGGACTCGGCGGTTCGTGCCGAATCCAAAGAGACAGCGGGGCAGTGGCGGGTCAATGCCGCATTACGGGAGGCAGAGGTAGGAAATACTGCTGAGGCGCGACAAGGGGTTGCTGCCGCTCTCGCACTCTCACCGGGGCGCGATGTGAAGGTATTGAGTGCGCTCACGCTGGCTCGCAGCGGCGAAATCCCGCGGGCTAAGGCCATAGTCGACGAACTTGAGAAGAACTATCCGGCCAATACGATATTGAAGCTCTACTGGCTGCCGACGATCAATGCCGCCATAGAACTCGACCAAGGCAACTCATCCCAGGCCTTGGTGGATTTGGAAGCTGCCGCGCCTTACGAATTGGGCATTCCGCCGCAGATGGTAACAGGCACGCTCTACCCAGCCTATTTGCGCGGCCAGGCCTACCTGCTGGCACACAACGGCACTGCCGCCGCTGCCGAGTTTCAGAAATTGCTTGACCACCGGGGCATCGTAGTGAACTTTGTGACGGGATCGCTGGCTCATCTTCAACTCGGCCGCGCCTATGCGATGACGGGGGACACGGCCAGGGCGAAAGCCGCATACAATGACTTCCTCACGCTCTGGAAAAATGCCGATCCCGATGTCCCCATCCTGAAACAAGCCAAGGCAGAGTACGAGAAGCTGCAACAGTCGCGTTAAACCGATGCTGCGCTAGCAAAGAAAAAGGCCGCCATGGCTGGCGGCCTTGTAAGTTTCGCACCGGCGGGGACGCCCGCGCCTACTCTGCGGTCAGTTCCTCGGTCTC
>Ga0187781_10003180_pt1 | contig 12381 bp, 10 predicted proteins | sample 0715_SJ02_MP02_2_FD_132447 | JGI IMG/M metagenome (GOLD analysis project Ga0187781, IMG submission 132447) | Tropical peat soil microbial communities from peatlands in Department of Meta, Colombia - 0715_SJ02_MP02_20_MG | ecosystem: Environmental > Terrestrial > Soil > Wetlands > Peat | place...
GATGACATTGATTTCCTTATACGGATGTACCTTAAGGGAAAGGTCGCAGTTCTTGCCGAAACAAGTTTTGAAGATCAGGTACCCTCTACTCTCGGAGAGTTCTACCACCAGAGAGTGAGATGGCATAGAGCTTTTGCAGAAAGCTTTAGTAAATATTTTATTCCAATGATTAGTGCGCCGGCACCATTTACGGGGAAGATCTCCTGGCTGTTGGAAGTTGTAGGTTGGTTTTTTGCTCCTTTTTTAAGTCCTGTCGGCCTGTCATGGTTCTTGACAAGCCGAAACAGGAAAAAATTGAGCGAAGGGCCACTCGGATCAGCGAAGCTGCTCGTTGGCGGTATAGGGTACACGTGGCTTATGACAATTATCGGAATTATTGCCATTGTACAGCATTTAACGTCGAGCAAATTTGAATGGAGATCTACTAGTAGGTGTGATATGTAAAGTTTGTAAAAATATTTCTTGGCGGTCGTAGGATACACCCAGTTTATGACAATTAGCGGAATTGTGGCGATATTTTGTTGCTGTAAAGCAATTGATTCCGAACAATGTCTGCTGGAAATCCCAACGTCAGACATGCAGTTTAAAACAAAGTTTGTACCTCGTAAAAATTGAAAGCACGAACAGCTACATTAGGCATCCAACTACGGGTTTGACAGCGAGATAGGTATATATACCGCAAAAAATGAAAACATCTTAACTATTATGGGATCGACGTATACTGTAACTTCTCTGATCGATAGAATGAGCAATTATCGCGAAACAGGAAATGACACTAAATAACGAAACGGAGTGTCTCTAGCTATGACAGAAGCAGAAAATGTTCAAGTTGTTATCCTCTGTGGCGGCATGGGTACCAGACTAAGGGAAGAGACGGAATTTAAACCCAAACCAATGGTAGAAATCGGGGGAAAACCAATTTTGTGGCATATAATGAAGATATACGCCCACTACGATTTTACCGATTTTGTTCTTTGCTTAGGATATAAAGGTGATGCGATTAAAAATTATTTCTATAACTACGAAATGATGAATAATGATTTCACCGTTGAGTTAGGTAAATACAAACAAGTAGAAATACACGGCAACCATAACGAGGCTGGCTGGAAAGTCACCTTAGCAGATACAGGGGAGACCGCTTTAAAAGGAGCTAGGATAAAGAAAATAGAGAAATACATCAAAGGAGACACATTCATGCTCACCTATGGAGACGGGATAGCAGATATAAATCTGCACGAATTAGTTTCTTTTCACAGAAATCACGGTCGTATAGGAACCGTAACTGGCGTAGAACCCCCTTCAAGATTTGGTGAATTAGTGGTAGAGAGCAATAAGGTATCATTCACCGAGAGACCACAAGCTTCTGGCGGTCTAATAAACGGGGGATTTTTTGTTTTCAATAAAGGTATCTTTAATTACTTGTCGGAAGAGGACAGTTGTGACTTCGAAGTAGGACCTTTGGAGCAGTTAGCGACAGACGGGGAATTAATGGTCTATAAACTAAAAGGACAGTGGGCATGCATGGATACTTTTAGGGACATGCAGTACCTTGACAAGTTATGGAAAAGTGGCGATGTATTTTGGGGACACTGTTTCCATTAATTCTAAAGGAAGTATCTCACCTCAAAACGCTTTAGGCGCTATTACGATGAGGCGCTGAGTCTCATTACAGTTCTTGTTGCAGCCTAATGTTCCTTCTCAATCAAAATTATATGACAACTTCTGCGTGCAATATAGCTTAAGTGCCTTTAAACGTTATATTAATCCTCAAACTGATGGAGAAAAAATGGGAAATTACAAGAAGGTGTTTATAACAGGAGCTGCTGGATTTATAGGCTCTCATTTGACTAAGAAATTATTACAAGAAGGTCTTGAAGTTGGAATACTCAAACGAGAGCAGTCAAATGTGTGGCGGATTAAAGATGTAATTGATAAAATAAGAGTGTATAATGCAGATTTACGAGACAACTATAAAATTTCTAAGATAATTTCGGATTTCGGGCCAGATATCGTTTTTCATTTAGCGACCTATTATAGTGTAGGACATACTTCAGGTGAAATAGTCCCGATGATCGAATCCAATGTATTAGGAACAGTAAATTTACTTGAAGCCTCTAAAGAATCGGCGAGGCTATTTGTTAACACAAGTTCTAGTTTTGTTTACAAGGAAAGTGCAAGTAAGTTAAGGGAAAATAGTCCATTAAGCCCTTTTAATCTGTATGCTTTAACTAAAATACAAGCGGAGCAAGCTTGCGCTTTCTATGCGGAAACATACGGGCTGAAGACGGTAACCTTCCGTATATTTCCCCCATATGGTCCTGGAGACCACGAAAGAAGACTTGTTCCTTATACGATAAATAGCCTGCTTAATGGTGACAGGCCTAAGATGACTACCGGAAATCAAAGATGGGACTTTATTTTCGTTGATGACATCGTGGCGGCGTATTTAAGCCTACTCTCAGTATCGGATCTCCCCAATAAACATGAGGTCATCAATGTTGGAACCGGAGTTGCTGTTAGCGTTCGGGAAGTAGTGATGATGATAAAAGATATTATTGGTTGTGAGATAGAACCAGATTGGGGTGTCATACCTCATCGAGATAATGAGATGTGGTCTCTCTTTGCAGATATTAAAAAGGCACGGATGTTATTAGGATGGAGGTCAACGACACCGTTAAAAGCAGGATTAGCGCTTACGGTGAAATGGTGTGAAGAAATTTTAGAACAGAAGAAGGAGAATGCAACTAGGAGCCATTGAAGGTGCCGATAAATCCTTTAAAGAGGGTACCGATGAGTGAGGGTACGTTTATCACATGCTTGGATGCAACGGTAACTACTTTGAAAAATTTTGACAGGATCTACTTTTCTGTGGGCTACCGAAGGGTTATTAAAAGTGGTATTAACGTACGAGATAACGCCAAATTAGTCGGTCATACAAGGAATGATAATCTCGTTCTCCATGATCATAAAAAACTCATCTATAAGGGGGGCTCTTATGAATACTTTCACACCAGACCAAAATTACTGTTTGATCAAAATTCCTCCCAAAATTTGGAACGGGTTCAAAGAGTTGGATTCAGATCCACAGTTGTCACAAATTGTAATACAATCTCTTATAATCCCAATGAATTTGAAAGAATTGATTCATTTTACCGATAGAGTACCTTACGACTGGAGCCGGAAAAATGAATAAGACACCAATAGACCTATACAAGAATAAGGTGGCTCTCGTCACAGGTCATACAGGGTTCAAAGGCAGCTGGGCCTCTCTATGGCTTACTGAACTGGGCACAGAAGTTGTAGGATACTCCTTGGAGCCCCCTACAAAACCAAATTTATTTGAATCGATAAATCTTGAAGAGAACATTACACATATCGTTGGCGATGTAAGAGATGAAGCGCATTTACTTAAGACCGTGCAAAAGTATCAGCCTGATTTTGTTTTTCACATGGCTGCGCAATCGATTGTCAGACGCTCTTATGAGAACCCAAGATATACTTATGAAACGAATGTCATGGGCACCGTTGCCGTTCTTGAAGCAATGAGACAAGTCGAGAATGTAAGGGCATGTATCGTCGTTACAAGTGATAAGTGTTATGAAAATAAGGAGTGGATATATGGTTACAGAGAAACTGATCCCCTAGGAGGGTACGATCCATACAGTTCGAGCAAAGGTTGCGCTGAACTTGTCACAGCCGCATATAGGAAGTCATTTTTTAATCCCGAAACTTTGGGGAAAGTTCATAACATGGCCCTCTCATCTGTAAGAGCCGGAAACGTGATAGGTGGAGGAGACTGGGGGGAGGATAGGCTTCTCCCTGATTGCATAAGAGCACTCTCTCATGATGAAATAATACTTATTAGAGCTCCGCGGTCAACAAGACCGTGGCAATATGTTTTGGAGCCCTTGGGAGGCTATTTATTGCTTGGTGCACGAATGTACGCCGACGGAAGTAAATATAGCGATGCCTGGAACTTCGGCCCGAATGACAGCAATATCGTAACAGTAGAAGAACTAGTTAATCTTATAATTAAACAATGGGGATCTGGTACCTATGCAACACGCTCTTCAGACCATTTACATGAAGCGGCTTTATTGAAGTTAGATGCAAGCAAGTCTAGGACGTTGCTTGGCTGGAAACCGACTTACAGTATAGATGAAACTGTGGAGAGAACAATCGACTGGTATAAAAATTTTTATGGTGGTGTAAAAAGGGACGACTTGCATGAATTATGTGTGAAAGAAATCAGGAATTTCATGTCTTTACTGTAGTCATTTTAATGAGTATTCATTCTTTTTAGGTACTAGAGAACACGAGATGAATCCGCTCTCTCTAATTGTAATACTTTGAGTGAGGTGCCGACAAAGGTTTCTTGCTGAACATTCGTATTGATATCCTCTCATCAACAGTGGGTGAAATAGATCAACAAACCGACATCTTTTGAGTACATAAACGATATTGGTCGTGGTGGCAGACATGCTACACTTGTAATACTTAAGAGACGTTAAGTTGATACCATCTGTATAGAAATAAACGGTCACGTAAAGAGATAAGGCGTATTTTACTAATTTTAGTTATAAAGGTGGTAAAGTGATTTTCGAAAAAACGAAACTAAAAGGTGCCTACATCATAACGCTCGAAAAACGAAAAGATGAGAGGGGATTTTTTGCCCGAAGTTTTTGTAGGAGAGAATTTGAACAGCATGGGTTAAATGTCAACATAGCGCAGTGTAATTTATCTTTTAGCAAAAAGACGGGTACCCTTCGTGGAATGCATTATCAGAACAAACCTTACCAAGAAACCAAATTACTTAGCTGTATAAGAGGCGCGATTTATGATGTAATTATCGATATACGTCCAGATTCTCCCACTTATAAGAAATGGTTCGGTTTAGAATTACGCGCAGATGATTATAAGATGATTTACATTCCTGAAGGTTTTGCCCATGGTTTCCAGACGTTAGGGGATGACACTACTGTCTATTACATGGTATCAGAATTTTATGCCCCGGAATATGAGCGAGGAGTGCGATGGGATGACCCGACGTTCGGTATAGTGTGGCCTTATGCAGTACCGACAGTTATTTCCGAGAGAGATAAATCGTATGAGGACTTTGGTAAATAAAACGCGTCATTGTCTCTGTGGCAATCGGATTTATCGGGCATCAAGCGTTGAAACACTTTGACATAAAAAATTTGAAGCGGAGGTTAAATTGGCATTATCGATTCGGTCGTATAAGGTTTCTTACGCTACAAAGTATGCTTTATAACGCTCTCGAGGCCTTGAAATTGAATCAAAGAAAATGATGATCCGTTATATAGGAAAATGTAGTTCGTAAATTGAGGTTTCTGTGCAACTAATTGAGCGGAAAGTTATCGAGCGAAATATTGTCGCGAATTTTTTGGGAAGGGGCTGGACAGTCCTGATGGTATGGCTATTTTTCCCTATTTATATCAAATTATTAGGCATAGAAGCTTTCGGATTAATTGGCTTTTTTGCTACTTTGCAAACTTTGTTTTTAGTCTTGGTTGCTGGGTTAAGCACAACTGTGAACAGGGAGTTGGCAAGATTATCTTCCCAACAAGGGACGGATCAAAAAAAACGTGACCTAGTCCGAACACTAGAAGTCGTCTATTGGGCATTAGCAGGAGCGATAGCATGTATAGTAATTCTTCTCTCACCCCTCATTTCTAACAATTGGATAATGACGCAGCATTTGCCTGCTAGTTCTGTACAGCAAGTGGTGATGATAATGGGCATCATAATTGCATTTGATCTTCCTTTGTCATTGTATTACGGAGGGTTAATCGGCTTGCAGAAACAGGTGCTATATAATGGCATAGACATAGTTTCTGCTACATTTCGAGGTATCGGGGCTGTCTTAGTCCTCTGGATGGTCTCATCTACTGTACAAGCGTATTTTGAGTGGCAGATAATCATAAGTATCTCTCAAACCTTTCTTGCTGCGCTTATGTTATGGCGGAATTTGCCTTGCACTGGTTCGCCGGCCAGATTAAAAAACAATTATTTCAATGAAATTTGGCGTTTTACTGCTGGAGTTACAGGGATTAGTATTCTAGGAGGAGTGCTTTTACAAATGGATAAAGTAATTCTAAGCAAAATGTTGACGTTAGAGCTGTTTGGCTACTATATTTTAGCATCTGGACTTGCCTCTGTAGCGTTGCTTGCAGTGACTCCATTTTTCACGGCGATATTTCCACAATTATCGCAACTCGCAATGGACGACGATAAAACAAGTTTGAAAAATCTGTATCACGAGAGTTGCCAGTCTGTGTCAGTAATCATATTGCCAATAGCGGTAATTATTGCGCTCTTTGCACCAGAAATATTACGGGCGTGGACTGGAAATCCCTTAATTGTAAATGAGACCCACGTAATAGCAAGTGTATTAGTAATTGGAACTGCTTTTAATGCCCTTATGAACATGCCATACGCTCTGCAATTAGCAAATGGTTGGACAAAGCTCGCATTTTATCAAAACTTAGTATCGATAATAATCCTAGTGCCAGGTGTAATCTTGTTGACTGAACACTATGGTGGAGTCGGAGCTGCTATAATGTGGATCCTGCTCAATAGCGGCTGTTTTTTCATTACTGTGCAATTGATGCATCGCCGCTTGCTTAGAGGGGAACAAAAGAAATGGTATCTCGTCGACGTAGGTCTGCCGTTTATAGGCGCGTCCATCATCCCTTGTTTGGGACGCCTGTGGTTTCCTCAATATGCTTCAAATTTAATTGTTCTGACTGACTTGTTTATAATTTCATTAATAACACTTGGTATTACTGCTCTAATAACACCACATCCACGCAGTTGGATCATATATAACGTTAAATCTCTAAAAAAGGCGTTTATAGATAAGTCACGAGCGAACTGATCCAATTAAGAAAAAAGAAGACTAAGAACGGTACCGCTTACAATTTAGTGAGGCCTCTATCGGCACCCGCCAATGTTCTAGCGTCTAGTCAGATTATACACTCAAAATGCTATAGTCTCTAGGCAGTAAATCAAAATTACATGAAAAATGTCTCTATTGATTATTGTAAACAGTCTACTTGATAGATCGAATATGCAAACTGTTTGCCCGCAACAACAGTCATTATACCAACTTACAGGCTACTATTATGTTGCCGCACTACACGTATCCTACACAAAAATTGCAAGCTTCATCCTTCTCTCCAATCCGTGACAAGCGATCCGATAGCAAAGAATACAATTCCTATCACGAACACTATGAATGTGTTATAGAGTGCGCTCGCTGCGTCGCCAAGAATCATAGCGTCCCGCAAGCCATTATTTAAGTACGTGAGGGGAAGTGCCCTTGCAATTGGTTGTAAGAACGCGGGCATGCTCTCTATTGGGACAAAGGTACCTGCAAGGAAAAACATGGGGAATGTTACGGCGTTTGCCGCAGCATTGGCTGCATCTTCGTCGCGGACGAACCGTGAAATGATCATCCCGATTCCGGTAAACGCCATTGTACCGACGAATATCAATATGATGCTGTAGACATCAGGGAGTACTTTAACGTTAAAGGCAAGTATCGCCACGATAAGGATAAGTGCGGTCGAAATAAACGCACGCACTGCTTGAGACAAAATTTTCGAGGCGATCCATTCCGTCTTCGTAAGCGGCGTAGTTGCGAGCTTTCGTAAGATACCAGTCGTACGGTAACGCGTATTAATTGCTACTGTGTTGAAGACACCCGATGCCAACACGGTCAACCCGATTACCCCAGGAACAAAAAAATCTATATATCTAAATCGTGTAGAGATCACCTCTTGGCTCTTTAACCCTACCACTTGCCCGGCGCCGGCAAGCTGAGCATTAAAGCTACTTATTATGCTATTTAATACTCCTGTGACGAGAGGGGCCGATCTTTGGGACTGATCAACTTTAAGGACGAGGTAGGCAGTTGACTGGTTTGCTAGCGAGGAGGGGCTCTGGGGGGGTTGCGTGCTCATCGTTTGCTGGCCTACCGATGCGATAGTTCCTGACGGTGTGTTCGCCGCGTTAAGCGCGCTTGACTGCACGTGGGGTATTGCAAGAGTGTTGCCACGCGCTAGATTTTGCTGCACCATATCGCCAAATCCTTGAGGGATCACTAGTATGCCAGTGAGATGGTTTGATTTGATGTACGCATCCGGATCTTTGTTCGTGCTTATCATATGAACGTTAAATGCTTCAGTCGCGTTTATCGTCTTGACAAATGTTGCGGAGAGGCTTGAGCCATCGTTATCTTGGATATAGAGATCAGATTTGGTAACCTCTCCCCCAAATATTGCACCAAAACATAACATTAAAATGACGGGGAAGACGAGCGAAAAGAACAACGTGCCAGGCTCTCTCACAAAGATCTTCAGGCTGCTAATAAAGTCCACGTAGATTGGAAATGCCTTCACGCGTTTCCCCCCGTCTGCGCTTCGGTGAGGCTGGAGGTGAAGGAGACACTTTCGATTGTAGATCGTTCCCTCCAAATGGCATCATACCGCATCTTCATATAATCCTGCACCACGCTCAATTGTCTCGTGTTTTTCTGTAACTGAGTCATCTGATTACTGTCTTCAAACTTTGGGGTATACCAGCGCTTGCTGTAGCACCCTTCTTACCCTTTTCATGGAGTACTTCGCTGGTCATAGCCGCCGATCAAATTACACAGAGAACTCACTACCATAATAGTTCCATTTAATATTATTTTATCTATGGTGGATACTTCTAGTCCGCACGCAGGTAACAAACTTGTCGGCACTTCTTACGCACGATTCGGTAAACGCATCGGATTTAAGTGTGTCTTAAGGTCCATATATCTGGCAATTGTTCTACGTAAAAGAAGGATTTTATGTCTGTTACCTGCCACATCTCAGATTCATAAACGTAGTAATCCATAGGTAGTTTCGTTCCAATTCAAAACGAAATGCTTCTTATTGATAGGGTAACAACATGTTTGAATAAATAAAAAACGCTTGTCACAACACGAGCAAGTCTATCAGGTTTTGTCCAAATCCTATCAAAAAATATACTAGAACATCAGTGTTGGGTTCCAAATGGTTTTGTAACATATGTGATGACAGCGCAACTGCTAGAATATCTAAGCTAAGCGTTTAGATGCACTCGCTGTTTGATGCAGCAGACCAATTCGATATTTCTTTCAGTTCCCTGTGCCATCAAAAGCTGTATGAAGTAGCAGCGATCACTCAGGCTAAGTGCTAGTCATCGTACAAGAAACAGACATATTGCGCTTGAGCCCTCAATTAGGTAACTCCTCAGCTGTGCGCATGATGATGTGCACGTAATTTAGTGCGGCATAAATGTCGCTAAACGGTGTTCCTGGATACTGCCGTAAATAGTTTAGCACCGCATCAATGAGTTCCTTTGCAAGTAGTGCATCTTTGCGCTCCATGGTAGGGGATGACGATTGTGTTGCGCGGTGCTGTCGAATAATCACGACGGCATCTTTCGCAGTCGGTTTTATTGCACACACTTCTCGGGCAACTGTTCGTATTAAACTAGGATCTTGTAATCGGCCTAATTGGGCGAGTATTGTTTTGCGGTACGCCCGCGGATTTTTGTGTGAATTTACATCTTCATAGAGCCATTTAAACTCAAAATCGGGGGATTGAGGATCAACGTTTTCGTTTTCTTCACCGATAATCAGTGCAGAAAGAGCTTGAAAACGATAATGTTCATTTAAATGCCCCCGCCGCGTTTTTACTGAGTCAGAGTACACGTACGGTTTGTAAAAATGCTCTTCCATAAAATCAGGAATGACCTTTGGTCGACCACGCTTCCTCTTCTTGAGACGATGAGCTTGAACAGTTTCAGAAGCTTCTCCTAGAATAAAGTCGCGTGGCATAGTCCTGCCCTAATTTCAATTTTTCGCATCGAATTTAACACACATCTGTGGTTTTTGATAATCGAAACGATCGCAACCATTATGCAATTTTGTGTTCTTTTTCATTCTTGAACTTAACGCATGACTTGATAAAATTAGATGCTAGATTTGGATATGATAGGGGATGCAGGTGTGAGTACGACGCAAGGGTGTTTCTGACCTTTATCCCGTCATACCCGTTAGAGATCCCTTTTCCCCTTTCTAGCTTAAGGGCAAAGGTTAGGTCCGCACTCACCTCTTTTACCTCTGAGTAGTGGAATTCATGTCCTCTAAATTCAGTTCCTTTTGGACCTATAATCGTATCACTAATGGTCCTTCCGACCGTATATCCAATAGTCCTCTTATAAGTCACATCTGCGAGAGCTGGTACGACGCCGACCATTTTAAAAAATTTACTGTTAAACGCCAAAGATTCGGTGAGGTACATCAAGCCACCGCATTCAGCATAAATGGGCATTCCTGCTTCTGATGCCTCTCTCATAGAGACCCGCATACTTTTGTTACTTTCAAGCTCACTGGCAAAAAGTTCTGGATATCCCCCGCCAATGTATATACCATCAATATCTGGAAGTTTGTCATCTCTCAACGGGCTGAAAAATGAGATGCCTGCACCATTTAAACGAAGCAAGTCAAACATATCGCTATAATAGAAGTTGAATGCCTCATCATACGCTATTCCTATGGTAACGTTGTTCTCGCTATTCTGCCTCTTCCTGAATAGCTGAGGGCTTCTGCTATCTAACGGCTCCGAACTCTGTGCAATCTCAACTACTCTATCAATGTCAATAGAAGACCGTATAACTTCTTCGATCGTACTGAGCTGTTGTTGAAAGCCCTCCTGCCGTTTAATCCCTTCGATGGCAGGTACAAGTCCCAAGTGCCGCATTGTCATGGTTAGGGAGTCGCTTCTTGGAATTTGTCCTATGACCTCAACTCCGGTATAATGCTGAATAGCTTCTGCTGCCTTCCTGCCGTGCGCAGGGCTTCCAATTTTATTCAAAATAACACCCTGTATATCCACTTCCGGATCGAACGCCTTATATCCCATAACCACGGCTGCCGTGCTCCTTGTTATGCTCCGGGCGTCTATCAGCAATATGACAGGGGTTTTGAGAATCTTAGCGATTTGAGCAGTGCTCCCAACATCGCTCAAACTGTCAAAACCCTCATATAGGCCTCTAACTCCTTCTATGATCGCCATATCTGAGCCATGTACTGCGTGTAAAAACGTCTCTCGAACAGCCCGTTCATCCATTAAAAACCCATCGAGGTTGCGTGAAGATCTACCGGCAACTGCCGTATGATAACTTGGGTCTATATAATCAAGTCCGACCTTAAAGGGCTGAATCTTAAATCCCGATTGGCTTAAAACTGATATAAGTCCGACTGCTACGGTCGTTTTGCCTGCCGAACTTCTGTCAGCCGAAAGGAGCAGCCTTGAAATATTCACCTTTCCCCGTCCCCTCATTTGTTTATTTATTCGTACCGGAGGAGTATTTCCCGTAACTCTTCATCATCAAGGGGCTGTGGTATTTTACTTTCCCAATTGCCCATTATATCGCTTCCCAATTCTCTATAGATCTCAGCGATCTTCGAATGGGGGCAGCCTTCAATTACAGATAACCCCGCGCGTTCGCAATCTTGAACGATTTTAACCTTTGGAATAAACGCTATAAGTTTGCTGCCAAGACCTTCCGCAAACCGCCGAGTGATTGCTTCTTCGTTTGAAGCATCGCGCGAGTTGCAGATCACTCCACCGAGCGGGGCTCCAAGTTTATTTAAGCCTTTACATATGTTGTTAGCGGCATAAAGGGGCATATATTCTCCAGAAGTTAAAATATACGCTTCGTCAACGAGTCCCTTTCTGATGGGAACGGCAAAGCCGCCGCACACGATATCTCCAGGGACGTCGTAAATTACAAGGTCACTAGTGTGCATTGCATCCGTTACTTTTCTCAGCACTTGGATTGCGACGATAATGCCTCGTCCAGCACATCCTATGCCCGGCTCCGGACCGCCAACTTCAACGCATTTGACTCCTGCATAGCCATCAAATACCACATCTTCTTCTTTAATATCCTTTCCTAGCCTCAATAGATCAAGAATAGTCGGTATCCTCTGTCCGCGCAACAGCGTTATTGAAGTATCACTTTTTGGATCGCAGCCGATCAACATCACGTCATCACCTGTCTCAGCACACGCTGCTGCCACATTCGACGCTGTGCTCGATTTTCCGATCCCCCCCTTACCGTAAATACCGATATGCTTTTTGTTACCACCCTGCATTCTCAACCTTTTAATCCGTTAGGATCCTCTTTTTAATGCTCGCAGTGTATTACCGAGCTCTGAAGGCACGATATGCTCTACGCCAAGCGTCTTCGGATGTAGATCTATTTCGACTACTACAAAATCGTGTCCAAGCTCTTTTAGGGGTAGTACCTGCCTCGGCCCATTAGTGACTGAAAATA
>Ga0187781_10003181_pt1 | contig 12380 bp, 8 predicted proteins | sample 0715_SJ02_MP02_2_FD_132447 | JGI IMG/M metagenome (GOLD analysis project Ga0187781, IMG submission 132447) | Tropical peat soil microbial communities from peatlands in Department of Meta, Colombia - 0715_SJ02_MP02_20_MG | ecosystem: Environmental > Terrestrial > Soil > Wetlands > Peat | place...
AGGCGGAGCCGAGTTCGCCTGACGCCCCGGCCCGCTGCATGATCTGGCCAGCCAGTTCCTTCCGGGCCTCGGGCGCCCACAGGCCGGCCGGGAAGCCGAGGATCCCCACCAACCCGCCGGAATGACCCAGCGTTCCGAAGCTGAGCTGAGCGTCGGCCTCGTCGTAGCCCCGGATGAGCACGGCCCCGGTCTCGGCGCGCACGGCGTCCCGCAGGCCGTCAGCGAGCGCGGCGAACGAGGGGAAGCCGAAGGCCAGCCACTCCCAGCCCGCCGGCCGGGGCCGGCACGCCAGCGTCGCCTCGGTGACCACCGCGAGGGTGCCTTCCGATCCGACCAGGAGCCGGCGCAGGTCAGGCCCGGCGGCGGAGCGCGGTACCGGCCGGCAGCGCACGATCTCACCCTGCGGGAGGACCGCGGTCAGGCCCAGCAGCACGTCCTCGATGGCCCCGAAGCCCGTGGACGCCTGCCCGGCCGAGGACGCGGCGATCCAGCCTCCCACGGTGGAGATGGCGATCGACTGCGGATAGTGCCCGACGGTCAGCCCGTGCTCGGCCAGGGCCTCCTCGAGCTGGTCGCCGCGCACGCCGGCCTGGACGTGGACGGCCCGCGACACCAGGTCGACCTCGGTGATCGTGTTCATGCGGGACAGGTCGAGAACGACCGACCCGGCCACGGCCTCCGCGCCGCCGCAGACGCCGGAACCGCCGCCCCTGGGGATCACGGCGGTGCGCGTCTGCCCGGCCCAGGCCAGCACCGTAGCCGTGTCCTGGGTGCTGGCCGGGAAGACCACCGCGGCTGGTACCGGAAGCTCGTCGCCGCGGGCGCGCCGGAGCAGCGCCAGCGCCCACGAGTCAATGGCCCGCTCGCGCAGGATCTCCGCGTCGGTCGTGACCGCACCGTCCGGCAGGCGGCTGGCCAGAAGGTTCAGGGTGTCCACGGCGCGGATCGTATCCCAGGGGACGACCTTTTGCCCGTCTGACGGGCTCCCCACATGACCGGGCTACCGGTGTGACGGGGCGCGTTAGACCGCGTGCAGCACCTCGCCGCCGTAGACCAGCGGGTGCTCGGGCTGGAACACGTCGGCGAGCCGGTTGAACTCCTGGAATCCGGGATCGGCGTCATGCGCACTGTGCTCGGCATGACTTGGAACCTCGACGACGATGGCGTACTTGGCGATGTCGTCGCGTCCATCGGTGCCGAAGGCTACCCGCGAGATCCGGGCGCTGATGAAGTCGCCTCGGGCCTTGTACTCGCGCCAGCGCGGCAGTTCGTGCTCGGCGAAGAGCCGCTCGTACTCAGCGGCCTGCTCGGCCCGGATGTGGATGACGATAACGTCCAGCTCACTCATGACCGCAGCTCCTCGTTCGCTCTGCTGCCGATCCTGGCGGCGAGGCCGGCCCGGGTCAACCGTCAAGCCCACCCCGAAGGGCGGCCCTCGCGGTCCACCTCGGCTCGCAGGTAGACCATGGCTTTCCCGGCCTTCTCAGTTCTTCGCCGCGAACGGTACTGTTCGACCTGAGATGGTCTGCCCACGGTGTTCGGCGGAAAGCCCTTCCGGCCAGAAGTTCTGCGGCGAGTGCGGCGCCGCGCTTGCGCTCGCTTGCCCCTCGTGTCAGACGGCTAATCCGCCAGGTCAGAAGTTCTGCGGCGAGTGCGGCACTGCGCTCGCCGCAGCTGCTATGTCCCGTGCCTCTGCGCCGTCCGCTCAGGAGCCCGGCGTCCACCCGGCGCCGACGGCCGAGCGCCGGCTGGTTTCGATCCTGTTCGCCGATCTAGTTGGATTTACTGCGCTGTCGGAATCTCGCGATCCTGAGGAGGTACGAGACCTACTCACCCGATACTTCGACATCAGCCGGTCGCTCATCGAGCGTTACGGCGGGTTGGTGGAGAAGTTCATCGGAGATGCGGTCATGGCGGTTTGGGGCACGCCGGTGGCCAACGAGGACGACGCCGAGCGAGCCGTACGAGCCGCGCTCGATCTGGTAGAGGCGGTCTCTGCGCTCGGGGAGGAGATCGGCGGCCCAGGATTGAAGGCGAGGGCCGGCGTGCTCACAGGGGAGGCTGCGGTGAACCTCGGGGCTGCGGGCGAGGGCATGGTGGCGGGAGACCTGGTGAACACGGCCAGCCGGATCCAGTCCGTGGCCGACCCTGGTTCGGTGTACGTGGGGGAAACCACGAGACAATCGACCAAGGCAGCCATCGCGTTCGAGAATGCCGGTCTCCGCGAGCTGAAAGGGAAGGCGGAGCCAGTCCCGTTGTGGCGGGCGCTGCGCGTCGTAGGGGGTATTGGCGGTGCGCTGAGGTCGGAAGGGCTGGAGCCGCCGTTCGTTGGGCGGGATCGCGAACTCCGCCTGGTCAAGGAGATGTTCCATGCGTCCGCCGATGAGGGCAAGGCCCACCTGGTCTCCATCATCGGGATTGCCGGGATCGGCAAGAGCCGCCTGGCCTGGGAGTTCTTCAAGTACATCGACGGACTGGCCGACACGGTGCTGTGGCACCGCGGCCGTTGTCTTGCGTATGGCGAAGGCGTCGCGTACTGGGCATTGAGCCAAATGGTCAAGTCCAGGGCGGGGATCTTGGACGATGACGAACCGGGCGTGGCGCGGGCCAAGCTCGCGGCCACGCTGGCCGACTACATCCCGAATGTGGACGAGCGCCGGTGGGCGGAGCCGCGTATCGCCCAGCTGATCAGCGCTGACGAGCAGAGGACGCATGAGCGGGACGGTCTCTTCGCGGCCTGGCGCCTGTTCTTCGTGGGGCTGAGCTCGCGTCATCCAGCGGTGCTGGTGTTCGAGGACATGCAGTGGGCGGACGGCGGGCTGATAGATTTCATCGAGCACATTCTCCAGTGGTCGCGCAACCATCCCATTTTCATACTGGCCCTGGCCCGGCCGGAGTTCGCGGACAAGCGGCCAGACTGGGGAGTGGGGAGCCGGAACTTCACATCGCTCACGCTGGAGCCGCTTTCGGCCGACGCCATGGCGAGGCTCCTTTCTGGGCTGGTTCCGGGGTTGCCGGAGCAGCTGCGGGACAGCATCTTGCAGCGAGCGGAGGGTGTGCCCCTGTACGCCGTCGAAACGGTCCGGATGCTGATAGACCGTGGCGTGCTCACCCGCGTCGGCACCACGTATCGCGTGTCAGAGACTGTGCGAGCGCTGGAGGTTCCCGACACCCTCCACGCGCTGATCGCGGCGCGGCTGGACAGCCTCACTCCTGCTGAGCGGAGTCTGGTCCAGAACGCGTCGGTCCTTGGCAAGACGTTCACCTGGCCGGCCCTGGCGCAGTTGGCCGCCGCGGCCCAGGAAGCGCTGCTGCCGTTGCTCGCATCGCTGGTGCGCAAGGAGATTCTCTCCGTGCAAGCCGATCCTCGTTCACCTGAACGCGGCCAGTACGGGTTCCTCCAGGACCTGGTCAGGCGCGTGGCATACGAGAGGATGCCGAAGCGCGAGCGGAAGGTGAAGCACCTGGCAGCGGCGGAGTATCTGGCGGCCGCCTGGGGCGAGGACGAGGGCGAGATCGCGGAAATTCTCGCCTCCCACTACCTCGAGGCGTACGCGGCGGCACCCAACGCGCCCGATGCGCCCAAGATCCAGGGCCGGGCGCGGGAAACCCTGACCCAAGCCGGGGACCGCGCCGGGTCGCTGGGCGCCAACGGCGAGGCGCAACGGTACTTCGAGCAGGCAGCGAGCCTCGAAGAGGATCAGCTGGCCCAGGCGCGGCTCTTCGAGCGAGCAGGTCAGGCCGCCTACCTGGCGGGCAGCCTGGACGCCGCGAGAACCCACTACCACACGGCGACGGAAGCGTACCGGACGCGGGGAGATGTGCGGGCGACCGCCCGCCTCGCGGCCCGGCTGGCCGAGATCGAGCTCGAAGAGGGGGGTCGCCTGGCCGAGTCCATCGACCGGATGGAGCAGGCGTTCGCGGTGCTGTCGCAGGATGAGCCCGACGAAGATCTGGCGACCGTCGCGGCCACGTTGGGCCGGCTCCATCTCTTCAAAGGGGATATGGACATCGCTCGGAGCCGCCTGGAGACGGCGCTGGACATCGCCGAGCCGCTGGCCCTGCCGGAAGTGATCGCCCAGGCGCTCAACACCAAGGCGGTGGTCGGCCTGTACCACGGTCGCGTTGAGGAGAATGTTCCCCTGCTCCGGCATGCCCTGGAGATCGCCGTCGAGCATGACCTGTCCTCGGCCGCGCTCCGCGCATACGTCAACCTGGCCGAGTCGCTGTTCCGCCGCGATCGCAACGAAGAGTCACTTGAGAAGTACGACGAGGGAATCGCCCTGGCCCGCCGGGTCGGCAACCGCCTCTGGGAAGTCCCGCTGGTATGCGAGCGGATGTTCCCCCTGTTCGTCGTCGGACGGTGGCACGACGTCCTCCACAGCGCCGCCGAGATCACCGAAGCCGATCTGGCGCGGGGTAACATACTCGGGCCGGTCCTTGCGCTTCCCGCTATCTACGTCGCGCGGGGAGACCTGCCCGCAGCCCAGCATGTGCTCTCGGTGTGTGCCAGGTTCGAGTCCGCGGACGATATCCAGGAGCGAGCCGCATACTCCGTCGGGCGCGCGGTGGTGCTCCGAGCGGAGGGCCGCTTGGGCCGCGCGCTGGAGGCCGCGGATGAGGCCATCTCGCTGGGCAGGCGGTTCGGCCCGGATGGGCACATGTTCAAGATGGGGCTCGACCTGGGCCTCGATATCGCCTTCGACACCCATGCCCTGGCGAAGGTAGAGGAGATCCTCGCGACCATCGGAGGCCTGCGGCCGGGCGAGATAACCCCGAGCCTGCGGGGGATCGAGGCGCGGGCACAGGCCCGGCTGGCCATCCATCGTGGCGAGCCCGAGCTCGCCGAGCCGATGTTCAAGTCGGCCGCAGCGATGTTCAGGGAGCTCGGCATGCCGCTCTGGGTCGCTACGACGCTGTCCGAGCAGGCCGAATGGCTTCGGCAAGAAGGACGAGCCGAGCAGGCGGATCAGATCGCCGAGGAAGCGGCTGCGATATTCGAGCGGCTCGAGGCCAAGCCTTCGCCGCGGCGCGTGACCGCGGCGAGGCCACCGGCGGTACGGGCTTCTTCCCGAACCGATCGGTTAGCAAACGGTTCCTCGACGAGCAATGCTGGCAGCCCGGCTAGTAGCAACGGTCCGTGCCCGCGGGACCGGCGCCCCGCGAACACCATACGAGATCACCCGTCCAGGCCGGTGCTGCCGCGATCAGATGTCGCGGGCGGCGCTGGTCAGCAGGCGCCAGACGCCCGCGTCGCCGAGGAACCGGAACCGCCGGTGCAGGTCGCCCGCGGCGGCGCGCGCGTCGGGGAACGAGGCGAGGTAGCCCCGGACGCTGCCGTATGTGCCCAGGATGCCCAGCAACTCCTGCGCGTTCTGGACCGTGGCTTCGATCTTCGCGCGGTTGCGGATCACCCGGGCGTCGGATTCGATCCGGGCGATGTCATCGGGCCGCAGCAATGCGACCTTGTCCGGATCAAAGCCGCCGAACGCGTCCCGGATGCCGTCCCACTTGGCGGACACGACCCGCCAGCTCATGCCGGCCTGGAAGACCGCGCGCGAGAGGTGCTCGAAGAAGAATGCCGGATCGTCGGGGGCGTGATCACGCAGCTTCTCGAACGGTGCGGTCAGCGGGTCGGTGGCCTCGGTGTGCCCGGCACGAACCCGGTTGGCCAGCGCCTTGGCGTCGTCGGGCTCCAGTGTGCTGTTCCACAGCGCGCTGCCGGGTTCTTGGAACTGGCTGTCATCGATGCCGCCCAGGTCCACCGGCTCGAAGCCAGCGTCCGCGATCAGCTGGGCGACGGCGGGCTTCGCCTGCTCGTCGCCGGAGAGGAACAGCACCCAACGGGGCAGGCGGTGGTTCTCGTCGGCGAGAACGCGCGCCTGGAGGGTGTTGAACGCGCGCACCCACCGGGCCGAGGGGAAGGCCGCGGCGAGCTGCTTCAGTGAGAGCCTGTCCTGGCCCATCATGTTGGCCGCGTCGATGATGACCTTCCCGTCGAGGCGGCCCGCGGCCGTCAGCACGTCGGTCACCACGGTGCCGGGGACGGCCACGAGGGCGACGTCAGCCCCTGCCACGGCGCCGGCCACCGAAGCGGAATGGGCGCGGTCACCCAGTTCCGCGGCCAGCTCCCGGGGCTCCCCCTCATCACGCCCTGCGAAAGTAACCTCGTGGCCGGCGGCATGCCATAGCCGGCCGACCGTCGAGCCGATATGCCCGACCCCGAGAACCGCGATTCTCATCCGCCCTCCGTCCTGTGCGATGGTCTGAACGTAAACCGCCGCGCGCCCGTTAATCCAATAGATGTCCGCCGGCGGCTGATAAGCCGCAGGTATCACCGCACGTCAGGTTTCATGGCCCGGAGGAGGAGCGGAGTTTGATGACCACCGGCCCGGTCGGCGGAGCACGGTCCGGAGGTTCCGGGCCGCGCATCGTCAGCCTGCCAGGCAACGAGCCAGGCGCGCGGCCCGCCGAGATCGAGTTCCGCGATCTGCGGTACTTCGCCGTCGTGGCCGCGGAGCTGCATTTCGGGCGCGCGGCCGCTCGCCTGTATATCACCCAGCCGGGCTTGTCTCAGGCCATCGCGCGGATGGAACGCCAGTTGGACGTGCAGTTGCTCAGGCGGACCAGAAGCAGCGTCGAGCTGACCGAGGCTGGCGTGGAACTACTGGGCTGCGGACGCCGTCTGCTGGCCGACCTGGACGGCGCCGTGACCCGGGTCCGCATGGCCGGACGCGGCGAAGCCGGACTGGTCCGGATCGGCGTCGCACATCTGGCTGAGCCGCTCGTCGCCCCGGCGCTCGCGGCCCTCCAGGCCGACCACCCGTCCATCGTGGTGGACCGCTCGGCGATGGTCAGCGAGCGGCTCCTCGAGCAGCTCGCCGACGGCCGCCTGCATGCGGCGGTCGTGCACCGGGTGCCGACGCTTCCCGCGATCGACACCGCGATGTCGGAGACACTGCGGCGCGGCCGCCTGGCCGTGCTGGTCGGCGGCGCGAGCAGGTTGGCTGGCCGGCCGACCCTGACCCTTCGCGAGCTCAGCCAGGAAACGTTCCTGGTCAACCCGCGTTCGCTCGCCCCAGGTGCATTCGAGGGCCTCAAGCTGATGTGCAGCGAGTTCGGCGGATTTGAGGCCAACGTCCGGGAATCCGCCGTCGCCTCCACCATCGCCCTCGGCCTGGACTGGCAGCCGATCCGGGACGGCGCCGCCATCGCCCTGATGGCCGAGGACACGGCCCGCACCATACGCGCGGACGGGGTCGTCGTGGTGCCGCTCGAGCCGCCACCGCAGTATGTGCTGGCCCTGGCCTGGCGGTCCGACGAGCAATCGGCCACGGCCCACCGGTGCCTGGACTACCTGCGGTCCTACCGAGACCGGCATGCGTGGATCAGTGATCCTGACCAAGCGCCGCTGACCCACGACCACGGCCCGGGCCCCGTCGCGGACGGCAGCCGGACGAATTCCTGCCCGGCGCTCAAAGAGATGGTGTCGAGCGGCGAGCATCATCGCAACAGAACCCGGTCTGCTCACCCGTGAGCCCTGCTCATCCCTGAGCCCGGCTCGTCCGCGAGCCTGGCGCGGGGGCGGTAGGGACCGGGCCTCGCGGGTGGTTCAATGGGTTTGTGAGCCTCTTCGGAGGGCGGTTGCGGCCGGGCAAGGCACAGGGCGCGAGCGTCAGCGGCGCGGCCGAAGACGATGCGATCATCACAGCGATGTATCGGCAGTACCGTGATCCGCTGATGACGTTCGTGATGCGGTTGACCGGGGGAAACCGGCAGCAGGCCGAGGATGTCGTGCAGGAGACGATGGTCCGGGCCTGGCGTGAGGCCGACCGGCTCGATCTCAGCGGGCCTTCCCTCATGCCGTGGCTGACCACGGTGGCACGCCGGATCGTGATCGACGACCATCGCCGGAAGCAGGCGCGCCCGATCGAGACGGCCGATACCGAGCTGGCGAACCTGCCGACTGAGGATGACACCGCGGCCGCCGACCGCCGCCTGATCGTGACCGAGGCGCTGCTGGCGCTGTCGCCGCTGCACCGTCAGGTGCTCAACGAGACCATCCTGCGCGACCGCACGGCGAACCAGGCCGCCGAGGTCCTCGGGATCCCGGTCGGCACGGTCAAGTCCCGGGTGTACTACGCGCTGCGCGCGCTTGCGGTGGCACTAGCCGAGCGCGGGGTGATCTCATGAGCAACGAGCACATCGACGTAGGCGCCTATGCCCTCGGCCTGCTCGAGGACGAGGACAACACCGCGTTCGAGGCTCACCTGGCGAGCTGCCCCGCTTGCCATGCTGAGCTGGCCGAATTCGCTCCGGTGAAGGCGCTGCTGACGGGCGTGGGGCCGGTCGAGGCGCCGGAGGATCTCGCCTCGGAACGGCCGGTTACCGACCTGCTGCGCAAGCGGGCCGAGAGGAGCCGACGCCGGGTGCGGTGGACGGTCGCAATCGGCGCGGCCGCCTGCGTGGCGGCGCTGGGTGTCGGCCTGGGCGTCGGTTTCGCGGTCGCGCCCAACGGCCAGCCCGCGCCAGGGACGGTGGCGCTGGCCGGGCAGCTGCATTCCGCCACTGACCCGCAGACCGGGGTGACCGGGACCGTCGGCCTGCTCAGCAAGGCCTGGGGAACCTATGTCACGCTGGACCTGGCCGGCGTCCACGGCCCACTGGAGTGCGAGCTCATCGCGGTGTCGAAGACGGGCGAGCGCCGGGTGGCGACCGGATGGCGCGTGGGCGTGCCTGGCGACGGGGTCCCCGGCCACCCCGCGCACCTCCTGGTCCAGGGCGGCACCTCGATCCCGGTGGCGGGCCTGGTTCGGTTTGACGTGGTCGTGGTGAACGGCCCGACGTTGCTGAGCATCCCGGTCTGAACGTCGATCGCCTCGGCTGGCCGTGACGGGCGGGTCAGATCAGGTAGGTGGGCTGGTCGATTCCGAGGCGGACCTTGGCGAAAGCCTGATCGCGGCCGCCGCTGAACAGGATGTGCTGGCCAGCGGCGTGAATGTCCCTGAAACAGCGCTGGAGGGGGTGGTAGGCGAAGACCGCGCCGGCGCCGGCCAGGCGGAACACGCGGTCGACCGTCCTCGTCCCCCTGTCGTGTTCCGGCCGCGCCGTTTGTGATGGGGCTGGCGGCGTAGGAAGGACGGCGGGCAGCAGGAGGCCCCGTACCGGGTGAGTCCGGACGGGGCCGCTTTGCGTCAGTTATCGGGCAACTCGGGGTCGTCGCCGGTCGCCGACATGATCGCGTCCAGCAGCGCATCGGCGCGGTTGTCGCCCATGCCGGTCCACGCGAGCTTGCCGTCGACCAGCAGCTCATACATGCGACCGCGGCCACGTCCTGCACCCGCTGCTGGATCGTCGGCAGCTCGGCGACCGGATCCGACAGGCCGGTACCGCGCTTGTCCAGTCGGATCAGCCGGCCGCCCTGCTCCAGCGCCCGGACGAAACGGCGGTACTCGCTCTGCTGCCACTGAAGGTCCAGGTGCGAGACCAAGCCGTGCACCATGACCAGATCCGGCGGACCGATCCCGGACGCCTGGTAAGCGATCTTCGCTCCGCTCTCCTGCGCGTAGCGCGCCTGCGGAGGACGGCGGCTCATGCCCTCATCATTCACCCGCCTCGATGCCCTGACCGTCAGCCTGGCTGCTCGAGGACGATGTACTGGCGGCCGCCGAGCGCCAGGATGCCGGAGCGGACGAAGCCAGACTGCTCGGCGACGTGCAGGCCGACGGCATTCCATTCCGGGACCGTGGTGCGCAGCCGACGATCGAGCGCTACGGACCGGGCGTAGGCGACGGCGGCGCGGCCGAGTTCCGCGCCCCAGCCCTGGCCGGAAAGGTCGGACCGGATGCCGATGGCTATGTCCAGGACTGTGGGGTGGCCGGTCTCCCCCGGTGCCCGGGCGGGCTCGCCCAGGCAGCAAAAGCCCAGCAGCACGTCCTGGCTGTCGGCGACGGCCCAGTAGCCCTCGTCCGGGGGAAACGGCTCGAGAGCGTCATAGACCTGCCAGGCGGCTGGCTGCGGCGAGGCGGCAAGCGTGAGACCGTCCTCGATGGTCAGCTGCCGGACGTGGAACGGTGGAACGGGCCGGTTGCGGGAGTTGCTATCGGGAGGCATAGGCGCACGCTACCAAGGTGGCCGCCAGTGCGCCGGCCTTCAGGCCTGTGGTGAAGAGGGCTGGACGTGTGCCGGTCAGGACGGCCAGTTCTGCTGTTTGATGTCCTGGCGTAGAGCGCCGATCGGGCGCGGCGGCCCGATCCGGCGCAGTGGGGCCCGCGGTCCACGGCGGTTTAGCCTGCCAGGGATGGCGCCGTGGGTCTGGGGCACTTTGGCGCAGCCTGGACGGGACACGCTCTTGAGCGCGTTGACCGGCCGGGAGACGGCCATGGCGGGCGGGAAGTTCACCAGCAGTTCCGCATCACCTCCGACGTCGGCTCCAGGTGTCGCGCGGCGAAGTCCTGATCCCCGGTAGCCGGTTACGAAAACCGTGGCGAAACACTGTCTCTGCCAGTACGGATATCCTCGTATCCGGCCATGCAACCAAGTATGATGGACGCGTGCTGCTCCGGTACAACTACTGTCTTGACCCGTGGCCCCGGCACCGGGACGCCTTCGGGAAGGCGTTCGGCTGCGCACGGGTGGTGTTCAACGACGGGCTCGCAGCGCGGCGGGAAGCAGACGAGGCCGGGCGCCCTTACATCGCTGACGCGGAGCTGTCAGCGCGCCTGACCGCAGCAAAGCAGACACCGGAGCGTGCGTGGCTGAGCGGTGTGTCCGCCGTGGTGCTTCAGCAGTCCCTCGCGGACCTGAACACGGCTTACCGCCGGTTTTTCAGTTACCTGAAGGCGCTGAAACAATGGCGGTCGGAGGGCCGGAAGGGTCCGAAGCCGCGCCAGGTGGGGCCGCCACGGTTCAAATCCCGGAAGGACCGGCACCAGTCGATCCGGTTCACCGCGAACGCCCGGTTCAAGGTGCTGCCCAACGGCAGGCTGCGGCTGCCGAAGATCGGCGACGTGCCGGTGCGCTGGTCCCGGCCTTTGCCATGCGAGCCGTCCAGCGTCACCGTGATCAGGGACGCGGCGGGCCGGTACTTCGCTTCGTTCGTCATCCAGACCGACCCCGCGGCCGACGCGCAGCGCTTCTGTGAAGCGGACGGCGAGGTCGGTATAGACCTGGGCCTGACCGCGTTCGCGGTCCTGTCGGACGGCACCAAGATCAGTGCTCCGAGGTTTCTGCGCCGGGCCCGGAAGAGGCTCCGCCGGGCGCAGCAGGCAAATTCCCGCACGCAGAAAGGCAGCAAGAACAGGGAGAAGTACCGGGCCCAGGTGGCCCGGCTCCATGCTAGGGTCGCCAACCAGCGTGCCGACTTCCACCACAAGACATCCACCATGATCGTCCGCGACAAGCAAGCGGTATTCGTGGAGGACCTGTGCGTGACCGGGCTCGGACGGACGCGCTTGGCGAAGTCGGTTCACGACGCAGGATGGTCGACGTTCGTAAATATTCTGCAGTACAAGGCCGCCCGGTACGGCCGTGGCTTCGGCAAGGTGGGCCGGTTCGAGCCGACCTCGCAGGTTTGCTCGGCATGCGGCGTGAAGGATGGCCCCAAGCCGCTGGCCGTCCGCGAATGGATTTGTGCGGCGTGCGGCACAGTCCATGACCGGGATCTGAACGCGGCCCGGAACGTGCTCGCCCTGGGACGCAGGGAGAGCCTAAACGCCTGCGGAGGCGGTGTAAGACCAGGAGCGGTCCTGGCGCTGCCGGTGAAACAGGAAGCCCCAGAGGTGCCGCATGACGCGGCACGGGCTGAATCCCCGGCCCCTCAGGCGGGGAGCGCGTCAATGGTCGAAGTCGAGGACGACGTGATCGGCCGCCGGGTGCGACTGGCAGGCCAGGGCGTAGCCGGCGGCGACTTCGGCCGGCTCGAGGGCGTAGTTGGCGTCCATTCGCACCTTGCCCTCGACCACCTTGGCCCGGCAGGTTCCGCAGACGCCGTTCTTACAGGCGAAGGGGGCATCGGCCCGGTACCGCAGGGTGGCGTCCAGGATCGAGGCGCCGTCCTCGGGCAGGACGAAGGTCTGCGAGCGCCCGTCGAGCAGGACCGTGACCGACGCGCCTTCGGCCGCTTCCTCCGTCGCGGCCGCCGGCGCGCGGCTGCCCACGGCGGGCGGCGGGCCGACGAAGAACAGCTCGCGGTGGATGTGCGTGTCGTCGGCGCCGTGGGCGAGCAGGACCTCGCGGCCGACGTCGGTCATCGGCAGCGGGCCGCACAGGAACCACTCGTCGACGTCGTCCGGAAGGACCAGGAGGTCCAGGATGCGCCCGAGCCGGTCGGCGTCGAGCCGCCCGGAGAGGATCTCGACATCCAGGGGTTCCTCGTCGAG
>Ga0187781_10003182_pt1 | contig 12380 bp, 10 predicted proteins | sample 0715_SJ02_MP02_2_FD_132447 | JGI IMG/M metagenome (GOLD analysis project Ga0187781, IMG submission 132447) | Tropical peat soil microbial communities from peatlands in Department of Meta, Colombia - 0715_SJ02_MP02_20_MG | ecosystem: Environmental > Terrestrial > Soil > Wetlands > Peat | place...
GCCTCTTCGGCCGCAACGTAGTTGCGCGTGGAAAACAGCAATTCGCCGCGGCGAAAATTTGCTTCGTCCAGATATTTCGTACTGGGGTACTGCTGCACAAGTTGCGTGAGCACGCGCAACGCAGCCTCCAGGTCGCCTCCTTGTTCATGGGCACGGGCAAGCTGGTACAAAACGCGATCGTTGTTCGGATCTTGCGGATATGCCTTGAGAAAGTCCCGATACTGGGATACGGCACGCCGGTAATCCGGCGCGCCAGTGACCGCGGGGCCGGTGCCACTGGCGCTTCGGCTGTCTGCGCTGTCCATTTCCAGGTCCCCGAGGCGGCGCATGGCCTCGGGCCGCTGCGCATCGCGCGGGGCCGCTTTCAGATAGTCCCGGTACGCCTGCATCGTGGCTTCATCGCTGGTGGCAATGCCCTTGTCCTCGGGCAGCACGTAGCTGCGGCTCTCCAGGCTCTTGAGAGTCGGCGGCGGTGGGGGCGCGGGCTTGCTGGCGCACCCAAATAGCGCCCCCAGCGTGAGCAACACAAGGCTACTGCTGCTTCGCATTCTCGGGTACCTTCGCAAGTCGCGCTCGATCGTAGATTTGCGCCACGGCAAAGCGTGCTTGCGTGCCGTAGATCGCGAGCCGCTCCTTTTGTTCCTGCAGCTCTTCGACCGCCATTTCTTGCACAGCACCACGCTGCAACCTGAGCAAGGCCTCCACACGCGGAAGCAGCGCCCGAATTCGTTGCTGGAGTGCTGCAATGCGCGCAGCAAACTGGTCGAAGCGCGCCGGCTCCTCTTTCTGTGCGCGCGTTAGATCCGTATCCAGCGACCGCGCCCGTGCCAGTTCGGCCGTGAGCTGGTTTAAGTCCTTCTTCGCATCCCAAAGCCGCTGGGCAAATTCTTGCGCCAGCTGCCAGCGCAGAGCCCCGGAAACCCGCCGATAACGCTCACGCGCCGCATCCGTTTGGGGATCGGCGTGCGCGCGCTCCAGCGTCGCACGCACTCGTTCCAACCGCACAAGCAGTGCCCGTTCCTTGGCATCGGCAAATGCAAATCCATCGGCCTGCCCTTGCGCGCGAGACAAATCATCCTTTAGCTCGTCGCGACGTTGCTCCAGCTTGCTGATCCCCGTGGCGCGTGCCGCCGCCTGTATTTGTGGCAGGCGCGCGGCGAAAGCCTGCCGCCGGTTGGCCAGCATGTCCTCGATTACACCCAGGTTATCTTGCCAGCCGCGCAAATTTCTCGCCAAAAACTGCAAGTCCCGGTAGCTCTTAAATGCTTCCTGGAATTGATGTAGCGCCATCACTTCGACAAGGTGGCGGGCGTGGGGCATATCCGGCAGGCGGTCGATATTCCAGAACCAACCCATCTCCTCGCCCGGGTTGCTTGCAAGCAGACCATCGAGCAGTCTTCCACTTCGAATCGCGGCAATCGATTCATCCAGGCTGACATTTTCGTGATCAAAGGTGCTGATCGCATCGCGATACTGTTCCAGCGCCTGCGAATAGGCTCCCATCTCGGCCAGCGCGTACGGCACGGCAAGCTTGGCTTCCAGTACCGCTGCGTCGCTGGCATCGCGCCCGGTAAGTTCGGACCATGGCACCAGCGCATCGGACGGGCGACTGAGTGCATCGGCCGCCCAGCCAAAACCCAATAGGGCCTTGTTCGCGAGCATTCCCGAAAGTCGCACCCGCTCCAGATAGATTCGTGCCTGTTCGGGATGCTTTTCTTGCAAGGCGGTAAATCCCAACGCGACGTTGGCCTTGTCCCGAAGACTGAGAAATTCCTCGTTTGCGGCGGCTCCGACGCCAATCGCATCGAGCATCTGAGCGCCTTGGGCGAGCTGGTCGCTCTTGATCATTGCGATGCCAAGGTTATAGCGCGCATACAGGGCCGCTTTGCCTTCGGTGGCCAGGGGTTTGAGTGCTTCTGCCGCGCCCGCATAGTCGCCGCGCGCCATCAGTACGTTTGCGCGCAACAGCCAGCGATCCTCTTCCAGATCGGCCGGCAAGCGACCCTTGATACGCTCCAACGCCTCTTCGGCTTCGGCCAAAAATCCGCGTTGATAGCGAATCTTCGCAAGGTAATACCAAGCACGATCGCGTACCGAAGGTGGTGCACCTTTCTCAATTAGCCGCGTAAATACTTCGGCAGCTTCGCGATGAAGTCCGTAGGACAGATACAGCCCACCGCGCAGCACTTCGGCTTCATCGGCGTGGTGCGCAACGCGCCCAAAATGCTGCGACACCATCAGGTTCGTGAGCGCCGTGAAGTACCGCTCCTGATAAAAGTAAAAGAGACTGTCGCCAAAGTGCGGATCTTTCACCGCGTGTCGTGACCAACCGCCCTCCTCTGTTGAGGAGGCGACCGCACTGCCCCCGGCCAGGGCACCAGCGAGCGCAAGCGCCGTACAGCCGGCCAGACGCCAGAGAGCGCAGCGAAGAAGAGCGTGTGTTCGCATCCGTGCTTACTGCCAGATTTTCACGGCGAACTCGGGCTGAATCTTGCCCGCCGAATCAGTAATTTGCAGCTCGATGTACTTGGGATCGGTACTTTTGTCGAACTTGACCGTCGCGCCCCGCCGGTAGTCGCGGTCATACGGACCCTTACCCGTGAAAAACGCGACCAGTTCGTGGGATCCGCTGCGCAGGTTGCCCACATATAGCCGCTGAACGCCCCCACGGTGCAGCGCCTGGACTTCCGAAGGCGTGTACAGATAATTGGCGACGTCCTTGTCATCGAGCTTTACCTGCACCGAATCCAGCGCAAATAGCTTTCCGACGTCCATCGATACGAACACTGCGACCTGGGTATTGGCGGGAAATAACAACTCCTCTTCGAGTACCAGCAAATCGCGGTTGAGCTGTATGACCTCATTCTTGGTGTCCTGAATTCGGCTGTCGAGGTCACTGACTTCCGGTTTGCCGGGCGCTGCCGACTCTTCGGCTGCCATCGTGGGCATTGCCAGCGCCACAAAGGCAAATGCCAGTACGGCACTAAACATCTTGCATCGTCGATTGATCACGCCGTCTCCTTACTCAAAACGTTGCTGACAGGAACAACTCCAGCACATTGGCATCGAACGAATACAGTTGACCGGTGCGTATGTCGGTGAAATTGTCGTAGTGAAACCGCATCCATTCATAGGCCGCGGTGAACTTGATCTCGTAACGCCCCGGTTCGCGCTTGATCGAGTACGAAGCCTTGGCTCCCAAGCCAAGGTCGTTGAATGTGCTCAGTTGGCGATTGCGCGACATATACGTCTGCTCGCTTGCAAAATCGTCGCTGTAAAAGATCGCGTGGCTTTGCGAATACCGCCGCACGAATCCGTCGAGCAGCCAGCGCTTACCCAGGTACTGGCTGTACCCCACTTCCTCGGTGCCGGCGCGAATGTCCCAGGTATCCCAGAAGTAACGGTACTGGGCGTGTACGGCGCCTTGCGCTCCGATGCTTCCGGTAACACGCAGCGTCGCCGCGCGGCTGGTCCGGGTGCTCGGATCGACCTCCGGTACCGCCGCCCCAAAAACCCGCGCGACGCGATAAGGGCTCTGCAGATATCCTTCGTCGGCGATAGCCTCCGTATTCAGGCTGACCAACCAGCGCGGTGTCAATATCTGCGTTGCTCCCAGGCGGTACTGCCAGTGATTTGCGGGCTGCGAGAAACTCGGATCGCTGTGCTTGCCCACCGTATCCCAGCCCTTCGAGTACCCGAGGCTTATCGTCGTCATGCCCCCAAAGTAATCTTGTGCCACATCGATACTTGCGCTATCTGCGATGTAATCGGGCTCCCGGCTCGTGCTTGCTGTAAGACTGATCAGTGCGTCGCGATAAACGTAGTCCAGACCCACGCCGGTTTCTACCCGTGTCTCTTTATACGGACTGGCCGTCGTGACCACATCGATCGACGCGTTGCTAACCGAATCGACGTAATTGAAGGCGGACAGCGAAACGACATCCTCCAGGCTCTTGCGCACCAGTATGGCCGGTCCGTTGGCAACGACCCCACCCCCGATAAACGAGTGATACATCGCATCGGCCCGGTCGCCCGGCAGGTCCACCGCTTCGGCATTGGCCGTTGCTAGGACGCCCCCGAGCAAGCCGCCCACGCGCGCCGCGCCGCGATACAGCGGTCCGAGGCACGCGGCCGAGGGCAATTGCGCCGTCCCCGGCACCGTATGTTGCGACGTAGCGGCGATGCGCTCGCGGCCCAGCGCAAGCCGCAGCAGGCGTCGCAGCAGAGCGCCTGCGGCAGGGCGATGGCGCAACTTGTTTCTAGTTGCAGCCACAACCGCCTCCCTGGATGCCGGTGGCACCGCGCGCCGCCTCACGCACGTCGTAGACGTGCTCGTGGTGTTTATCGGCTAATGCGTCGCGCGAGGACTGCATGATGGGGTCGGCAAGGCGTTCGCGCTCATACGGCTTGACCCACGGCTCGATACCGCACCCGCCCAGAAGCAGGGCTGTCAGTAGCGACAAATAAATGATGCGAAGAGGTTTCATTCGCGCAACAACTCCGTGATCTGCTTTTCGTACGCGTCTTCAAACCCGTCCTTATAGCCAAGGTGCACGTAGCGCACGCGCCCGTCCCGGTCAATGAGAACCGTGGAAGGCATGGTGCTCAAGTCATACAGCCGGCTTACGCGCTGCTTGCTATCAAAAAGCACAGGGAAATGAACTCCCAGCTTGGTGAAAACACCGATTGCGTTTCGCTGGTCCTCATCGACATTGACTCCCAGCAAAAGAAAGCCCGCGGAGCGGTATTTCTCGTAGAGCCGATCCAGATGCGGCATCTCTCGGCGGCAGGGTCCACACCACGTGGCCCAAAAATTCAGCATCACGACCTGACCGCGCTGCTCCTGCAAGCGAAGGTTTGGTCCGGATGCGCTCGGCAGCGTGAAATCCGGTGCTCGCTGGCTTACCAAAGCCGCATCCGCACCGGTACTGGCCAGCGCAACCAGCAATATCAACGCGATACGTACGGTTCGATTGCGCATAGTCCGCCCACTGGTTCTCGAAGCTATCAGCATAGTGACCAACCGATTCACAAGATTTAGAAAAAGAACGTCACTCCCGCCGTCATCTCGATGTTCTGGGTGTCCTTACGCAGACCCAGGATGTCCAGGGAGAAGGCGTGATCGCGCAAATCGACCTGTAGTGCCACCCAATCGGCCAAAAACACGCGTGTGCCAAAGCCCACGTTGACGGTTTCGTGATTGGCGGAGTCAAGATTGGTGATACCCAGGCCAGCGATCACGTACAGCGAGGCAACTTTGGCGTGACTGCGTCCGATGAAGAACTCCCCGGGCAAGATGTTGTACCCCGCTGAGAGGTCGTAGTAGCGCAATGTCACCTCGGGCGTGGGGAAGATGCCGCCAGGCAAAAACTGTCGATACGTGGCATCCGAGACCTTCGTCTGGCCATACACGGCCTCCACAAAAACGTCCTCCGTGACGACGTAACCGAGGCGCGCCCCACCAATCGCATTGGTGCCGAAGTCCTCCGTGTTGTAGGCACCACCGAAAACACCGACTTCAAAATTGTTGGACGGAATGTGCGGAACTTTAATCTGACGTCGTTCCACTTGCGGCTCGATGACCTGATCGTTGGCTGGCGCCGGAGCTGGCAACTGGGTTGGCACCGGACTTGATTGCGGCGCGGGTTGCTCGGCCGCGGGAGGCCCTGGCGGCGGTGCCGCGGGCTGGGCCGCCGCGGGCGATACGGGTTCACTTTGCGTCGGAGAGACAGGCTCCGTAGGCGTAATTTCCGGTGGTGCGCTTTTTTGCTCCGTTGCAGCGGAGGGCAGTTCGGTGCGCGTTGGCTCCTCGGCGGCGCGCACCAAAGGTGCGCCAACACCCAGCAAAAAGACCGATAGCAAAATCGCGGGAACTGGTATGCGCATGGGTCGCTCGAAAACGCCTAAAAGAAGAAGGAAAGGCCAGCCGTAATCGCTCGGTACTGCTGGGTCTGACTATTGGAAATAAAGGCGGTGTAGGCGGTCCAGTCACACCGCACGATCAGCCGATCTGTGAGGTGGTAGCGCAATCCGATCATCGCGTTGGCCATATCCGAATGCGCGGGCAACGCGCTGATCAGGCTCGCATTGGGAGTGTAGTAAATCCGTCCGACACCAATGCCAAAAAAAGGCTCCAGTCGCCAGTCCGACCATGGTTGCGCGAGCAAGTTGACATGCCAAAAATTCGTGCCCGAGTAACGGCCTTCGACCTGGCCTGCCGTCGCCTCCACCGCCAGCGTGTTAGCAAGACTGTATGTCGTCCAAAGTTTGAGCATGGGATCGGAGTCAAAATGTCCCCAACCTGCACCAAACTCCAGACGACGGTGTAGGTAGTCGTCGAGCAAAACATCACGGAAAGTTTTTTTGCTGCCCGCCTCCGTCAGGGTGCTTTCCAGTTGCTTGCGATCAACCCACCCTATCTGTCCCCCCGCCGCGCGCACCTTGAACCAATCCGCGTGCCGCAGCTCGATTTCAATCCAACCACCGCGTTCGACGACATAAAAAATCGGAAAGCCCCGACCGGGCCCTGTGCGCAACTCGATGTACGGATCCGTAACCTGAACGCGTTCTGCGGACTCGTCGGCCGCATGCGTTGGCGCGCCAAGCAGCATCCACAGCGACACCGCAACCGTTCGAATCAGTGTGCCGCGCCAAAAACGCCATTTCGTCACCCTGTGCATCATCAAAATTGCTGGCAACCGCCACCCGCGGTGAAAAGACTGCTGGCCGCCTGGCTAAATTCGTCCTGGCCTGCGGGCATGGGATTGGAGATCCAAAACTGCATCTGTTGCACATTTGGATCCTGGGCGTTTGCAAAGATCAAGCCACCGCCGTGCAGTACACCACGCAGCAACGGTTTGTTGATGAGCAGACTTTCTGCCGGGTCGCCCACAATCACCACCCCGCTCGTCGAGACGAAATTTTTGTAGATGTCCGTGGCCTGAATTTGTGCCGTCGTCTCGTTCAGGATCCAGGGAGTATTTGCCGCGGCGGTTGGAATTGCTGTTGCCGTCGGAACAATACGAAATGCGGCGCCGCGACCCGTCGCATCATCATGGCAACCGGAACTTGCGCAGGTGTTGCTTGTTGCGCCCCCATTTAAGGGGTTTGGTAGTGCGGCTAAGAAGATCGGGAATATGCACTGCTGAAAATAGGCAAACGAGAGATCTTGTCCGCCTCCCGCAGCGCTTTGCGTCACATTGGGCGGATTGTCGAGCGGATCGCCCGACCCGCCGCATCCGCCCAATCCGATCAAAAAGGTCGCGGCAAGCAAAATCTCCCGTATTGGTCGCTTTGCAAATTTCATCATCATGGACAGCCTGACAGAATCCACGCTGCGATCGTGTTGTAGTTGGGGCTGCCAGCGGGCAATACCGCAACCGTCTGTCCGGTCGCTCCCGTCGGATGCGGAATCGTCGAGGGTTTACTTAACAAGTAGTTGGACGGGTCGGACGGATTGCAGGTATCCGAAATCATCGTCAGGGTGTTGTTGTAGTCGCCCGTTGGTTCGCCCGTGAGAACGAACTTGTTGTCGACAAACGATGTACCCGGAGGCACGGTCGAGCCACTGCCTCGGGCCATATGGCAGTTGGCAGCGCAAGTCGATAGCAAGATCGGGTACACGCTTGCCGTGAACACGGCCTGGCTCAGCGAAGAAATCTGAGTGACATTGGCGCCGGTCGCGCTGACAAAAGGATCGTTGTAATACTTGCCACCAAGATCGATCCACTCGGCGACGAGGCGTTTTTCCGACGTGTTGAGCATCAAAGAGTGATCAGGCACCGTTGCGGTGATGGCAGGCGTTGGATACGTGGTCTGGGCATCCGAGCTCGACATCAGCAACTGTCCGGCCAAGATTTCCACGAGACGGCTCGATCGCGCCAAGCCCGTTGCCTGACCTTCGCTGGCGGTGTTAAACACGAGCGCCGGACCGGTTTCGACGACCTGCACGCCATCTTCGACAATCAATACGGGATTGCCGTTAGCGTCAAGTACGGGTGGCCCTACCATCAGGTTCTCGTACGAAACCATGCGGCCCGTTCCAGCGACTGTGTTTAACAAATTCAGATTCGGATCGCTGGCGTTATGGCAGCTGGTGCAGGTTGCATTGACGCCATTTACGCTGCGGGCAGCCGACCAGATGGGCTGGATATGGTCCGGGTAATTGATAACGATCGGCACCCCGGCGCCCGATGTCGGAGCCAATGTCGTTAGTTGCGAGTAGTCGAGTTGAATACTCGGGCGCGGCGTGTATCCGCCAGCCGCCCATACGTCGGTGTAGCTCATGTTGGGCTGCAGCGTAAATACCGGGTTATTCACGATCGTCGTATTCGGCACCGTGGCGGCGACGTAGTTTGCGTGGGTCAAAGCCATCGTATCGCCCGTTTGATGGTAACTCGCAATCGTAGAGTTCCAGCCGGCGGAAATCGTGTTCACGATCGTGCCCGAGTTGATCGCCGCTCCTTTGCGCGGGCTGTGACACCCATCACAGCTGCGAACCTCGCCGGGACGAGCTTGAATCCAATTCGTGTGCACCTGGAAGGCTCTGCCTTGCTGGTCGATCACCGAGAAACCGACCGGAGTATTCGCCGGTATGTTGATCTGAAAAGATCCGTCGGGCTCGACCACGGCGTAACCCAAAACTTCGTTTTGCTCAAAATTCGTGTCGCCAATTGCCTGACGCTCGCCCGTCGAACCTGACGGTGGCGCAATGGCGCGAACCGCACGTATGAAACGCAGCGGAGCACACAGATACGCAGGGTTCGAAGGGTCCTTGATCGCGTTGATATTGGCCACCGTCGGACGTGTGTCTTGGGGATCCAGCGGCGCCGTCTGAGGAATCCCCGTCGTGCAACCGGAGGGCAGATCGGCAGGGGAGATCATCGACAGCCCCATGCGGTCCAACAGGTCCGTGTCGTAGACGCTGGCAACCGTCAGTGTGGCCAGACCTTGCGCGGCCAGAGTCGGGTTGTCTACCTGCGACGTAAAGGCGCTTGGCTCGGGGCGCGATTGCAGCGCAACCGGGTTGGTGAGCATGTACCCGGCTGCCGGCGCAGCAACCTGCAACCAGGTTTGCGCGCCCGGATCGAACATGTAGATCGCATAGGACGGCGGAACATTGTCCTGCACCGGGTCCGCAGCGATCTGCGTTGTCAAACGGTTCGAATCATCTAAAGTGGCAAGTTCGGCCGACGACAAGGTGGCGCATGAGACTACCACCCCGGCGTTAGTTACTTCACACGGAGCGTATGCAACCAAAAACCGATTGGTTCCGTCCCACAGCGGATACGGTGTGGTAGTGCGCCCGTATAAGGACGGGCCCGAACCCGTGTTCAGTTGCTGCGCGGTCGCCTGAATCTGTCCGCCTGTTGTCGGGACACTGTTATTTACGGGAGTGTTCTGATCGGTATAGTCGTTGGCGTCGATGATCATCAACGCGCCGCCACCATGGGTGCGATCTAGTGGCATCAGATCCGAGCTGAGATAGCCCGCGTAGGCTCCACCCGGATCCATGTCGCGCGGATGCAGGAAACTGTTGCCGCCGACGTCGTGCGCGCCATACAGCACGAACATGCCGGTGCCGTCTTGCTTGACATTAAAGATCGTAAAGCGGTTGCGATCGGCCACGTGCTCCCAGCGTGAAAACATGATCGAGCCATCGGGGCGGACCGTTGGGTTGCGATCGTGGCTCTGGTTAAACGAGATCTGCTGGATGCTGCCCCCGTTGATATCGCTCGTATGCAGGTTAAAGACCTGCTGACGCTCGTACTCATCGAGCGCCACATACTGGTGCGTCGTGGGCGAACTTGGATTTTGGCTGTAATCGACAAACTGCGTTGCATACTCTCCGGCCTGCCGATTGGAAGAAAAGACAAACCCTTGTGCCGCCGGCAAATACGCCGGACCCACGTCGTCGCAGCCACCCGGCCTAGTGCACGTTCCGTCGGTGATGCGACGCAAGGTCCCATTCGTAAGTCCGCCCTGACTCATGTCGTATTCCCACAAATTCCAGTGCCCGGTACATGCGGGTACGGTCGCGTTGTTCACCACCGTAGTCGAGGTGTTGGACGTCGGGCAGTTCAGGGCAAAGACGATCTTTGTCCCGTCAAAAGAAGCTTGCGGGTCCGCGACGTCACCTACGCCCTGCGTGATGGATTGCGTGACGTTGTAGGCAGCCGGTGAACTGGGGGACGAAACCGACTGAATAAACAAGTCGCCCCCGGGCACCATCGAGGCCGCGCTGGTGGGATCGAGCCCAACAGTGCTCACTCGCTGCACATAGGCAAAGGGGACATTGCCGTTCACCGTGGTCGGATCGTCACCTGATCCGCTGCACGCCACCAAGACAAGGCTGAGTGGCACCATTGCGCCCACAAGCATCTTCGCACTGGTTCGATTCAGGGTTGTCATCACCGGCTCCTAATTAAGTCGTACCTTTGCTTCGTTGACTGCACAAAATCACGCGCTGTACTGCGTTTGCTCGGGACGTCGTTGCTGCAACCCCGAGGAGTAATGCAAAACACCATCGGCGTCGACCACAACTGCATCGACGTTCTTTTGGGTTTCAATAAGCTGCATTCCCTTTTGCACACCCAGCACGAACACCATCTTCGACAAACCCTCCGATGTCAGCCCATCGGGGGCGATGACGGTCACGCTGCGCACGCTGCTGGGCGACTTGCCCGTGCGGGGATCCAGAACGTGGTGGTAGCGCACGCCGCCTTCCTCGAAGTAGCGCTCATAGTCGCCCGACGTCGAGACGGCAACATCTTTAAGCGGCAGCACCGCGACAATTTGGCCTGAGCGGCGCGGATCGCGAATCCCGATCGTCCAGGGGCGCCCCAGGCGATCGCCCAGAATGTGGCTGTCGCCTCCGGCGGTGACAATCGCGTTGTCAATGCCGCGGTTCCTTAAAAGCGCGGCGCCCATATCCACCGCATATCCCTTGGCAAATCCACCCAGGTCGATGCGCACGCCCGGGCTGGCAAACCGCACGCTGTGCTGCGCGCGGTCGAGCAGCAGCTTCTCGTATCCGATGGACTTGCACGCCTGGGCCAGATCGCTGTCGCTGGGCCGAATGCCTTGGCGATAGTCATACAGGTGCCCCGCGCTCGCAAACGTGATGTCGAATGCGCCCTCCGAAAGACGGGAAAAGTCGAGCGAGCGCGAAAGCAAGTCAAACAGCTCTTGGCTCACACTGACCGGACACCTGGCGGCCTCACGGTTAATCCGCGAGAGCTCCGACTCGGGCTTGTACGGGCTCATCGTCTCATCAACGTGGTGCATCACATCCATCACTGCACGCATCGCCGATTCCGCGCCCGCGCGATCCTCGCTCCAAAGCTCCACGCGAATCGCGGTGCCCATGATGGCTTCCTCGCGGCTGTACCAAGCCCCGGGTAAGGGCAGTTCCACTTCTGCCGGATCGGCGCCGAAGACGCGCCGCGCTGCGCTGCGAAGTCCGGCTAGCATGAATACCCCTCGAGGCACGCCGCGCATCGTGCAAATTGCCGGTTTTGTTTGGACCAATTCGACGCATTGCTGCGCGGGCGCCGCATCGCCAAGACAAACGCGCCATCCCCGCAATCACCAAGCAAGCCCACGGCGCGCCGCAAAGCGGCAACCAAGGCCGCTTTGCAAGCGGCAACTGTGGCAACTGGCCAACGGTCCTTTTGCTTCCAGAGCGGCCAAACTCTTCCCGCTCTCTCGGCAAACCGAAAGATCGTCATCTACAACCCCAGGTAAATCGCCCGCGGCTGGACGCGGTCGATTGCTTGCAATCTTTATAACAACGTATTGATGGGATGGACAGCCCCCATCTACTTCGTATACGGGAGTCCTTTCAATCGATTTAGATCAGACGTTCGGATGGTTCCCTCATACGAAAGATTGATCGTGAAAAAACTGTGAATTTCCTTGCGAGTGTGCTAAGCGTCGCAACGAAATCTCAACATCTTCACTCGCAGTTACGGCGGCTTTTGCCTCGAGCAAACTTGCTTTTTCCATCTTCGCAGTGCGAATGAACTTGCTGCGCGCAGCATGAATTGGCAAAAGCGCAGCAGCGCTGGCGCGCGCGATTACCGCGTGTGCCGCGTATTGCGCAGCATCGCGAAACTTCAACTTCGACCGGTACCAGTCGCAACGGCCGCGCAATTCAGCAACGCAAAAGACGACGAACAAAATGGCCCCAGCGCGCGCAAGTTACTCGTCTAGGACAGCGTTATGTCGCTTCCCCCCGGCCGAGCGCTATCGCATGGGGCGTCAGCGAAACCGCGAAAAACTTTGGCGTTGCCGATGCAGCGTTCGTCGCGTCAGCTCGTCCGTTGCGGCGCACGGCAAACTCTCGGCTGGCAAGGGCGCAAGGCGGCGCGCCGGCGCCA
>Ga0187781_10003183_pt1 | contig 12373 bp, 10 predicted proteins | sample 0715_SJ02_MP02_2_FD_132447 | JGI IMG/M metagenome (GOLD analysis project Ga0187781, IMG submission 132447) | Tropical peat soil microbial communities from peatlands in Department of Meta, Colombia - 0715_SJ02_MP02_20_MG | ecosystem: Environmental > Terrestrial > Soil > Wetlands > Peat | place...
AAGACGAGCGTCGGCCGCACGCCGCGACCTTACCAAGGACCGAGCGGGCGCGGCCGCGGCGCGAGCCGGCGCGGATCAGCGCCTGGGCAGCCGGGCGACACTAGACTCGCGCCATCGGCTAGGACGCCCATGGCGCGACGCCAGCGGGCGGGTGGCGAAGGGCGGGGCATGGCAGGCCGGATCCGGGATGAGGACATCGCGCTCGTCCGGGAACGCTCGGCCATCGGGGATGTGGTCGGGGAGTACCTGCAGCTCCGCGCCGCGGGGGCCGACTCGCTCAAGGGCCTGTGTCCCTTTCATGAGGAGAAGACCCCGTCGTTCAACGTCACGCCGTCCAAGGGTCTCTGGTACTGCTTCTCCGAGGGCGAGGGCGGCGACGTCATCAAGTTCGTCGAGAAAATCGACAATCTCGGGTTCACCGAGGCGGTCGAGCGGCTGGCGAAGCGGGCGGGCATCGAGCTGCGGTACGAGCAGGGCGGCACGATTCCCGGCCAGGAGCAGTCCCACCGCCGCAGGCTGATCGAGGCCCACCTGGCCGCGGCAGAATTCTTCGCCGAGCAGCTCGATACACCCGCCGCTGCGATCGCTCGTGCCTTCCTCTCGTCGCGCGGATTCGAGCTCGCCGATTCGCGACGATTCGGCGTTGGCTACGCGCCCGCCGAATGGGACGCACTGACCAGGCATCTGCGCGGGCGCGGCTTCACTGAGGCGGAGTTGCTCGGCGGCGGGCTAGCCAGCCAGGGCCGGCGCGGCCCGATCGACCGCTTCCGCGGCCGGCTCGTGTGGCCGATCGGCGACCTCACCGGCGACGTCATCGCGTTTGGTGCGCGCAAGCTCGCGCCGGACGACGACGGGCCTAAGTACCTGAACTCGCCGGACACCGCGCTGTTCAAGAAGAGTTCCGTGCTGTACGGGGCTGACCTGGCCAAGCGCGAGATCGCGCAGCGCCGGCAGGCCGTCGTGGTCGAGGGCTACACCGATGTCATGGCCTGTCACCTCGCGGGCGTCGGCACGGCCGTGGCCAGCTGCGGCACCTCGTTCGGTGCGGGACACATCACGATCCTGCGGCGGCTGCTGATGGACGACAGTCAGTTTCGCGGCGAGGTTATCTTCACCTTCGACGGCGATGCGGCCGGACAGCGCGCAGCGGAACGCGCCTATGCATGGGAGGAGCGGTTCGCGACGCAGACGTTCGTCGCGATCCAGGGTGACGGGCTTGACCCGTGCGACCTGCGGCTAGCTCGCGGCGACGCGGCGGTGCGTGACCTGGTCGCGCAGCGAGTTCCGCTCTTCGAATTCGCCATCCGCGCCGCGATCGCGCCGTGCAACCTGGAGACCGCAGAGGGCAAGCTGGCTGCGCTGGACGCCGCGGCGCCCATCGTCCGCCGGATCAAGGACAAGAGCCTCTGCCAGCTCTACGCCCGCAGCCTGGACCGCTGGACCGGGATTCTGGACGAGACATTCGTCGTCGAGCGGGTGCTGGGACGCGCGGACCGGGCCACGCCGGGACCGGCTCGTGGCCGCGGGGCGCCCGACAACCGCGCCGGCCAGGGTGCCGACGGCGCCGGCGTTGCGACCCGGCCTGGCCCGGCGGGCGCGACCGGCCCCGCGGCTAGCTCGGGCAGCTCGGGTGCGCTGGCCGGCTACGACGAACGTGATCCCGTCGTGAACGTCGAGCGCCAGGCGCTGAAGCTCGCGATCCAGCGGCCAGCGCTGTGCGGGCCGACGTTCGACGCGCTGGCACCGGCAGTATTTACCGTGCCCGCGCACGCGGCCGTGCGCGAACTGCTCGCCGCCAGCGGCGGCGTGGCCAGCGCTCACTCGGCCAGGGAGTGGTCGGATCGGCTGCGGGCCGCGGCGCCGAACGACGCGGCGCGGGCCTTTGTGACCAGGCTGGCGGTCGAGCCGATCGAGGTGCCCGGCCGGACGGGCGAGCCGGATGCGACGTTCGCCGAGAAGGTGCTCGCGCAGGTCGAGGAGCTGGCGGTGAACAGGGAGATCGTGAGCCTCAAGTCGCGGCTGCAGCGGCTGAGCCCGGTCACCGAGCCCGCCTACAACCGCATGTTCGGTGATCTGGTGGCGCTCGAGCAGCGGCACAAGGTGCTGCTAGAGCGCGCCACCGGCGGGCAGTAAGCACACGACCGCCGGCGCGCGCTACTCACCGCGAGGTGACAATAATGTGACCGTAGCAGCGGCGCTTCCTGCCGCAGACTGGTCTGCATGAGTAGCACGGCTGCACCCCCCGTTGACCTGGTAGCCGATCTCATCGCTCACGCACGAGAGCGCGGTTGCATCGCCATGGCGGAGCTGACGACTGCCTTCGAGCGCTGTGACCTGTCCCCGGACGCCGTGGACAACGTGCTCAAGCTGCTGGCGGACGAGGGCGTCGAGATCACCGACCCGGTTGCCGACGCCGACAGCCTGCTGCCGCGAAACGTTCAGGCCGAGGCGCGGCGCACCGTCACCAGCGACCTGGTCCGCATCTACCTGCGCGAGATCGGCCGGGTGCCGCTGCTGACCGCGCACGACGAGGTGGAGCTGGCCAAGGCCATCGAGGCCGGGCTGTTCGCCGAGGAGAAGATTCAGGGCGGGCTGCAGGGCGCCTGCGCCGGCGCCGAGGTCGCGGAGCTGATGCTGATCGCGGCCGACGGAATCGCGGCCAAGCAGCGGCTCATCGAGGCCAACCTGCGGCTCGTTGTTTCCATCGCCAAGCGGTATATCGGCCGCGGCCTGGTGTTCCTCGACCTGATCCAGGAAGGGAACCTGGGCCTGATCCGCGCGGTGGAGAAGTTCGACTACACCAAGGGCTACAAGTTCTCGACGTACGCCACCTGGTGGATCCGCCAGGCCATCACCAGGGCGATAGCCGATCAGGCACGGACCATCCGGATCCCGGTGCACATGGTCGAGACCATCAACAAGATGAGCCGGATCCAGCGACAGCTGCACCAGGATCTCGGCCGCGAGGCGACGCCGGAGGAGATCGGCGCCGAGATGGGCCTCACTGCGGACCGCGTCGCCGAGATCCTGCGCATTGCCCAGGAGCCGGTGTCGCTGCAGTCACCGATCGGTGAAGAAGACTCCGACCTGGGGGACTTCATCGAGGACGCGGACGCGGTCGTGCCGATGGAGGCCGCGGCCTTCATCATGCTGCAGGACCAGCTGGATCAGGTGCTCGACCACCTCAGCGTGCGCGAGCAGCGGATCATCCAGCTCCGATTCGGCCTGACCGACGGCCACCCGCGCACGCTCGAGGAAGTGGGCCGGGAATTCGGCGTGACCAGGGAGCGCATTCGCCAGATCGAGTCCAAGACGCTTGCCAAGCTACGGCACCCCAGTCGGGCCGAGCTGCTCCGGGAGTATCTGGCCTAGGCCGGGTCGGAGCCGCCGGGTCTGCCCAGGCCGCTGCTCGCCGCGAAGTCCCCGGCCTTGTTGGTGCTTTTGTCCCCATTATCCGATCGCTGCCGCATCCCGGGGATGCGGTCGGTGACCGAGTGCGCGGCGCTCTGTGCCATCTGCGGCACTCTGTCGGCTAGCTGGCCGCCTACCTTCTGGGCCAGCCCGGTGGCCTGGGTCTGAACGGTGCCGCGGGCTTGCTGGACGGCTGGGTGCTCGAAGGCGGTGCGGGCATACTTGACGATCTGGTCGTAGGTCTCCCGGCCGGACCGTGCGCCGGCGACGAACCCGGCGGCGAACCCGGCGACGAAGCTCGCTCGATACAGACGCATCTGGACCTCTTCCCTGAACAGGTTTGCTGCGTTAACTGCCCCGCTCAGGGCCCGTCCATGCACGCTGGCCGAGCATGGCTGCGACCAGCGTGCCAGGCGGCCGAGCGGGGCGCTCGCTGGTGGGCGGGGTACTGCGGCGGTGCGCTACCCTGGTGCCCGCGGTGCCGATCCCAGCCAGGGCCGGGATGAGGCGCTGGCGATCCCGCGTAGCTCAATTGGCAGAGCGTCCGGCTGTTAACCGGTGTGTTGCAGGTTCGAGTCCTGCCGCGGGAGCACTGTCGGGAGCACTGCCGCGGGAGCACGTACGTCAACACGACGACGGTGACCGCGCGCTCCGTGTCGGGCGTCACCCGGTGATGGCGGACCCGAAACCGTTTTGCCGGGTGAAAGTGGCGGTTGACGGCGTCTGCCGGGGTTCCTAGCGTAAGGGCTGCCCAGGTCAGCAGCGGCCGGCCAGGCGCACCGGCCGCGGTCTGGCCTGGGCCGCGCTAGCCCACGACGAGGAGGCCGGGAATGGCGGACATCGTGCTGGGCGTCGCCTCGTCCCATACGCCCCAGCTGAGCTCGGGTGTCGACATGTGGCCCGATCACGCAGACCGCGACCGGCGACAGCCACAGCTGCTCGGTAAGGACGGCGCGTACCACGGCTATGACGAGATCCTGGCGGCCGCCGATCCCGGCATGGAGCGCGAGCTCGACCCGGCGGTCTTCGAGGCCAAGTACCGCCGGTGCCAGGACGCAGTCGCGGTGCTAGCCGGGCAGCTGGCCAAGGCGGAGCCGGACATCGCCGTTATCATCGGCGACGACCAGCGGGAGCTGTTCCTCGATGACGGCATCCCCGCCCTGGCCTGCTTCGCCGGCGACGAGCTCGTCGACTTCCCGCCCAGCGACGAGGCACGCGCTCGGATGCCGAAGGGTATCCGAGCCGCCTCGTGGGCAGTGCACACCGACCACCCGGAACCGCATCCCGTCAGCGCATCCCTCAGCCGGCACGTCACCGAGCAGCTCGTGGCGGCCGACTTCGACGTGCTGCTGTTCACCCAGCAGCCGGCCGGGCGAAGCCTCGGCCACGCGTTCACTTTCCCCCGGTACCGGCTCGGGCTGCCCGCCACCACGCCCATCGTGCCGATCTTCATTAACACCTACTACCAGCCGAACGTGCCGTCGGCGGCGCGGTGTTACGCACTCGGGCAGGTGATCCGCCGCGCGGTGGAAAGCTGGGATTCGCCGGCCCGGGTGGCGGTCATCGCCTCTGGCGGCCTGACTCATTTCGTGATCGACGAAGAGCTGGACCGCCAGGTGCTGTCCGGGATCACTGACCGTGATCCCGGACGGCTCAGGACGCTGTCCCGCGCGCAGCTGCGGTCGGGGAACTCGGAGATCCTCAACTGGGTGGCCGCAGCGGGCGCGCTTGACGGCCTGGCGGCGACCGCCGTCGACTACGTTCCCGGCTACCGCAGCCCGGCCGGCACGGGCACCGGGATGGCCTTCGCCTACTGGGATTAGCTGCGAGCCGGCTGCAAACCGAGAGGATTAGCTGTGTATCACGACGTTCCCGTGCTCGACGTCCACGGTCACGTCTCCGTGCCGGCGGGCGCCAACTCCTTCCTCGTGCTCATGATGGGCTCGAATACGCCGATGGCGAGCCCGGTCGGCCAGCCGGCGGCCGGCCCGGCCGGCGTCACCGTCGAGGACTTCCGGGCCGCGGCGGCCGGTCACGTCAGGTACCTGGACGACCGGAGCATCGACGTGCAGATCATCGGCCCGCGTCCCTTCCTGACCATGGGCTGGATGGAGCCACACCTGGTGCCGGCCTGGGCCAGCTACGTCAACGACATGATCCATCAGCAGTGCACGTTCTTCCCCGACCGGTTCCTCGGCGCGTGCCAGCTGCCGCAGCTGAGCGACGCCGCGGATGTATCCCACTGCCTCGACGAGCTGAACCGGTGCGTGACCGAGTACGGGTTCGTGGCCGCGTACGCGTCGCCGGACCCAGCGGGCAGGCGGACCACTCCCGGCATGCACGAGCCGTACTGGTACCCGCTGTACCAGCGCTGTCAGGAGCTGGACATCCCGATCATCGTGCACGGCACCAACTCGCTGGACCCGCGCTACCGCGTGGTGCCACACAACTATCAGCTCGGCTTCCTGACCGAGCAGTACCTGGCCGGGCAGTTCCTCAGCCACGGCGACGTGTTCGAGCGGTTCCCTGAGCTCAGGGTCATCATCTGCCACTGCGGCGGAGCGCTCGACCGGTTCATCCCGACCGACCACCACCTGGCACAGAAGGACCTCAGCCGGAACCTGTACTACGACACGTGCGGCTACGACCTCATCTTCCTCGAGGCCGCGATCAGGCAGCGCGGTGTCGGCCGGATGGTGTTCGGCAGCGAGGCGCCGGGCTCGGGCCGGGCAGTGCGGCCCGAGACGGGCCGTAGCAGCGACGACCTGGTGCCGGTGATCGGCGGCTTCGAGTTCCTGTCGGAGGACGACAAGAAGAAGATCTTTGCCGAGAACCCGGCCAGGGTGGTACCGGGACTGGCCAAGATCAGCCGCTGAGCCGCGCGGGGGAGCGGTCGGCCGACGGATTGCGCCGAGGGAGAGAACATGCACGACAAGCCGCGAGCCGACACGGTAGGCAGCCTGCTGCGCACGGCCGAAGTGGTCAGCGCCGCCCGGGCCGGCCGGGATGATCCGGCGGCGGCGAAGGTGCTCGACGACGCCGTACTCGAGGCGGTGCGCCTGCAAGAGGAGGCCGGTCTCGATGTGATCACCGACGGCGAGGTGCGCCGGACGGCGTGGGCGCAAACGACGCGCTATCTCGACTGCTTTGCCGTCACGCCCGGTCGCGGCGCGCTGAACTGGCGCGGCGGAGCGCTGGGGGCGGCCGGCTCGGCGCAGCCGGTCGGCGGCTATCCGGCGGTGGTGCGGCGCGTCGCTGACGCAACCCGGACGGGGTCCGTGACGGACGAGTACGCCTTCCTAGCCCGGCACGCCCGCGCGCGGACCAAATTCACCATGGCCGCGCCCAGCTATCACCGGCGTTACTGGTCGCCGGAGCACTCCACCGATGCCTACCGCGACTGCGAGGAGTACCTCACCGAGATTCGTGACTTTCAGCGGGAGGTCGTCCGCGAGCTCGTGGCGCTCGGCTGCGACTACATCCAGCTCGACGCCCCCAATTACGGCTCACTCTGCGATCCGGATACGCGCGCCGCCATGGTGGCTGACGGGCGCGATCCGGACACGGAGACGATCTTCGACGCCGAGCTGGACAGCTCGCTGTTCGACGGGATCGCCGGGGTCACCACCGCGCTGCACATCTGCCGCGGGAACGGGCCCGGTGGCGCGTGGCACTCCGCCGGCGGCTACCGCGCCATCTCCGGACTGCTGTTTCCGCGGCTGAGCTTCGACCGGCTACTGCTGGAGTACGACTCCGACCGGGCCGGCGCGTTCGACCCGCTGGGCGACGTACGGCCCGGCACTGTCGTGGTGCTAGGCCTGCTGACGACCAAGTCCGATCGGCTCGAGGACGCCGGCGACATCGAGGCCAGGATCGCCGAGGCGGAGCGGATCAAACCGCTGTCCGAGCTTGCGCTGAGCACCCAGTGCGGGTTCGCTTCGGTGCCAGCCAGCAATCCCGTGTCCAAGGTCGGTCAGCGGGCCAAGCTGGAGCTCGTCGGTCGGCTGGCTCGCTGGGTATGGGCCAGCTGAACGCGGCCGAGAGCCTGCTGGCGCGGCTCGCCGCGCTGGATTCGTGTGCCTGCTCCGACGCCCTGGACCAGCTCGGGCTCGTCGGTGTCGCAGCTGGCCTGCGGTCGGTCACGGTAACACGGCGGGTGACCGGGCGGGTCAGCACCGTTGCGCTCGGCCCCGCGGGCCGCCCTGGTGCGGCAGTGCGTCACCTCGGCACGGCTGCGATCGAGGCCGCGCATCCCGGTGACGTGATCGTGGTAGCGGCCGGCGGCCGCCTCGACGCGGCGGGCTGGGGCGGGGTGCTGTCGCTGGCCGCCACGGTGCGCGGGGTGTCCGGCGTGATCGTCGACGGGGCCTGCCGGGACGTCGACGAGAGCGCCGCGCTCGACCTGCCCGTCTACGCGCTCGCGGCGGTACCGGCGACCGCGCGCGGCCGGCAGGTCGAGGTCGGCTGGGATATACCGGTGCAGGTGGCGGGCATCGCGGTCGCGCCGGGTGATCTCGTCGTGGCCGACGGCAGCGGCGTGGTCTTCGTGCCGGCCCCGCGCGCGGCCGATGTCGTGGCCGCGGCCGAGCGGATCGCTGCGCGGGAGGCCGCGATGGCGAGCCGGCTGCGGGCCGGGGAGCCGGCCTCCGCGGTGCTGTCGGCGGACTACGAGGACATGCTCACCGCACGGAAGGACAGCCCGTGACCAGTTCGGCAGCGGGCGGCGACCCGCTCGTCGACGGCCTCGCGGCCCTCGACATCAGCCAGGTCAGCGACGCGCTCGACCGCCTCGGCATCGCCGGCCAGTGCGCCGGCATCCAGCCGCTTGACCGCCGGTTCCGGCTCGCCGGACGGGCGTTCACGGTCCGGTACGTGCCGGTAGGCCTGAGCCGCGGGACGGTCGGCGACTTCATCGACGACCTAGAGCCCGGCCAGGTCCCGGTGCTCGACAACGCGGGGCGCCTCGACGCCACGGTCTGGGGCGACCTGCTCACCGTGACCGCACACCGGATGGGCCTGCCGGGCACCGTGATCGACGGGGTCTGCCGGGATACCGAGCGCAGCCTGGAGGTCGGGTACCCGATCTTCAGCCGCGGCTCCTGGATGCGTACCGGCAAGGACCGCGTGCAGGCCGACGCCTACCAGGTCCCGGTGAGCATCGGCGGGGTCCGGATCGAGCCAGGCGATATCCTCGTCGGCGGCGCGGACGGGCTCGTGGCGGTCCCAGCCAGCCGCGCGTCGCAGGTGCTCGACGTCGCGGCGCAGATTGCCGCAAGCGAGGACCGGATCCGCGCCGCGGTGCTGACCGGGGGCCGGCTCGACGAAGCCAGGATCTCGGTTGGCTACCACGACCTGCAGCACCACGCTCCGTAGCAACGGCCTCGCGCGTGGCGATGGCGACGCGCGTGAGTTGATCTGGTGTGACGCGCAACCGGCCATTTACGATTCGGGCGTGGTGGGGGACGGAGCTCCGGGCGAGGTGCACGGTTTCGGCGTGCCCAGGACGAGCTTCGTGGGCCGGGCAGCCGACGTGGCACACGTCGCGGACCTGCTGGCGCGGCACCGGCTGGTGACAGTGACCGGACCCGGCGGGGTGGGCAAGACCCGGCTGGCTGGCGCGGTGGCGGTAGAGGTGGCGGGCCGGTTCGCCGACGGGGTGTGGCTCGCGGAACTGGCGGCGACGTTAGATCCCGGTCTCATCCCCGGCACAGTAGCGGAAGCCCTGGGACTGCAACTGGCCGCCGGAGTCGGACTTCCCGACGTACTCAGCCGACGCCAGCTGCTGGTGGTGCTCGATAACTGCGAGCACGTGCTCGACGCGGTGTCAGGCTTGTGCGACTCGCTGCTGGCGACTGCCGACGATGTTCGGGTGCTGGCGACCAGCCGCGAGCAGTTGGGGGTCGCGGGGGAAGCGCGGTACCGGCTCAGCCCGCTCCGGCTACCCGTGCTCGGCGGCGAGGCAGCCGGGCTGCCCGACGGCGCAAGCGCTATCGCGGACGCTGTGACGCTCTTCGCTGATCGGGCGCGGCTGGCCGACGCGGCTTTCGCCGTTGACGGGGACTCGGCCCCGCTCGTGGCGCAGATCGTCACGGCGCTGGATGGTATGCCACTGGCGATCGAGCTGGCAGCCGCCCGGGTGGAGTCGCTGGGCCTGGACCAGCTGGCAGCCCGCCAGGATGACCGGCTGCGGCTGCTGACCGGCAGCAGGCGGACGCCAGGTGGCCGTCATACCTCGCTGGCTGCGGCGGCGGACTGGTCCTACCGGCTGCTCGATGCGGCCCAGCAGCGGGTGTTCCGGGAGCTGTCGGTGTTTCCTGGCCCGTTCACGCTGGACGCGGCGGAAGCGGTAGCCGGACCGGCTGCCGGGACGGCCGTGCTGCACCTGGTGGACTGCTCGCTGGTTGTGCCGCCGCGGACCGGCCCGGATGGCCGGGTACGGTACGTGCTGCTGGAGACGCTGCGCGCGTTCGGCACCGACCGTCTGGCCGACGCAGGGGAACAGCACGAGGTGCGGGCGGCGCTTGCCCGCTACGCCGTGGAAGTGGCGGAAGCCGCCGCCGTCGATTTGCTGACAACGGCGGGCGAGCCAGCGGCTGCGAGCTGGCTCGATGCGGAGAGTGCAACGCTGCAGCGCGCGCTGTCCTGGGCGCTCGAACACGATGGCGGCCTCGCGCTCCGACTGGCCACCTCGCTGGCGTACTGGTGGCAGCTGCGGTCCAGGCAGGCCGAGGGCTATCGGTTCCTCGACATGGTCGCCCGGCACGCTGAGACGGGTACCGACCAGTGGTGCGCGGCTCAGTTCTGGCTTGGCTGGCTCAGCGCCGACAGCAGCATGAGCATGACGACGTTCGTGTCGCACATGACCAGGGTCATCGATGCACTGTCCCAACGGCTGGTGCGGGCTCCGCTCTTGGCCAGGGCTCTCGCGTTTCGCGCCATTGGTGTCGCGAACCAGGGCCGGCTTTCTGCTGCTACGGAGGATGCTCAGCATGCCCTTGACCTGGCGGTCGACCTCGGCGACCCGTTTGCCGAGGCGTTTGCGCTGCTGGCCCTCGGCTACGCGGCGGCTCGCAGCCGCGACGACCAGACCCTTGCCTGGTATCGGCGCACGCAGGAAATCAACCCGGCGGCCGTACCTGGCTGGGTCGCCCGCTATTGCCTGGCTTTTCTCGGCGAAGCGCTTGGCGACGTCGGCAGGATCGCTGAGGCGCGCCAGTGGTGCGACCAAGCCCTGGCCCTTGCCAGAAGCGTCGGCACCCTCAGCGTCGAAGGCACGTGTCTTGACATCAGGGCCTCGATTGAGATCAAGGGCGGTGACCTCGACGCCGCCCGAGCCGACCTGATGGAAGCCGTCGCCTTGTACCGGCGAAGCGGCTCGGGTCTGCTGCTGTTGAACGTCCTGCAGGCTTGCGTCGACTTGACTGGGCAGCTTGACCGATGGCGCGAGCGTCTCACGCTCCGGGCGGCCTGGGCCGCCATCAACGCTGCCACCTTGCAGATGACTATCCCGGTGGATGATGACGTAGCTACGGCGCGGCAGGCACTAGGGGAGGCAGAGTCCCGAGCGGCCGAATTGCGGGGCGCAGCGATGACGGCGGACGCAGCGGCCGCGTACGCGGCGGAGGTGCTCGCAGCAGAGCCAGTCGGGAAGGACAACGGCCGGCTGGCCGACGGGCCGCCGCTCAGCGCGCGCGAGCGCGAGCTGGTGCTGCTGGTCGCCCAGGGCCGGACGGATGCGCAGATCGCCAGCCAGCTTTTCATTAGCATCCGGACCGTGCGCTCGCACTTGGACCGGATCCGCGACAAGACGGGATGCCGACGCCGCGCCGACCTAACCCGGCTGGCCCTGCAGGCGGGTCTGCTCTAGCCCCGCGTCCGCGGTGGTGCCGACGGTCGCCGTGAGTGTGGGTAGTTCGACCCCAATCCGTGACGTGGCCATGGAGGGGTAATCGGGCCTCTGCCTGCACCAGGGTGCGCCGCCGCACAGTGGCTGGGAGCGCCGGGAAGGCCGGCCTTGGCAGACAGGAGAAGGCCATGTCTATGCACCCAACCATCATGCGCGAGCTGGCCGAGCGGCATCGCCAGGACCTGCTTGCGCAGGCAGCGGACCGTCGCCGTGTCCGCGCCGCGCTCGACGCGCGCACAGCTCCAGCCTCGACGGCTCCGGTGCGGTCGGGTCCCGCGGCGCGCATCGTCAAGGCCGTGTTCACTCGGTCGACTGTTGCGCGCCGGCCGCTGCCGGATGAGGGCTGAGCCAGGGAGTGTGCAGTGCAACTCCGGACCGCCGCTGCCGGCGTGAATGGCGCCGACGAAGCAGTGGCCCGGCCGGGCGGTTCCCGGCCGGGCCACTGCGGGCTTGCGAACGGCGACCGGCCACGACAGGCCCCGTTCCCCTGTCCTTAGCCCTGCGGCATCATCGGCGGGTTGACGCCTTCCAGGTCTCGCTTGGTGACCCGGATCATGACGAGCGCCACGATGAGCGCCAGGACCATGATCGCGGCCGACACCTCGAACCCGCGGGAGAACCCGGTCGCCAGCGCGTGATCGGTGATCACCTTCTGATAGCTCGCGATCTGCTGAGCGGTCGGCTTGAGTGGGTGGCCGGCCGCGGCCGCACTGGCGGCGATGTGCTTCGCCGCCGCGACCGAGCTGCGGAGGTGGTTGGCGAACACCGTCCACGCGACCGTGCCGAGGATGGCCAGCCCGATGGAGCCACCGACCTGCTGGCCGGTGTTGACCAGGCTGGAGGCGAGGCCGGCGTCGCGCTCGTCAACCTTGGACAGCGCCACCAGGAACAGCGCCATGAACAGGCTGCCGAGGCCGAGTCCGGTTACCACGATCGGCCCGAGCAGGCCGCCCGCGTAGCTGCTGTCTGCGGGGATCCGGGACAGCCAGAACATGCCGCCAGCCGTCACGGCCGTCCCGGCGATCAGGATCGGCTTGGCGCCGATCCGCGGGACGA
>Ga0187781_10003186_pt1 | contig 12371 bp, 13 predicted proteins | sample 0715_SJ02_MP02_2_FD_132447 | JGI IMG/M metagenome (GOLD analysis project Ga0187781, IMG submission 132447) | Tropical peat soil microbial communities from peatlands in Department of Meta, Colombia - 0715_SJ02_MP02_20_MG | ecosystem: Environmental > Terrestrial > Soil > Wetlands > Peat | place...
AGTAGCTGTCGATGGGTAGCGCGTTGCGGGATAAAACATTGCTGGTAGTCGGGCGCGGCAGCGGAATCGCGCGCGCGGTCACCCTGCTGGCGCGCTCAGAGGGAGCGCGAGTTGCCGTCGCAGGAAGAGACAAAGCCAACCTCGCCGATGCCTATAACGACCCCGGGATCAGCGCTGAGGTGGTGGACATCACCGATGACGAATCCATCGCCGCGCTCGCCGACGGGGTCAGCCCGGTCGACCACGTGGTGTCGACCGCCTCGGCCCGTGCCCGCGGAAAATTGGCAGACCTGCAGCGCGAGAATCTGCGACTGTCCTTCGACACCAAAGTCATCGGCCCCACCATGCTCGCCAAATACTTTGCGGGGCAGATCAACCCGGGAGGCTCATTCGTCCTGTTCTCCGGCGTGCACGCCTTCAAACTCAACGTCGGCTATCTCGGGGTCGGTATCACAAACGGGGCTGTCGATTTCCTCACCCGATGGCTGGCGGTCGAGCTCGCCCCGATCCGGGTCAATGCCATCTCGCCCGGTGTCATCGACACCGGCGCGTGGGATTCGCTTGGTGCAGAGGGCAAGCGGGGCTACTTCGAAAACATCGCCGCCGGCAATCCGGCGCGGCGTATCGGGACGCCCGACGACATTGCCGGCGCCGCGCTGTTCGCGATGACCAACACCTTCATGACCGGCGTGACCTTGAAGGTCGACGGCGGTGAACCGCTGACCTAGTTACGAGCTGAGGCAGACCGACGCCTCGGTGGTGTAGCACAGGAACGTCAGGGTCTCTTGCAGGTACAACTGCACGGTGTCGGTGTCATGGCTGAGATATCCGATCGACACGTCGGTACCTAGCTGCAGGTCGAAGTCACCACCGCGGGTGGTCAGCACGAACGCGCCGTCGATGGCGGGTGCCCAGATGATGTCGCCGTCAATCAGCCGGCGGATGTGCTCGCGGATCGGATAGCCGTGTTCGGTGGTCTCGCTGACTTTGGTGTAGGCGTCGGCGGACAGCAACACCGAATATGGACCGTCGACACCGGCCAATCGCAGCTCCGACAACGCCTGCGAGATGACATCAGGAAAGCCGCGTGCTTCCTTGGGCAGTTTCAGCGGCGGGTTGGAGCTACAGCCACGAATACCGTCGATCGACGCGGCTTTATAGCCTTCGAAGATGGCCCGGTCTTCGACGAACGCCAGCTTCTTGGCGGCAGTCTTGACCGGATCCCAGTCGGAGTCCTGCGACCCGCGTTCCACATCGTCGATCTCCGCGCGCGACAGCGTAAATGGAACCCGAAGCCGCACAAGCGGTTTGCTGGAACGCAGGTGCGCGACGACGCCGTCGGTGGGTGCCTTCACGTCGAGCAGCCGCCCGGTGCTGATCGCCGCAGTGGCCGGCCCTCCCGGCTCGCTGACGTCGACGACTCGGCGTCCGGCGATGTGCCGCTTGAACGTCCGTGTCGCTTCCAATTCGATTTCGTTCCAAGCCTCTTCGGTGATCGGCGCCAGATCGCGGTAGAGGTTGTTCATTGCCCGGTTCCTTTCAGACTGCCGATCGCCAACGAGCCGTCTGTGCCATCTGAGGGCACGGCCACCACCGCCGGCGTCGCGACCGGTGAACTCGGCAGCGGCGGTGGGTCTTCGAGGAAGTCGACGGTGGGGGAGAAAAACAATGTGCCGGTGACCGCGTCCGAGAAGTCCAGGATGCGGTCGGTGTTGCCCGGCGGATCGCCCAAAAACATGTTGCGCAGCATCTGTTCGGTGATCTCGGGCCTGCGTGAATAACCGATGAAATAGGTTCCGAATTCGCCTTTTCCGAGCTCCCCGAACGGCATGTTGTGGCGCACGATCTTCAGCTCGGTGCCGTCGTCGTCGGTAATGACGCTGAGCGCGATGTGCGCGTTGGCCGGCTTGTCGTCGTCGTCGAACTCGATGTCGTCCAGCTTGGTCCGGCCGATCACCCGCTCCTGCTCGGGGACTGACAGTGACTCCCAGGCCGCCATGTCGTGCACGTACTTCTGCACGTGCACATAGCAGGAGCCGGCGAATTCCGGATCCTCGTCGCCAATGGTGGTGGCGGATACCGCGACTGCACCGTCGGGGTTTTCCGTCCCGTCGACGAAACCCAGCAGATCGCGGTTGTCGAAGAACCGGAAGCCGTGCACTTCGTCGACAACGGTCACAGCACCGGCCATCGACTTGAGAATGCGATTGGCCAGCTCGAAACAGACGTCCATGCTCTCGGCCCGGATGTGGAACAACAGGTCGCCGGGAGTGGCCGGGGCAGTATGCCGCGGCCCGTCCAGCTCGACGAACGGGTGTAACTCGGCAGGCCGCGGCCCGTCGAACAACCGGTCCCAGGCCTGCGAGCCGATCGAGGTGATCACCGACAGGTGCTTAGTGGGATCGCGAAACCCGATTGCGCGTGCCAGGCCGGAGATATCCGGCAGCGCATCATGCACCGCAGCCTCGCCGCCCTCATCGATGGTGACCACCAGGAAGATCGCGGCCGGTGTCAGCGGAGCCAGAACCGGTTGCGGCTGCACCGAGAGCTCTGAGGGCACGGGTTCGACCCTAACGTGCCCGCAGGTTTCAGATAATCCCGTGATGAAAAGATGGGCACATGGCGGCCGCGGCGCGAGGCTTGTGCGAATTCATCGACGCGTCCCCGTCGCCGTTCCACGTGTGTGCCACGGTGGCGTCCAGGCTGCACGCCGCCGGCTATACCGAGCTGGCCGAGGCAGACGAGTGGCCGTCGGAGGGCAAGTTCTTCACCGTGCGCGCCGGGTCGCTGGTGGCCTGGGACAGCGGCACCGATACCGGCGGCCGACCGTTTCGGGTCATCGGCGGTCATACCGACAGCCCTAATCTGCGGGTCAAGCAACACCCCGACCGCGAGGTCGCGGGTTGGCAGATCGTGGCGCTGGAGCCCTACGGCGGGGCCTGGCTGAACTCCTGGCTGGACCGCGACCTGGGCGTCAGCGGGCGGCTGTCCGTCCGCGAGGGTGAGGATATCGCTCACCGGCTGGTGCGGATCGATGCTGCGATCCTGCGCGTACCGCAGTTGGCCATCCACCTGGCGGAGGACCGCAAGTCGCTCACGCTGGATCCACAGCGCCACGTCAACGCCGTGTGGGGAGCCGGCGACCGCACCGGGTCGTTCATTGGCTACGTCGCCGAGCAAGCCGGCGTCGATCCCGATGCCGTGCTCGGCGCCGATCTGATGACCCACGATCTGACCCCGTCGACGCTGTCCGGCCACGGGGGCCAGTTCGTCAGCGCGCCCCGGCTGGACAACCAGGCCTCCTGCTATGCGGGTCTGGAGGCGTTCCTGGACGCCACGGCCGGCGAATACCTTCCGGTGCTGGCGTTGTTCGATCACGAAGAGGTCGGGTCCACGTCCGACCACGGCGCCGACTCCGAGCTGCTGCCGACCACGCTGGAGCGCATCGTGCTGGCCGGTGGTGGCGGACGGGAGGACTTTCTGCGCCGGCTGCCGGGATCGATAGTGGCTTCGGCGGACATGGCGCACGCCACCCACCCCAACTATCCGGATCGGCACGAGCCCGGGCACCTCATCGCGATCAACGGTGGCCCGGTGCTCAAGGTGCACCCGAATCTGCGTTACGCCACCGACGGTCGCACCGCCGCTGCGTTCGCGCTGGCTTGTCGGCAGGCCGGGGTGCCGCTGCAACGTTATGAACACCGTGCCGACCTGCCCTGTGGCTCTACGATCGGCCCGATGACGTCGGCACGGACCGGCATCCCGACGGTCGACGTCGGCGCTCCTCAGCTGGCCATGCACTCAGCACGGGAATTCATGGGCGCGGGCGACGTCGCCGCCTACGCGGCGGCGCTGCGGGCATTCTTGTCACCGGGCTGACCTTTGGTCAGCGCTGCGTGACGAAGACCGGCTCGTAGCGGATCACGTTCTCCACCACCATGCCGTCGCGAGTGCGGACCCGGTCGAGCCCCCGGATCTCGAATGGTCCCTCCGGGCCGGTTCCGCGGCCGATGTAGTGCAGGAAGATCAGTTGCTCGCCGTCGGCGGCACCGGGAACGGTGGCGCTGTCGAGGAGTTCGAGCCGGAGGTCCGGAGCGGCGGCCAGCAGTTCGGCGATCTTTCCGGTGTACGCCTCGACTCCCTGCACCGGCTCGGGGTCGCCGGGCCAGTAGCCGACGATGTCCTCGGCCAGGATGTTCATCCCGCGGGACAGATCGGGCGCCGCCCAGAACGCCGCCCACATCTGGGCGCTGAACAGCGGGGCAGCCGAGTCCGGAGTCGTTGCAGGAAAAGCAGATTGGATGTCGGTCATGGTTCCTCCACGGGTTGGGCGCTTCGGCGCAGCGCGTTGATGCAAGCGTGTCTCGGCCCCAGCGGATCCGCAATTACCTCGGAGGTCATCACCGTCAGGACGGTCCGTTGTCGGAGTGCGGGCATAGGGTCGCCGGTATGACACTCAAGACGGAGATGGTGACGTTCGACTGCAGCGACCCTGCGAAGCTCGCCGGTTGGTGGGCCGAGCACTTCGACGGCAAGACCCAGGAACTGATCCCCGGCGAATTCATCGCGGTGAGCCGATCGGACGGACCGCGGCTCGGCTTTCAGAAGGTGCCCGATCCCACACCGGGTAAAAACCGGGTGCACCTGGATTTCGTCGCCGCTGATCTGGACGCCGACGTTTCGCGACTTACCGCCGCCGGTGCCACCGAGGTCGGCCGGCACAGCCTCGGCGGCAACTTTCGCTGGGTAGTGCTGACCGACCCCGACGGCAACGCGTTCTGCGTGGTAAGCGGGCACTAGCCTGTCTGGCCCCGGCTGCTCGTGTCGTCGGTGGTCGCGGGGCGGCCAATCTAGACTGTCTCCGTGACGTCCGGGCTCACGCAAGCGGTCGATACCGTCGAGCAGGCCGCGGCCACCCCTGATCAGCCGCAACCATTCCGCGAACTGGGCCTCAAAGACGACGAATACCAGCGGATCCGCGACATCCTGGGCCGCCGGCCGACCGACGCCGAGCTGGCCATGTACTCGGTGATGTGGAGCGAACACTGCTCCTACAAGTCCTCCAAGGTGCACTTGCGGTACTTCGGTGAGACCACCACCGACGAGATGCGGGCCGGGATGCTGGCCGGGATCGGGGAGAACGCCGGCGTCGTCGACATCGGCGACGGCTGGGCGGTCACCTTCAAGGTGGAATCGCACAATCACCCGTCGTACGTCGAGCCCTACCAGGGCGCGGCCACCGGGGTCGGCGGCATCGTCCGCGACATCATGGCGATGGGCGCCCGACCGGTGGCGGTGATGGATCAGCTGCGTTTCGGCGCCGCGGACGCCCCGGATACTCGTCGCGTGCTCGATGGCGTGGTGCGCGGCATCGGGGGTTACGGCAACTCGCTGGGCTTGCCCAACATCGGCGGCGAAACGGTGTTCGACGCCTGCTACGCCGGCAACCCGTTGGTCAACGCGCTGTGTGTGGGCGTGCTCCGGCAGGAGGACCTGCATCTGGCGTTTGCTTCCGGTGCGGGCAACAAGATCATCCTGTTCGGCGCGCGGACCGGGCTCGACGGGATCGGCGGCGTGTCGGTGCTGGCATCGGAGACGTTCGGCGGCGACGAATCCGGATCGGGTCGCAAAAAGCTGCCGTCGGTTCAAGTCGGCGACCCGTTCATGGAAAAGGTGCTGATCGAGTGCTGCCTGGAGTTGTATGCGCAAGACTTGGTGATCGGTATCCAGGACCTCGGTGGAGCTGGAATAGCTTGTGCGACTTCGGAATTAGCCTCAGCCGGTGATGGCGGCATGGTGATCGAGCTGGGCACCGTTCCGCTGCGCACCAAGAACATGACCCCTGCCGAAGTGCTTTGCAGCGAGTCACAGGAACGGATGTGCGCGGTCGTTGCCCCGGAGAACGTGGACGCTTTCATGGCCGTGTGCCGCAAGTGGGAAGTGTTGGCCACCACCATCGGCGAGGTCGTCTACGGTGACCGGTTGCGAATCACCTGGCACGGCGAGACGGTCGTCGACGTGCCGCCACGCACCGTGGCGCACGAAGGCCCGGTATATCAGCGCCCAGTCGCTCGCCCGGATTCGCAGGATGCGTTGAACGCCGACCGGGCGAGCAGCCTGGCCCGGCCGGTCACTGGTGATCAACTGCGCGCGACTTTGCTTGCGCTGCTGGGTAGTCCACATCTGTGCAGCCGTGCCTTCATCACCGAGCAATACGACCGCTACGTGCGCGGAAACACCGTGCTGGCCGAACACGCCGACGGCGGCGTGCTACGCGTCGACGAGTCCACCGGCCGCGGAATCGCGCTGTCGACCGACGCGTCAGGCCGCTACACGCTGCTCGACCCCTACACCGGCGCCCAACTCGCGCTGGCCGAGGCCTACCGCAACGTCGCAGTCACCGGTGCCACACCCGTGGCGGTAACCAACTGCCTCAACTTCGGCTCGCCGGAGGACCCCGGGGTGATGTGGCAGTTCGCCCAGGCGGTACGTGGTCTGGCGGATGGCTGTGCGGCACTGGGCATTCCGGTAACCGGCGGCAACGTCAGCTTCTACAACCAAACCGGGTCGACGGCGATCCTGCCCACCCCGGTGGTGGGCGTGTTGGGCGTGATAGACGATGTCGCGCGGCGCCTCCCGACGGCGATGGGCACCGAGCCGGGGGAGACGCTGATGCTGCTCGGCGACACCCGTGACGAACTCGACGGATCGGTGTGGGCGCAAGTCACCGCCGACCATTTGGGCGGGCTGCCGCCCGCGGTGGATCTGGCTCGCGAGCGACTGTTGGCCGATGTGCTGGGCGCGGCCTCCCGTGACGGACTGGTGTCTGCAGCCCACGACCTGTCCGAAGGCGGCCTGGCGCAGGCCGTGGTGGAATCGGCGCTTGCAGGCGAAACGGGTTGCCGCATCGTGCTTCCCGAGGATGCCGATCCATTTGTCATGTTGTTCTCCGAGTCGGCGGGCCGGGTGCTGGTCGCCGTGCCGCGCACCGAGGAGAGTCGCTTCCGCTCGATGTGCGAGGCACGGGGCCTGCCGGCCACTCGCATCGGTGTCGTCGACCAGGGTTCGGACGCGGTGGAGATTCAGGGTCTGTTCACCGTCTCCCTGGCAGAGCTGCGCAGCACGTCCGAGGGAGTGCTGGCTGCGCTGCTTCGATGAATACCGAACTTCGCCGACGGCATCCGTTGGTGGTGTGGGCGTGGAGCCTGCTACGGCTGAAATTCGTCGGGATGGCGTTTGGCGCGTTGTTCTTCTGTCTGTCCCTGACGCCGTCGCTGCTGCCGCGGGACTGGGTGTTCCAGGGGCTGATCGGCGGTATCAACGGAGCTTTTGGCTACGGCATTGGTGTGCTGATCGGCAAGACCACCCATCGTCTGCTGCTCCGGAATGCCCGTTGGTGGCCGCCCCCGACGCGGGTGCTGTTCTGGATGAAGGCGGCGGTCGTCGTGATTGCGCCGACGGCCTCTGTGTTGATGCTCATCCCGGCCGCCTCCTGGCAGCGGCAGGTGTCTGCACTGATGGGCATCGAAGGCCCGACGACCCTGGGCTACCTGCGCACGCTGATCGTCGCTGTCGTTGTCGGTGGCTTGCTGGTCTCCACGTTCAGGGTGCTGATCGACGCTGTCAAGCTGCTGGCCCGGATGCTGATCAGGCGATGGCACCTGCACGACGAGGTGGCGCTGTTCATCGGCACGGCTATCGTTGTCGCGCTGCTGATCATGCTGTTCAACGGTGTTCTGGTCCGCGGGTTCTTTGCGGGGGCCAGCGCGGTCTTCCAGCCGCGGGATATCGCCACCCCCGCTGGTGTGTCGCAGCCGCTGCTTGGCGAAAAGTCGGGCAGCCCAGCATCATTGGCGCCGTGGGATACGCTAGGGTACCAGGGCCGCGACTTCGTCGCCACCGGTCCGCGTGCCGCCGAACTGGCCCGGCTCAACGGCAGGCCCGCTAAGGAGCCCGTTCGGGTCTACGCCGGGCTGCATACCGCACCCGACGACCGGGGCCGGTTGGAGGTGCTCCTCGGAGAACTCGAGCGCACGGGGGCGTTCACCCGCAAATTACTGGTCATCGCGCCGACCACCGGCACCGGCTGGATCGACCCGGTGGCGGCGAGCTCGCTGGAGATGATGTACAACGGCGACACCGCGATCGTCGGTCTGCAGTACTCCTACTTGCCGAGCTGGATCTCGTTCCTGGCCGACCGGCAGAAGTCCATGGATTCCGGCCGGATGCTGATCGAGGCGGTTCACCAACGCTGGCAACAACTGCCGCCCGACCACCGGCCGAAATTGGTCCTCTATGGCGAGAGCCTTGGCTCGATGGCCGGCCAGGCCGCCTTCGGATGGCTGCCCGACATCCGCCAAATGGGCTTCGACGCGGTGCTGTGGGTGGGACCACCGCAAGCGAGTCCGTTGTGGCATGCACTGATCGTGCGGCGTGACCCTCGCACCACTGAGGTAGCGCCGCGTTACGACAGCGGGCGAACGGTGCGGTTCTCCGAAGCCATCGATCCGGCGGACGTGACCCATGTGGCTGGGCCGCCATGGGTGGGCACCCGGGTGCTTTTTCTGCAGCACCCATCCGATCCGGTGGTCTGGTGGTCACCCGACCTGCTATTCGGCAGACCCGGCTGGCTCGTCGAACCCCGCGGCCGGGACCGCAGCGCTGCCGTGCGCTGGAATCCGGTTGTCACCTTTTGGCAAGTCAGTGCCGACCTGACCAACGCCGAGGGCGTGCCCGGCGGGCACGGCCACAACTACAGCAACGACATCTTGGACGGGTGGGTCGCGGTGGCGCCGCCGGACGGCTGGACACCAGCCGACACCGAGCGCATCCGTGCCGCGCTGCAAACGTCCGAGACCAAACCTGATGCGGCACAGTAACTTTCCTCGTATCCAGGCGCTCGGGCTGGCCACCGCGCTGGTCGGCTGGAGCTTCGTCGGCCCGCGGATACCCGCGCGGGCCACGCTCCAGGCCGGTCTTGCCGGGCTGCTGGTCGTCGTGACGAGGGCGCCGCTGGGCCTGCGTCCGCCGCGGCTGTGGGCCGGATTGCGGCTGGGGCTGGCCGTCGGGTCGGCAGCGGCGACGGCAGTGATGGCAACGACGTCTCTTCCGGCCGTGCGGGTTTCGATGGCCGGGCGGGAACTGCCCACGCCGGCGTCGACCTGGCTGGCGTTGCGGATACCGCTGGGCACGGTGTGGGCCGAGGAGGCCGCATTCCGTGCCGCGCTGGCCGCCTTGGCCGATCGCGGTTACGGCGCCTCCGCTGGTCGACTGCTACAGGCGGTCGCGTTTGGCCTTTCTCACATCGCCGACGCGCGCGCGACCGGTGAGCCCGTGCTGCCCACCGTGTTGGCTACCGGCGGTGCGGGCTGGATATTTGGTTGGCTGGCTCAACATTCCAGCAGCCTCAGCGCGCCGATGCTGGCCCACTTGGCGATCAACGAGTCCGCCGCCGTGGCAGCGCTGACCATCCAGCGGCGGTCGCGGGCTAGTCGGCGGTAGTCGGCACGTCGCGGCTGTCGGCCGCCAACTTGTGCGGTTCGGTCTCGGTGTCGTCGATGCCGAAGCTGATGATGCGCCGCGGGGTAATCCGAATGATCGCGGTGTCGATCTCGCTACCGTTGGGCTCGGTGCGGTTCTCGCCGGACTCCGCTTGCTCGGCTGTCCCCCTGATCTCCAGGCACCGCACCCGCCACGGGTCGCGGGACGCAATGTCGTCGATCACCAGCGCAACGGTGTGGTTGGAAGCCAGGTTGCGAAACTTACGGCTCTTCGACATCCGGTAGCCATGGATGTCCACGGTGCCCAGATCTTCGTTGTAGCTGAAGCCGACCGGACTGTTCTGCAACGTGCCGTTGGGTTGGATGGTGGCCAACCGCGCGAGGTCGGCCGTTTTCATGAACTCAATCTCATGCGGTTTGAACGACATAGCACCCACGCTAGAACCTCAACCATAGTTGAGGTCAAACCCGACGAGTTGCGACAGTCTCATGTGGGCGCGGTGGCGTGTGTGCTGATCGAAGGCCCGATCCACTCCCGCAGGAATCGGCGAAGTTCGCCGCCCCGTCGTGCTGGGCGTCCGGGGTCCACGATGAGTGATTGCAGCATGCGCAACATGACCTCGAGAAGTTCGTCCAACTTGTCGTCAGTGAAACCTGTTGCATCCCAATCAACATCGAACCGTTGCAACATCGAGCGGCCGAACGAAATAGCCATGTCCGAGGTCACCCCGGCGGTGAAGGCACTGGCCTTGCCCGGTTGGAAAACCAGGCTGAGGTACTTGTCATGACCGATTTGCTCGAATGTGTACGCGATACCCTCGACGACCGCTTCAGTTGGGTCGGTGATCGAACCCAAATGGGCGGCAAGCCGATCGAGGAACCCGTCAACACAGGACAGGGCAGTGGCAGCCAAGAGCGCCTCATGGGTCACGAAGTAGCGATAGACCGTCTGGCGCGTCACTCCCAGCGTCTGAGCGACTTCCGACACGCTCACTGTCCCGCGTTCGTCGATGGCGCTCCTGGTCGCGGCGATGATGCGGGCGACCGCTTCATCGTCATCAGCCGGGATGTCTCCTGACCAGCCATGCCGCCGCATTGCGTGATCGTCGCACAAACAGGGCCACAGTCTTGACAATACAAATGTTATCTACTGTATGGTCAGCTATACGGCGAGGAGGAGATTGTGATGGTGACAACGACCACCAGCCCAGTGAGCGGCACCGACGAGGCGCTGACGCGGCGAGGCTTGCGTCATGCATTGGACAAAACGACGGACCTGACCGACCGCGAACTGAAGGTGCCGCTGCATTACTACCGCGATCCGAAGCTGACCGAGATTGAGGAATCGCAGATTCTGCGCCGGGTGCCGTTGGCCATCGTCCCGTCGGCACAGCTGCCAGAAAAGAACGACTACGTGGTTCGGTCGGTGCTTGGCGATTCCCTGTTGATAACCCGCGACCGCTCCGCTGCTAGCCACGTCTTCCTCAACTACTGCCGCCACCGGGGCGCCATGCCGGCCTGCGGTTCGGGCAACGCTTCACGGTTTGTGTGTCCGTATCACGCCTGGACGTACAGGAACACCGGGGAACTGTTCATGGTCCCCGGCAAGGCCGGCTTCGATTCCATGGAGACCAAGGATTACGGATTGGTCGAACTGCCATCGGAGGAGCGTCACGGATTTATTTGGGCGGTGCTGACCGCCGATGCAACCATCGACCTCGACGCGCACCTCGGAGTACTGAATGCCGAACTGGCGCTGTGGAACTACGAGGCCTACGGCTATCACACCGAGCGCGAGTTCAAGTCCGACGTCTCATGGAAGGGTGCACTGGAAGCGTTCGCCGAGGGATACCACTTCCCCTACGTCCACGGCCAAAGTCTCATTGGACAGAACACCCTCGCCAACACGATGGTCTACGACGATTTCGGCAAGCACCATCGGATCGGCTTCCCGTTCACCTGGATCACCAACCTTGACACGGACCCCACCGCATCGGCGGAACCGCTGGCGAACATGGGCGTCATCTACTGGATATACCCGAACCTCATTCTCGCCAACAGTCCAGTTGGCGTGGAGATCATCGACTTGCTGCCCGATGGCGAGCCCACCCGCTGCACCGTTCGTCACAGCTGGATGGGCCGACTGCCCGCCACGACCGATGACATGAGGGCCGGATACGACGCGGTCTTTGAAGGGGTGCACGCCGCGGTGCGTGACGAGGACTTCGCAATGCTGCCGCAGTGCGGCGAAGGGGTCAGGCACGGCCAACACGATCACATGATCGTTGGGCGCAACGAGATTGGCGTTCAGCACATGATCAAAGTTTTCGCGCAAGAGCTCGGGGTGGCCTTGCAATAGTGTTGGCGGATGGCCGCCCGTCATCACGCCGACCCGGTGCAGACCCGCGAAGCGGTCTTGGCTGTCGAAGATTGGTTGCGCGACGACACCCGCCCGGCTCCCAGTCGCACGGATCTGGCGGCGGCGGTTCGGCTCACCGCGCGCACGCTGGCCGCGCAAGCGCCGGGCTCCAGCGTCGAGGTCCGCGTTCCGCCGTTCGTTGCGGTGCAGTGCATTTCCGGGCCGCGGCACACCCGGGGCACACCGCCCAATGTGGTCGAGACCGATCCTCGAACGTGGCTGCTGCTGGCCACCGGACTACTGGCGCTAACGGATGCCAGCGCCGCCGGGGCGCTGCACCTCTCCGGCTCGCGTGCGGGCGAGATCCAGACCTGGTTACCGCTGGTGCGCCTGGCCGGCTAGCTTTTGCTGGCTTGCCTCCAGGCAATAACGCTTGGCGTTAATAACGCAGTCCGTTATCATTGACAGGTGATCCGCTCGTTCCGGGATAAGGACACCGAGGCGATCTGGCA
>Ga0187781_10003187_pt1 | contig 12371 bp, 7 predicted proteins | sample 0715_SJ02_MP02_2_FD_132447 | JGI IMG/M metagenome (GOLD analysis project Ga0187781, IMG submission 132447) | Tropical peat soil microbial communities from peatlands in Department of Meta, Colombia - 0715_SJ02_MP02_20_MG | ecosystem: Environmental > Terrestrial > Soil > Wetlands > Peat | place...
CCGACGAAGATTCGTTGCAGGCATCGACAAATGCCGAAAACCGCTTCGGATCCGGTACATGCCAATACGACCGCACGCTTTCGATTTCTCCGCTTTTTTTGCGTGCCACCAGCACCAGGCGTCCGACGGGCCAGTCCAGATAATTGCCAATCTCCCGCAGCGAGCTTTGCAGCGCAGACTCGAGCGGCTCGCCGTTGTTGGCGGCCGAGGCCAGGTTGCGCAGCATTTGCATAAGCGCGTATTGACGCTGCAGATCAAGTGCATTTTGCGCTTCCGTGACGTACATCTGCCGAGAGCTGTCGGCGTGGGTCAGCAGTGCCGCGGTCATGGCGTCAAAGGACTTGGCCAGCGCAAACACCTGGTTGCGGCTGCGCGCTGGCAACTGTCCACAATATTGCGTGGATAACCGATCGGATTGCGCGATCATTTTCTGAATCGGCCCCACAAGTCGTCGCGTTTCCAACAGCGCATACGCCGCGCCCAAGCCGATCATTGCCAGCGCCGCGATCAGATACACGGGCCAGTTTGCATTTAGCCAAGTAAGTTGGCAAAACGCCAGTGAGCTGGCGGTGGCGGGGAGCAAAGCAAGCAACAGCATTCGCGCGCACAGCGACAGGCGCCCGTCGCGCATCGATGCGGCAAGCCGCGGCACGGTTTGGGAGTCGGAGCTTTCTTGCGGCGGCGCGCTGGCCAACGAACTATCGCCGGAGTCGGCGCAGCGGGCATCAATCCGATCTGCGTCTTCGGATCGGCTTTGCGAAACATCGTTGACCTGCATTGCCATCGGCTGCTTTGCGCCCACGTCCGCAGGCGGCCCTATGCCGCTGTAGCGTATTTCGACCTTGTAGCGCTGAAATTGACCGCAGGATCGCCTAGTAAGCTGCCGGCACGCGGCGTTGTTTCTGCCACCGCAGCCCGGGGCGGGCCCTGCGCAGAACTGCGTTCGGCTGGCACAATTCGGCCTGCGCCATCGCGGGGATTGCGTTTTGGTCTCTCGGGCAAGCTCGGCTGCTCGAGGCCATGGAGTCTCAGGCGTCCCCCAACGGCACGTACCAGTAGCTAGATCAGTGCATCGAGATACGAAGTGGGTCTGCAAGACCAATTGAGGTGACCGCCGTTGCTTATGACGGAGATCTTTTTGGCGGGATGCAGTGGCGCGCTGGCCGCCATCCTTTTTATGCTGCTTTTGTTGCATCGCCGCAACCGCGGGGAACTTTCGGTCTTGCGGCGCGCGCTAGGGACGTCTTCGCTTTGGTGGTGGCAGTCCGATGAAAATGCGCGCATCGTCTGGGCGCAGGCGGCGCCTCAGCGGCCGTCCTGGTTCGATCGCGACCAGCTAATCGGTCTTGATTTTTGGCGCATTCCCGGATCCGTTCTGTCCGACAGCGCACCACCCCAAGCCATTCGCGACGCCCTGGCGGCTCGACAGTCGTTTTTCGACGTCCCAATCTGCGCGCGCCTTGCGGGGACAGGCGACATCGCGATACGTCTTAGCGCAATGCCTTTTCGCGAGCGCGGTGGCCGGTTTCGCGGCTACATCGGCACTGCGACCCGCGAAGTGGGCCCAGTCGCTCCCGCGGCGGCTCCCGCAGCGCTTCAGGCACGGCTTGCGCAATTGGAGCAAGAGCACACCGAGCGAGCGCGCGAGTTTGCGTCGGCCGCACGCGAGATGGAGAGCTTCTCGTACTCGGTATCCCATGACCTGCGCGCACCTTTGCGCGTCGTGGACGGCTTTGCCAACATTGTTTTGGAGGACTACGGTTCGCGTCTTGACGAGCTTGGCCGCGAACACGTTCAGCGCATAATCGCGGCGGCCGGCCGCATGAACGCCATGATCGACGCGCTGCTGGCCATGTCCCGAAGAACCGGTCGTGACCTCGAGATCGAGCGAGTCGATCTTTCGAGGGCCGTACGTGAGCTTGCCGATGAATTGCGCGCGGGCGATTTCAGCCGCAGCGTTGTTTTTCGGATCGAGCCCGACATACGGGCCAATGGTGACCCGGTACTGTTGCGTCTTGTCCTGCAAAATCTGCTTGGCAACGCGTTCAAATTCAGCGCCCGCGTGCCCGAAGCCCTAATTGAATTCGGCCATCTGATCGCAGACGGCAAGGATGTGTACTACGTTCGCGACAACGGGGTTGGATTCGATACGCGCTTTGCCGAGCGCCTCTTCGGCTTATTTCAGCGCTTGCATTCACAAAACGACTTTCCTGGCACCGGCGTCGGGCTAGCGACCGTGCAACGCATTGTTCGCAAGCACGGCGGCCGGGTGTGGGCCGAATCCGAGCCTGGCAAGGGCGCTTGCTTTTACTTCACTTTGCCCTCGCCGGCACCGTCTAGCGTTTCGTAATCTAGCGAGGAATCGAGTTCAGCCGGTTGGCGGCCTCGACCATGCTCGTGGCCAGCGCCTCCATGCTGGCTCCCTCCAGGCGGGCCTGGTTACGCAGTGCATCCAGAGCACGGTCGTAATCAAGCCGCAGACGCTCCATCAATATCCCGATGGCCACTTGCTCGTCGCGCGCACCCTTGGCCATACCGACGGTCACGGCGGGGACCGATTTGTTTGCAATCTGCGCCAGCGCGGCGCGAACCGCCGGAACGATCTGCTTGACGTCCAGGGGCTTGACCAGATAGCCCATCGCCCCAAGGCGGTTGGCCTCTTCGATAGTCGCCGAGTCGTTAAAGGCCGAAAGAAACAAAAATCCCGTGCGCGTATTTGCGGCAAGGTAGCGAGCCACGTCCATCCCGGACTTTCCCTGCATGCGCATGTCCAGGATCGCGAGCTGTGGCTTGTGTCGACGCGCCAGCAATATCGCTTCGTCGCCGTTATCGGCCTCGATGACCTCGATGCCTGCTTGGCGAAGGCCCGCACAAAGTGTTGCCAGAACCAGCCGGTCATCGTCCACCACCATCACCAATGGTGTCTCATCGCTCATGATTGATCTTCGCAAAGAAGGCGCGGCGCAACGAACGCGCAACGTGCAGCAGCGTTCATTCAAGTTCCTCGCGTATGGCAGGTCCGCTAAGCTCCAGGGTAGTGCGCACGAGCGAACCGAGCTGTTCGATGCGCAATATTGCACCGCGCCGGGGCAGCAAAGCCTTGATCAGCGAAAGTCCCGATACGCCCGAAGCAATTCGCGAAAGGTCAAACCCCGGCGGCAAGCGCCCTGCGTTGTCGATCTGCAGTGCAACACCGTCGGGACGACTTGCGATCCGGATCTCGATGGCCAGTTCGCGACTGGAACGATATTTGATCGCATTGGTGCCCAGCTCGTTAATCACCAGGGCGAGCGGAACCGCCTCATTTTCCGGCAGACCCCAGCGCCACAGCGCCGGTGCTTCGGATTCAAAGCGAACGTCGGCCCCGAACATCGCGCCGAGGTTGGAGAAAATTCCCTGCGCAACGCCAAGTACGGGCAGCGTGCCCCCGCTGCCGATTTGCAGCCCGTGCACCTGGGCAATCGCCTGAATCTGGCCCGCGATTTCATGCAGCGTCGACGCCACTTCGGGTTTCGCGCTTGCCATCTGTTGCAGCAAACCGGCGACCCCCTGCAGGTTGTTCTTGATGCGGTGATGAACCTCCCGAACCAGGACGTCGCGCTGCATGACGGCTTCTTCCAGGCGCTGTTGTTCCGCCGCCTTTCGCTCCGTGACGTCATCTGCGATGCCAAAAACGCGAATCGACCCGTCGTGAATGTGCGCCGGATTCAGCCGCACGTTGAGCATGCGCACGCCCCGTGTCGGATGATTGACGCGCACCGAGAATTCACTGCGGCGTTGGTGGCGCAGTTTGGCCAGCAAACGCGGCAATTGCCGATCGAGCATGGCAAGGTCATCGGGGTGAACGTACTTGCGCGCCGATCGCGCATCGCCTAGCAGCTCGGAAGGCGGGGCGCCCACAAGTTGTGCATAGCGGTCGTTCACGTAGAAAACCTGCGTCAAATCTGCGCTGGCGATAAAGAGCAACTGGTCGATGTTCTCGGCAAACTGGCGAAACCGGGACTCGGTCTCACGCAGTGCCGTCTCGGCCAGTACTTCCCCGGTTAAATCGTCAATGATCGACATGACGTAGCGCGCCGCTGCATGATCACGGCCCTCCTGTTTATCGTCAAAGATCGGAACCACACGCTGGTTGACCGTCAAGGTGCGTCCGTCCGCGCGCATCATGATGTCGCGCGGCCGATCGATCTGGTGCGCCTCAAGTAAGGCCCGGCGATCCATTTCAGAGTACAGGTCCGCAAACTGTCGGCCATAGATCTCATGCCAGGTGCGGCCGATCACCTGTTGCCGCGACAGGCCGGTCATTGCTTCACCGGCGCGGTTCATGCTGACGAAGCGCCCGCTCTGGGCCTCGCGCACAGCAACCAGCACCGGCAGGCTTTCGATGACCAAATCCAGATAATTGCGCACGCGCTGCAATTCGTCCTCCGAGCGTCGACGTAGGTCAACGTCGGTGAGCGCCACGATCAGTCCGCGCTCCGGTGCGCCTGCTTCGATGGGACGCACATTGCCGGCACACCAGAACGTCGTGCCGTCCGCCCGGTACATCGGCAGCTCGAAGCTGGCACTGGCCCGACTTTCGCCCGCCGCTGATTCGACGGCGCATTGCGCTAAAACCCTGCGCCAGGCACCGCGGTCGACAAAAAGCGATCCAAACTGCACTTCACGCAGGTCCGCGGCGCCAAAACCAAATAGTCGCTCGCCGGCAGCGTTGGCCTTGATCACGAGGTCATTGGCGACGTAAACGATCGCCACCAGCGCGTTATCGAAGATCAGCTGCAATTCATTGAGCGTTGCGCGTAGCTCCCGGTCGGCACGTTTGCGCTGATCGATATTAACGAAGGCAAATATGTAACCCAGCTCGGGGCGCTCGGGATTTACCGCCCGGCCCTGGACCGCCACCCAGATCGGTTCGCCCCGGCGCCGATACATGTACAGCTCGAATTCGCAGGCCCCTGCGGCGCGAATCTGGCCAAACCGCTCGCTCAATGCGGTAAGCAGCAATCGATCGGAGGGGTGGGCAAAAAGTTGGACCTGCTCAACCAGCGTACCCGCTTCACATCCCAGAAGTTCTTCCATGGCAGCATTTGCGCGCACCACCGTCCCGTCGCGCACGAACAGCAGTCCCACCAACGCCGTGTCGAAGATCAGCCGGCTCTCGGCAAGCAGGCGCTGCAAGCGCTCTTCCACGCGCTTTCTTTCGGTGACATTTTCCAGAACCAGCAGATATTCGCGCTGTCCGTCAGCCGCCAGCGCTCGCCATTCGAGCTTGACCCAAATAACACTACCTTGCGAGTCGACTAGGCGCCGATCCTCCTCCGTCACCGCCGCCCCACCGGATGCAAGCCGCTCTCGATCGCGCATGCTCGAATGAAAATCCTCGGCATGAAGCAAGCCGGCGGGATCGCGTCCGATCAAGTTGACTTCCTGCTGACCAAGCAAAGAGCAGGCTGCGCGATTGACGCGGCGAATATGAAAGTCGCCATCGACCAGCACGATGCCAACGGGACTCTCGTCAAAGATGGTCGAGAGCCGCTCGCCATGCTCGGCGAGGGAAACCTCGATGCGCTTGCGCTCTGAGATGTCGCGAACCAAAAGAAAGATGAATTCGCGCTCGCCGTGCTCAACGCGCTGCAATACCACATCGACTGCAAATTCCTCACCGGTTCGGGTGCGGTAGCGCGTCTCGCCTTGGTACAAGCCCTGGAGCATCGGCGCTTCCAGGACCCGCGCCAAGCGCTCTTCGTCCAGGTTCGTATCGATCGCGCGCAGGCGAAGGCCGCTGAGCTGCTCGCGGCTGTACCCTAGCTTGGCAAGCGCGGTCTCGTTTGCGTCGACGATTCCCCCGTCGCGGCGAATTTCAAGGATCATCTCGCCCGCCCGCTCCAGTGCGTGACGCAGCGCGGCAAGAGAGGTTTCGGCAAACCGCTCCCGGTCCAGCCGTTCGACCGTAATAAAAACCCCATTGAACTCGCCGCGGGCATTCAGCAACGGCGTGCGTCGCTCGCGAATCCACGGAAAGTCACCACCGCAGAACTGGTATTCGACCTGGTGCGAACTACGCAGCTCGTTATCGCGCATGCGCAGCAACGAGCGCATGACGTCGGGCTGCCCACTCAGATCAAACGCCTCGTCCAACCTGCGGCCTAGCAGCTGGTGTGACTCGACGCCCAGCAGCTGCATCAGATACAAGTTGCAGCGCACATATCGCAGATTGCGATCCAGCACCGCCATGCCGATCCGAGCGCTCGACATCAGGGTCGCGACCATGGCGTCGGCGGCACGGTTAGCGCGTAACGCGCTGCGCGGGACCGTGATATCTCGGGCGATTGCCGTTACGTGGGAGGCCTCTGCCGACGGGCCACACTCTACGAAAAGGCGCACCTCGAAACTCTTCGGGCCTGTCGGATACGGATAGGTGAACTTGAAGGACCGACCCTCTAGGGATTCGAAGACCGCGCCCAACTTTGCTTCCCACAGCGGCGCGAACTCGCGAAACGCCTCCACCTCCACGAGCCGGCGGCCGATCACATCGCGCCAAGGAACAGCGGTTGCTTGCACCATCGCGGCATTGGCATACACGATGGCCAAGCGCCGGTCGAAGCGCCAAACGCCGTCGGGCAATTCATCGAAAAGTGTCGCCGGAGGCGGTGCAGGAGCTGCCATGGACTCTGCCGGCGATGCCGTTTGCGGGGTATCGCTACGCGCCCGGTCCGAAAGGGCCGTTCCGATGCGATCGGCTCCGACCTGCTATCAAAAGTCATCGAATCCGCCACGCTGGACCGTTCCGAGTACCTGCCACGACTTTAGCCTGCGTACCGACCGGTGCCGGACGCAAGCGAAGAATACCGGAAGCTGGGGATTGCGATCTAGATATAGTTAAAGAGCGAGAGCTTGGAAATCGCCGCGTAGCTTTGCAGCGCCGCCTGATATTCCGTTTGCTGCTGCGCAAGCTGTGAAGCGCCTTGGGCGTAGTCCAGATCCACGACCGCCGACATCTGCGTCTGATCTTGCAGCGTCTGATTGTTGTTGACCGTCGCGTAGGTATTGAGCTCGGCTAATTGCGAACCCATCGACGCTTGTGTCGTGGAAAGGCTCGAAATTGCCTGTTGTGCACCCGTCAGGGCGCTCGTTATCCCCGCGCTGACGCTGGCTGCCGCTGCGGCAGTCGTGGTGGGGGTTTGCAGCGCACTGATCGCCGAAGCAATCACGCTAAAGATCGACTCGTTCGTCGATGGCGAGATCGTGAACGTATCTCCTGCATTGGGGTTGCCGCTGAGGGTCACCTGCATGCCAGGGATCGCCAGCGCTGTGGGGCTGCTGTAGGGCAAAGCGGGCCCGGTCGTTCCGGGAGGCGTCTGCGTAATCGTGTAGGTTGACCCGCCCGCCCCTATGGTGATCGTGTACTGGTCGCCGGTGAGCGCGCTGGGGTTGGTCACCGTGCCGGTACTGATCACTCCCGTGCCCGTATTGTTGCCGTTGGCCGCCGTCACGAACGTGCCGTTGCCGGTCGGCATCGCCATGAACACCGCCGAACCGGAATACTTCACCTGCTCACTGCGTGTTTGGGAAATTTGCAGGCCTGGAACCAGGTCATCGCCCACGTAGGTCACCTTGTTGCCGTTTTGAACAAACGGCGGCGTCGAATTGACCGAGCCGCCGAACAGGTATCCACCCTGCCCGTCACTGGTATTGGCCAGGCCAACAAGTTGGTTCAGGTCCTGCTGCAACTGCGCCGCGATGGCGCTGCGATTTGCGTCGCTCAGTGTCGAGTTTCCGGACTCCACCAAGGCCGTTTGCGCGGACTGCAGTACGTTGATCGCCTGCGTTACCGTCGAAGAGGCGTTATTGAGCAACTGCGTGGCCTGGGCCTGGTTGGATTTGTACTGGCCAAGTTGGGTCAAATCGCTTTGCAGCAACGCTGCCTGGGCGGCGCCGACGGGGTTGTCGGACGGCGAGTTGATCTGTTTGCCGCTGGAGAGCTCCGCGGTCGTCGTCATCATCGCAGATTGATCCGCGTTGATCGCGGTTTGACTGTTCAGGTACAGCTCGGCAGTGGAGACGCGAATCATGATATTTGCCTACGCATCGGTAAGACTGTGTTGTGCCAGTTCACGCTATGTCGTCACCGCATCGATGACCGTGATCAGGGTGTTGAAAATCGTGTCCGAACTTTGGATCAACTGTGCCGCCGCCTGGTACTGTTGCTGATACTGCATGAGGTTGGATGCCTCCTCGTCCAGGTTCACGCCGCTCACTGAGCTTTGCGCGGCCGTGGCGTTTTGCAAGATCGCATCCCGGGAGGTCTGATTGGTTAGGGCGGTAGCGGCGATCGCACCTACGTTGCCGACGACAGCCGAATAGCCCCCGTCGAGCGTCGCACCTTCGACGAGCGGCAGACCTTGGATCTGCGTCATCGCCAGCGCATTGCGGTTGTCTCCGCTGCCGACGGCGCTCGCATTTGGTGCCACGGTGACGCTGTCGCCATCGGCCGGCGTGCCAGTCAGCGTCAGGGACCAGCCGTTGATATTGATCGGTTGGCCGGCCGTATAGCTCTGCGGCCCACTGGTATACCCGGTGGTCGCGTCGGTATACGTGTAGGAGGTCGGGCTCGTGAAATTGAGCGTAACCGAGTCTTGTAGCTGCGCGTTGGGGTTGGCCGGGTTGGCACCCGGATTTTGGGGCAACGGTTGTAGTGCAAGATTGCCGACGGTCAATGAGCCGGTATTGCTCAAGGAGGTGGTCGCCTCCATCGGGCTGGCCGCGGCGATCTGTGAGCCTTGTGACAACGCAACACTGATGTTCTGCGCGCCAAGCTGCACGGGCTCGATAGTAAAAACGTCTCCGCTGGCAGGCACTCCGCCGCTAAAACTCAAATTCATGCCATCGACGGGGGCATTGCCAAGCGAGGCGACCGTGCCGCTAGCCACGGTCGTACCATCGGAAAGACGTGTGAGCGTGTAATTGCCGCCCTGGACGCTCAGCTGGTAGTTCGATGCCTGCAGCTGGGAAACATCGCTGTAGGTCGCACTCACCGTGACCGTGGCAGCGTCGGGGTTCGTCGACGCTGCGACGACCGCGATGTTGGGCGTCGAAAAAAATGCCGCGCCCGCATTGCCGTTTAGATCGGTGCCCTGTTCCTGGACCGCGTTGAACTGCGACGACAGCACCACCGCGAGCTGGCCGATCTGGTTCTCGACGCTAGGAATTGTCTGCTGCTGGAACTGCAGCAGCGCGCCGATGGTACCGCCGCCGCTGTTGTTCGGATCCAGCGCGGCGATCGTGCCGCCGACGTTCGTCCCGACAACCATGTTTTGCGAGTTTTGCGGATCGGGACCCATGGTAAGTGCAAACGCTTGGTCGCCGACCAGCAGGGGTTGTCCGTTGGCCAAAAAGATGTTCACCTTGCCATCGGTCTGCGTGGAAGTGGTCACGCCGATGGCTTGATTGAGCGTCAGTATGTCCTGGTCGCGTTGATCGAGCAGCGAGTTGGGCGAGTTACCGCTGGCGGTGGCGAGGGAAATTTGATCATTCAAGCCGGCGATCTGCGCGACGGTCGTATTGACTGTCGAGATCTCCTGACTGAGCTGTTGGGTCGCAGCCTGATTCATCGACTGCAACTGGGCGAACGCGTCGTTGAATTCTCCCGCCATCTGCTGGGCTGCTGACAGCGTCGTCTCTCGTGTCGCGGCGCTGCCCGGCGCCGCCGAAAGCGCCTGGATCTGCGTAAAAAAATTGTCGATCGCCGCTCCCAACCCGGCGCTCGAGTCGGAGAACATGCTGTTGATTTGGCCCGTCAGTGTCGCGGTCTGGTCGGCCTGACTGGCCATTGCCTGTGCCAGATTGGTCTGCTGCGCAAGAAAGCTGCTGTACACGCGGTTGATGGCATCGACCCGCACCCCGGTGCCGATGTACATGCTGCCCAGGTCGGTCTGTATCTCGGGCGTGAAACTCGTGACCTCGCGCGAGTATCCCGGCGTGTTGACGTTGGCAATATTGTTGCCGGTCGTCTGCAGTGCCGTGAATGCTGCGCTCAGCGCGCTCGATCCGATCGATAGGAGGCTGTCCGCCATGTTCCCTGTACCTCGCCGTTACCGGAATTCGGCAACCACCATCTGTTCTTGAGTCATCGTTGCCTTCCGACCCCTATTCACGTGATCACCGTGCGCGCGCTTGCCTTTGCGTGCTATGGCACCGTGTTTATTTGCCGCTGCGTACGCCCGCTGCAGCGCGTATTGCTTGCAGCACGCCGCTGGCGGCTTGGGTTTGGGCCGCCGCGACCGCGGTGGCGTCCGAGCTCGCCTGCGCAGGCGCATCGTTGGGTACCGCGGCCGCCGGCAGGTTGCGGCTGAGCTGCCGTGCGATCACTTCGGCCAGTCCAGTGCCCCCGGCAGCGATCTTCTGGGCAAGCTGTTCGTCGAGCATGCCCGTGTACAGCTGCTGATCCGGAGAATCGAGCAATCCCGACTTCACGGTGGCCTCGCGCATGCTCTTTAGTACCATCTGCATGAACAACGCTTCAAACTGGGTTGCAACCTGTTTGACGGCCCTGGCCGGATCGCGGTTGGCCAACTGCCGCAGCTGGTCAAGCGTTCGCGAATCCGCGGCAACACCGCTGAGCTCCTTGCCAGTGCGTGCATCGAGTATCGGCGATGCCATGGTCGCGCGCGGATCAGATAACTTCCAAGTCCGCGCGCAACGCGCCGGAGGCTTTTAGTGCCTGCAAAATCGCGACCAGGTCGCCCGGATTGGCGCCCAAAGCGTTCAGGGCCTTGACCACGTCCGCCAGGTTTGTCGCTGCGGGCAGGTGCATCAGACTGCCGCCTTCTTGCTTGATCGCGATGTCGGTCTTTTCCGTGAGCACCGTCTGGCCGCTCGACATTGGTCCGGGCTGCGAAACGATCGGCGTCGAGGTGATCGTCACGGACAAATTGCCATGGGCTACTGCAGCAGGCTCCAGCGTCACCGTTCGGTTCATGACGATCGATCCGGTGCGCGCGTTAATCACGACTCGGGCCATCGGTTCGATCGTCGTGACCTCAATGTTTTCCATTTCGCCGACGAAACGGACGCGATCGTTGGGGGCGGCCGGCGCCTTGACCTCGATCACGCGGCCGTCTCGTGCCATTGCGGTGCCTTCGCCAAGCTTGGCGTTGATGGCCTCTTCCACCGCCGTGGCGGTTGCAAAGTCGCTGGAATTTAGCTCTAGGCGAATGCGGTCACCTTGGAGAAAAGGAGTGGGAATTCCTCGCTCCACGGTTGCCCCGTCCGGGATCCGTCCCGCGGCCAGGTGGTTGATCTGTACCTTGGAGCCGCCTTGCGCGGCGCCAGCGCCGGCGACAAGGATGTTGCCCTGAGCCACCGCATAGGTCAGCCCATCGGATCCTTTCAAAGGCGTCATCAGCAAGGTGCCGCCGCGCAAGCTCTTGGCGTTGCCCATGGAGGAAACGGTCACATCCAGGGTCTGGCCCGGCTGCGCAAACGGTGGCAAGACGGCGGTCACCATCACCGCTGCGACGTTGCTTAGCATCGGATTGGTGCCCGGGGGCAGCGTGATGCCAAGTTGTTGCAACATGGTCTGTAGCGTTTGGATTGTAAATGGCGTCTGGGTCGTTTGATCGCCACTGCGATCCAGACCGACGACCAAACCATAACCGATCAAGGGATTGGACCGCACCCCCTGGATCACCGCCAGATCGCGCACATGTTCGGCCTGTGCCGAAGCTGCGAGAGCCACAGCGCACACTACGAACAACAGCCTGAGGACCAGAGTGTGTGCTTGGTCACGAAATGCCCGGGCGCTGCAAAGAAAAAAATTCATTGCGGCCTTCGTGATCAAAACGGCGACCAGGAATTGAAAAAGCGGCCAAGCCAGCCCTGAATTTGCGCTTCCTCGATGTAGCCACCGCCGCGGTAGTCCAGTCGCGCGTCGGCGACCTGTGTCGAACTAATGACGTTGCCCGGCTGGATCAGGGCAGGGTCGACCACCCCGGTAAATCGCAGGGAATCGGAATTTTGGCGAATCCCGATTTGCTTGTCGCCGGCAATCACAAGGTTGCCGTTTGCCAAGACCTCGATGACGGTCACCGTGATTGTTCCTGTGAATACACCCGTCGAGGCGGTTTGTCCCGTGCCGTTATAGGCGTTGTCCCCGGCGGCATTCAGATTCAGACCGTTGATGCCATGGCCGAAAATGCCGGAGACCTTGGGCAGCGATGCGGTGATGTTGGACTGTTTCTCCGTGCTCGAGTTGGCCGACTGGCTGGCGTTGGTGTTCTCATTGATCTGAATCGTCAGCAGATCACCAACGACCCGCGGTTTGCGGTCTTCGAACAGATAGACCGTGTTGTTCGGGCGGAAAATGCCCCCGG
>Ga0187781_10003188_pt1 | contig 12369 bp, 10 predicted proteins | sample 0715_SJ02_MP02_2_FD_132447 | JGI IMG/M metagenome (GOLD analysis project Ga0187781, IMG submission 132447) | Tropical peat soil microbial communities from peatlands in Department of Meta, Colombia - 0715_SJ02_MP02_20_MG | ecosystem: Environmental > Terrestrial > Soil > Wetlands > Peat | place...
CTGAGGGGCTGAAGCCCCACAGACAAAAAAGGCTCAATCGCAGCGCTGAAAGCGCTGCGCCATCCGAAACACCCAACTCTGAAGAAACTGGCCAGCGGCTACCGACCATTGACCACCGTTTCTACCGGCTGCCGACAACCCCGCGCACCGATTCGATGAGCTTCGCCGAGTCGTAGCCGACGCCGTCTTTGAAAACGGTCTCCACGTTTTCGATGTCTTCGATGTGGTTCGAGGGATCGCCCTTAATCACCACCAGGTCGGCTTGCTTGCTGGGCGCGATGGTTCCGATTCGATCCAGTTCTCCGAGATATTGCGCGCCGTTGTAGGTCGCGATGTGAATCGCCTCCAGAGGTGTGAATCCCGCCTCGACCAGCAATTCGACTTCGCGCTGGTCGCCGAATCCGGCGATGATCCCTCCCATGCCCGTGGGATCCAGTCCAGCCAGAAGCAAGCCGCCAGCCTTGGAGAACGCGCGTTCGAATTCCAGCTCTTTCTTGAAAGCCGCAGGCCACGGTGAGACGTCGGTGCCGTAGCGCTGGCGCAGAAGGTTGGAATCACTGGAGCGCACTCGATTCGCCAGCAAGGCGCCGCGCGCATCCGGCGACAGGGCGTCGAGGAGCCGTTTCTCGAGCGTTGGCCGCCCGGAAAAGCTGCCCATCTCAAAGACGGGCAGAGTTGACGTCACAGCGACGTGGTGCTGGACCAGATACTGAATCATGTCGCGGAGCGGACCCGCATTCACATCGAGTTTGGCCATCAGAACCGGGTCTTCGGAATGCTCCGGGCACTGGTCGGGCTTTTTGCCGGGGAGAAATTCGGTGTCGACGAACAGGCCATGCTCCAGATCGTCGATGCCAAGATCGGCGGCCTCGCGAAATGTAACCGCACACAGGTGCCCGGTGACCTTGGCGCCGCGTTTATGCGCCGCTTGAATGGCGGCGCCGAGTTCGGCGCGGGTGATGAACATGTAGGCCTTGAAGTTGTCGACTCCCTGGTCAAGCCAGAAGTTCACGGTTTTTGTAGCGTCGTCCGGCCCCGAGAGTTGGTGCATCTGCAGCGCCCACGAACCCGCACCTTCCAGGTATGGTCCCGTGACATGAATCTTCGGGCCGGGCATTTGTCCCGCTTCGATGCTCTTCTTGATCTCGAGATCGGTGTAGGGTTCGAGCGAACCGGTGGTGCGGATCGTGGTCACTCCGCCGGCCAGGTATAGGCGAGGAAAGCTGTATCCCATTTCCGCGAAGATTCCGTTTCCCATGGGATAGAACATGTGGTCGTGCATGCCGACCAGGCCGGGGATCACGCTGTAACCGTGCAGGTCGAGCAGTTGGGCGTCTTTTGGCAGGCTCGCCGCTGAAGCCTCGCCGATTGAATCAATCTTCCCGTCGCGGATGATGATGGTCTGATCTTCACGTGCGGCCGCGCCCGTGCCATCAATGACGCGGACATGGGTTAGGGCCACGACCGGGGCATCGACTTTCACAAAACTAAGAACTTGAGGGGAGAGTGTTTGTGCCGTGGCGAGCGAGCAGCAGGCCAACATGAAGAAGGCGAAAATTCTGCGCATGATTTTCTCCGCAGATGCCAGACGAGAGTAAATCAGGAGGGACCGCTGGGCAAGGCTGCCCTCTAAAAAGCGAAAGGCCTCGAAGATTCGAGGCCTTCTGTATTTCGGGTTAACACGGCACCCCGCGACAAGATCAGTATGTCGCCAGGATTGGGTCCGTTCAAGTTACTTTTGGCGGGGGCGTAAGGTTTGCGCTTAGAATCTGGTACGGAGAGAGAGGCTGAATGTCGTTCATTCTGATTCCACAACACGGTGAGGACGTCAAGGTCAATGCATGGAATTGGCGCCCGACCCTCCTGCTTCTCCGCGCCGCCAATCTGATTGACGAAAACGAGTATGAACTGATGGGCGCCAACGGATGCGGTGGGAGCGTGGACGCTGAAACCGCAGGCCGAATCGCGGCCTTTCTTGAGCGACAGTTCACATCCATGCACCCGAGCCAAAGGATCCGAGCCGACCTCACGGTCACCGACAGACCGAAGCAGTTGGCTGTCTTCACACCCGAGACGAAGGTCGAGGACATCGATGCGAACGAGCTTTACTCCGCGACCTACGAATGGCTGGTTATGTTCAAAGACTTTTGTAGGACATCAGGGGGTTTAAGGTTTCCTAAGCAACGAATCCTCCTTCCGTCCCCCTGCTAGAATTATCCTTACGCCTGCGCTCCCATGGATTCCCAGCGCATCCGGAATTTCGCGATCATCGCGCACATCGACCACGGCAAATCGACGCTGGCCGACCGCCTGCTGGAACTTACCGGATCACTGACGGCGCGCGAAATGCAGGCGCAGGTGCTCGATTCCATGGACCTGGAGCGCGAGCGCGGGATCACCATCAAGGCGCACGCCGTGCGCATGATGTACACGGCGCATGACGGCGAGGTCTACCAGCTCAATCTGATTGACACGCCCGGCCACGTGGATTTCTCCTACGAAGTCTCGCGGTCGCTGGCGTCGTGCGAAGGCGCGCTGCTGGTGGTGGATGCGTCGCAGGGCGTGGAAGCGCAAACCCTGGCGAATTCCTATCTTGCCATCAATCACGGGCTCGAAATCATTCCGGTCATCAACAAGATTGATCTGCAGAGCGCCGACATTCCTCGCACCAGGGAAATGATCGAGAGCGCGGTCGGCCTCGACGCTTCCGACGCCGTGCTCATCAGCGCGAAAACCGGACAGGGCGTGCCCGAGGTGCTGGAAGCGATTGTGAAGCGCATTCCTCCGCCCAAAGGATCTGCGGAAAACCGGCTGCAGGCGCTGATCTTCGACTCCTGGTTCGATGCCTACCGCGGCGTCATCATCCTCACGCGCGTCTTTCAGGGAACTTTGCGCAAGGGCCAGCGGATCCGCCTCTGGTCGAATGGGACCACCTTCGACGCGGAGACGCTCGGTGTTCTGACTCCCAAGCCGGTGGAAATCGACGAACTGAAGGCCGGGGAAGTCGGGTTCCTCATCGCTAACATCAAGAACGTAGCCGACACGAAAATCGGCGACACCATCACCGATGACACTCATCCCGCCATCGAGCCGCTGCCGGGCTTTGAAGAGATCAAACCGATGGTCTTCGCCGGGCTCTACACCGTGGACGCCCACGAGCACACGCAGTTGCGCGAAGCGCTGGAAAAGCTGCGGCTCAACGATTCCTCGTTTTTCTTCGAACCGGAAAGTTCGGTCGCGCTCGGTTTCGGCTTCCGCTGCGGCTTTCTGGGCTTGCTGCACATGGAGATCATTCAGGAGCGGCTGGAACGCGAGTTCAATCTCGACCTGATCACCACCGCGCCCGGCGTGCGCTACAAGATCACATTGACCGACGGAACCTTGATTGAAGTGGATAATCCTTCGCGCTGGCCGAATCCGAGCGAGATCGTCAAGGTGGAAGAGCCGGTCATTCTGGCCACCATCCTTACTAACGAAGAATATGTCGGCGGAATTCTGAAGCTGGTGGAAGAAAAGCGCGGCAAGCAGAAGACGTTCGAATACGTCGCCGCCAACCGCGTGATGTTGCACTACGAGTTACCGTTGAACGAGATCGTGCTCGACTTCTACGATCGGCTGAAGTCGGTGTCGCGCGGCTACGCTTCGCTCGATTATCACCTGGCCGGCTACTGGGAATCGCCCATGGTGAAACTGGACATCCTCGTCGCCGGCGACTCCGTCGACGCACTCTCGCTCATCGTGCACCGCGACTTCGCCTACGAGCGCGGCCGCGCCCTCGCCGCGAAGATGAAAGAACTGATCCCGCGGCAGATGTTTGAGGTCGCCATCCAGGCCGCGGTGGGCGCCAAAATTATTGCCCGCGAGACCGTCCCGGCCATGCGCAAGAACGTGCTGGCCAAGTGCTACGGCGGCGACATCACGCGCAAACGCAAGCTGCTGGAAAAACAGAAAGAAGGCAAGAAGCGTATGAAGCGGATCGGGCGGGTCGACATCCCCCAGGAAGCGTTTCTCGCCGTGCTCAAGGTGGGGGAAGACAGCTAGGAGCTCTTACCTGTCGCCGCGGCAGACACCCAATTTGCAAACGGGGACGACATCGCTGGAGGGGATTCCACTCGTCAAGGCAGAGGAGGGAGCTCCGTCGGTCGAAGCTTTGCTTACTGCCTGGTAAACAGTCCGGCTGCGCCCCTGCGGTGCAATTTCTGAGGCTACGTGACGGCCGTCACACGGAAGTGCTAGACCCTCGAATGTGCAAATCTCAAAAAGGGAAGCAATGTCTTGGGCGTTATGCCGCTTCCATGTTACTCTCCAATGAATTACATAACTGGTTACTACTCATGGACTTAAGGGTGAGCGGAAGGCACTCTATCAGCGACCGATCGGTCGTCAGCCGTGGGAAATTCTGAAGTCAGTTTTCAGTTCCACAGTATTTTCCACAGGCCAAATCACACTCCCAAAACGGTGGCGCAAGCCCAAGTCCGTAAGCGAGTTACCTCACCCGGTCTACAGTCTTTCATGTAGGGCGCACGCTCACTCCTCTGGCCCCAGGTCACCTTCCGCCATGGTTTCGAAGCGGGTGCAAGGCTTCAAGAACGCCAGCCGGATCTTGCCGGTCGGGCCGTTGCGCTGTTTGGCAATGATGATCTCCGCCTTGCCTTGGAGCTCGGGATCATCCTGTTTGTAGACTTCCTCGCGGAAGATGAACATGACCAGGTCGGCATCCTGCTCGATCGAGCCCGACTCGCGCAGATCGGCCAGCTGCGGACGATGATCTCCGCCGCGGCTCTCGGGCGCGCGGCTCAACTGCGAGAGCGCCACCACCGGCACTGTGAGTTCCTTGGCCAGCGCTTTTAATCCGCGGGAAATGGCCGAGACTTCCTGGGTACGATTCTCGAAGCGCTTGCCTCCGCCCGACATCAGCTGCATATAGTCCACGATCAGCAAATCCAGCCGTCCGCCCTGGGCCTGCTTCAGCCGCCGCGCCTTGGCGCGCATTTCGCTCACCGAAATGCCGGGGGTGTCGTCAATGTAAAGCTTGGCGTGCGCCAGTTGCTCCATGGCGCGGACGACTTTTTTCGTATCGTCCTGCCAGAGCGAGCCGGTGCGCATCTTGTGGGCGTCCACGCGCGCCTGCGAACAGAGCAAGCGCAGCAACAGCGCCTCGCGCGACATTTCCAGCGAAAACACTCCCACCACCTGCTGGTCTTCAATCGCGGCATTCTCCGCGATGTTCATGGCGAACGCGGTCTTTCCCATGGAAGGCCGCGCCGCGATGATCACCAGGTCTGAGCGTTGCAGGCCGCTGGTCAATTCGTCGAGGCCGCTGTAGTGCGTTTCCAGGCCGGTGATGCGCTGCCCGCGCTGCAGCAGGGCGTCAACCGTGCCGAACGATTCGCGGACAATCTCCTGCACGCCCATGAAGCCACGGCCAATGCGCTTTTCCGAGAGCTGGAAGATGGCGGCTTCGGCGTCGCCGAGCACCTCTTCAGCCAGGTCAGATTGATCGCTGGCCCGCGCGATGGCCGTATTGGCCGCCGCAATCAGTCCGCGCAACAGCGCCTTGTCGCGCACAATCCTGACGTAGTGCTCGATGCTGGGCCGCTCGGGCACGCCATCGACCAGGCTCGACACGTAAGCCACGTCGCCGATGGCCTCCAGGTCTTTGTGGCGGCTGAGTTCCTCGATCAGCGTGATCATGTCGATCGGCCGCGACGACTCCGCCAGGTCCACCATGCGGGAATAAATGCGCCGGTGCGAGTCCAGCGAGAAGTCTTCAGTCCGGAGATGTTCGGCGGCCTGGTTGTAGGCGAAGTTGTCGAGCAGGATCGCGCCCAGAATCGAGCGCTCGGCCTCGACGCTGGCCGGAAGAGAACTGATCGTGTACTCGGAAGTGGCCAAGTTCGTTCACGCCCCGCCGGAGTCGGACTCGATCAAACCGAGCCTGTCCCGGTGTTATCTGACTTCATTTTGCTGCTGTGCGGGTCATACTAGCGTTTCCGGGCTTGTGAAATTCGTGAAGCCCTGCGGAAAACGTCTGCCCAATGAATTTTTTTCGGAGAGCGAAATGCATGGAGACGCCGTCGCGCGCTCTGGAACTCGCCAGAAGACCGTGGCGCCATTGCCGGAATTCCATGCCCCTTGACACACTCCCTTCACGTGGAGTATCTCACATAGGCGAATAAAAATCGAATATATCGGAGGCTCCCGATGAAAATCCCCGCCGCTCTAGCCGCTGCCGTCCTGCTCTGGTTGACGTTGCCTGCCGCCGCAAAAGCCCAGGACACCGAGGAAAACCAACCCCCGGCCTGGACGCCTCCCCACATGCTGGTCCTCGTGCACCAGGAGGTCAAGTCCGGCAAGGCGGCGGAACGGCGGCAGCTGGAAATCTCCTCTGCCCGGGCCTTCGACCGGCTTGAGGTTCCGGTTCACTTCGTTGTGATGGAAGGGCTCACCGGCACAGGAGACTCCCTGTCCCTCGATCCTTTCGATTCTTACGCGGACATCGAAAAGGCGGTCACGACTCTGGGCAGCCTGTATGCCGCCCATCCGGAAATCAACCGGATCCAGCAGTCCATCGACGAACTTATTGCCGGCTCCAAGACGGTCATCGCGATCCTGCGCGACGATCTCAGCCCGCGCGCTGCGGAAGCCGACGAATCCAAGGCGCGGTTCATGCGCGTGACCGTGATTCATCTTCGTCCCGGGCACGAAGCTGATTTCAGCGACACGGGCAGCCAAGCGCCCAGCCTCGTCTATCAGGTTGAGGCCGGAACCTCCGAGCCGACCTTGATCATTCTGGAGCCGATGCACACGCTGGAGGAGGCCGACGCGGCGCGCGCCCCCGAGGCATCAGAAAAAGTGCAAGCGGCCATCGTCAGCCGGGAAACCAATCTCTATATGATCAGCCCCGAGATGTCTCACGTGGCCAAGGCATTAGCGGCGGGCAATCCCGGTTTCTGGTCTGGGGCCTCCGAAGGAAAAAAGGTATCAGCCTCCAGTGAGGCAAAGAAATCGCCGCCTGCCCAGCACTAGCCGGCCGGGCTCCGAGCTCGCCGGTAGTAGCTGTGGGGACCTGTTATCATCCTTTCGCCGTCTCGGTCGTCGCGGGCCGCCGGTTCGATGCCAGCCGCAAAGGAGGATGCCCGGTGCCTCGGAAATCGGGAATCACGAAGGACAAGGCCAAAGCGGACCGGCCACCATCGCCGACGGCAGCGACGCCCGCGCCCGAAGTCGCGAAGCTCGGCTACTTTGTGGGCAAGTGGACCACGAAAGGAACCATCCTGTCCGGACCGTGGGGCCCCGGCGGGGAATTCAGCTGGACGGAAAGTACGGAATGGATGACCGGCAACTTCTTCGTGATCGGGCACTGGGATTTCCAGATGCCGGCTGAACTGGGCGGCGGCGGGAAAGAAATCTTCATCATGGGCTACGACACCAACCGCCGCGTTTACAGTTTCGACGCCTTCAGCAGCCAGGGCCTGCACCAGGTTTCGAAGGGAACACTGGTTGACGACGCCTGGCTGTGGACCAGCGAATCCATCCAGGGTGGAAAGCCGGTGCAGCAGAAGATGACGATGCAAGTCCTCTCGCCTTCGAGCTACAACCTGAAGTTCGAACTCTCGATGGATGGCGCGACCTGGATGACGTTTATGGAGGGGAAAGCGAGCAAGAAGTAGTAGTTCTCGTCCCGCGATCAAGTTCTGTGCGGGCTTCGCGAACCCTCCGCGCTCTTTGCGGTTGAATTTCCTCTACCGCAAAGCTCGCTAAAAACTGCCGCGAAGGACGCAAAGAATCACGGATAGTAATCACGACTGCGTCCCATTTCGCCAGGACGGACCGTTTATAATTTGGAATTCGGATATCCACCGCAGTCTTAACCGTAAGGACATACTTTGCTCGACTTTCTAGGCGATCTACGACGGACCCAAATGTGCGGGACGCTGCGCGCCGCCGACGCGGGCAAGAAAGCCGTGCTGATGGGGTGGGTGAACCGCCGCCGCGACCTGGGCAGCATCATTTTTATTGATTTGCGCGACCGCACCGGTGTGGCGCAGGTGGTGTTCAACCGCGAACGCAACGCCGCGGTGCACGACCGCGCCGCCACGCTGCGCAACGAGTTTGTCATTGCCGTGATTGGAACGCTCAAGCTGCGCGACGCCGACACTATCAACAAGAACATTCCTACGGGCGAGGTGGAACTGGTTGCCGACGAGATTCGCATTCTCAACGAGTCGAAGCTGCCGCCGTTCCTGCCGTCCGATACGGCCCTGACCAATGAAGAGACGCGGTTGAAGTACCGCTACATTGACCTGCGCCGCGATGTAATGCAGTTCAACATCGAGACCCGGCACAAGGTGGCGAAGGCGATCCGCGACTATCTTTCGGCGCAGGGATTTTTCGAAATCGAAACCCCGTTCATGACGCGCTCCACGCCCGAAGGGGCGCGCGATTACCTGGTGCCCAGCCGGGTGCAGCCCGGCACGTTCTACGCGTTGCCGCAGTCGCCACAGCTGTTCAAGCAGATCCTGATGATTTCGGGGTTCGACAAATATTTTCAGATCGTGCGCTGCTTCCGCGATGAAGACCTGCGCGCCGACCGCCAGCCGGAATTCACCCAGATCGATCTGGAGATTTCCTATCCGCAGCCGGAGCGGGTCTGGGAAGTGGTCGAAGGGTTCCTGGCCGCAGCCTTCAAGGCGGCGGAGTTTGAAATCAAAACGCCTTTTCCGCGAATGGATTACGACGAAGCGATCCGGCAGTATGGAATCGACAAGCCGGACCTGCGCCTGCCTGCTTTTACCGACGTGCGCGGCTGCTTCACGGCCCAGAATCTTGAAGAACTGGCGATTAACGCCAATCTGCCGCTGATCGCCATCCGCACGCCCAGAGTCGGCGAACTATCGCGCAAGGAGCGCGACGACATCAAGCCGATGTTCCATTCCAAGGGTGGCGCGAAGATTTTCGAAGACTTCAAGCGCATCGGCAACAAGTTTCCGGATGCCGCGGCCGCAATCGCAGAAAAGACCGGAATGGAGGAAGGCGATCTGATTGTGCTGGTCGCGGGATCGGCGCAGGCGGGACCGCAGACGGCGATGCCTGCGCACCGCAAGGTCACGCCCGCCGAACTGGCGATTTACGCCTCAGCCGGACTCTTGCGCCTGGCCCTGGCGCAGAAATACGCGGAAAAACACAAACTCTTTCAGCGCGGCGATTTTCGTTTCCTGTGGGTTACGAACTTCCCCATGTTCGAATGGGACGAGAGCGAGAAGCAGTGGATGGCGGCGCACCATCCCTTCACCTCGCCGCACGAAGAAGACATGGGCCTGCTCGAAGCCGGTGTGGAGTCGGTAACCGATCCGCAGTCGCCGCTGAGCGCAGTACGGGCGCTGGCTTATGACGTCGTGCTGAACGGTACGGAGCTGGGATCGGGATCGATCCGTATTCACCGCCAGGATATCCAGCGCAAAATTTTCCGCGCGCTGGGCATGACTGAGGAAGAGGCCAAATCGCGCTTTGGATTTTTCCTGGAAGCGTTGGAGTACGGCACGCCGCCGCACGGTGGCATCGCGCTGGGCCTAGACCGCATCGTCATGATTCTGGCTGGCGCCGAAAGTCTGCGCGAGGTAATCCCGTTCCCCAAGACCGCCCGCGCGGTGGACTTGATGGTCGACGCGCCGACGCCGGTTCCGGAGCGGCAACTGCGAGAGCTGGGGATACAGATCAAGAAGTAATAGGGGTTGATCGCTGCCACCCAAAATTCGCCTGACACCTAATCTCGCGCAGTTCGGGAAGCGCTTTCCCTGTGCTACTCTGCCATATGTCCGATCCCGATCCTGCTCATTTACCTGAAGCTCACGTCAAGCATCGCAAGCACTTTCTCAGCGACCGGGTTGAGCACTTCACCGAATCGGTCATCCGCGATATGACGCGCCAGGCTATGTTGCATGGCGCGGTCAACCTCGCCCAGGGCTTCCCCGACTTTCCCGCTCCCACGGAAATCAAGCAGGCGGCGCAGCAAGCCATCGCATCCAACATCAATCAGTACGCCATCACCTGGGGCGCGAAGAATTTGCGGAACGCGATCGCCCGGCAGATGGGTGTGTGGCAAGGAATTGAGGTCGATCCGGAAAAAGAAATCACGGTCTGCTGCGGTTCGACCGAAGCGATGATTTCGACCCTGCTTGCGGTTTGCAACCCGGGTGATGAAGTTGTGATCTTCGAGCCGTTTTATGAAAACTACGGGCCGGATTCGGTCCTGAGTGGAGCGAAGCCGAAATTTGTGAAGTTGAGACCGCCGCAAGAAGAAAGTGGCACGTGGGCCTTCGACGAAAAGGAGTTACGTCGCGCCTTCGACAAACACACGAAGGCGATCATCCTGAATACTCCGAATAATCCTACGGGCAAAGTATTTACGCGTGAGGAACTGGGGCTGATTCGCGATTTGTGCCTCGAGTTCGATGTGCTGGCGATCACCGATGAGATTTACGAACACATTCTCTACGACGGCACCGAGCATATCTCGATAGCCTCACTCGAAGGCATGCGCGAGCGCACCGTAACCATCAACGGCATGTCGAAGACCTACAGCGTAACGGGATGGCGCGTAGGATGGGCGGTTGCCGCAGGGAAGATCACGAGCGCGATCCGCCGGGTGCACGACTTTCTGACTGTAGGCGCACCCGCGCCGTTGCAAGAGGCCGGAACGGCGGCTCTGAGCCTGCCCGCCGAGTACTATGCCAAACTGGCCGAGGGATACCGGGTTCGCCGCGACCATTTAATGCCGGCGCTGACCTCGGCGGGCTTCCGGTGCTTCCGTCCACAAGGAGCGTATTACGTGATGACCGATATTGCCGCGTTTGGATTTGACGACGATGTTGCTTTCGCCCGGCATCTGGTCGAGAAAATCGGCGTGGCTTGTGTGCCGGGGTCGAGCTTCTACCACCATCCGCGGGACGGGGCGAGGCAGGTGCGGTTTGCCTTCTGCAAAACGACCGAAACGCTGGACCAAGCGGCGCTGCGGCTGGCCAAGCTCGGACGCTGATGAAGAGGGCATTCGATGGCGGTCCCGGTTTGGGAACCGGGCCGCGTTCTCCACAACCGCGTGGAGTATACTGCCAAGCAGATCAGACATTCGGGATGGGGAAAGCGCGCTTATGGCGTTGAATGCAGTGGAACGAGTGGCGGAGCAGGTTCCGGCGGACGATTTTCAGGCGCTGGAAGAGAAGATTTATCGCACCATAGAAAGATACAAAACCGCGCGCGAGGCGCAGGCGGCGGCGGAGCGCGACGTGCAGCGACTGCGCCACCAACTCGACGAACGCAACGAAGAATTGGCCACGCTGAGGCGCGAGGCGGTGCAATTGAAGAAAGAGCGCGAGGAGATCCGCGGCCGCGTCGAAAAGATGCTAGAGCAGATCGAGTCGATTGCCGAAGCCAGCTAGGTCGCGGGTTGCGCGGGGAGAGACGTAACAACTGCGTCTCTGCGGAGATGAGCCATGGCTACAGCGACGAAAGATCCGGCGCTGAATGAGGCGCAGCCGGCGGGCGTGCGCGTAGAGATTTTCGATCAAGCCTACAACCTGCGTGGGTCTGACCCGGCGTACATTCTGAAACTGGCCGAATACGTGGACTCGAAGATGCGGGCTGTAGCCGAGGCCACGAATACCATCGACACGGCGCGGCTGGCGGTGCTGGCGGCTCTGAATATCGCCGATGAATATCATCTGCTCCGCAAAAAGCTCGACGGCGGGGCAACCGACTACCAGAAGCGGGCGCATCTATTAGCTGATGCGCTGGATGAAGTACTGGGCGACAACCGCAAGGCGGGCTAGTCTGCGGCGCGCGGCGTCTTTTTTCGTGTTCCTGGCGCTTATTCCCAGCGCCATCTCCCAGGAAACCACTCTCCGTTCCCAAGCCAACGTGGTACTGATTCCGGCACTGGTGAAAGACCAGCGGGGCGGAATCGTGTACGGGCTCGAAGCCAAGGACTTCATTGTCCAGGACGACGGAGTTGATCAGCCGATACGCCTCGATGAAGCGCCTGAGGGCCAGCCGGTTTCGCTGGTCGTCGCCATGCAGAGGGGGCGCAGAGCATATTACGAGTTCCCGCGCATGCAGGGCCTGAACTCCATGCTGGACCCTCTGTTCAGCCAGGGAACGGCGCGAGTGGCGCTGGTGGAGTTCGACAGCAAGGCGGAACTCGTGCGAAATTTCACGAAAGATGCAAGCCTGATTGCTGCCGATCTGAAAAATCTGCAGCCCGGTGATGAAGGCGCCGCGACCCTCGATGCGATCGCCTTATCGGTGGATCTGCTGCAGCGGGAACCTGAGGAGCGGCAGCGAGTGCTGCTGCTGATCAGCGAAACCCGCGAC
>Ga0187781_10003190_pt1 | contig 12364 bp, 10 predicted proteins | sample 0715_SJ02_MP02_2_FD_132447 | JGI IMG/M metagenome (GOLD analysis project Ga0187781, IMG submission 132447) | Tropical peat soil microbial communities from peatlands in Department of Meta, Colombia - 0715_SJ02_MP02_20_MG | ecosystem: Environmental > Terrestrial > Soil > Wetlands > Peat | place...
CGGATGCGCCGACAACGGTTCCCTCAACTCCTGGTACTACAACGACGCGGCCAACGTCGTGGGAAACACCTGGAACGTCCGGCTCCAGTCGGCCTCGAACGTCGCGCACACGATCAATGGCTTTCCGCTCCACGGGAACATCCTCGGACCGAGCGTTCGGACCCAGGGAGGCAACTACTACTGGAACTACGGGACTAGCCCGAACAATTACTCGACCCATCCGTACGTCTCGCGCTTCTTCTACAGTGACTGGTCGGAGATCTATCCCCTTGGATGCGGTTCGATCCAGGGTCCGGGCGCCCCCTGCGGGACCGCTCCGCCTGTGCTGGGAGCCTATGAGGACGGCATGGCCGTCGGAGGAGACTACGCTCCGTACGGCCCGACGGTCGAGTTCATCGAAACCGGTCTTTCTCACGGGAGCACGTGGCACGTCACGATTGGCGGAGTGCGATACACGACGCAATCGAGCCGCCTCACGATTCCCGAGCCCTATGGAACTTACGACTTCAGGGTTTCCGCACCGGGCTGGCACGCCTCCCCGAAACACGGCACCGTGCTTGCAAGCGGTGTGGCGGTGATCCACGTTTCGTTCACTCGCGCGAACCCCGCGACGTCCATCAGTCCACCCTTGGCCGTCGGCGCGCAGGCGCGGTATCAAACAGAGTGAGTACCGCCCGGAAGCGGGTCACGACTGCGGGGGGAGCCCAGGGATGGGTAGGCCAGGGACCCGCTTCTCGGAGGTCAGATGAATCACGGCGATCTGGGTCGGAACCGGCCGGGATCGAAGGGGGATAGGTCGTAGCCGGTTTCCTCTTGGTGGACCAAGCGTGCGATCACGAGACCGAGAACACTCGTGAACTTGAACCCGTGACCGGAACACGCGCTTACGATCACTACGTTCGCGTGGCGCGGATGACGGCCGATCAGGAAGCGGTGGTCGGGGGCGTTCGTGTACAGGCACGTCGTGAAATCGCACTCCCGGGGCGTCAGTCCTGGGAACGAACGTTCGACGAACGACCGGACGGGTGTCGCCTCGCTCTCCCGAAAGACCCGGTCCGCCTCCTCGGGACGTAACGCGACTTTCCCGGCCCAAGAACCGATCTTTACTCCGTTCCCAAAATCCGGAACGCCATATGTGTGCTCGCTCGGGCCCTTGTCCCAGAGGAACACCGGCATACGGTCCGGGCCGAATCGATCGGGATGCTTCGGCGGGAACCAGAACATGAATTGACGTTCGATCTCGAGGGGCAAGTCGAGCTCGCCCGCGAGGAGGGAGGTCCAAGGACCGGCCGTCAGCACTAGCGACCGGGCCCGGTAGGTGCTCGTACGGGTCCGGACCTCGACGGACCCCGAGGTTGCGGTCCAGTCCTGTACCGCTTCACCGAAGTGCAGCTCGGCTCCGGATTCCAGTGCCCGGGACGAATGGCTTCGAATGCACATCTCGGGGAAGAGAACTCCCGCATTGGGGTCCCAAAGCGCGATCTCGTCGTCGTCGACCCGGAATTGTGGGAACCTCTCTCGGATCTCGTTCGCGGAGAGGACCTCGTGGTCGAGATGGCACGTGGTCGCGGTACGGACCGCGCCGGCCACAGTAGGGGTCGTGGGTCGCCCGAGAAACAGCCCCCCGGTACGCTGGAAGACCTTCTCACCGGTGGCCTTCTCGAGCGCCCTCCACAGTCGCTGAGCTTCGAGGAGCAGAGGGACGTACTCCGGTCCCTCGGCGTACGCGGTCCGGTAGATCCGGGTCTGTCCGTGCGAGGATCCGTGGGCGTGGGCGATTCCGAATTGTTCCAGTCCGAGCAGCTTCGTGTTTCGGCTCGCGAGATGGTAGGCAGCGGAGGAGCCCGCTCCACCCAGCCCTACCACGATGGTGTCGAACTCCGACACGCGCGCAGCACTCCCTCCATGGGGAGTTCGACCACATCAAAGCCGTGTTGGGTCGGGCCGTATCGTGGCTCACGGAGCTTCCCGGCAGCCGGACCTAGGGGTTGTTATACCGGTGCGGAATCCTCTCGACATGGCGGCCGGGAACAGTCCGATGGTTCGGTGCACGACCTGTGGTACGGTCTTCTCCACGACGGATGCGGCGGCCGTGCAAGCCCATGCGGGCCATCCTCTCGAACATATCGAACAAGGGTAGTCGGTCGCAGGGACTCCGAGAGAACTCCTCCCCCCGGGGGCCCGAACATACCCCCGCCCATAGTCACGGGGGCGACCTGCCCCTTTTTTAGAGGGACCGCGAGTCCGGTCCGAACCGTTAGAGATGCCCCGGAAGGATCGGTACGATGTCGTGATCGTCGGCGCCGGCGCCATGGGCCTCGCGTCGGCGTATCATCTCATCGAACGTCATCCCGAACTCTCCGTACTCGTCATCGAGGCGCGCTCCGGTCCGGGCGAGGGGTGCATGGGAGCGAGCAACGCCATGGTCCGGGACGTGTTCGCCTCCTCGGACAACCACCTTTTGGCGAAGAGTTCGATCGCGTTCTATCGTCACATTCTGGAGGAGCATGAGGACCTGCGTTCCTCGCCGCCGCTCCTGGATCTCTACGGATACCTCTGGCTATTGCCGGAGAGACTCCGCGACGAGTACCAGTCCATCGTCCGGCGGAGCCGAGGTTCGATCGAAGCCGAGTTCCTGAGCGTCGAGGACCTGCGATCCTGCCCCGGCCTCGACCTCTCTCCCCGTCAATGGTACGACGGGGATGATGCGGCTCCTCCGGAACCGATCGTCGGGGGAATGTTCGGCCGGAACTGCGGCGCCGTGGCCCCAGAGAAGCTCGCCCACTTCTACCATCGGGAGGCCGAGAACCACGGAGTCGAGTTCCTATTCGATGCCTGCGTCCAGAGACTCTCGTTCGAGGGGAGGGAAGAAATCCTTCTGCACGAACCCTCGAAGAGTCCGTTCGCGTTCCAAGAGCAGATGACGGGTCGACTGCGGATCTCCCGTGTACAGCTCGGCGATGGCCGGTCGTTCACCGCGGACACGGTCGTCGTCGCGGCGGGCGCGTGGGCCAACAAAATCCTCCATCCCCTCGGCGTAGCGACCGCGTGCAGCCCGCGGCAACAGATCCTGTACGCCGTCTCGGGTCCCGTCGTGGAGAAGCTCCTCGCGTGGCGGCCTCCGGTCCACTCAATCGCCACGGACCACGGCCAGTCCCGATGTCCATTCCTCATCCTGCCGAGCGGAGCGACCCTGAAACCGATCTTTCCCCAGCGCCACATGTGGATTGGAATCTACGACAGTATTGCCCACCCGATCGGCACCCGCGAGGACCCGGGCCGAGACGGTCGGTTGGACTACGACCAAGCCGCGTTCGGAGACCGGGAAGCGTTCAGCACCGACGTTCTTCCCGCGATCACCCCGTACCTGACGGCGTTCGAAACCCAGGGGGTACGCCTGGAGAATACCTGGGGGGGATACTACAACATGAGCCCCGAGGGATCACCGGTTCTGACCGAAGAGCCGTACGGTGTGATCTTCGTCGGAGGTGACTCGGGGAGCGGGGTGATGAAGGCCGACTCCCTCGGTCGGCTCGTCACCGCCGCGTTCGAAGGGAAGGCGGAGGCACGGTTATTCACGGGCGAACCGTACTCGCTGGAGCGGCTCTCGCTTTCTCACCGAGCTGTCGATCAAGAGAGGATCATTCTCTAATTGGCTCGGAGAGCGGGTGTCACCCTGAAACCGAAGGCCCCCTCCGAGCGAGGGCTCACGACTTCGCGGGTTCCGGGGACGCACGGGCGAAGCGGCGAAGCTTGCCCTCCGAATTGAACGCGAAGCGGAACTCGGCCTCCGAAGCATTCGACTGGGCCCGACACGTGCGCCCAGTCCGATCACCCGCAATCTTTAGGTCGTCGATGTGGGTCCAACCCGTGTCGGCCTTGATCCGGTCCACCAGGCCCCGGAACTGGACGGTGCACAGGCTGCAGCAGAAGAACAGACGCTGCCCCTCCACCTCCTCCCAGACGTTCCCCCACGTGGAATCGCAGATCGCGCAGCCCTCGTAGTTAACTTTCAAGGCTCTCCCCTCGTTCGAGGCGGGCAATGAGGTAGTCGTCGAACAGGTCGATCGATCGGAGGAATGTGGACTGGACCTCTTCCACGGTGTCAAGGGTTCGGGAGAACCGACCGACGAGGGCGAGCGCCTCCTCCGAGTGCCCGACATCCGCCTCGTACCCTTCTCGAAGGAACGCCTTCGCCGCGTCGGGGATCTCGCGGCCCGTGAGGATCGCCGGGTCAAAGTAGTGGACGCTCGCGCCCTCCCGGACGAGGTCCCGGTGGGCGATCAGTTCGAGACTGTGCATCGCAGCCATCGCCGCGGTCCAGTGCTCGTGCATCGCGATGTCGTTCCAACACTCGATCGCCCGAGCCGTTGCGGGAAGCGGAGGCGTCGCGAGCACGACCGATCGATCCACACCGAGGGCCTCTCCCATTCGGAGCAGGAGCTCGTAGTGCGAGGGCCGCTCCGGACCGAATCCCCCGTACTCCGTGGAGAGATTGTCGAGCTCATACCGGACGACCTCGGGCCGGTCGGTCCGGGCCATGATGTACGCGCAGGACCGGACCCACTGGCGGAGAAAGTGCTGGTGCTCATACACGTATCCGAGAAGCGTCGATCGGTTCGGGTGCTGGAGCGCGGAGACGAACGGGTGCGGTCTCGGCCCGAAGAATCGGGTGATGAAATGCGACGTGATCCACGTTTCGAGCGAGGCTCCGTTCAGGTCATAGAACGCCCGGAGACGAGGGATCAGCTCCTCCACCCCGGCCTTCTTGCGGGTGAGGTTCTGGTTCAGCCACCGGACGTGGACCGGGTCACTCCGGCCTGCGGACTCGACTAGGTGTTCCGCGAGCCCCGGGTAGTCCTCTTTTGCGAAACCGACCAAACAGGCGGGACATTTCGTCACGGGGTTCTTCCGTAGAGGTCAAATGGGAAACGAAGGCGGCAGCCTTCGACGCAGTTCTTGATACTCCGGGTCATGGCCATACTGCTCTGCCATCGTGACGAGGGTCTCTCGCACGTCCTCGATCGTCCGATGCCGGGCATGGGCGACCATCTCGACGGTCCCGTCGAAGTCCCTTCCACATGCTTCGAAGCAGTTGCCCATTCCCGTGAGTAGCTCGCGCTCCCTCGGCTCCACACGGTCTTGAATCCGGGAATCCCCATAAGGGTTCGGCGGGATTCGGGCGAGAGGGCTCGCGCCGAGCCCTGACATCCCTGGCTCTCGGAATCGAGGGACGGATCACTTGTACGTCGAAAGGTGGACTTTTCCCTCGTCGTCGGTGATCGTGATGCATTCGCCTTCGCATTCGAAAAGGCACGCTTCGCAGACGATGCAGTCCGGACCGTGGACCACCACGGATTTCTCCCCCCGGAATTGGAACTTCGCGGCGACGGCCGGATCGTCGACGACATTGGGGAACTGGTCGCGGGGTTTCAGCTCGAAGACGTTCACGGGGCAGACGTCTCGGCAGTGGGCGCACCCGGTGCACTTTTCGATCTCGATGACGACTTCGACCACTTCGCCCTACCTCAGTAAGCTAACGGCAGGTCTCATTTAGACTCTACTGCCGGTCGATTTGGGGCCGACGACCGGCGCCGCGGACGCCTTCGCGGTTCTAGCCCGCGTCGGGGCGGAGAATCGTCCGGAACGACTGGGACGGGGGACGGGGGCGACCGCGAGAGACGAGACGAGCCCAAGTTCTCGGTTTGCGAGACGGGGCCTTCGACTCGGTCCGAGCGAACCGCTGCTCGATTTCGACTCAGGGGCACACTCATAGCCCCCGTGCGCGCTCCCTGGTCCGTGCCCCGCGGGAGAACCCTGGTCCGCAAGCTGCCTCCAAAGGAGGATCGGCAGCGAAAGAGGCCGCCGCCCCGCACCCCCGTGTCTCGTCGGGGGAGCGAGCTCCGTGAGGTACAATCCCTGATCAAGGAATTATCGAGCCCTGACGTTGCGGCCGCGCGTCTTGCGGCCCTTCGGTTAGGGTCGCTCAAAGACCCCCGTCCCCGGGCCGCCCTCGAGGCGGTCTTGACGCACCCCGACGCGGGCCTTCGGCTCGCCGCGGCTTCGGCCTTGGGCGGGATCGGGCGTTCGGAGAGCCGCGTCCCCCTCGAGACGCGGCTTAACGATCCCAACTGGCACGTTCGGGCCCAAGTGGCCTATTCGCTCTCCCGCATACGCGACCCCCGTTCCACCCTCGTTTTGAAACGGACTCTGGCCCAGGACCACAGCGCCCTTGTCCGCAATGCCTGCGCTCTCGCCCTTGGTCGGATCGGCGATTCCCGCGCGCTGCCAGAGCTCGAGCGGGCTCTCGACGATGAGTCCGATCGCGTGCGTCGGGAGGCGATCATCGGGATCGAGCGGTGCCACGATCCGAAAGCGGCCGAGAGGGTTCGGCGTTTCCTCCATGATCCGGCCCGTCGAGTCCGGATCGCCGCGACTCTCGTCCTCGGACTTCGGCGGGACCGCGAATCCGTTCCGGCCCTGCTCGAGTTCCTTTCCCGTGCGGACCATTGGGAGAAGCCGGCCCTCCTGGTCGCATTGGGCCGGATCGGAACTCCCGAGAGTGCGTCGGCGCTCGCCCACGCCGCGGATGACGCGGTCCGATGGGTCCGAGTCTGCGCCCTTCACGGGCTCGCCGAGATGCGAGCCCCCGAAACTCGGGGCGTAGCTCGGGCAAAGCTGGTGGACCCGGCGTGGGCGGTCCGTGGAGCGGCGGCTCTCGCTCTCGGTCGCGTGGGAGAAGCCCCGGACGCGGACGTCCTCGTTCCGCTCCTCAAGGATTCGAACGCGTGGGTCCGACGCGCCGCGGTCTACGGGTTGGGTCAGCTGCTGGCCACGGGGTATGCGTCCGAGATTCGAGCCGAGCTCGCCGATTCCGATCCGGAGGTCCAGCTTGCGGCGATCTGGGCCGCCGGTCGCCTCGGTGATGCGCTCGCGACCCCTCGGCTGATCCGATCTCTCGAGGCCGCCCGCCCCCCACGAGGAGCTTCCTTGACTCCCACCCTCGTGGAGGGCGACGGCGCGGTACGACTGGTCTCCGACGCCGAAGGGCGCCGATTCGACGCGCTCGTCGAAGCGATCGGTTTTCTCGCGGTTCGCTGGAACGACCCGTCCGCGTGGCGAGCGCTCGATGCCGCACGGCATCGCTTGACGCTCGCAGAGCTCGACCGACCCGCGCGCCTTCCGGCCCCCCTCGGCCCGGGTGAAGGGCCAAAGACTCGCCGAGACCTCTTTGAACGGCCTGGTCGGGACAGATAGCTCTCTATAGCCCTTCGGTCTGCAAGAGACCGAGGTACCCGTGACCGAAGACCTTCGACCGATCGCCGAGCAATTGACGCGCCAACTGGGGCTGGAGATGCCCCCCGTCCAGATCACTTACCTGGAACAACGCCCGGAAGGAGTTCGGGAGCATCCGGGAGGCGTTCCGTCCGTGTGCACGTACTTCGCGTACGGGACCCGCTCACCGTTCTACGCCGGATTGCCAAAGCACGAGGACTGTGAGATCGGCGCGTTTGTCCTCGGCATCCCCCCCCAGGGCGTGACGGGGGAGCGGTTGATGGCGACGCTGGGAAACATGCAGAAGGAGGGTTATCTGAACCCGGGCGAGGAGGCGAAGGTCCCACACAACCCGGTCCCGCCCAACTTCGTGGCGTACGGCCCGCTAGGTTCCTTGCCGTTCGATCCGACCGGCGTGTTGATGTTCACGGACCCGCGGGGAGCGATGCTCGCCGCCGAAGCCGCGGGCTCGGCACCGGACGTCTGGTCGGTGCCGATGAACGGTCGTCCGATGTGCGCCATCGTTCCCATCCTGAACCAGGGTGCTTCGACCGCGCTGTCGCTGGGGTGTACGGGTTCTCGGATCTACACCGACATCGGCCGGGACAAGATGGTCGTGGGCGTGCGGGGCGACCGGCTTCGTGAGTTCGCGAAGAAGCTCGACCGGATTGTGCGGGCGAACGAATTCGTTCGCGCAGAGGACGCTGCCCGGAAGGCGGCTGCCCCGGGGGCGTTCCACGCGCACTCCAAGTGACCCGACCGCGCAATGGGTCCGGAACGCCTCCCGCTGTCGATCCGATGGCCCGAGCGCTTCCGGCCGGACCGAGTCCCGGTCCACGTCCGCAACGAGATCGAGATCGAGGCTCCACCTGAGATTCCTTGGTCGTGGCTGGTCCGGGCGGCGCAATGGCCGGACTGGTACCCGAACTCAGCGGATGTGGTCATCGAGAGGGGAGGTCCGAATCTTTCCCCGGGTTCTCGGTTCCGCTGGAGGACATTCGGCGTCGGCCTGACCTCCCGGGTCGAGGATTTCGAACGACCCTCTCGCCTCGCGTGGAACGCTCGGGGAACGGGGGTGGACGTCTACCACGCATGGCTCATCACCCCCTCACCGGCCGGTTGCCACGTGCTCACGGAGGAGTCTCAGTTCGGAGCGCTGGCTCGGATCGATCACGCGCTCCGACCCGCCCGAATGCAAAAATGGCATCAGGTTTGGCTCGAGAACCTCCGGGCCCGTTCGCGAACTGGGGCTCCACCTCAGACCATCGAGCTTCGGGCGAGTCCGTCGTTCCAGCTGTGAACAGGGCGACGACCACCCCGATGCGTGCGCAGAAAGGGAGAGAATCCAAGGGTCTATACCAACGGAGCTTCTGGGCGACCGGGGGCCATGCGGCAGACGAAGGTTTGGACGATCGCCCTGACCTTGACGACGATTGGACCGCTGCTGGGTCTGGGGAGCCTCGCCGGGGCCATCGCGGCCCCCGCGGCGCAACCCGCCTCGCTCGCGTTCGAGACCTCTTCCCATAAGTCCATCAGTTCCACCAATTGGGCTGGGTATGCGGTCACCGGAAGTTCAGGAAGCGTCACGGAGGTGAAGGGTTCGTGGATCCAGCCGAGGTTGACCTGCACGAGTTCGACCGCGTACGCCGCCTTTTGGGCTGGGATTGACGGCTACAGCTCGAGCACGGTCGAGCAGGGAGGGACACTCGCGGAATGCTCGGGTGGGAAGGCCCAGTACTCCGCATGGTACGAGTTCTATCCCAAACCCTCGAAGGTGATCTCTTCGCTCACCGTGAAACCGGGCGATGCGGTCTCGGTCAGGGTCTCCTACGCCTCGTCGACCGGCGATTTCACGGTGGTCGTAAAGGTCGGAAAGTCGAGCTTCACCAAGGTCGCGAAGATCACGACGGCGGTGCGATCGTCGGCCGAATGCATCACCGAGCTCCCGTCGGTCGGTAGCTCGCTCACTCTGCTCGCCGATTTCGGCGTCGCCAATTTCGGCAAAGACTACACGTCCAAGATCGGTTGTAGCGCCACGGTCAGCGGGACCACTGGCAGTTTCGGAAGCTTCTCCTCGGTCGTCTCGATCAGTTTGAAGGACAGCCTTCTGAAGAAGTCCTTGTGCCGGACCGGAACGCTCTCGAGCGACGGGACGAGCTTCACGGTGACGTGGATCCGAGCGAGTTAGGGGAGTCCACCGAGCCATCGAGCATCGGCACCATCGTCCGGCGCCGACGTCAAGAGATCGGGAGCGAGGCGCTCGCCCTCGGGTGGGGGCCTAGGTCTGGAACGTGACCTCCACTGCGATCGAAGCCCCCCAGAGGAGGAACTCGCCGCTCGAGGTGCTGGTGTACCCGGGCACGGTTGAGACTGAGTATCCGAACGTTCCATTCACAAGTTCGAAAACGATCGACGTACTGTGAGACGCGTGCGTGACCGTCCCCGCGCCACTCACGACCGTAATCTTCCACTCGGTGCCGGCCGGCAACCCAGACTCGTGGAACGTCACGGACCAGAGCGTCGGGCTGAAGACCACACGCTGGGAGACCGGATTCGACCGGACGAGGATGACCCCGTGGACCGGGGTAGGCGTGTATCCGGTAGAGGACGTGCCTCCGAAGTTGAGGTATGTGGAGGAACTGCTCACGGTGTAGTTGTAGGTCCCTTCCGGCAAGTAGAGGGCGATCGTGCGGGCCGCGCTGGACACTGGTACCTGACCGGCAATGCTCACGGTCCACTGGAACCCTTGCGTGAGGGGAAGCCCCGTCTCCGAGAACCGGACCGGCCGAGCCACTCCGAACAGTACGCGGATCGGCTCATGAGGCCGGCCCGAAACCGTGAAGGTTCCGGCCGCGGGGTTGGCAGCATATCCCCCGGCGGCGGTGGCAACGTAGGAATACGTCCCGTTCCCCAGTTCCGCCACGATCGTCGGCGTGGTCGCGTGGTAGGTACTCCCCCCGATCTCTGCCTCCCACAACGTCCCGGAAGGCAATCCAGTCTCCCGGAATGCTACGTGGTATGTCACGGGGATGACGGTGAGCGAAATCGAAACGGCACTGCCGGATACGATCACCATTCCGCCGGGCGGTGACGATCGGTAGTCCGGGGGAAGTACGACGCGGTAGGTGTACGTCCCGTTGAGAAGCCCCATCTCGATCGCACTCGTCGGGGTCCCACCCAGGGCCTTCGCAGGCGGTTCTCCCGGAATGTCCACCCGCCAGGCCAACCCGACGGGAAGACCGGACTCGGTGAAGGTCACTCCATACCCGAGCGAGTACTGCAGAGAGATCTTCACAACCGGCACAGAGAGGATCAGCCAGCCGGTGGGCTCACCGCTTGCGTACCACGCTCCGCCCGCCATCGTAGACGGGGCGGAATACCGGTACGTCCCGGTGGGAAGGTAGAAGTTCAATCGCGCGCCGGCGGTCGACGTGCCCGAGTAATGGTAACCCGTCGCGTTGGTCATCGTTACGTCCCACACGGCCCCGCCCGGCAAACCGATCTCGGTGAACGAGACCCGGTGCAAGCTCACCAAGAGGAGCGGCGCGTAGTCGCCTTGGTCTCCGACGCCATGGACGACCGAGCCGATCCGGGAAACGCCGGGAGCACTCGAGGGGCGGTTGTCGTACGGAAGGCTCCAATAGGGATTCGCGTCGTTCCCGTAGTTCATCCAGAAGTTCCCTCCCTGATAGTCCGTGCCGAGGATGCTACCGGTCAGGTTGTAGCCGTTGACGATCTGGTAGTAGGAGAGGGGCTCGCACGCGATACCCTCGAGAAACTCTTCGACACTGAAGCCCGGGACGCAGGTGACGTTCCAGCTGTTCGAGTACCGTGCCGCCGAGGAGGCCGGCGAATCCGAATAGAATGCGTTGTTGTAGATGTGGTCGCCGCTCTCGTCCACCGTGAGGCCCACCTGAGGTGGAAAGATGCCATAGGTGCTCGCGAGGTCGATGGGAGTGAACGTGTTGCCCCAAACCGTATTGTTCTTCCCACCACCATAGAACTCGACCCCGAGGTTCGTGTAGTTGAACCGGTTGTCGGCGATCAGCACGTTCTGGACTCCTTTCGCGATGAGGTTGTAACCCGTGGCCGCTGAACGGGCAAACCAGCCCCCGACGTTCGGCGATCCGTAGATCGTCAGGTTCCGGGTGTGATAGAGGAAGATCTGAAGCTGGTTCGTGAGCGGCAGCGGGGCCGTGAAGGGGGCGGTGTCCAAGAACTGAACCTCCCACCACGGATAGGTGATGGAAAGCGAGGGGAGGGGTGACCACACGGCGTGGGCAGTTGTCGCGTTGACATAGATCCCTTCCCACACCTCAAACGGCCATTGACTCAGGTCCCCGAAGAGCGGGGCGAGGGAGCCTGACTGACTATTCCACAGATGGTACGGGGCGGCGGCTGTGCCGGTCCCTGAGGTCGAAAGCGCCGAAAGCTCGGCATTCGAGAATGCGTAGAGAGGAGTGTACGTCGCGCTCGATGGGTCCCGGGCGAGCGTGATGTGCAACGAAACGTTGCCACGGGTCAGATCCACGGTCCTGGTCACCGTGGCATATCCGCTCAGCATCACCTCCACCGTATAGATCCCCGGCCGAAGCCATGTGTTCGGACCGAGCTCGCCTCCGGGTGTCGGGCGATTGAACCAGCCAAACGTTGGATCGATTCGGAAGATCATGGGATTGCTGACGCCCGCACCCGGGGCAATCGCAACCCACGCGTTTTCCGGCTCCACGCCCTGGTAATTGAGGGCGTGGGCTCCGGGAGCTCCCGAGGCGTTCCAGAGGCCGGCAAGGATGGAGGGACCGGTGGTCAAGTGTTCGACCGGGGCTCCGGAGGCGCCCACGGACCAGGTACCGTACGAACCCTGGGTCGTCTCGCCCGTCTCGCTCCCGAAATCGTACGCCGAAGGGACTTCCTGATACTTCTCCGTCGTCGAGTTCAGGGTAAGCAGCCCTAGCGACGCATCCGCGTACACCGTGTCCGCGATCGCCGCGTTGTAGTTCCCGATGCCGAAATCAAACTCGATATCCAGATTGGTTCCGTTGCCGTCACTGGCATAGTGATAGCCATTCGCTTGGATTTCCGCGGAACC
>Ga0187781_10003192_pt1 | contig 12363 bp, 14 predicted proteins | sample 0715_SJ02_MP02_2_FD_132447 | JGI IMG/M metagenome (GOLD analysis project Ga0187781, IMG submission 132447) | Tropical peat soil microbial communities from peatlands in Department of Meta, Colombia - 0715_SJ02_MP02_20_MG | ecosystem: Environmental > Terrestrial > Soil > Wetlands > Peat | place...
ACGACGGCGTTCGTGTGCGGCCCGGAGATCATGATGCGGCTGTCCGCGGACAGGCTGGTGCACTGCGGTGTCCCGGCCACGGACATCCGGGTCTCGCTGGAGCGGAACATGCGGTGCGGGGCGGCGCTATGTGGTCACTGCCAGCTCGGCCCGCTGTTGCTGTGCCGCGACGGCCCGGTGGTCAGCTACGCCGAAGCCGCCCCTCTCGTCACGATCAAGGAGCTGTGATGACGGTGTCCCCTCGGGGGGACGATCCCCCCCAGGCCCCCCTTGGTAAGCCGAAGCTGGCCGTGTGGAAGCTCGCCTCCTGCGACGGCTGCCAGCTCACCCTGCTGGACTGCGAGGACGAGTTGCTGGCCGTGGCCGGGGCCGTGGAGATCGCCCACTTCACCGAGGCGTCAAGCGCGGAGGTCGAGGGACCCTACGACGTGTCCCTGGTGGAGGGGTCGGTGACCACCGATCGCGATGCCCGCCGCATCGTCGAGATCCGCGCGGCGTCCAGGTTCCTGGTCTGCATCGGCGCCTGCGCCACCGCCGGCGGGATCCAGGCCCTGCGCAACTTCGCCGACGTTAGTGAGTTCACCTCGGTCGTGTACGCGCGGCCGGACTACATCGCCACCCTCGCGACCTCCACGCCAGTGGCCGACCACGTCAAGGTCGACTTCGAGCTGCGCGGCTGTCCGATCGACCGGCGCCAGCTGCTCGAGCTGCTCACTGCCCTGCTGGCGGGCCGCAAGCCCCAGATCCCGTCGCATAGCGTCTGCTATGACTGCAAGCTGCGCGGCACGTCCTGCGTCATGGTGGCCCGCGGCATCCCCTGCCTGGGGCCGGTCACCCAGGCTGGCTGCGGTGCCATCTGCCCGGCCTTCGGCCGCGGGTGCTACGGCTGCTTCGGCCCGGTGGCCGCGCCGAACCTGGCCGCCCTGACCGCCCAGCTCCGCCTCCTCGGGATGACCGAGCAGGAGGTGAGGCGGGTATTCGCGACCTTCAACGTGGGGTCCCCCGCCCTGGCGGGCACGGCAGATGACGACCGACGCCGTTGACTCCGAGCCGAGGATCAGCTGCGGTGGCCGCTCCACCGCGGCCCCGTAACCCGCCACTCGGCGCCCCAGGCGCGCAGCCGCCGACGGTCCAGGGCGCGCCGGGCCAGCGCGCTCGATCCCAGCACCAGCATGCTCGTGACCAGGCAGGTCACGATGGCGGCCATGCACACGTCGCCGACGACCAGGCGGGGATCGGTCGGCGGGCCGGTGATCGCGCCGGAGGCGTCAATCCAGGCCGTCACGGTGCTTCCGGCGCGCGCTCCCGCCGGGGCCGGGACCTGCCCGGTCCGGGACGGCTGGCCCGGGGGCTGCCAGCGGGCCGGCACCAGGGTCATCTGGACCCCGGTGTACGGGTCAGGGATCCCGGTCGCCGGTGCCCGCTGGAGCAGGACGGCGGTGACCTTGTGGTCCGCCGCCTGCTGCGCGTGAGCCTGGCGCAGCGCCAGGTGATCGGCCTTCCAGCCGACGGCGAGCGTGGCCATGGGCACGGCCACCAGGAGCAGGACCAGCGTGGCCAGCCGTATCACGGCCTCGATCCGGTCCGTCCGCCGACGCAGCGGGTTACGGTCGAAGCCGAGCAGACGGGCGCCGCGCGCCAGGCGCGCTCCCACGTAACGGCGCATCGCGTGCTCCTTCCCGCTGGGTTCCAGGACAGCGTTCCCGGCGAGTCGGCGGTAGGGTCCCCAGGCTGATCGGCCCAGGACCAAGGACACCAGGACGGGAGGGTCCTGCGGGCCTTTGGGCCCTACACGGCGCGGCTTCGCGGTTCCAAACTCAGTACACCACGGACACGGAGGTGGCTGTGCCGAGGGAGTGACCAAAGTCCTGGCGGACGGGACGTCCAGCGCTAGTGCGAACCCGGCGCCGGAGGCAGGGTTAATTGTCGGCTCGTTGACGGGAGTTACCTATCATGGCTCGCACAGATGTTCACCTCGATGCCATGCTCCGGCACCTGGGCGCCGCCTATTACGAGTCGCTGCACGGCAGGGCCGCACACTCCGATGTGACCCGGGCAGTCGAGGCGGTCGAGGAGCAGCTCAAGGCCCGGCAGCGCCAGGCTCCCGGCGGGGCCACGGCCTCGGTGGGAGTCCGCGAGATGCGGCTGGCGGCCGGGCAGCCACCCGCGGTCCGGCATATCCCGCGGGTCAGGGATGTGATGACCAAAAAGGTCGTCACGGTGGATCGCCTCACTCCGTTCAGCGAGATCGTCCGCCTGCTCACCGAACACCGGATCAGCGGCGTGCCCGTGCTCATGATGGGGCGGCACGTGGCCGGCGTGGTGTCCGAGGCCGACCTGCTGAGGCTGGAAGACGAAGAGACCCGCGAGGCCCGGGCGGAGGAGCAGGTCACCGCCGACCGGTTTCACTGGCCACGGCGTAAGCCGCACTGGGGGCTTACCGCCGGCGCGCTCATGACCTCTCCTCCTCTCACCATCAATCCGGACGCGACGATCCCCAGGGCGGCCAGGGTCATGACCACCCACCACGTCCGGCGGCTGCCGGTGGTCGACGAGGACGGGAAACTGATCGGAATCGTCACCCGGCGTGACCTTCTGAGCGTCTTCCTGCGCCCGGACGACGAGGTGGCCGAGCGCGTCCGTGAGTTGCTCGATAGCGTGCTGCCCGCCGATCCCGGCAGCGTCACGGCCACCGTTCGCGATGGCGTCGTCATCCTCACCGGCAACCCGGAAGCGCCGGAGGACCAGGAGCTCATCCCCATGGCCATCAAGCTGATCTGGGACGTGGACGGAGTGATCGACGTCTCCAATCGGCTCGGTGAGCAGGTAACTGCCGCCCTGGGTGAGCCGGAGGAGGTACCTGGTCAGCCTGCGGGAGATCGGCCAGCCTGAGGTGCCCGCGGCCATCAGCTCACGCCGCATCCGGCCGCCGACCCGAACGTACGGCCAGCCGCAGGCGTGCGGCGTCGGCAAGTTCCTGCTCCTCGAGCGCCAGTGTCACTTCGGCCAGGGCCGCCTCGAGCCTTGGAATCCAGCGATCCTCGATCGCGCGCAGCCGGTAGCGGGTAGCCAGCGTCTCGGCCTCGATGACGCGGAGCGCCTCGGCCGCGGCGGCGTGCTGCACCGCCGCGGCGAGGGCGGCGGCGTGGGCCTGCCGCGTCCGGGCCAGCGCCGGACCGTCCCAGGTCATCGCGGCTGGGATGAGGCACACGGGAGTGGCTGGGTGCCGGACTCCGATGGTGACGGCGTAAGGGATCGTCACCGTCGCGAGCTGGCCATCGGCGGCCAGCCTGACCGCCCGCTCGCCCCCGAGCATCGACGTCCTGAGCAGCCATCTCTCGGCCTCCGCACAGCAGCGGTCCCATTCCGCGGCGGTTCGCGCCTCGGCATCGCGGAACCGGCCGAGTTCGGCCTGGAGGATCTGGAGCTTGCGGTTGAGCAGGTCGGCGCCGCGCCGGGCCACCTGCAGGCGCCTGGTCAGCCAGAGCCGTCCGGCCCGGCCGGGCGGCACGGTGAATCCCCGCCCGCTCACGCCTCACCGCCGCCGGGATAGTAGGCCTCGACGAACGTGGCCGAGAGCATGGTCAGCTGGCGTCGCGGCAGGGTGGCCAGTACCCGCCAGGCGCGGCTCAGGCTCTCCTCGAGGCTGCGGTCCTCGGTTCGCCCCTGATCCATGAACTGACGCTCGAAGGCGGTCGCGAGCTCGAGGTACTGCCGGTCGAGCGGGCTGAGGGCCGTGGTGCCGAGCAGTTCGGCCAGCTCGCCCGCGTGCCGCGCCGCGGCCAGCGCCGCCAGGGTCTGCGCGGCCACGTCGAGGTGGTCATCCCTGGTCCGGCCGGGACCCGCGCCGTGCCGCATGAGCCGCGAGAGCGAGGACAGTGCGTCGACCGGCGGGTAGACACCGCGGGCGTGGATCTCGGGCGAGAGCACGATCTGCCCTTCGGTGATGTACCCGGTGAGGTCGGGGACCGGGTGGGTGATGTCACCGGCCGGCATGGTCAGCACCGGGACCAGGGTGACCGAACCCGGCCGGCCGCGGATGCGTCCGCACCGTTCGTACAGCGAGGCGAGGTCGCTGTAGAGGTAGCCGGGATAGGCACGCCGGGCCGGGATCTCGCCGCGGGCGGCGGAAACCTCGCGCAGCGCCTCGCAGTAGCTGGTCATGTCGGCCATGACGACCAGCACGTTCCGGCCGAGGGTGAACGCCAGCCGCTCGGCCACGGTGAGGGCCAGCCGCGGCGTCAGGATACGCTCGATGACCGGTGCGTCGGCCAGGTTGAGCAGCAGCACGAGCTCACCCGCCGCCGAGCGCTCCTCGAGCACCATGCGGACGGCCGAGGCGTCGGCGTGGGTGAGGCCCATCGCCGCGAACACGACGCTGAAGGGGTCCCCGCCGACCGAGGCCTGGGCGGCTAGCTGTGCGGCCAGTTCGAGATGCGGCAGGCCCGCCACCGAGAACACCGGGAGCTTCTGGCCGCGCACCAGCGTGGTCAGTGCGTCGATGACCGAGATTCCGGTCAGCACGGGCTCGGCGGGCGGCTCGCGCAGGACGGGATTGATCGGGGAGCCGGCCACGGGCATGGTGATCTCGCCGGTGACCGGCGGTCCGCCGTCGACCGGATCGCCGCGGCCGTTGCACACCCGGCCGAGCCAGTCGGCCCCCACAGGGATCCGCAACGGGGTGCCGCTGAACGTGACCGTGGTCCCGGTCGGCCGCATGCCGTCGGTTCCCTCGAGTACCTGGACCACGGCCAGGTCGCGATCGGCCTCAAGGACCAGCCCGTGCCTGGTTTCCCCGGTCTCCATCCGGATCGCCGCGAACTCGTCCCAGCCCACTCCGTCCACGCCGCGCACGACCATCAGCGGGCCGCGGAGCTCGGCGATCCCGGTGTACTCGCGCTGCGCCCAGGCGGTCATCCGGCACCGCCATCCGCGCTGCCGCTCTGGCCGCCGCTCTGGCCGCCGTCCTGGCTGCGCCGGAGCAGGTCGTCCAGGCGGGCGAGCATGGCCAGCTTCCGGGCCGCGACCGCGTCCGGGGTCAGGGCCTCCTCCCGGGCCCGCAGGACCGGAGAGAAGTCCAGTTCCTCAAGCTCCGCCGGGGGCACCGACAAGTCAGCCAACTGCTGGCACCGCTCCGTCACGGCCAGGATCGCGTCGCTCAGGGCGGCGGCCCGGACAGGATCACAGCAGGCGTCGGCGGGGCTGAGGGCGTTCTGCTGCAGCAGGCCTTCCCTGATCAGCCGCCCCGCCAGGATCGTGGCGCGCTCCCTGGGCGGCAGAGCGGCGACGCCCATGAGCTCAGCCAGCGAGCCGAGACGGTCCGCCTCGGCGAGCAGCACGGCCAGCCGGGCCCTGCGGTCCGCCCAGCCGCGGTCGCCCGCTCGGGCATGCCAGGCGGCAACGGTGGCGACATCCCGGGCGAACGACCCGGCCCAGGAGATGGCCGGGTAGTGCCTGGCATAGGCGAGATCGCGGTCCAAGGACCACAAGCTGCGGACGAAACGCTGGGTGTAGACGGTGACCGGTTCGGTCATGTCCCCGCCCGCCGGGGAGACCGCGCCGATGATCGTCACCGAGCCCTCGCGCCCACCAGTGGTGACGACGCGGCCCGCCCGCTCGTAGAACGCGGCCAACGCGGACGACAGACTGGCCGGATAGCCCTCTTCGGCCGGAAGCTCGCCGTTGCGGGAAGCGAACTCGCGCAGCGCCTCGGCCCAGCGGGAGGTGGAATCCGCCAGCACGACGACGTCCAGGCCCATGTCCCTGAAGTGCTCCGCGACCGAGGCGGCACTGTAGATGCTGGCCTCGCGGGCCATCATCGGCATGTTGGAGGTGTTCGCGATGATGACGGTCCGGGCGGCCAGCCTGCCCCCGGTGCGCGGATCGGTAAGCTCGGCGAGTTCGACCAGCATGTCGGCCAGCTCGTTGCCGCGCTCCCCGCAGCCGACGTAGACGATCACGTCCGCGTCGCACCACTTCGTGATCTGCTGCAAGAGCACGGTCTTGCCGGTGCCGAATCCGCCCGGGACGGCGCAGGTGCCGCCCTTCGGCACCGGGAACAGCACGTCAACCACGCGCTGTCCGGTGAGCAGCGGTGCTACCGAGTCGAGCCGCTGGCAGCACGGCCGGGGGCGCCGGACTGGCCATACCGACGTCAGGCCTATGTCGGTGCCCGAGACGGTCGCGATCACTGCGTCAGCGGAGGCCAGCCCGGCCTCCCGTACCTGCTCGACGACTCCGCCCAGCCCGGGCGGCACCAGCACGCGGTAGGCGATCCCGCCGGGGACCGACACAGATCCCAGGACCGCGCCCTCGCCGACGGGGGCGCCCGCCCCTACCTGCGGCGTGAACTCGAATTCCTTGGCCTCCGCAAGGGTGAAAGGGTAGCCGGGTTCGAGCCAGGCAGGCGCCCCGCTGAGCGGGCGCAGCAGCCCGTCGAAGACGCCGCCGAGCAGGTGCGGACCCAGGCGCGCCGACAGCGGCTCGCCGCGCGACCGGGCGGGATGGCCGGGCGCGAGGCCGCCGGTGTACTCGTACGCCTGCACGGTGGTCAGGTCGCCCCTGATGGCGACGGCCTCACCGGGCAGCAGGTGCTCGCCGAGCTCGATGATGTCGTACATCGCGACGCCGGTCAGGCCGGTCACCTCCACCAGGGGCCCGTTCACCCTGACGACTCGCGCCGAGCCGGCGCTCATGGTGTCCATAGTTCCCGCACCTGGTCTCCGAGTTCGTCGACGGCCACGCTGGCCAGCCTGGGCAGCGTGCAGTCGACCACGACGCTGCCGGACCGCGCCACCACGCCCCCCTCCGGCTGGACCGCGGTCGCCGCGTCAGGGCCGGCGGCTCGTGTGGCCATGGTGACCAGCCCGCTCAGTAGCCGCCGGTAGCCGGGCTCGTCCCGCATGCCGCCGACCGCGGCGAGTACCCGGGCGCAAAGTTCCTCGTACGCCTCGCGCTGCGCGCCGAGCACGATCGACCTGGCTTGCTCGCGGCCCTGGGCCTGCTCGGCGGCCGCGGCCCGGGTGGCATCGGCCCGGCCCTGCGCCGAGCCGAGCGCGACGGCTTCGTCCGCGGCGGACCGTGCCTGGCCCAGGATCGCGGCCGCCGTGCTGCGGGCCTCTTCGATGATGCGGTCGGCCTCGGCCCTGGCCCGGCGCAGCAGGTGCGCGCGGACCGGAGCCAGCGCCGCGGTCTGGGCCGCGCCGGTCATGGCGGCATCACCACCAGCAGGACGTCGCGGCGGGATCGCGGCGCCTCGCCCAGCCAGGTCGCGGCGCGCGGGGTCAGCACGAGAACCGCCGTGTCAGCTGGCAGCGAGTCCCACGCCGCCCGTGCTTCCTCCAGGCTCTCCGCCGGCAGCACAACCGCGCCGGCCAGGGCGAAGCCCGCCGTCCTTACCGCTTCGCCGATGACAACTGCCCGTGCCATCGCCGCTCACGCCTTCCCGATCAAGATGATCCCTATGATCAGGCCGTAGATCGCGATCCCTTCGGCTAGGCCTACGATAACCATGGCCCGCCCGAACAGCTCCGGGCGTTCGCTCATGATCGCCAAAGCGGCGGCGCCGGCGTACGCCACGGCGATGCCCGCGCCGATGGTCGATCCCGCGACCGCGATCGCCGCCCCGAGCAAGGCCCCCGTCCCTGAGGACGTCGCCGACACGGCGGCGGCGGACTTGGCCGCGCCCACCGCGGTGGCGGTTGCGGCGGCACCGGCCGGCCCGGCCGTGAGCGCGGCGACGAGCAGCACGACGGCGCCGGCCATCAGCAGACCGCCTATACAGGCCAGGATGAGCATCCCCGATCGCCCGCGTCGCGTCACGACCCGCGCCAGCACGACGGCCCCGGCGATGAGGGGCAATCCGATTACCCATGCGGAAGTCACGTGCATCCCTCCTTAAGGCTGGTCTCGGAAACCTGTGAGGCAGCCACATCGGTGGCTGTCGGTACGTGCCACGGCCTGAACGGCCGCCCCTGGGCGACGAAGACGCGCGAGAACAGCTCGTAGTACTCAAGGCGCAGCGCCTGGATGGCCGCGACCAGGCCCTCCAGGCCGAAGGCCAGCGCGGTCCCCGCGGCGAACAGGACCACCGCCGCTACGGTGAAGACGCCGCCATGCCGCCACAGCGCGCGGGCGCCCTCCCATACCAGGAGGCCTAGCGCCGCGTGGGTGAGGCCGAAGGCCGCGAGCCGGGTGAAGGAGAACACATTGGAGACCAGACGGACGACCAGGTCGAAGACCTCCACCGAGGCCTGGAGCCGGCCGGCGCCACCGCCGCCCGCCTCGGCCAGGAAGCCGACCGCCGCCAGGGCCAGCCCGGCCAGGGCGAGGAACCCGCCCAGGGCGAGCAGCAGGTCCTGGCGGAAGTACCACCCGCCGAAAAAGATTCCCACGCCGAGGAACACCATGATCCCGGCCACGCCCGACGGCGCGTAGAGCGCCGACGGCCAGCCGCCCTCCCGCCACCGGTTGATCACGCCGAGCGCGTAGGCGCCCGCGAGCATGACCGCCCCGATGCCCGCCGCCACCAGGAGCAGCGTGAGCGCGTGATCCAGCGGGTTGAGCCATAGCGTCGGCACCAGGCCGGTGGGCCCGAAGCATTCGCCGTACAGCAAGCCGAATATGGTGGCCGCGACCCCGGCACCGCCGACGAACGGCCACGCCTGCCGGAACCGGCGCGCCCAGCCCGGCCAGCCGGCCCGGAGTGCCGCCGCGACCCCGATCAGCATGACGCCCTCGCCGACGTCGCCGAACATCATGCCGAACATCAGGACATAGGCCGCCCAGGCCAGCCAGACCGGGGCGATGTCCGCGTACGGCACCGTGCCGTAGGTCTGGACCAGCGGAGACACCGAGCGCCGCAGCGGCCGACCGGCTACCAGCGTGGGCGGCTGGACTCCGGGCGGGTTAGTGAGCGGGACCACGGCGCCGCCGACCTCGGCCACGCTGGCCGCCAGGGCGGCCACCTTGCGGGCCGGGATCCAGCCGGCCAGCGCCGACGCTCCCGAGCGCGTGAGCGCAGTGTCGGCATAGGCCTCGAGCTGGGCCTCACCAGCCAGTAGGTCATAGCGGCCTATGCTCTCGAGAGCGTCGAGGTCGGGACGGGAGGGCGACAGGGCGGGATCAGGAACCGGATGCCCGGAACGCTGCAGCCTTCGCGCTGCCTCGCCCGGGGTTCCCGCTCCGCCGCCCGCGGCGTCGGGAGCACCTGCCTGGCCTGCGGCCGGCCCGATCTCTACCGCCGCCGAGTCCGCCACGCGAACCAGAACGTCACGCAGCGCCTCGTCCGCGGCCACCAGGGCTACGCGCTTCATCCGGACCGGGACCGCCGCGTCAAGCCAGTTCATCGATGGCCTCCGGCGGTCCGCCGCCACGTGCGGCGATTTCCAGCGCGGCGCGTAGCCGCCAGGCGTCACAGCCCATGACGGCCACCGCGCCGACCACGACCCCGCTGTCCAGGCTGGACGTGCGTAGCAGCCGCTCGCCGTCCCGCTCGACCCGCGCCCGCCAGGCTCCCTCCGCCCGCCACAGCTCGGCGGGCGAGGTGATCCCGGCGAGTACCCACTTCGCCCGGGTCGGCAGGCCCGCGGCCAGCTCGTCCAGCGTGGCAGCCCTGGGCGCCGAAGGTCCGAGCAGGCCGAGCGCGCCGCCGCTGACCGTGGGGTCCACGGCGCGGCCCGCGGCAAACCACTCGCCGGCCACCAGCAACGCGGCCGCGCCCGCGGCCCAGGTTCTGGCCGGATCGTCGAGTGCCGCGGCTCGGGCCGCCCATTGCGCGCGCATGCCCACCCGTACCGCGTGCGTGGTCTGACCGCCCGGATCCCGCCAGGCGGAGGCGGCCAGCGCGGCCCGCAGCTCGCCAATGCTCGCGGCCTGGCGCAGTCGCGGCCAGGCCGTGGCGAGCGCACCGAGCCGGAATTCAGGATCGGCCGGTCGGCCCGCGATGACCTGGAGCAGCTCATCGACGTTGGCCATCTCGAACCACGCCCCCAGGGTGCGGAGCAGCCGCACGCCTTCCCTGGGCAGCCAGCCCGCCAGTACCCGCAGATCCCACAAGAGGGTGTCGGCGATCTCGCGCTGCGCCATGGCCAGGGATTGCTCCGGCCGGATGCCAGCGCCGTAGCGGGTATCGGCCAGCATCCGCAACGCGTCGCTCAGCGAACCGCAGGAGGCCAGCCGCCGGGTAGCCTCCAGACCCATGCGGCGACGAGCCATAGCTCTCGCGCGCACGCTGCCCGCGACCCATCCGGCGCTCATGGGTCTTCGGCTTCCAGTTGCCTGATCATGGCGACGACGCGGCTCACCAGGGCAGGCATGCGCTGGCGGGCCAGCTCGCGGGTCTCCCCCGCCTGCTGCCTGGCATGCTCTGCGGTCCTGGCGGCGTCCTCCCGAACCGCGATCATCACCTGCCGCACCGCCTGTTCGCGAGCTGTCTCGGCGTGCCGCGCGGCATCGGCGGCGATGGTGGCCGCCGCCGACCGAGCGGCGGCCAGGATCTGCTCGGCATCGCGCCGGGCCTGCGTGATGCAGCGCTCGCGCTCCGCCTCGGTATCGGCCAGGAGGGCCAGCACCGGAGCTAGCTCCAACTCCAGTTCACGAGCAGGATCTGCAGGCACTCCGGCCCGTGTGCCGGCTCCCGGCGAGCCCGCGGGCCGGATACGCGTTAGCAAATCCCGCAGCGGAGGCATGCTGGCAGACAAGCATCGCGACGGACCGGACGGTAGGGTCCGACGAATCGGCGGGTAGGGTCCAAGGTCTATGGTCGGCGGTCCGAGGTCCCGCCGGGACGGTCCGGAGGTTCCCTGGCGCCTCGTCACCTTGGTCCGGGCTACGGCCATCCCGCCGACGGGTCCTTTGGCCTGCCAGCCCGGGAAATACGCCTCTACAGGGCGCCACGGCGCCCGCCGATGCTTGAACCATGAAGCCGAGATTTCCGCATGCGGACGCCGACAGGGCCGCGCCGGAAACCGGCGGGCCGCCGTGGGACGATATCCTGCCGGACTCGCAGGTCTGGCGTGAGGACCGGGCGTGCTGCTGCCCGGGCCAGCCCGTGGTACGAGTGATCATGCCGCCGACCCCTGAGCGACGGCATTCGGTAGACCTGCTGCTGTGCGGTCATCATTACCGCGTCTCCCGCCAGGCGCTGGCGGCCGCGCAAGCCCGCGTCGAAAACCTGCCGGGCAAGGCCGACGCCGCCGCGGCGGCGCTGCTGGGAACCGTTCAGCGAGATCACGCGGAAGTCACATGACGGTCGTCAAGTACGGCGCGGTGATCCTGACGGCGGTGGCGCTCCGTCCGTCGGCCCGCCCCGGTACGCGGAGCGATGCGGCCGGCCGACGGGCGCCATCAATAGGGTCTTTAGACCCTGGCTGCGGCGAGCCGTGTCGACTCCTATGGCGGACAGTCCAGATCGGCCCGCCCGCAGCGCGGAGGTACACGATGACCGAGGCGGCAGCTGACTTCGGTCCGGTGTGGACCGAGGACGCGATCCGGCGTCACGCGGCATGCCTGCACCGGTCGGCCCTGGGGCTGACCCGCAACTCCGCAGACGCGGAGGATCTGGTGCAGGAGACGTTCGCGAAGGCGTTCGCAGCCTCGGGCCGGTTCCAGCCGGGTACGAACCTCGGCGGATGGCTGTACCGGATCATGGTCAACACGTTCGCCGACGACTACCGCAGGAGGCGGCGGGAGTCACTGCTGGCCGCCGGCCTGGCCAGCCGGGAGACAGACCCGGCCTGGTCGCCGAACTCGGCTGACGGCCGGTCGGCCGAGGAGCACGTCCTGGGCCACCTCGTCCGCGCCGAGATCGTGGCGGCGATCCGGGCGCTGCCGCCCGGAAGCCGGCTCACGGTGTACCTGGCCGACGTGAAGGGCCTAGGTTACCGGCAGATCGCCGACCTGACCGGCATCTCGATCGGGACGGTGAAATCATCCCTGCACCGCGGTCGCGGCCAGATCCGCGCCAGGCTCGGCGCGCCAGGTCCCGTTGAGGAGTAGTGACTCGGGCGGTCCGGCCGGCCGCCGGGCTCCGCCCGTGTGACGCACCGTCCGCGCGATCCGGCCTGCGCGGCCAGGGACTTTCGGCCCTGTACGGTAACGGGATCTAGCCGATCATGTGGCCGGGAAGAGGACGGCACGAGGAGGACTGTCATGAGCGTCTACAAGGTAATCGAGATCATCGGGACCAGCACCACGTCTTGGGAAGACGCGGCCGCACAGGCGGTCAAGACCGCGGGCGAGACCCTCCACGGCCTCCGGGTGGCCGAGGTGATCGAGCAGGACCTCCATCTGGACGAGGGCGGTGCGATCACCTTCCGGACCAAGCTGCAGCTCTCGTTCAAGTACGAGCACGAGCACGAGCAC
>Ga0187781_10003196_pt1 | contig 12354 bp, 11 predicted proteins | sample 0715_SJ02_MP02_2_FD_132447 | JGI IMG/M metagenome (GOLD analysis project Ga0187781, IMG submission 132447) | Tropical peat soil microbial communities from peatlands in Department of Meta, Colombia - 0715_SJ02_MP02_20_MG | ecosystem: Environmental > Terrestrial > Soil > Wetlands > Peat | place...
CTTTCGTCACGCCAAACGCGCGAAGCCCCGCAAACCAGCAAACCCGGCAGGAATCCACTTATCTTTCGCGGGGAGCTGTTCAAACAACCGGAGCCACCTCTCTCTCCTCCGGGCGCTTTTGCACGTTTGCTGCGTCTGCGGCACGCTTTTGCTGCTGCCAGCCGGACTGAGGACTACTTCAAGGCGTGCGAGGCTTTTCTTTTGCAAGAAGAGGCTCGCCTCGTGCTCGTCGATCATCTGGTTTGGATGTTTGTCCTGCCGGCGCTGCGGCTCGGCACGCCTTTTCTGTGCTTCAACACGTCTCTGGCCTCGCGTATGAGCACCCGGATTCCACCTGTCTTCGGGTCCATGACGGCTCCCGGCGTGCCGACCTGGGCGACGTCAGCGCGCAATCTCGCAGCGTGGGTGAAATTGCTGGCTCCCTCCTGGTTCTCGATGCCGCTCCGTGAAGGCGTGAGGGTGCTGATGCTCTGGAGCTTGGGGCGGCCGGCCGGGCCAAGCCTGCGGTCCAGCATCGAGTCGTTCAATGTGAAGCTCCGCTGGTGCGAGTACGGCTTGAGACTTGACGCCCCCGAACTTGTCGCCTGCCCTCGTGAGTTCGACTATCCGCAATCCGGCAGGGCTGATCGCGTTTACATAGGCTCCTGCGTGGAAGCGGGGCGCGTGGACGCCGACTTCGATTGGGCGCTCCTCGAGGAGAATCGACCCCTGCTTTACTGCTCTCTTGGGACCTATGTCGAATTTTATCCCCACAGCAGAGCTTTGTTTGAGGCCGTCATCGGGGCACTGAGGCTACGCGAGCATTGGCAGGGGGTCATTCAAATCGGCGACAAGCTGGACCCCGGCATGTTTGAATCGGTGACGCCGCGCGTCCATCTGGTAAAGCAGGCACCTCAACTCGCGCTCCTCGCTCGCGCCAAAGCTTTCGTTACGCATGCCGGCCTCAGCTCGGTTCGCGAAGCGATCTATCATGGCGTGCCTATGCTCGCATTTCCCGGCTGGAACGACCAACCTGGCAACGCCGCACGCATCGAGCACCACGGACTGGGCCTACGTGGGGATATGGGGACGATCGACGCAAAGGGACTGCTAACGATGCTTGATCGTTTGCAGGAGCCGCATTTCGCTAAATCCATGCAACGCATGCAAGAGACGTTTCGCGCTCAAGAAGCATGCGACGCGGGCGCTGATTTCATCGACGAATTTCTCATGCGGGTTTAGCTCTTAGTGAGCCTCGAGCTTCGTCGCGTTGTCGGTTCTCGGTCGAAGCGGCCAGGACGCTTATCGGAACTGCGCTAGCCTGGTGAAAAGATGGGCGAGGAATAGGTCTTGCTTCTCTCGTAGAAAGAAATGCCCGCCCTCAAAAAGCGTCACATCGGTTTGCCGAGAACTCTCTAGATGCCAAGCCTCCAACCCTTCGACCTTGACCTCATCGTTTTTGCCGCCGGAGACGAAGACATCCAGGTCGAGAGGAATGTTCGAGAGTCGCCTAAAGGTTCTGCAAGCTGCAAAGTCCGCGGTGGCGGCGTCGATCGTCAAGCGCAGCAGCTCCGGATGATCGAACAGCTCCGGGGGTGTTCCTTGCAGCTGTCGCAACTCATCGACGATGGCCTCATCGTTATCCAAGCTTGCAAGCCGCTCGTCGTCGCGAAATGATGGCGCTGAGCAGCCCGCGACAAAGAGCGCGACAGGAAGCCGCTTCTGTTCTGCGCGCAAGCCATGAGCGATGCCATAGGCAAGGAGTGCGCCGAAGCTGTGTCCAAAGAGCACGAATCGGCCGGGCAATTTTTCGCCAAGCTCCTTGGTGAGCTGGCCGGTCAGCCGCTCGAAATCCCGTACGAGTGGCTCCTTGAATCGACTTCCGCGCCCTGGCAGCTCGACAGGCTCGATCTTCACCCATGGCGGTGCGCTTCGTCGCCATGGAAAGTAGACTCCTGCGCTCGCACCTGCGCATGGGAGGCAATACAAGGTGATAGACTGTTGCATGGGCGTAGAACGGCGTTGGCTGCCTTGCCCCGATCGTGTCCCGGATCAACCTTAGACACGCAGGACTATCGGACGGGCTTCGATCAGGCTGTATCATAACCGCCTTGGGAAACGTAGTTAAGATCCTTTGGCGGGATCATCCCGTTACGACAGGCGGCATCCTCTCGTTTTGGTGGGCGGCTTCCGTCGGAATCACTCTCCGAAGATTCTTATTCGGTTTTCAGTGGCGCTTATCCCCGCGCCGGGGTCGCGGCAAGGAAAGAGGCCCGCTTTCAGCCCCTCGATGGTTTTCCAACAGACTTTGGATGCATTCGATTCCGTTGTCACAGTCGATCTGATTTTCGAACGCATCCCGCATCCGTCGCACCGCGCTCTGGATGCGCTCAGATCGGAGCTCTTCAAGCATTTCCGCTATGGTTGCGGAGGTTACGCATGCGATGTCCCCGTCGACCCCAAGGTTCTTGAGCCGGATTCTAGCCGCGTTTCCCGCTTGATCAAGCCAGCAGGGAAAAACCGCCACCGGGACGCCGAAGAGCATGGCCTCTCTAACTGAACTGAAGCCGCCATGGGTGATGAAGAAGGCCGATCGCCTCAGCACTTCCAGTTGCGGCGCCTCGTGCACCAATCGAATGCGGGGGGAAATCCGACCGAATTCGACGGCTTGCGCCGCGTCCCCGAGTTGGATGACGGCCTGGAGGTTCTCGCGACGTTCGACTGCTTCGAGGACCGCTGCAAATAAACGGCGCGCGTGAGGATAGGCCGCCGAGTAGGTGCCCAAAGAGCAATAGATCAGGGCCTTGTCGTCTGACAGGTCAGACCAGTCAAAAGCCAACTGTTCTCGCGCCAAGTCAACACAAGCCCCGACATAAACCCTCTTGCGCGCATCAGCGGACTGCGGAAAGTCCAATTCTCGCGGCGAGAGCACAAATTCGAGAGCGTCAAGACAAGGCCCATATTCTCCAAGCCGTACTTTATGGCCAAGGGCGCGCACGGAGCGGATGGGACTACGATGGGGGGCGAGCCCATGCGCCAAGGGCACGATCTTGTTCCAGAAGAAGGCGTATCCCCAAGCGGAACCCAGGCAGCGCCCCCATGCGACAGCGTTGCGCCACCGTTCCCGCCACCCGACTGCGTCGCTCGGCGCAAGATTCTCGAAAACGGGCGGAAGGTCAAGGCTGAACGTTGATGCGAGAGTCGTGTTCAGCGTGATCACGGGGATATTGCAACGAAGAGGCGGCAGGGACCACTCCATGATTAAAGGATTGATAAGAAACAACACCGGTCGAGCATCTCGAAGCTCGGCTTCCAAAGCCCGTAGAGCATGGGAGCAGGTGTCGCGCTCACGCTTCAAGCGTCGACGACGCCTTCGCCATCGCACCCAAAAGCCTTCATCATTCTTAGGATTTTCGGTGATTGATGGATAAGGCTCAAATGTCGAATAACCAAAAGCATTCTTGAGCACGAAGTCCCGCCACTCCGGGGGTCCAATGTATATCATCTCGTAGCCGATTTTCGCAAGTCTTCGACACAAGGCAAAACTTGCGTTGAACGAGCTCGCTTCTGGAGCAAGGTGCACATAGATGACTGGGCGACGTCGCATCTTAGAGGCTTCTTTTGCTCAGCATCTAACCGATAGATGGGAAGTAGGATAAAACGAGCTAGGCCCAGGGCGCCACTGCCCGAGCCGGGCAGAACTATGAAGTGTTCAAGCGTCGGATCTATAACGATGGGGCACCCTCGATCCATCCCCAGGATGCCGCACCTTCGATGTCTTTTGCAACTAATTTCGGCCTTGTGCCTGTGGGGCACGTCGCAAAAGGGCCGAAAGTCCGGACTTGGGGTGGACGCGGCTTCGACGTGAGCAACTGCGTAAGCTTCCTGGACCGCTCGGCCCTCGGGCGGGTTCAACCGCCCCGGGTTTGCCCATGGGGCGGATAGCGACCACCACTCTGGCAGAGCGAGGTCGCACCTCTCACTCTGGAGACAACCATGCATGCTATAGCTGATCGAGCCGAAGCGCCGAGCGCCATCCACGGCGATCTTGGGGCAATTTTCGTTTCAATGGAACTGAGTCGCTCATCCTGGCTGATCACATCGCTGTCGCCGGGGAACGGCGAGAAGATATCGAAGCACGGCATCCCTGCGGGAGACGTCGGGGCGCTACTGGCGCGCTTTTCGGACTTCAGAAACAGAAGAAACTGAAATCGTTGCGGGGTCCCCGATCGGTGCCGATCGGGATCCCGGCTGATTGCTGCTTTTATATGATAATTCAGTATGTTAGCGACTTTGCGCGTGTGGTCCCCGTTTGGTGCTGAAAAGTGTGGGGCATGTGGGGCGGTGCGGGCGCCACGAAATCGGGATCGGCCACGCAAGCAGCGCGCGCGAGTGAGGAAATCGATCCGATCGCTTGCGACAGACGATGGCGCAGGATGGTCATGAGGGCGCGACACGGGTCTCGGCGGCGCGAGTTGGACCGGCGCGAGATCGGCGATGGCGCCGCGCCTTGCGCTTCTTCGACCAGATATACACGCCCGTCAAGCACAGCGCCGTGATCACGAGCCCTATGACGCAGACCAAGATCTGCATCGACAGGCCGAAGACGGCGGCCACGTGGAGCCATATGAGCCACGATGTGATCGCATCGCCAGCGTTCTGCGGCGAGTCTCCAGGAAACGACGCCGATCGCAGCTCGCCGGTGTCGGCGTCGAAGCTCACGCTGGTCATTCCCGCCTTGGTCACGTCGCCCGAGCTGCGCGCACCCAACCTGTAAACGCCGCCGCCGCGATCGAGATTGAGAAAATTCTCCCGTTCGATCGTGACCCCACGTCGCTCCGCTTCAGCATGCAGGAGAGCGCTGCCGCGAGCATGGGCCTCTCGGAAGCCGAGAGTTGGGGCTGCGGCCGGCTTCGAAGGTGTCTGCGGCGCAGCGGCGGTCTCTCGGGGTGCGCCAAACAGCAGCTTCATCGTCGGCGCGTAAACTTCGCCGAGGTTGAGAGCGACGCTCGACCAAGCGAAGACAAACAGCATCGCCCAAGTCCACAGACCGAAGGCGCGATGAATGTCGAGATTGATGCGATAGGCGCCCGAGTTCAATTTTACGAGCCACGCCGGCTTCCAGCGGCTCCACCAGGATTTCGCGCCGCGCGAAGCCTCGCCCCCAGACCGTAGCCGCAACGGAAAGGTGAGATAGAAAGCGATGAAGCAGTCGATCGTCCAGACGAGAGCCGTGACGCCGAGGATGAAGGCGCCCACGCTGTGATCGCCGATGTGCCAGCCGTGCCATGGGGAACAAAGCGAAAAGTGCAAGCGATAGAGGAAAGACATGAGATTCTTGCGCTCCAACGTCGGACCGCTCCACCTCGGCCGCTCGCCGAGCTTCTCTCCGGTATAGGGATCGAGGTAGAACTCGCTCAACTTCTCCATGAAATGGTCTTCTGGCTTCATGCCGGGCGTGTGCGAGAAGCGCACCGACCGCTCCGGGGCGACGTGCAAGGGAGCGTGGTCGAAGCGCTCGTCGGGATAGAGCGCCGCCGCCTTCTCGCGCAACGCAATGCCATCGAGCAACGGCGCGTTGCGCTTCGGAACGGTCAAAAGCCCTGGATTCAGCCAAACGTCCAGGTCCTCGCGAAAGGCGAGCGCGCTGCCGGTGAGGGCGACGATGACGAGGAAGAGCGTCATCGCCAAGCCGACCCAGCGATGGATGAAGACGAAAAACTGCCGCACCATTCGCTCCGACTCCGCTAGACTGCGCTGGTTGGCGGATCGTCTCGCGCGAGCCGAAGGCCTCGTAGGGCGCAAATCTCACGCTTCGCGCCCCTTCCCGCGCTTCCGCCGACGAAGACCAGTCGTCGGGGGCATCATATACCGCCAGCCTCACAAAAACCTCACCGCTGACTCGTCCTTAAAAACTTTGTTGGCGGGGTCCTGCTCATGCGGCTCCCTGCGGGGCAGGCCGGATGCTTAATGGGGTGGAAGGCCCAAGCGTGCGAAAACGCACGGTACTGGGACTTCTTCCCTAAACCTGACCCGGCCTGGGAGGCGGGGATGGTGAGGCGGTCGGCGGCCATCATCTCATGCGCACGACATTAAAAAATTTTGGCAGCGGCAAAGCTCATGATGGTTGTGACAATATTGTGCCGAAACCGATGTGGATGAGCGTGGCGACGACGCAAGGCTTACCGCGCGCCAAGATACTACTAGGCCGGGGTCTTCGACTGAGATTTCTGCGCGCAGCTCAGCGGCAACATGGCTCAGACGCGAACGCTCGCCCAAGCCCTCTTGGAGCCCTATTCACCTCCCGCCGCTCGCGGCCAAAACAGGGCGACCAGGACGATCGCCCAAACGATGCCCCATCCGATCCAAGTGAAGGTCGGGTGAGCCGCCTGCCATTCCAGAATGCGCTTGTGCACCATGGGCGATACCCCTGTTGGGCCGGCCTCAAGCCTCTCGCAGTTTAACATAGCGGATAAGCGCGCGAATGTTGCACCCGAAGCGGTGGGCAGAGATGGCCACCTTGCTCGTGCGCCGGCTTGAACGCCCGGAATTGATCGAGCGGATGCAGGCCTCGGGCATCGTGCTTTCGGCGAGGGAGTCCTCTTTCTCAATCCGCTCAGAACAGACGATGCGGGAAAGCGGGGCGTTCTTGGGCGGGCGCTTCTGCTTTACCCGCAGCTTCGGCGCCGCGACCCGGCGCCCGCCGTCACTGCGTATTTCCCGGTCGCCGCGCCGTCGCCGTCCAACTCAGGCCGAACGCTCAGCGATCGAAGCAAGCCGCGGGCTCGGCGCCCACGATATTGCGCTGGACAAGCTCGCAGCGGCGCCATTCCGCGGCTGGCGGGCGGCATCATCTCGTTTTGCGGTGGGCCCCGCCCGGAATCAGCAGGCGAGTGGGCTGCGACCAAAACTGAGGGGATGGCTGAGGATTCCTGGGCTTGCCCGCGCCGCCTTCACTGGGAAAAGACGCTCCGGACGCTCCTCAGGACGCGATGGCCGAGATCGAGAGCTCCGGACTCGGGGACAGGCCCACCGATCTCAGCGAAAATCGCATAGGCCGCCGCCTTTTGCTGCTCGAGCTCCTCCTTCATGGGCGCGAGCTCTTGCAAATATCGTTCAGCGAGCTGAATAAAATCCGGACGCAAGAATCTCTTTTCCCAGGGGGGCAGGTCGCGCACGACGGTTTCCACCGCGGCGAAAAACGATTCCTGCCGGCTTGCGTAAAACCGGGAATCAACAATGCCGTCACGCCATGCTTTCACGAGCGCGGGATCAAAAGTCCTGTTCGAAGCGAAAGCCCGCAGCCTTTTCTCCATAAGAGCATGGCGCCGAAAATAGTCTTCATGGCTTGCGCTCGCGCTGTAAGTGGTCGGCGCCACGCGAAAGGCTGCGACGTCGCGGCTCAAATAGTAAACGCCGTAGGCCGCGGAAAGCGCGTGGTTTATGAAATAATCCGACTGCGGGCCCAGCTCAGCCTGAAACCCCCCAGCCTTCTTCACCAGATCGAGCCGAACAATCAGCGACGAACCGGGGATGAAAGCCTTATGGCCCAGGAATGCGTCAAGAAATCTCTGGCCACTCCAGTATCCCTCCTTCGGCGCTGCGCCGATTGTCCACAAGAAACGATCATCGGTTTTGTCCAGCAGACGCGAGCGGCCAAAGACCCCCGCCATTTTTGGACGTTTGCGCATTAATTCCGCGGCCACGGCAAAAAAGGTCGGATCGCAGACGTAATCGTCTGCTCCGGCGCCAAAGTACAAATCCCCCGTAGCTGCACGAAGTCCCTCTGTCACAGCGGCGTTGACTCCGCGATTTTCAGGTAAGTAAACCGCGGCGATGCGCCGATCTGACTTTTGATACCTCGATATAACCTCGGCGCTATCGTCCTTTGACCCGTCATCAACTATGATTAACTCGATGTTTTGATATGCTTGTGACAAAATTCCTTCGATGCTTTGGCCGATCAAAGACGCATGATTGTAGTTAGGAAGAATCACCGAGATTTTCATGGGCTCCGGCTCTCAGCTGGTTGGGAAATTGGGTCTGTACGCCAGGAGGCTGACTGACCGCCATGCGGCGAAGTCTCCGGGCGGTCGGTCCCGGCGGATTGGACTAAAGCATTTGCTGGAAAAATGCGAAGCGGTTCTGGCGACATGCTCCAACCTTTTGATTTTGAACGGGTCCTATTCGATCGCGTGACTCGGTGCGATTGGGCCGCGTTATAGAAGACAGTCTTTCTCAAGCTTTTCAATGTCAAGCCCGACGCTTTCGTTTGGAACTGCGCGGCCTTATGCGCGCGCCGACTTTTGGGAGGAGCGGATCCGCATGATGGCGTGGTGGGCAAAAAAGTGCGGGGAGCTGTGGCGCGGCGGCGGACTCTTTTCCGTCTGACTTTCACCACTAGGAGAGCTTCCCTACCCAAGCGCCCGATAGCGAATGGCTCCTCTGGCGCGTAACACTCATACCAACTCTGAGTGCTTCTTGAGAAAATACCTCGATATGCGCGCCATGCCGCAGCGCTGGAGATCGGTAAGGCCATGATATGAATCTAAATCACCGTTGCACGGCCCATCGTACAGCATTTCTTCGGTCGCCTTGGCTATCTCATCAGGAGTATTATCAATGCACTGGGCGCCAAGCGCCTCCATACCGCAGGTTGAGTAAACAGCGCGTTGCCATTCAGGAGAAAATAATTCTTTGAAACTAAGAAGTCGACCGCCATGCCGGATAAGTTTTGGTAGGAGAATACACTGAGGACCAAAAGGCGCCGTTCCTGGCGTGATCGGTGCGTTGGCGAGAAGTATAGGTCGACCAAAACAATAGGGTAAATAGACAAATCCAGAGTTGCTAGCTATAGCGAAACGGCACGATCCGGTCAGCAGCACGTCTCCTTCGGCGGTACGAAGTCTTGAATGGGCCCAGTCTATTATCCGTGGATGAAGAGGCGCCGGGGACATTTTAGGGTCGCCCATACGCACGACCCACCCCCCTCTTGCTGCGATCGCCTCAAGCGCCGCTATGTAGTCTGTAATGTTCGCGTTGCGGTGTCCTTGGGTAGTTCCCGCCACGTGAAAGCTCTTTTCCCGGACATGTAGGCAGACAAACCATGCGTCGCGAGGCAGGCCGAGAGCAGCCAAGAGTGATTGCGCTTTTTTATGTTGCAGCTCGGTCAGGCTAAGCAAGGCCGAGCGTCCGGCCTTTCTCCATTCGACATCGGCAAAATATTCCATTTCACCCGTCAAGGAAATGGGCGTCGAAGCTAGCCCCTCAATGACGGACGTAATACGGAATCCTGATAAAATTGTCGATGGCTCAAGGTGTAGAACCTCCTTCTGGTCAGATACCCAGTGAATGTACGGAGATAGCTGCTCAAGAAAAGGAGCATTGGCAACTCTCTGCTTCTTTGCAACGATAACAATTTCCTTCCAAGGCACCACGCCCAATTCTTTAAGCTTGATAAGGCTTCCTAGGACCCCAATGTGACCAATGTTCCGTGTCCAATCGTCACTCAGGTAGAGCGTTGAGGAGCATTCACTACGGGTCCGCTGAATGTTACGTCGTCTCACCATGACACGATATGAGTTTTCGAAATCATGCGTATAATTGATCAGATCGTTAGCTAGCAGCTCGTGAGCGACGAGTCGGAGCAACAGTGGCCAATAGGGACGCCTTTTTTCGTCCGGATTATACATGCAGTCCAGAATCTCATCGGATGAGTGAAGTAAGGGGCTTTCGCGCCTCTCGATGCACTTTTGTAGAGCAGAAACATAGAGTGTTATCGCCAAACCGAGGAGCTGGAAGCTGGCCGCTTTTCGGCCCATCTCAAAGATAAATCTGGGGCTCTGAAATCGACTAAAAAGGGACAGCATTCAGATCTCCTCTTAAGGCATTTGGAGGGCGCATCTGACGGTCGGACGACGAGCTCCTCCAGGATCCCAACCTTGAAAGCGAAAACCTACAACCGACCTTTCCCAGGACTGCGGGCGCAACATAGTGTGCAATTCAAGCCTGACCGACCGGTCAGGCAGGGTTGCTGGGACGTACTTGACAGCGCGGGGCAGGACACATCAAACGTGAGAGGTGCGCGCGTGTCAATGGGGGTAGCGGGGCATGTTTGGAAGTCGATTCCGCATTGGGCGACATCTCCGTTTTGTCCAACAAGCGCGCCTCCCCGATTACCGGCCGAATGTAGAGGCGCCAGGCCGCATCAGCGGAGGGAAGCTTGGCCTGTCAACCTGGCCTTGTAGCAAACGCTAAACGGAACTAAGGTTCACGAGCTGCCAACAGCCATCTGCAGTTTATGTAAGGAGATCCGAGGATGGGTATAGCGCGTGTGAGCGCACGCCTTCTGCTTGCAGAAGCCGGAAAGCGGCCGTTCTCAGGAAGGGTGTTGCAGCTTGGCCGGCAGCACCTTTATTTCACAGACCGGGATCTTGAGCGTTGGGCGCCCACGCATGGCGTACAACTAACATCGGAATACCTGCAGAACAACAAAAGAGAAGCGCTTCTCAACCCGTGGTATAACGACTCCGCATACATGGATGATGGGAGCTTTTTTGCTCGTATTGGCTTCGAGAGGGTCGAAAGCTGCGACTATTCAGGTGATGAAGAGCCAACCTATTTGATTGATTTAAACGATCCCGTGCCAGATTCCCTAATTGGCAAATTTGACGTCGTATACGATGGCGGAACTCTGGAGCACGTATTTAATATACCTAATGCTCTGAAAAACGTGCACTTGCTATTGAAAGACGGAGGGAGGATAATCCATCACTCACCCTCGAGCAACCATGTTGATCACGGCTTCTACATGTTTTCTCCGTGTCTATTCGTCGACTATTACGCCACAAACTCCTACAAAATATGCGAAGCCCAATTGGTAGAATATGATAAAAACTGGGAAAGCCAGCCCTGTTTCGTTTATAATTATGTTCCTGGGTGCATTGATGACGATTTGTCGTTCGGCGGCTTCGACCGAGGCAAGCTCTTGCTTATATCCTTGGTAGCCGCCAAGATGGAAAACTCCACGTGTGGTATCACTCCACAGCAAGGGCGCTATGCGAGAACTTGGCAGGACCGAAACCTCTGGAACTCGTCCAAGGAGTCGTACGAGCGCTCGTACGGTTCGCCTTTGCCGAACTACGAACAACCAAAGATGCCGGCCAGCTCCGCCTCCAGAATTATTGAGGGGTTGAAAAAGCGACTTGGGCTGTCATCTGTCCGGCAACCTACCCGGCCCTTGGACCTTTACAAGGTCGCAGAATGGTGAGCTTGCGGAGACGCGGCTCTGGAACGTCGTAGCGCCGTCGCCCTCAGCTCTTCTTGCCGCAGCATAGGGCAAAAAGATAATGGGCCATTTTGCTAAATCCGGTATGCACGACCTCGTCGTTCATGGAAAAAAGGAAGACGTTGTGGAAGTGCGCGTTCATCACATGCCGAAGGTCCTGCCCCGACTTGCAATTGACATGTCCAGCCCGACTTGCCGGCGACGCGAATTGCTGAGATTCGAGCGACGGCATACCGAGGATGAGGACGCCGTTTGGCTCCAACGATGCCTTGATGTTGTCGAGATAAACTTTTTCCTTCTCCTGTGAGACATGCTCCATCACGTCGAGGCTGTACGCAGCATCAAACTGGCCCTCCACGGGTCCTTCGAGAATATCGTGGACCTTGGCCTCGTATACCCATGGCGGCTGCATTCGCGAGCGCGCGTCCTCGATGAACAAAGGATCATAATCTGTTACAGTTAGCCGTTCGACTTCCTGTTTCACAACGCGAGAGCAAAAGGCGTCGCCACACCCGATTTCCAAGACGTTCCTTCGGCCGCTCAGCATTTTGGAAACGAATTTGTAGCGCGCCAGCGTGAACACCAGACGGCGAGGATCCTCGTGCCAAACCTGATTGTTCATCATGCCGATCTTCGCAAGACCGATGCGCTCGTAAACGTCAATGACGATCTTGTTAACTGGATCCTTGGTCCCCATGCCGTCCATCTTCACATCCTAGCCGTTTGTTCAAGACACTGGGAAACGGCAGTCGAGGCGCATCGCCCAGTGAAGGCCTCGATCCGACAAACATTCATACTACACGGCCAAGGGGCCTCCAAATGAGCCGGCTTCGCTGGGCTATTTCCGGTCGGCCATGGCCGCCATGAAGGGGCGCTTTACGGACGCGCGCCTTTGGCCGCGCGGCGAAGGCGTTTGAGGTCGGCCAGCGTCGGCGCTGGACCGGGCTCATTCAAAAAAGATGAACTCGTGATCCCCGGTATAGCCCGAGGACTCCATCACGAAAGCCCATTCCTCTGGCGTATGGAACGCGCGGCAGGTGAGCTGCCAATACATCAGATTGACCTTTTCGCGCTCGTTGCGATAGGCC
>Ga0187781_10003197_pt1 | contig 12353 bp, 12 predicted proteins | sample 0715_SJ02_MP02_2_FD_132447 | JGI IMG/M metagenome (GOLD analysis project Ga0187781, IMG submission 132447) | Tropical peat soil microbial communities from peatlands in Department of Meta, Colombia - 0715_SJ02_MP02_20_MG | ecosystem: Environmental > Terrestrial > Soil > Wetlands > Peat | place...
TCAGGAAGACGAGCAGGGTCGCCACGGTCCAGCAGTGACAGACCTTTATCGGAACCCGGCCGGGCGTCAAAGGCGCGGGGGTAACGAAGCCTGGTCAACCGTGCGGGACAACATTCCCCGACTCAAGATCCGGCCAAGCTTCGGATGGGGCATCCCGTCCCTTAGGGGTTCGTGGGTTCAAATCCCACCCCCCGCACTCCTAGTTAGGCGGGAAGCACGTTTCCAACCCAACATGCGAGGCGGGAACGGCTCTCGCATATGAGGAACACACCGTCGGACTGAGCAACGTGATGAAACGAAGTTTTCGCAAGTGTAGTTGAACCAAGCTGCGCTCCCCCGAACGGGAAAGAACTAGCGGAGTGCTTTCCGTAGCTTGTTGAGGGACTGACCCCAGCCCTCCTTGAATGCGTCCATGAGGGATTCACGCTCGTTCAATGGAGCCGCGACGACCTCCGTCACGGCCGTCACCCGCGTCCTCCGGGGGCCAAGCTCCTCGAATGTCACTGTATGAAGCGCCTCCCACGGGGAAAAACCGCCATACTCGTCGGTCGTGCCGGGCGACGCAGCCCGGTAGACCAGGAGCTCAAGCGGCATGACTTTTTCGAAGGTGGCTTTGAACGAATAGATGTCTCCATGGGGGCTGCGTTGGTCGACTCTCATCTTACCGCCCGGCCTTGGGTCTACATCGCAGTGGACGTTGACACATCCCTCGGGGCCCCACCACTTTGCCAGCTTCTGGGAGTCTGTCCACATCCTGAAGACCGATTCCCGGGGAAAATCGAAGTCACGTGTGACCTTTACGGCGCCTTGCTCACTGGCTGTCAATGCGCTTTCCCTCTGGCGGTCGAGCCCTCATCATCCTTCAGAGCCTTGTCCAGCCGGTCGAGTTTGCTGTTCCACATCTCGGTCATGTCTGTTGCCCATTTTTCGATTTCAAACATGGACTTCGGATTGAACGCGTAGATCCTCTGTTGGGCCCGCCTCTCCATTTGAATCACATTCGCCTCCCTCAGCACTCTTAGGTGCTGAGATATCGCCTGGGGGGTCACATCGAATTCATTGCAAATCTGGGTCGCGCTGAGCTGGCCCCTGCGGGCGAGAATCTCGATGACCTTACGCCTACGCGGTTCGGCTAGGGCATAAAAGGCGTCCATGGCAGCATATCAAAGCTTACACTTAATAAAGTAATCGCTTTAGTATCTTGACCTTACGACGCCCCCTGGCCAAGAGCCAACTGCGAGAACTTTTCGCGGGGACAGTTGCTCGCGTGCCCCCGCTATTGCCAAGTCCCAGACCATGGCACGGTGGCACCGTTGCTCAGCAAGATGGAGCCCGCAACTTGCGCCCCGGACCCGGTTCCTTGGCTGCTGGGTTCAGTGCAAGTTACCTGGGTCGAGCCGCCTGAAGGTACCTCGACTCCAGTCGGGGACAGGGAGCCTTGGCCGGCTCCAGCGCTAGAGAAGCTGCATCCTTCCACATCGGTGTTCATTGTCCCGGAGTTGGTCAACTTAATGACGCATGCCCCATCGGCATTATCGCAACTCACCACGTTCGCGCTCACTCGGGCCTCGTTTTCGAAGTTACCTATCTGGTTGCTTCCTATCGAGTTGACGACGCTCTCAGCAGCGCTTGCAGCGCTCTGCACGCTGGGAGAAGGACCTTGAGTGAAATACGCGTAAAGTGTGGCCCCTGCCACCAACGTTATGACGATGAGCAGCACCGTCGCCATATAATCCGACAATCCAGCTCTGCCGCTCAATGGGAAGACTGAGAGTCGTCTTGTCGTATTTGAATGAACTGAAGTGGTAATCCTGTTTACTTTCGTTGTGCAAGTCCCAAAGCTCTTTTCAAGCTTGGATGCTGTTTCCAGCGACAGACACCTGTCATGCGCTTCACCCGGTCCAAGGTTCTTATTCGATGGCAGTCACCCTGACGCGGCAGGTTCGTTGTGATGCCTGCTAGCTGCTAGGACCATTGAAAGCCTCGGAGTTGGAAGAGTTCGACCCAGGAGGGCCGGCTGGTTGGGTTCATTGGTTGCGAGAGCACCACCTCGACCGGCAGGGAGTCTGGCTGATCTTCCACAGGCAGAACACCGGGACCAAGTCGATCTCGTACTCGGAGTCCCTCGATGGGGCTTTGGCTTACGGATGGATAGATAGCATAATCCGGAAACTCGACGACACCAGATACGCGAGGAAATTCACTCCGAGGAGGCCTGGAAGCGTTTGGTCGAAGTCCAACTCCGAGCGTGTACAGGAGCTACTTCGCCAGGGCAAGATGACCAGGTGGGGTCTAGACGCCTATGAGAAGAGGAATGGTGAGGTCTCCTTGCTAGAGAGGTTCAGCAAGGGCGAGGTTGCGGTCCCGGCGGAATTCGAAGCTGCCCTGCGATTGAACCAACGCGCGTGGAAGAACTATCAACGAATGGCCCCCAGTTATCGAAGAAGATACCTCCTCTGGATATCGGGGGCGAAGAGGCCCGAGACCAGACGGAAGCGCATAGCCGAAGCAGTGCAGCTCATCGCAGAGAACTCGAAGGACTTACTGAAATGAGTCCGTGCGTTCACTCAATCGGCTCGGGCACTTTGACAGGAAAGTCCACCCCGTAGCTCTCCTCGATCTTCTTCAGCATGCTCGACACTCGTCCCTCCTTGATCATGCTGTCTAACTCGTGCATGAGTCTTAGTGAGGAGAGGACGCGCCGGTTGGTTCTAGAAGCGTAAGGGATCGACTTGATTGCGTCGTGCAACGCCGCCCGCTCTCCCTTTCCCGGCCTCTTGCCATAGTTGTGCACGAGCACGTCTTCAATCTGCCGGAGGGTGTCCGCAAGGCAGCTGTCCGGCGAAGTGAAACCAAAGAAGCAGTTCTTACAGTCGGCTGTCAGCATCTCCCTCATTGGCCCCCGTTCATTCACCCTATAGTGCCTGAGAGGATAGACGTACCCTTCGGCCTTTAGACGCTCGGTCAGTTTGTAAACCGCACCTATGCTCAGCCCCTGAGCGAGCACCGCCTCGTACAGTTCGGATACGGAGCCGCCCGGCTCGGTGCAGAGAACGGCCATGACCATCTCCTCGGTCCAAATCGGGAGCTGGGCGACCTTCTTCTCGAGCAACTGCTGAATCATCCCCCTATCTGATCCGAACTCTGACAAATTCGAAGTGTCGCCTTCGCCGTTCAGGTGAAACAGCTGAAGTAGGGACTCGCTGCACTCCTTTGTAGTCAACCCCGCGGCTTCGGCGATGGCGTCGAGCCTGAGACCGGCCTTTGACCAATCTCTCTTCTGTCCGAGGTACGCCAGGGCCCAGAGCACCCCGAGCTCCTTGTTTCTCCAACTCCTTCTCACGAACCAATCGAACTCTCTGAGAGCTTTGATCCCTCTCCCTCTGCTCACCAGGTAACTCACGTGATCCTGTCGTACCTTCTTCAAGCCCAGGGACGAGGAGATGTGGTCGAGGGCGGACTCCGCTTGGCTGTCTCGGGGGATGACAAAGACCCTGCCGGAGACATTCTCAACGACGAAGGGCGGGCTGCCGATGTAGGCGTCTTCGCTCCATTCCGTGGCCTTAAAGGCGCCAAAGAGGCGCATTGGGGTCTCCAAGGCGATGCCGCTGAGTCTTGGACAACCCCTTCATTTGTTCCTGTTCCCTAATTAGTTCGCCCAGGTCGAATATACGATAGGGGGACTATTTCGACTACAATATGTTGTTATACTTTTTTCTGACTATGTAAAAAGAGCTTGAGGACCGTCACTCGGATAGTCCCCAGGGAGGAACTCGGACCTGGGGCAATAACTCGAGAACCCATCAATCTGAGCAAGTTCTCCAAGCCCTTGGCGAGGGTGTACATCGTCCCGCAGAGGTGCAAGGAATGCGATTACTGTTGGAAGTTCTGTCCCAATGACGTTCTGGAGATGTCTGATGAAATCAACGCGAACGGCTATCACCACCCCAGGGTGAAGTCAGGCAAAGAAGACTCGTGCGTGAACTGCGGGATGTGCCAGGCTGTGTGTCCTGAGTTTGCGATCTATGCCAAGGAGGTACCCTAGGAATTGAGCAAGCCAGTTGGTGGGCTGGCACCAGGAGAATACTTCACCATGGGGAATTTCGCGTGCGTCGAAGGGGCGATACTTGCGGGGTGCCGATTCTACGCGGGCTACCCTATTACCCCCTCCTCTGAGATCTTTGAAAGGGCCAGCGTGAGGTTCCCACAGGTGGGAGGAAATGCCATCGAAATGGAGGATGAGGTCGGGAGTATGGCCGCCCTAGTAGGCGCCTCGTTCGGAGGGGCCAAGGTGATGACGGCGACGTCAGGCCCTGGCTTCAGTCTGATGATGGAAAACATAGGCCTGGCCTACATCATGGAAGCGCCCTGCGTTTTGGTTAACGTACAGAGGGCAGGGCCCAGCACGGGAATTCCGACATTGGTCGGGCAGGGAGACATGATGCAAGCCAAGTGGGGAAGTCATGGAGACCTAGAGACGATAGCTTACTCCCCCAGCAGCGTTCAGGAGTTCTTCGATTTCACCATCCAGGCATTCAACACGGCGGAGAAATTCCGTACGCCCGTCTTTGTCATGGCCGACCAGGTTGTCGGAATGATGTGGGAGCGCCTACGGGTCCCTCCGTCGGAGGAGATAGAGGTCGTGGACCGGCGCGCCTTCGACCCGGCTGCCCCCTTGGACACCGAACACCCGCTGTTCGACTACGCGAAGGACTTCAACCCTATGCCCATCGCCGGGAAGGGAGTCCATGCCAACATCGACAGTCTGACGCACGACTCCCGGGGATACCCGTCGACGGACTACAGCGTTTCAGTGAATATGACGAGACACCTCTCAGGGAAAATCAAGAACCACGCTAGAGAAATCTGGCGATGGGAGGAGCGCTACCTTGACGACGCTGACTTCGTCGTGGTGTCCTATGGGAGCGCTGCCCGTTCGGCACTGGCCGCGATCAAGATCGCGAGGGCCGAGGGTATCAGGGCTGGCCTTCTCCGGCTGATGACACCTTGGCCTTTCCCCGATGAAGTGGTCGAGAGGGTAAGCAACCGGGTTTCGGGCATGGTGGTTGCAGAAGTGAACGCCGGTCAGATGCTCCACCCGGTCAGGGAGAACGCTCGATGCCCGGTCGTCGGAGCGAATTGGGCACCAGGGACCTTGATCGATCCTAGATCCATCGTGGAGGCTATGGAGGCGGTGACGGCGTGATTCCCTCAGTCAGGCAGGGCGGTCCGGAGGTCAAGGTCGAGCACCACGTCAATGACAGTGTGATAAGATCCGAGAGGCTCCCGAACATCTGGTGTCCAGGTTGTGGTATCGGAATCGTAGTCGGTGCCTACGTAAGGGCAATCCAGAAGTCCGGGATTCCGCGTGACAGACACATTTCGATTTCAGGGATTGGTTGTACGGGCAGAGTCTCAGGGTACTTGAACCTCGATTCATATCACACCACGCACGGAAGGGCGGTCGCCTTCGCGACCGGCATGGCCGTGGCACGCCCCGAACTGGAGATTACGGTGATTGCAGGGGACGGGGACCTTGGGGTAATCGGCGGGAACCACCTCATTCACGCGGCCCGAAGGAATGTTGACCTGAACGTGATCATGGTGAACAACTTCAACTATGGAATGACAGGCGGGCAGCACGGGGGCACCACTCCTCTCGGGGCGAAGACGCACACATCTCCTTACGGAAACGTGGAGACGCCATTCAACATCCCCTACCTCGTAGCTGCCGCAGGCGCTTCCTTCGTCGCCCGTTGGACGGCGATGCACGTTCGCCAGGTGACCGCCGCCATCAGTCGAATGATGGAGGTGAAGGGATTCGCATTCATGGAGGTTCTTTCCCCCTGTCCCCCAACCTTCGGGGAATTCAACGGGTTCCCCGAGGCCCTCGATATGATGGAGTATTTCAGAGACAAAGCGGTCGTGGACCATAACGCGGACCTCTCCAGAATCGGTGTGACAGCGCGTCCGGAAGATCAGCTGGTGGTCGGGAACTTCGTCGACAGGAGGAGGCCCACCTACCAGGAACTGCTCGGGGACCTCAGAGCCAGGGTGTCGGCCCAGGGCGTGGCCAAGAAATGAAGTTCGAAGCGAGATTCACCGGCCTGGGAGGTCAGGGCGCCATAACCGCTGGCCACATCTTCGGGACCGCGGCCTCACTATACGAAGGGAAGGAGGTGGTGGTGACCGAGGGGTACAGCCCCTACGTAACCGGAGGGTGGTCCAGGGCTGACGTGATAATCTCTGACGAGCCGATCGATTACCCGCTTGTCTCGAAGCTGGACGTGCTGTTGACGATGTATCAGGAGGGGCTCGACCTCAATATCAAGATGGTCAAGCCCAACGGCGTAGTCGTCGTCGAGCAAAGACTGGTGGGTCTAACCGGGGTGGTCGGGGACAAGAGGGTCCACGCAATCCCCGCAGCCTCGATGGCAGAGAAGCTGGGGAAGAAAGTCTTGACGAACATCGTGATGCTCGGAGCCGTGGCTTCACTAGCCTCGCCCGGTTCGCTCGAGCCGCTGAAGAAGGCGGTTTCCAACAGGTTCCCCAAGGCGGCCGACCTTAACGTCCGCGCCTTGGACTCGGGCGCCGAACTCGCCATGGCGGCGGAGACCAGGAGCGTTGAGAGCCTCGTCTGACCCACACGACAGGATTCTGATCATCGGTGGCGGCATAGCCGGTATCCAGGGGGCGCTTGACGCCGCCAACGCAGGCGCGAAGGTGACCCTTGTGGAGAGGAGCCCGACCGTTGGGGGAAAGATGTCAATCCTGGACAAGAACTTCCCGACTCTTGACTGCTCGATCTGCATCGAATCCCCGAAGATGAGCGAAGTCGCTCTGAACCCGAACATCGAACTACTGACCATGGCAGAAGTACAGAAAGTGGCGGGGGAAGCGGGAGATTTCAGTGTGACAATCGGCCAGGATGCCAGGTACGTCACCGACGCATGCACAAGGTGTGCCGAGTGTGTGGCAGTCTGTCCGGTCATCGTGAAAAACGAGTTCGACTACGGTATGGCGGCGCGAAAGGCGATCTACACCCCAATCGAACAATCAGTCCCGGGACCGTACGTCATCGACGACCAGAATTGTCTCAACGACCCCCCGAATCTCCTCCCATGCACAAGGTGCACAGACGTCTGCGGTCCTCATGCCATCGATTTCAATATGAAACCGAAGAGGATCGAACGGAATGTTGCCTCGATAGTCGTTGCGACCGGTTTCGATCTCCTCGACCCTGCTCTGCTCGTCGAGTTCGGCTACGGGAAACACCCCGACATACTCACTTCGATGGAGCTCGAGCGACTGCTGCAGGCCTCGGGGCCGAGCATGGGGGAGATAGTCAGGCCGTCGGATGGCGAGCATCCGGAGAAGGTTTTGTTCGTCCTCTGCGCCGGGTCGAGGGACGAGAGGCTCGTAAAGTACTGTTCACGTATCTGCTGCATGTACAGCATCAAGGAGGCCTACCAGCTCAAGGATCACGGGATCGGGGAGGTCGACGTCGCCTACATGGACATCAGGGCATTCGGGAAGGGGTTCGACGAGTTCTACGACAGGACGAAGGCCTCTGGTGTCCGCTTCATGAGAAGCAGGCCTGCGAAGGTTTCCCCCAGCGGTAGAAGGATCAGTGTAACGTTCGAGAACACCGAAGATGGCGCAGCGAAGGTCGAAGAGGACTACGACATGGTAGTGCTCGCGACCGCCGCCATCCCGCCCCGGGGCACTCGTTCGCTCGCTGAGCTGCTCGGCGTAGCGATTGGCCCTGACGGCTTCTTTGCCACCGTCGACGAAGAGGGAGGATTCAACACAAGCACGAGGGAGGGGATCTATCTTGCTGGGTGCAGCACGGGGCCCAAGGACATCCCGGACAGTGTAATCGAAGCAGGGGCCGCCGTCGCGAAAGCCCTGACCTTCGTGGAGGACAGGTCCTGGCCCCAGCCTGCCGAAGTCATTCAGATCAGTACCGAGGGGGAGCCTCGGATAGGCGTATTCGTCTGTCATTGTGGTTCGAACATAGCCGGGGTCGTCGACATCAATTCTGTCCTTGACTACGCGAGAACGCTCCCCAACGTGGTGCACGTCCAAGACCAGACATACTCGTGCGCAGCCAACACCCTCAACGACATCAGCGGGGTGATCAGGGACAAGCAAATCAACCGCGTCGTGGTTGCCGCCTGCTCCCCGAAAACGCACTATCCTACTTTCCAGGGGGCCCTCAACAGGGCAGGGCTCAACCCGTACCTCCTAGACATGGCCAACATCCGGAACATGGATTCCTGGGTCCACAAGGAGGACAGAGAGGGAGCTTTGCAGAAAGCGAAGGATATGGTGAAGATGTCTGTGATGAGGGCGATCAACATGAAGCCCCTGCAGACAATGAAGTTCCCTGTCACCCAGACCGCGCTGGTCGTCGGGGGCGGTGTCGCCGGTATCGTGGCGGCGACCAACTTGGCGAACCAGGGGTTTGAGACGCACCTCGTGGAGAAGGAGCCGTCTTTGGGAGGGATGCTTAACTCGGTGACAGAAATCGCCCCTCTGGGGGTGGAGTCGAAAGCTCTCCTCGGTTCCCTGCTCAGGGAGCTTCAGAGTAGCAAAGTGAAGGTCCACGCTTCCACCGAGGTGGAGACGATCACCGGTTTCGTCGGCAACTATGATGTTCACCTTACAGATGGGAGTAGCTTCATGGCGGGCGCCGTGGTCGTCGCCACGGGAGCCGAACCCTACGTCCCGACCGAGTTCGGCTACGGCAAGAACCCCAACGTTGTGACAAGCCTCGAACTGGACGGGATGATGGACCAGGTTACCGGAAAGGACGTGTCGATTATCTCGTGCGTAGGGTCTCGAAACGGGACCAGCGGGTGCTCGAGGTTCTGCTGCCAGACGATGATCAACCAGGCGATCAGGTTGAAGGAGAAGGGAAACGAGGTCAACGTCCTCTACAAGGACATCAGAACGTTCTCCCGCTTCGGAGAGGAAGAGTACGAGAAAGCCGGGAAACTTGGGGTAAGATTCTACCAATACCCGCAGGCGTCGGCCCCTCAAGACTCCGTCCATCTGACGGATGATAAGCTCGTTGTGAAGGACGAGTTGAGCGGGAGCGAAGTCAGCCTCCACAGCGACCTCGTGGTCCTCAATGTGGGGCTCAGCAGGAGAAAGGGGACGTGAGTATGGGAAAGAGCGTGGACGTCCTCCAGCAGCTGAAGGTCTCCATCGACCAGGAAGGATTCGCTCTCGAGAGCCATCCGAAGCTCGGTCCAGCGGAAGCGGCGGTACAGGGAGTTATGCTCGCGGGGACCGTCCAATATCCCAAGAGCGTCAAGGAGTCGGCACTACAAGCGCTCGCGGCCGCGGCAAAGGCCTCGGTCATCATTTCCAAGAACGAGATAGAAAGAGAACCGTTCGTGGCCATAGTCGATCAGGCGAGGTGCACCAAGTGTGGGAGGTGCATCCCGGTCTGCCCGTATGGGGCCATCCTGGGAGAGGTTAGGAAGAACATCGAGTTCGTGACGGCCGCTTGCCAGGGTTGCGGCACCTGCGTGGCCGAATGCACCGTGGAAGGCGCCCTCACCCAGGAAGGGTTCACTGACAGGCAGATAACGGCCCAGGTAGACGCGGCCCTCGCTGAAGGAGCTGGTGAGAAGGTCCTGATCTATGCCTGCAACTGGTGCTCCTATGCCGGTGCCGACCTGGCAGGGGTGATGAAAATTCAGTACCCGTCGAACACTCGAATAATCAGGACGATGTGCTCCGGCAGAATCTCACAGAAGCTCGTCATGTACGCATTCTCTAAAGGAGCCGGAGCGGTACTGGTTACGGGGTGCCACCCGGGGGACTGCCACTACATCAGTGCGAACCTGCAGACGGAGAAAAGAATCGAGAGATGGAGAACTCAGCTGAAGGCCAAGGGAGTGAACCCCGACAGGCTCCAGCTCTGGTGGGTCAGCGCAGCCGAGCCGAAGCGCTTTGCTGACAAGGCCAGGGATATGTCTTCCCTGGTCTCGAAACTCCCCGCAGAGGAGTTGCAGTCGACGACGGTCAAGGTCCAGGTGAGGGGAGCGTAGTCGTGAGCGCTCAAGCGGTAGACCTCGGTTTCAGGGGGACGGTCTCGGGGAGCGGAGGCGGGACGCTGCTCGCCTGCTACCAGTGCGGAACGTGCACTGCGATTTGCCCCATGAATGTTCCAATCCGTAAGATCATGCGCGGGGCCCAGCTTGGAATAAAGGAGCTGGCGGTGAACGAAGCCCTCTGGCACTGCGTCACGTGCAGGCAGTGCGAAATGGCGTGTCCTCGCGGGGTCGACATCACCGGGGTGATTCATTCGCTGCGGGAAATGAGCTATGGAGAAAGGAAGGTTCCCCACAAGCTGGAAGAGGCCCTTTGGCGCGTCTACGAGGAGGGGACGGCCTGGGAAGGAAAAAAGAACGACCGGGGGAGATGGGCAGACGGGCTTAACGTCAAGGTCGGGAAACAGGCTAAGCACCTGTTGTACCTAGACGACGCGGTCTCGTTCGACCCGCGCGCCCAGCAGATTGCCCGATCTCTCGTCAGGATCTTCGAGGCAACCGGGGTCGACTTTGCAGTTCTGGGGGACAAGGAGAGGAGCTCAGGAGATGAGGTGTACCAGATTGGGGAGAATGCATACCTCGAGGAGCTCGCCCAAGCGAACATCGAATCGTTCAGGTCGGTGGGAGCCGAGGACATCATCACGGTCTCTCCGCACAGCAGCACCGTATTCAAGGACGTGTATCCGAGATTCGGAAGCGTCCCTCCTGCCTTCCACTACACCGAGTTCCTGGGGCGGCTTCTCGACCAGGGCATCCTGAAGCCTCAGCACGCCCCCGGCGGAGACGGTCTGACGGTCACATATCACGACCCTTGCTACCTGGGCAGATACGGTGGCATCTACGAGGAGCCCAGGAAGCTGTTGGAGAGCATCCCAGGGACGAAGCTCGCGGAGATGGACGACAACAGGAGCGACGCCCTCTGCTGTGGTGGGGGGGGAGGGGGCATGTTCGTTGAGTTCGAGGGAGAGAGGCCGAGCCACAGAAGGGTCGTCCAGGCCCAAGAGTCGGGCGCATCCGTGATGGCGACGGCGTGTCCGTTCTGCGTGCTAAACTTCGAGGATGGTACCAAGACGGTAGGTTCGAGCGTAAAGGTCAGGGACGTAGCCGAGATTCTGGCCGACTCCGTGGGGAAGGGAGGGGTCTGATCTATGGTCGGCAAGGGCGGGGTCTTCGTCTTCCTCGAGCGGGCTGAGGGAACCTTGGAAGACACGTCGCTGGAAGTGCTCGGAAAGGGCAGGGAGATTGCAGACAAGCTTGGTGTTCGCCTGACGGGAGCAGTTCTCGGCGATCATGTACATGACGCCGCAGAGCTCGGTTCCCGCAGAGGCGCCCACGCCATCCTTGCGGCGGAGTCCCCATTGCTGAAAGATTTCTCCCCCGAGCCCTACGCAACGGTGGTCGAGGAGATGGTGAAGTCGTCTGACCCAGACATCCTCCTTATTGGGGCGACCCACGACGGAACGGCGCTCGCTGGTCTGCTCGCGGTCAAACTGCGTACGGGGCTGATGGCACACGTGGTGGACTTGGAGATTGAAGGTGGGACAGGTGCCTTGCTCGGATCAGTCCCGGGGTTCGGCGGGAGCATCGTCGCGGTCTGCAAGTGCAAGAAGGGGAGACCGCAGATGGCGACCGTGAGACCAGGGGTGTTCAGAATCCCTGAACCGATGAATGAGGCAGGATCGGTCGAGGCTTTCCCTGTGAACTTGCAGCCTGAAGGCATCAGGTCCGTTGTGGTCGAAAGGAGGATCGAACGTAGCGTTGACGTAGGGAGAGCCGAAAGAGTCGTGGTCGCTGGACTGGGGTGCAAGGACAACCTCGAAGTGCCAAAGAAGCTCGCCAGCGCGACGGGATCGGCGTTCGGCGTCTCAAGGCCCGTCGCAGACAAAGGAATGGTCGCGAAAAACCTGGTCGTCGGCTCGACAGGGTCGAGTCTTGGCGCCAAACTGGCAATAGTGGTAGGCGTCAGTGGAGCTGCACACTTCACATCGGGTCTCAGAAACGTGGAGAGGGTGGTAGCCGTGAACTCCGACCCCAAAGCAGAGATTTTCAAGCACGCAGACTTCTGTGTAGTTGGGGACGCCACAAGGCTGGTTCCAAGGTTAATCTCAGAGCTCGAAACCTCTGGAGGGGAAGCCCGATGAAACAGATCGTCTGTTTGAAGATCACCCCCAAGATAGAGCAGATCAAGTTCGACGAGCAGAAGAAGACCATAATCAGGGAAGGGGTAGAGAACGAAATCAACGACGCTGACAAGAACGCGCTTGAAGCTGCTCTGAGAATGAGGGA
>Ga0187781_10003200_pt1 | contig 12348 bp, 5 predicted proteins | sample 0715_SJ02_MP02_2_FD_132447 | JGI IMG/M metagenome (GOLD analysis project Ga0187781, IMG submission 132447) | Tropical peat soil microbial communities from peatlands in Department of Meta, Colombia - 0715_SJ02_MP02_20_MG | ecosystem: Environmental > Terrestrial > Soil > Wetlands > Peat | place...
CATGTTGGTGGCGCCCGGGCCTGAGGTCGCTACGGCCACGCCGACGCGTCCGCTGGCGCGCGCGTAGCCGTCCGCCATGTGAGTGGCTCCCTGCTCATGGCGCACCAGCACATGGTGAATCGTGCTGTGCTTCAAGGCGTCGTAGGCGGGCAGAATCGCGCCTCCGGGATAACCGAAAACGTGCTGGACGCCCTCACGCTCCAGACACTCCCAAAGGATCGCGGCGCCGGTCTTGGTCATAGTTCATCCTTCTCCATCGGTTCTTATTCAGGTATGATACCTTCCGACCGGTCGGTAGGTAAAGTGGTTTCTGCAACTCCGAGTGGCCGTGGGACAGCACCAACACCCTGGACGGCTGTCTTTTGCGAAAAACAGGCCACTTTTTAGTCTTAACCTGCTGAAACAGAAGGAGATAACTGCAATGGGTTTGGCGCGGGTCAATTCGGGAACAAGCCGCTGAATACATTGAAGTTAACGGCAATGGGTTTGCTGGCTTTGGGCCGCTGTGGACAACTATCTCTTTGCGAAAAAAGGGGCGTTTTTCGGGGTTACGCTGCTGAAAACACGAGAGATAGTCGCAATGGGTTTGGCGCCGCTGTTTTTGAGGATAAATAACTGAATCTGCAAAGGTTAACTGCAGTGGGTTTGGTTGGCTTTGGCAGTCACGACGGTGTCTGGTAGGTGGCGAAGAGCCATTGGAATGAGCCACGCTCAATCCGGTTAGCATGTAAATACTACTCATATCATAATCTCGCGGAAAGGTCAAACACGAAATGGTTCGGCGCCCGCGGGTCTGGCGCGAGGGTGCTACAAGGATTCCTTCAACACTTACCACGGCGCTTGGCCTCCGAACAGTCATCGGGGGCTGGAATGCCCACGACATTCAGCAGCAGCTTGAGAAGCACGGCGTACCTACAAGAGCGGCTCGAATGTTTTCCGGAAGCTTACTGGCACGGCCGCCGCGTCCTCGCAAGGCATTAACGACCCGCCGGCGGCCAAGACAGACAGAGTGGATGCGCGAGGGTGGAACGCCGTCAAACTGACCCCGCTGAAACACAGACACTCCTGCTGCTCTCTTGACGCTTCTGCAATTAACTCATGACTTCACCTGTAGATGAGGTTCGGCTGTCACGATGGTAGGTGACTAGCATCACACCACGACGAACTCCGCCCCACTAACATTGCCCATGTCGATAGAAGCTGTACCGATCCAATGGTCCGGGGGGGGACGCCGTTAGTTGTTTAAACAAGCAGAGCTAGTCGTTTAAACAAGTATTGCGGATCGGTCGAATCGAGGACGGCTGCTATTTAAGGAGCGGACATGTTCGATCTTCCGTCACCCTCGCAGTCAACGTACTGGCTGATTCCGGGACGATTCCTGTTTCTGACCATTCCTCTGCTCGGTGCGGGTCTCTTCAGTTACATCATCTGGAAGCGTCTTGTCCCGCTACTTTTCCACAGTGCCCCCGATTTTCGCCTTAACAGCGCGTCAACCAGGATCAAGCGGGTCCTGAAATTCTGGCTGGGACAGTGGAAGCAGCCGCGGTATGCCGGGGCCGGGGCGCTGCACATTGTGATTTTTGCCGGATTCCTGGTGCTGGCGGCGCGTTCCATCTCTTTGATCATTCTCGGCGTCTCTGCCGGCTTCGCATTGCCGGGTTCTTCGGGGACTTTGGGCCATCTGTACGACATCGTGGAGGATTACACCGCGACCCTGGTCTTCATCGCGGTGGTGATCGCGGCGATTCGCCGCGGCGTCTTCAAGCCTGCCCGATACGCAGTCCCTGCGAGGTATGGCAAGGAGCACACCGCCGAGGCTCTCCTCGTGCTGGGGCTGATCGCGATACTGATGCTGTCCGGAAGCCTTTTCGAGGGCAGCCAGGCTGCCTTTCAGGTTCAGCAGGGCCAGGCTGCTCCGGCGACACTCCCTCTCACGCTGGCCTGGGCGTTCAAGGAGGCACTGGCTTCTGTCAGCCTGCCCCTGTTGGGGAATCTGCACCTCGCGGCATACCTCGTCCACGAACTGACCTTCTTCACGTTCCTTTGCTTCCTGCCGCTCGGTAAGCACTTTCACGTGATCACGTCGCTGTTCAACGTTTACTTCGCCAAGCTGGACCGCGGGACGCTCAAGCCGGTGCGGTGGGGCGTAGCCGATGATGAGTTGGACCAGGTGAAATCATTCGGCGTGAAGAAATTCGATGACTTCACCTGGAAACACATGCTCGATTTTTACTCCTGCGCCGATTGCGGACGCTGCAGCGACAACTGCCCCGCCAATGCAGTCGGCAGGCCCCTCTCGCCGCGATTTATCACCATCAAGGCCCGGGATTACAGCTTCGGGCACTACCCCATTTTCGGCAAGGCGAGCAACGGCACCGCACTTATCGGCAGCGTTTACTCGGAAGACGAAATATGGTCCTGCACCACCTGCGGCGCCTGCGAGGAGGAATGCCCGCTGCTGGTGGAGTACATCGACAAGATCGTCGATCTGCGGCGCGGCATGGTGGACGACGGGAACGTGCCGCAGTCGTTGCAGAAGCCGCTCAAGGCGCTCGAGACTCGCGGCAATCCTTACGGCAAGCCCGACAAAAAGCGAGCCGACTGGGCCAAGGCTGCGGATTTTCAGCCGTCCTGCAAGTTGAAACTCCTGGGCGGAAATGGCAAGAGCGACGCTACGAGCGCCGAGACGCTTTATTTCGTCGACAGCATCACCTCGTACGACGACCGCATCCAGTCGATCGGGCGAGCGACGGCGAGGATTCTCGATCACGTCGGCGAGGACTTCGGCATCCTCGGCGCAGCGGAAAAGGACAGCGGCCACGAAGTACGGCGTTTCGGCGAGGAGACACTGTTCATGGCCTTGCGCGACGCAAACGCGGACGCCATCCGGGCTTCCGGCGCCCGGCGCATCGTCACCGCCGATCCGCACGCCTACAACGCGTTGAAGCATGACTACAAAGATCTGCCGCCGGTCGAACACATCAGCCAGGTAATCGCGCGCGAGGTGAAATCCGGCAAACTCAAGCTCAATCCGGTCCAGGACGAAAACAAGGTCTACACGTATCACGACCCGTGCTATCTCGGCCGGCACAACCAGGTCTACGACGATCCGCGTGATGTGCTGGATGCGATCCCCGGCTTGAAGCGTGTCGAAATGGCACGCTCGCGCGATCGCTCGTTCTGCTGCGGAGGCGGCGGGCTGATGCTGTTCTACGAGCCCAAGGAAGATCAACGCATGGGGGTGAAACGCGTTAAGATGGCCGCCGAGGCCGGAGCGAACGTGATCGTGACCGCCTGTCCGTTCTGCATGGTGAACATCGAGGACGCGATCAAAGTCGCGGGGCTGGAAAGCGAAATGACGGTTATCGACCTGGCAGAACTGGTGGATCGGCAGACGGCGCGCTCCCAGACGAAGGTCGCAGTGGAGGACGCGGGCGTCGAGCCCGCGTCGATAGGGTGAAGTTCAAAGTTCGCCGTTCATGCCGCTGGGGTTGAAGGTGCAAGAGCGGGCAGGCTGCCCGCGCGGTGACGAAAAAGGAGAACAAGCGTGGAGATACTGGTCTGCGTCAAGAGAGTCCCCGACACTTCGGAAAACGAGATTCAGCTCAACGCCGCCGGAAACGACATTGAGCGCGACGACCTCGTCTATTCAATCAACGAGCCGGACAACTATGCCGTGGAAGAGGCGCTGCAGATTGTCGCCAAAACGGGCGGAAATGTCACGGTGGCAACGGTTGGGGGCGAGGACGACGAGGAGGTCCTGCGCCGCGAGATGGCCATGGGCGCGAAGCAGGGTGTGCTGATCTCCGACGAGGCTTTCAACGGATCCGACGGCAAAGGCATTGCGACGATTCTGAAAGCCTACGTTCAGAAGAACCATTACGATCTGATCCTGACCGGAATCCAGGCGGATGACGGCGCGGCCCAGGTCGGCGGGATGCTCGCGGCCATGATCGACTATCCGTTCGCTTCGCTGGTGAATTCGATCGAAGTCCTCGACGGCAAGAAGCTCAAGGTCAGCCGCGAAATCGAGGGCGGGAACAAGGAGATCAACGAGATCGATCTTCCGTGCGTGCTTTCGATTCAGACCGGCATCAATGAACCGCGTTATGTCGGCATGAAGGGCATCCGGCAGGTGGCCTCGGTTGAGATTCCGACCTTTGGAGCGTCCGACTTGAGCGTTGACGAAGGCAGTATCGGAGAAGCCGGAGCAAAAGTGAAACGCGTGGATTACTTTGTGCCGGCGGCTGGCAAGGGAGCCGAGATGCTAACTGGCGGCCGCCAAGCCAACATCGACAAAGTCATCGAGCTGCTGAAAGCCAAAGGAGGACTGAACTGATGGCTCGCATCTTCGCTTTCATCACGCACAAAAACGGCTTGGCGGATGATTCCGCCTTCGAACTCGCGTCGGCTGCCCGGAGAATCGATTCCACTTCTTCGCCCACGGCTTTGGTCACCGGTTCGGGATCTGAGCTTGATGCCGTTTGCGCGGCCGTCGGATCTTCATACGCCGACGTCTGGAAAATCGGTAACGAGAAGCTCACCTATCCCAATGCCGAGCTGGTTCGAAAGGCGCTGATTCAGGTGCTCCCCGCGGGCGCCGTCGTACTGATTCCGCACAACCACTTCGGAATCGACCTCGGACCCGGCCTCTCGGTCAAGCTGGACGCGGCGTTCGTCTCCGACGCGCTCGGAATCGACGGCCTGGAAGGGAGTTTTCTGAAAGCTGTCCGCCAGGAGTTCGGCGGGCAGGTGAGCGCTCACGTTCGTTGCGACATTTCATCCGGTGCGGTGATCACGATTCGTCCGGGGGCTTTCAAGCCACTCGAACTTCCTGCGCTGAATGGGACCGTTCTCGACAAATCGGCAGAAATCGGCGCGCTCGAGTCGGGACGGCAGTACCTCGGAACGATCGTCGCGGAATCCGGCGATGTCGATATCACCAAGCACCAGATATTGGTTTCGATTGGGCGCGGCATCCAGGACAAAGAGAACGTGGCGATCGCCGAGGAGTTAGCCGAAGCCCTGGGCGCGGCGGTGAGCTGCTCGCGACCGGTGGTTGACGCCAAGTGGCTCCCCAAGTCGCGCCAGGTGGGGTCGTCCGGACAGACGGTGAAGCCCAAGGTATATCTCGCATGCGGGATCAGCGGGTCGTTCCAGCATCTCGCCGGGATTAAGGGCAATCCGTTCATCGTCGCAATCAACAAAAATCCAAAGGCCCCCATCTTTCAGGTGGCGGATCTGGGCATCGTCGACGACGTTTTGGAATTTATTCCGGCGTTTACAGACAGGATTCGGGAAGTGAGCGGCGGTAAGACCAATGCAGCAGGAGTGGGCCAGTGAAAGCTGGCCCCGGCGGTTATCGAAATCGGCGACGGTCCAGGCAAAGGGGAACGGCATGATTCCGAAAAAGACGCTTAAAGCGAGTATTAAAGCACTCAAGGACTTTGGCAAGAAACACCTGCCCGATGAAACGCTCCGGGAGCTTGATGCCCGCGACGAGTGTCCGCTCGATATCGTCCGGTACATGTGCAGCCCGGACAAGCTCGGCATTCAACTTCTGTTCATCCCGGAGGAATTCGGCGGATTCGGCGGGGGCGCCTTCGACGTCTACGTGGTCTGCGAAGAGATGGCGCGGATCGATCTGGGCGTCGCGACCTCGGTGCTGGCCACATTTCTCGGCAGCGACCCGATCACCGTCGGCGCCACGCCGGAGCAGAAGAAGGTCTGGCTGACGCGGATCGCCGAAGAAGGACTGCTGTTCGCATACGGCGCCACCGAACCGGAGGCCGGAAGCGATCTCGGGGCGCTAAAAACCACCGCGGACCCGATGATCAAGGACGGCCACACCGTCGGTTACAAGATCAACGGCAGCAAACAGTGGATCTCGAACGGGGGAATCGCCGGCGCTTACAGCGTTCTGGCGAACACGCCCGCCGGGCCGAGCTGGTTCGTTGTGGAGCAGGGCGCGCCCGGATTCAGCCACGACGAGCCTGAAGACAAGCACGGCATCCGCCTGAGCAACACGGCCGCTCTCTCGTTCACCGATGTGTATGTCGACGCCGACCGCCTTATCGGGGGCGTCGAAGGCCAGGGACTGCTTCAGGCTCAGGCCGTCTTCGGTTACACACGCCTGATGGTGGCGGCCTTCGGACTGGGCGCCGGTTGGGCCGCCCTCGACCGCGCTATTCCCTATTCCACGAAGCGTATCCAGGCCGGGTCGCCACTCTCGGAAAAGCAGGGCTACACGCACAAGTTGATCGTGCCCAACGTGGCCCGGCTGGAGGCGGCCCGCGCCTACATCGAAGAGACCGCCGAGCGAATCGATGCCGGCGAAGGCAGCCTGAACACCGAAGGCGCCATTGCCAAGTACATGGCGACTGAGGCGGGCAATCGCGCTGCGGAGGCCAGCATTCAGGCGCTCGGTGGTTACGGCTACACGCACGAGTACATGGTTGAGAAGATCAAGCGCGACGTCCGCATCACCACGATTTACGAAGGCACGTCCGAGATCATGGAGATGACGATCAGTCGCGACCGCTGGCAGCTTCATCTGAAGACGCGCGGACAGCATTACCACGACCAGGGCCGGCAGTTCGAAGCGTTGCACGCGCGGCACCCCGAGGTGGGCGCCAACGTTGCCGCGCTCGCCTTGCATGCGCTGGCCGAAGTGATGGAGAAAGCGCGTCTGGGCCGGCTCACGCGTTACCAGCATATCCTGCTGCGCCTCGGGGAACTGATCGCCTATGCCGAGTGCGCGGGAAGTCTTTCGCGAAGGGCGGCGCTTGCGGCCGAAGGAAGGCTCAATGAAAAGGCGAGCGTGCGCTTCGACGCTCTGGCGCTGGCTGCGCTCGCGCGAATATTTGCGCGCGAGGCGGCGCTGAAGGTCGCCGAAGAGGGCTTGAGCTGGATCAGCGGAGCCGGCGGGGTGAGCGACGCCGAAATGCCCGCGTTTGAGGCGGCTTTGGGATTGCCCGCAGTCCACCGCGCTCAGGTGGGTCTGATTTCTGACATGGATTACCTCAGTGACGTACTCTACGGCCGCGCAGCCAAAGGCACGGGAGTCGCCGCCTGACTCGTAGGGCAGGCTTGTGCCTGTCCCGGGCGACCGCGAGGTCGCCCCTACAGTTCGAGGGGAGCGTCATCATGGAAAATACCGCCTATCGAGCCATTGCCATCGTTGGAGTAGGCGCTGTCCTGCCCGATGCGCCGAACGCGCCGGCCTTCTGGGACAACGTGAAGAGCGGACGCTACAGCATCAGCGAGACTCCGCCCGATCGCTGGGACGCGGCGCTTTACTATGACGCCGATCCGAGCGCTCCTGACAAGACCTACTCGAAAATCGGCGGCTGGGTGCGCGAATTCGATTGGGACCCGGTGAAGTGGCACCTGGCGATTCCTCCGCGCGTCGTCGCGTCCATGGACGACCAGCAACGCTGGGCCATAGGCTGCACCCAAGAGGCGCTGGAGGACTACGGCTACCCCAAGCGCCCGCTGAACCTCGATCGTACGGCGGTCATTCTCGGCAATGCCATGGCCGGTGAGAGACACTATTTCACCGCTCTGCGCATTTACTTCCCTGAGTATGCTCGCGAGCTCTCGGAGAGCGCGAGCTTTGCCGCCTTGCCGGACGCGATCCGCCGCGACATTACTCGCGAATTCCATCAGCGGGTTGGGAAGCTCCTGCCCGAGATCACTGAAGACAGCATGCCGGGCGAACTCGCCAACTGCATCGCCGGCCGGGTCGCCAATCTCTACAACTTCCATGGTCCCAATTTCACCACGGACGCGGCCTGCGCCTCAGCCCTGGCCGCGATCAGCGCGGCCACCGAAGGCCTGATTGAGAACGACTTTGATCTGGCGGTGACTGGCGGTATCGACCACAACATGGGCGCTTCGTCATTCATCAAGTTCTGCAAGATCGGCGCGCTTTCGGCTACCGGAACGCGTCCCTACGCCGCCGGAGCCGACGGCTTCGTGATGGGCGAAGGCGCCGCCGTCTTTTTGATGAAGCGGCTGGCTGACGCCGAGCGGGACGGCGACAAGATTTACGCCGTGCTGCGCGGAATCGGCGCCTCGAGCGATGGCAAAGGAAAGGGGATCACGGCGCCCAATCCCATCGGTCAGAAGTTCTGCCTGGAGCGCGCCTGGCAGAATGCCGGGTTGTCGCCCGCGACTGCCACGCTCATTGAGGGGCACGGCACCTCGACCAAGGTCGGTGACGTGGTGGAAGTGAACAGCATGACCGGGGTGCTCAGCGATGCTCACCTCCCCGCCGGGTCGGTGGCCTTGGGTTCGGTCAAATCGAACATCGGACATCTCAAAGGGGCGGCAGGCGCTGCGGGAGTCCTGAAGGCCACACTCGCGCTGCGCGACAAAGTGCTGCCACCCAGCCTGCATTTCGAGCATCCCAATCCCGACATCGACTTCGCCAAGTCGCCGCTCTTCGTCAATACCGAGCTGAAGCCCTGGAATGCTACAGCAGAGGGCGTACGTCGCGCCGGCGTCAGCGCCTTCGGCTTCGGCGGTACAAATTTCCACGCGGTGCTCGAGGAGTACATTCCCGGCAGGCTGAACGGCAATGGAAAGCGCTCGATCGCCGTCACTGAGATACCACAGGCAAAAACGAATGGCGAAGGCATACCGGCGAAAACGGCTTCGCAACCGACCAGCGTTGAGTCGTCTCTTAGGGCGCCGCTCCGCGGAGCGATGGTGATCGGAGCCGATTCCGAAAAGGCGCTGGCTGACCGCCTGCGCGCCGTCCAGAAAGCGGCCGCGGCGGGACACGCGCCGGCCCCTGCGGCTCCAGCCGAGCCTGATCTGCGCGCCACGGAGCGTCTGGCGATCGATTACGCCGATGCTGCTGAGCTGGCTGACAAATCGAGCAAGGCCCTCAAAGCGCTGAGCGCCAATCAGCCGGCGGTGTGGAAAGCACTTCGCGCGCAAGGCATCTTCCGCGGACGGGGCCCTGCTGCCAAAGTCGCCTTCCTTTATACCGGGCAGGGTTCGCAATACGTGAACATGTTGAAAGAACTCCGCGGAACGGAACCGCTCGTGGCGGAAACGTTTGCCGACGCGGATCGCGTGATGACACCGCTGCTCGGCAAGCCCCTCAGCGAATTTATTTTCGTCGATCACGGCAATGGTGAGGCGGTCGCGAAGGCCGAAGACGATCTGCGCCAGACGGCGATCACGCAGCCTGCGGTGTTGGCCACCGACCTGGCTCTCACGCGGCTGCTGGCCGCATACGGAATAGAGCCCGACATGACCATGGGCCACAGCCTGGGCGAGTACGGCGCGCTGGTTGCCACCGGGGGTCTGCCTTTCGAGGATGCGCTGGAAGCTGTCAGCGCGCGCGGCCGCGAAATGACGCGCGTCTCCATGGAAGATAACGGGCGCATGGCCGCGGTTTTCGCGCCGCTCAGCGAGATCGAACGAATCCTCAAGACGATCGACGGCTACGTGGTGATCGCTAATATCAACAGCAACAGTCAGGCGGTGATTGGCGGCGCCAGTCACCCGGTCGAGGAAGCGATGGCGGTCTTCGAGAAAGCCGGCTACAACGCGGTGCCCCTGCCCGTCAGCCACGCATTCCATACTTCGATCGTGGCTCCGGCGAGCGAACCGCTGCGGCGCATGCTGACGCGACTGCATCTGGCGTCGCCGCGCATTCCGATCGTCGCTAATGTGAGCGGCGAGTTCTACCCAACAGGCGCCGGCGCTGTGCCTCAAATGCTGGATATTCTTGGGGAGCAGATCGCCTCGCCGGTACAGTTCGTGAAAGGCCTGCGCACGCTGTATGCGGCAGGAGCGCGCGTCTTCGTCGAGGTCGGGCCGAAGAAGGCGCTGCAGGGTTTTGCCGATGACGTGCTCGGCGACCGCCCTGACGTGGTCTCACTCTTCACCAATCATCCAAAGACGGGGGACATTATGGCCTTCAATCAGGCGCTCTGCGGGCTGTATGCTGCGGGCTTGGGCCACGGGACGCCGGCCGCGGCAGGAGAGCGCCCAGCCGTCAAAGAAACACTTGGATCGCACCCCACCCCAATCTCCGCCCCCACGGCGGCTGCGACGCTCGGAAATCGTCCACCTTTCCCTGCCGCCGGACCGGAGAACGGCGACCGCTACGCGGCGCTCGGCCACTTCTTCGCCAACGTCCTCGAGCGCGGTTGGGAGATTTACGGAGGGTCGCCGGGCGCCAGCACGGCTCCAGTAGTTATCACGGGAGCCTCCCTCGGCCTGCCCGGCACGGAGCATGTTTTCGACGATGCCAACGTCAGCCGCATTCTGCGCGGAGACCAGTTCATTGACGTGATTCCCACCCGGCTTCGGCGCGCCATGCTCGACAAGCACATCACGCGGCTGGTCAAGAGTGAGAACGGAGGACCGACATTCGAGTCCATCAGCAACCTGGAAGATGTGATCAAGCTGGCGGCTCGCGGCGGGATCCTCGATCTCGAGACCGAATTCGGCGTCTCCGCGGAGCGCGTGGCCGCTCTTGATCGCGTGACACGGCTGGCCATCGCTGCAGGCATCGACGCGCTGCGCGACGCCGGCATTCCGCTCGTGATGCGCTACAAGACGACAAGCAAGGGTACGCAACTCCCGGATCGTTGGGGACTGCCGGATGCGCTGCGTGACGATACTGGCGTCATCTTCGGTTCCGCTTTCCCCGGTTACAGCGCTTTTGCCAGCGAAATCACCCGTCATCGCGACGATATGGCGCGCCGCGAGCAGTTAACCACGCTGGAGAGCCTGCGCCGCCGCGCCGTCGAGGACAACGGTCACTCCGTTCTGGTGCAGGAACTCGACCGGCGAATCGGTGAATTGCACGCCGAACTGGAGCGCGACCCTTACACGTTCGACCGCCGCTTCCTGTTCAGAATTCTGTCCATGGGACATTCACAGTTCGCAGAATTCATCGGCGCGCGCGGGCCCAACACTCAGATCAATGCCGCCTGCGCCAGCACCTCTCAGGGCCTGGCGTTGGCTCAGGACTGGATTGCTGCCGGCCGCTGCCGCCGCGTCATCGTGCTATCAGCGGACGACGTCACCTCCGACGAGCTGATGGAGTGGATCGGCGCGGGCTTTCTCGCCAGCGGTGCGGCAGCCACGGACGATGTCGTCGAGAACGCTGCCATTCCCTTTGATCGCCGCCGGCACGGCATGATCATCGGCATGGGCGCCGCCGCGCTCGTGGTCGAGAGCGCGGAAGCGGCGCGCGAGCGCAGTATCCGGCCGATCTGCGAGCTTCTGGCTGCGGTGACCGCGAACAGCGCCTTCCACGGCACCCGGCTCGATGTGGAGCACATCTGCCAGACGATGGAGACCCTGATCAGCCAGGCTGAAACGCGGTGCGGCATCCGGCGTCAGGAGATCGCTCTCCAGACGGTCTTCGTCTCCCACGAAACCTACACGCCGGCGCGCGGCGGAAGCGCCTCCGCCGAGATTCAGGCCCTGCGCCGCGCCTTCGGTCCCGCCGCGGACCAGATCGTAATTGCCAATACGAAGGGATTCACGGGTCACGCTATGGGGACCGGCATCGAAGAGGTCGTCGCGGTGAAAGCGCTGGAAACCGGATGCGTCCCGCCTGTCGCCAACTTCAAGGAAGTCGATCCCGAGCTCGGGCCGCTGAATCTCTCGAAGGGCGGTATCTATCCTGTGGAGTACGCGCTACGCCTCGGCGCCGGCTTCGGGTCACAAGTCAGCATGACTCTGCTGCGCCGGGTGGCTGTCAAGGACGGCGTTCGTCCCAGTCCAAACGCGCTCGGATACCAATATCGCATCGACGATCCGCGGGCCTGGAACGCGTGGCTCAATCGAGTGACGGGTCATCCCGTCGCGGAACTCGAAGTGGTTCGCCACACGCTGCGTGTGCCCGACCACGGTGCGCTGTCACGAACCGTTGGCGAAGCCAAGGACCATCGACCTCTGACGACAACCGCCACGTCATCTGCCCGCGTTCCGGCCCCGCCCGCTGCTGCTCTCGACAAAACGGCTGCACCGCCATCGTCAGCGAGCAAGATCCCGGCGCCCGATGTGTCGGCGACCGCGCCCTTGGCTACAAGTTCCACACCTCAATCACGACCTGCCCATGCGGGGGGTGGAGCAGCGGGTGATCCCGTGAAGGAGCGCATTTTGGCTCTAGTGGCTGAGAAGACGGGATATCCGCCTGACATGCTCGATCTGGACCTCGACCTCGAGGCAGACCTGGGTGTCGACACGGTCAAGCAGGCAGAAGTGTTCGCCTCCGTCCGCGAAACTTACGGGATCGCCCGCGACGACAGTGTCAAGCTGCGCGACTTTCCCACGCTGGCTCATGTGATCCGATTCGTGCATGAGCGCCGG
>Ga0187781_10003201_pt1 | contig 12348 bp, 10 predicted proteins | sample 0715_SJ02_MP02_2_FD_132447 | JGI IMG/M metagenome (GOLD analysis project Ga0187781, IMG submission 132447) | Tropical peat soil microbial communities from peatlands in Department of Meta, Colombia - 0715_SJ02_MP02_20_MG | ecosystem: Environmental > Terrestrial > Soil > Wetlands > Peat | place...
ACCGGGCTGGGGCTCGCCATTTCGCGGGGGTTTGTCGAAGCCATGCACGGCACAATCGTCGCAGCGAATCGCACCGACCGCACCGGAGCCGTGTTCACGATCAGCTTGCCGATACCGCGGGCGCGACAGGGTCTGGATGCCGCCGCATGAGCGCCGCCCCACTGCGCGTACTGGTGATCGACGACGAGCCGCCCATCCGCAAGCTTTTGCGCATGGGGCTCACTGCACAGGGCTATCAGACGCTCGAGGCACCAAATGCCAAAACGGCGCTTGAACTCCTCGAGCAAGCTCCTGATTTGATCATTCTCGATCTCGGCCTGCCCGATACGCGCGGCCACGAACTCCTGCGGACGATCCGCGCTCGCAATGAGAGCGTCCCCATAGTGGTGTTATCAAGCCGCGATGATGAGGCCGGCAAGGTAGAGGCGCTTGATCTCGGAGCCGACGACTACGTCACCAAGCCATTCGGAATGGCCGAGCTGCTCGCCCGGATGCGGGCAGCGCTTCGCCACCAGCTTCAGATCCACGGCGAGCGTCCAATTTTCCGCGTCGGCGACCTTTCCGTCGATCTTGTCCGCCGCGTCGTCAAAGTGGGAGAGCGGGAGGTGAAGCTGTCGCCCAAGGAATACGAACTATTGCGCGTGCTAGTGCAACACGCCGGCAAGGTGCTCACCCACAAGTTCCTTTTGGGAATGCTGTGGGACGATCTCACCGATGCGCAATATTTGCGCGTCTACGTTCGCCAACTGCGGCAAAAGATAGAGGCCGACCCCGAACGGCCACAATACGTACTCACCGAAACCGGCGTCGGTTACCGGCTGCGGGCGCCCGATTGAACCTTTTATTTAGCGCGCTCACCGCAGGTCACTAGCGTAGTTGTCGCGAATTCGCAGCTATTGCCGGGTGGGTACGCTGGCTCCATAGTGCGCTCTTCGTTGCAAGTCGCGAAAGGACGATACGATGGCCGACGAACTCGTTTTCTTCACCAACCCGCGATCGCGAGGACGAATTGTGCGCTGGATGCTGGAGGAAATCGGCCAGCCCTATCGGACCGAAGTGCTGCAATACGGCACGACAATGAAAGAGGCTGCATATCTTGCCGTAAATCCAATGGGAAAAGTGCCGGCGCTCCGCCACGGCACGGCAATCGTCACCGAAGCGGCAGCCATCTGCGCTTACCTTGCTGACGCGTTCCCGAAAGCGCGTTTGGCGCCGCCCCTCGGCGATCGCTTACGCGCTCCGTATTACCGTTGGATGTTTTTTGCCGCCGGACCGGTCGAGGCCGCGGTCACCAACAAGACATTCGGCTTCGCGGTGCCGCCAGAGCGCCAGGGTTCGGTCGGCTACGGCACTTTCGAGCGTGTGATGGACGTGCTCGAACAAGCTGTCTCAAAGACAAATTATCTGCTCGGCGAGGCGTTTAGCGCCGCCGACGTCTATCTCGGCTCGCAGATCGGCTTTGGCCTGATGTTCGGCACAATCGAAAAACGTCCGGCCTTCCAGAGCTATTGGCAGCGAATCACAAGCCGTCCCGCCTACGGGCGGGCGCGAGAACTTGATGACGCGCTTATGCCGCCGCAGCAGGCTGCAGGATAGGCCGATTCAAAATCACACCGCAGTATCATCCATCCGCATCAGCGGCTGACCCATGCGAATTGTTGCGCCATCGCCAACGTTTTCGCACAAGCTAAAGTTTTTGGGCGCGAAAACGAGAATTGTTGAACCGTGCTCAAACCAGCCCATTTCCTCGCCCTTAACGAAATCCCTGTCGCAGTCGATGACGTTCGCGCCACGCCGCCGAAACTCGAGGAAGCCCTCCAGACAGTGCAAACGAATGCCAGCGACCAAAATGGCCGCGACCGCGACCAGTGTGACTCGAGCGCCGTTTGCGGTCAGGCGGGTCGGGATAATCGCGCGTTCGTTCTTGCAAAACAGCCGCTCTATCCGCTTTAGCGCAATCGGATTGACGTTCCACGTGTCGCCGGAAATGTAGATCACTCGTGCAACGCGGCAATCGTGGGGGGCGTGAAAGCGGTGGTACATGGCCGACGTTAGCCGCAAAGTCACGTAGCAGCCGTCGCGGTAGATCTCGACCAAATCCTCATCTCCCAACAGATCATCGAGCGCATAGGGGAATCCCTTGGCTTGATAGACCTTAGTGCCCGCGATTGCGCCGCACGCTCCCACGATGGCATCGCAGGGGCTGACCAAAAACTCGGCTCTGCGATCAATCGGCCGGGCGCCTTCCTGGAGCTCGCGGATAAAGCAGTCGTGCAGACTTTTAAATTGCGGCTTTCGCGCCTCCGTAAGGTCGAGGTCGGTAAACAGCCGCCAAACACGAATTGACGCCCCGCATACGAGCGGGTGCTCAATGCGGCTGAACCAGCCCATAAACCGGCTCGCGAAGCGGCGCGGAATGCGATTGGTCAGGAGGAAATTGATGTCCTCCTGCGCCAGCACGCGGAGCATTTTCGCGCGGGCCGTCACGGGACTGTCAATTCCCGCGCGTAAACCGCGATTCGATGTGGAATGCAGCCACACTGGCGCTCTACGGGGTTGGCGGCGCGACGCTCGCAGGTACGGTTGCGCGATTGCGCCAGCGCTTTGACTTGTCGAAAGCGAAGCACCGATCGCTCGCCGGACACGCGCGGATCGCGCGCCATTTGGCGACTTTGATCCCGTTCTACGAGTACGACGAAGCGCGATTTTTCTGCTCGGACGGCGCACCTGCCGACGTCGCGGCACGCCGGCGGCATGGGTTTGAACGCCTTTCCCGCCTCTACAAAACGCGTTTTGCCGAAACCATTCGCGCGACGGCTCAGGCCGCGGAAGGCATTTCCGATCTGCAATTCACCGACGCCTATCGGGTGCCATTTCAATACCGCCGCTACGTCAGCAGCCACCTGCCCTCCACCGCTTTCGTCAAGACGAGCGATGGCGTGCAGGTCAGCGACCTCGACGGCAATCGCTTCTACGATCTCACCGGCTCTTACGGCGCAAACTTGTTCGGCTACGAGTTCTACAAGGCCACCATTGAGCGTGCCGCAAAGCGGGTGCGCGATCTTGGCCCGGTTCTTGGCCCCTATCATCCTGTGATCGTCGAAAACGTCGAAATGCTGAAGGAGATCTCGGGCCTGGACGAGGTTTCCTTCCACATGTCCGGCACCGAAGCTGTGATGCAGGCCGTGCGGCTCGCGCGCTATCACACGCAACGAACGCATCTCGTACGTTTTTGCGGCGCCTATCACGGCTGGTGGGGTGATGTGCAGCCGGGAGTCGGTAATCCGCTGCCAGCGAACCAGACCTATACGCTGCGCGATATGTCGCAAGAAGCGTTGCGGGTCATCGGCTCGCGACGCGATATCGCCTGCGTGCTTGTCAATCCGCTGCAGGCGCTGCACCCGAATGCCGCCGCTCCGAGCGATTCCTCGCTGATCGACAGCGGCCGGCGCGGACATTTCGATAAGGAAGCCTACACCGCTTGGCTTGAAGAGCTGCGGCGGGTATGCACCGCGCGTAATATCGTCCTCATCTTCGACGAAGTGTTCGTCGGCTTTCGTCTCGCGATTGGCGGCGCGCAGGAATATTTCGGCGTGCGGGCCGATATCGTCACCTACGGCAAGACGCTCGGCGGCGGGTTGCCAGTCGGCGTTGTGTGCGGGCGCCGTGATTTGATGAAACGCTTTCGCGAGGACCGCCCGGCGGACATCTGCTTTGCGCGCGGCACTTTCAACTCGCATCCTTATGTCATGGCGGCAATGAGTGAATTTTTGCGCCACCTGCACACGCCGGAAGCACGCGCGATCTACCGCGATCTTGACCGCCTGTGGAACGATCGGGCGCACACGCTCAACGAGCGCCTGCAGCGGGCGGAGCTTCCGGTCGCAATTGCCAACCTGTCGTCGATCTGGACCGTCTGCTACGCACAGCCGTGCCGATACAATTGGATGCTGCAATATTATCTGCGCAGCGAGGGGTTCGCATTGAGCTGGATCGGAACCGGGCGCCTGATTTTTAGCCTTGATTATAATGAGGCCGATTTTGCCGCGGTCGCCGATTGTTTTGTCACCGCAGCGAAAGCAATGTACGAGGATGGCTGGTGGTGGAGCGCTCCCACGCTGACCAACCGATCGATCAAGCGAACCGTCTTGCGCGAGATGCTCGCTCATCGACTGTTTACCCGATCGGCCGCGCAGTAGCGCGGCCTCGCAGCAAATCAGGAGCAAATTCAAGTCAAATGCGGCGCCTCTTCCGCCTCGTGCTCTTCCCACTCGGCCACTTCATGACCGATGTTCGGATCGATCAGTTCGCCGCGGAGCAGAGCAAAGGGTGCCTTGTGGTAGAGTTTTATGTCGTGAAACGGATCGGTGAGAATCTTGGTCGCCCACACCAAGCCGGTTTGCGCGTCCTTAATAAAGAATAGCTGTACGGTGCGGAAAGCGACCCCGCCGAGGCCAATCACGAGCCAAATTTGCGCGACGTGACGAATGAAATCCGCAGAGTTCGCCGCCGGGGCAAAGACGCCGAAAAACGTCGGATCCCAGCATAGCGGCAGCGGCGACACCGCCCAGATCGTCAGCAACACGACCTTTCGCCGCAGATTGTATCCAACCTTTATCTCTTCTTTATATTCGTGGCTGGCGTTGTTGACGGTGTCATAGTCCTTGGGTTCGAAGAAAAAATGACCGCACTGGCGGGTCGTCATTGCCACCAGCCATCCTGCCAGTGCCGAAATGGCCGGATCCTTGAAAATCATAACGTACGCGAACAGGAAGCTTACCGCGCTGATTAGGTGAAGCGATTGATTGATCCGGCTGTGATGGTAGTAGCGATGGTCGTCCCAGCGTTGGGTCCGCAACGCCGCAAGAAAATCGTCCATGAGTGAGTACCCCTCATTGGCTCATCGGGTCTGGGTATGGCGATTCGATGAATCCGGTATGACAAGAAAGCGCGGCCGAAATTTCGGCTGTCGCTGCAGCTCAACGGCGCCGCAGCTACGCCGAGGCGCGCGATCGCGCCTCGCGGACACCGTCATCCTTGGCAAAGCGGATGAGCGAGAAATGTCCGAGCGGCGGCACCGCGCGGCGTTCGAGCAAGCGCATATTCATTGTCCGCGCGGCCCAGAGCTTGTAGCGCTCGAAGGAGAATTCCGTTCGCCAGCCGAGCTTGCGCGCCGCAGGCGCAAACCAATGTTCCAGCGCGCGCCGAAGGCCCGCCTCCGCGCCGACGCGGCTTACCAGCACGATTTCTCCGCCGGGTTTCAAGACTCTGGCGAACTCGTCGAGCGTGGCCTCCGGGTTCGGCACCGTGGTGACAACGTACTGCGCCACCACGACATCGAATGACTCGTCCGGGAAAGACAAGTGCTCGGCATCCATCACCCAAAGACCCTCGACGTTGCGCAAGCCGAGTTCGCTGACGCGCGCTTGGGCCTTGCGCAACATCGGCTCAGAAATGTCAACGCCGCAGAGCCGACAATTGGCCGAGTAACGGGGCAGGGAGATGCCGGTGCCGACGCCGACTTCAAGAATTCGGCCGCCGACCTGTTCTGCTGCCGCGGTTGCGGCTTCCCGACCGCGCTCAAAAACCGCGCCGAATACAAGATCATATACCGGAGCCCAGCGGGCGTAGGCCGTGGTGACCGTCTGTTTGTCGAGTTCCGTCTGGGATAGGTTTGTCATCTCTGGTCCTTTTCGCAATCAGGCTCGCGCTTTTACCGACAACGTTTCATCCGGGAGCGGCTTCTTCCACGACCACTCTTGTCGTTTCGAAGTCACAAGTGTTGTCCGCTACTTTGCGCGCATGATCGACGAACTGGCGCGCGCTGTTCTCCCACGAGTGATGAAGCGCAAACCTGCGGCAGTCGTCGCGCGGCAGGTGCAGCGCCTGCAGGCACGCGTAGCGGAGATTCTCGTCCAAAACCCCGACCGGGTGGCCGGCGACCACGTCCTTGGGACCGGTGACGGGAAACGCGGCGATCGGCACGCCGCTCGCCAACGCCTCAAGTTGTACAATACCGAAAGTATCCGTCCGGCTCGGGAAGACAAAAACGTCCGCCGCTGCCAGATGTGCGGCAAGAGTTCCGTTCTCCAGCGGGCCTAAGAATTTCGCCTCGGTAAACTTTTGGCGCAGTTTTGCCTCTGCCGGACCACTGCCGATGACGACCTTGGTGCCCGGTAGATCGAGCGAGAGGAAAGCTTCGAGGTTCTTTTCGACGGCGATGCGGCCAACGGTCATGAAGATCGGCCGCGTAAAGTCGAGCTGGATGGCGCGGTCAGGGCTGAACAAGTCAATGTCGACGCCGCGCGTCCACATTCCAAGGTTGGCAAAGCCGCGATTGGCAAGTTCATTTTTCAGCGACGGAGTCGCCACCATCGTCACCGTCGCGGCGGAGTGGAACCAACGCAGCACCGCGTAAACACACTCGGCCGGGATCGGCAATCTCGCCGAAATGTATTCCGGAAAGCGGGTGGTGTAGCTCGTCGTGAAGCGGCGACCACGGCGGCGACAATACGCGCGCACGGCGAAACCGATCGGTCCTTCGGTTGCGATATGGATCGCGTCAGGCTTCTTTGCCTCGATGCGCTCTTCTATGCCCCGCCGGCTCGGCAAAGCGAGCCTCAGCCCGGGATAAGTCGGCAGCTGAAAGGAAGGAAAGCCCTCCGGTGTGAGAAAATCGATTGTCACCCCAAGCTTGCTCGCCGCCCGCGCTAAGGAACCCAATGTGCGCACCACGCCGTTGACCTGCGGATGCCAAGCGTCGGTAGCAACAAGTATTTTCATCCAGCGGACGACAATGTCGCCCCCTCTTTTCCGAATCGGATGCGACGACAATTGCTCGATCATGTCTCAGTCGTGTGACGGCGAAACCGGCGAAGTCAGCAAAGGCGACTCAAATTATCTGTTTTCGTAACATTGCTGTTACATGCAGGTGCGATTTTGCCGGCCCGCGCGCCATCAATGGGCCCGAACTTCAGCGCCGCACGCCCGAGAGACTTGACCGGCACAATCGCGCAAACGATAGCCTCCCGACTCGGCCGCAGCACGATCGGAGTCGCAATCAGCTTGGCGATACTCGCCGCGGCTGGCTACACGCTCTATGACCTGTTGCGTGGCATCGAACTTGACAAAGTGTTTGCCGCACTGGCCGGCCAATCCGTGCAAAAACTTCTAGCCGCCGCCGCGTTCGTCACCGCAGGCTACATCGCACTCACTTTTTATGATCTGTTCGCTCTTCACACCATCGGCCGCAATAAGGTCCCCTACTCCGTCGCCGCACTGGCGAGTTTCACGAGTTCGACCATCGGCCACAATCTCGGCGCGGCGGTTTTGACCGGAGGTTTGATCAGGCTGCGCATCTACTCGGTCTGGGGCTTGACCGTGGCCGATATCACGAAGATCGCCGTCCTTACTGGAATCACTTTCTGGCTGGGCAACGTGCTCCTTCTCGGCGGCGCCACGACCTTCATTCCCGAAGCGGCGACGACCATCGATCATCTGCCGTCGTGGCTCAACCGCACCATAGGATTTGCCGGGTTGTCGGGCATCGGATGTTATTTGCTGTGGCTGGCGCCTGCGCCGCGAGCTGTCGGCCGTTCCGGCTGGCGCATGGTGTTACCCAATTTTCGCTCTACGCTTTTGCAGATCGGCATCGGCGCGCTTGACCTCACCCTGGTCACTCTCGCCATGTTCGTATTGTTGCCGGCTACTCCCGTCGTGGGCCTACCCGGCGTGATGGTAGTGTTCCTTTCGGCAACACTGCTCGGGACCGTCAGCCACGCGCCGGCGGGCTTAGGCGTAATTGAAGCAACTATGCTATTGGGCCTGCCGCAATATCCGCGAGAACCACTGTTGGCGGCCTTATTGACCTTTCGCGCGCTCTATTTTCTGCTGCCGTTATTGCTGGCAACCTTCTCGCTCGGCATCCGCGAACTGCGCATGCTCGCACGCGCGGCGAAATCGCGGTGAGTAACGAAACCCCGACTTGTAAGGCGGATACCCTCAAGTTACTCTGCCGCCGCGCAAATTGGGGCTGGGTGTGAGGCGTAGCGTTATCGTTTTCGAGGCTCGGCAACGCTCGCAAATCCGGCCGTGGAGACGGATCAGGCGTGCGAGCATTGCGGCATTTGCCGCGGTCGCGGCGCTACTGGCATCAGCACCGCGTCAACTGGCGGCGGAAACCATCGACTCGGCGTTGGCGAAGGCCTATGAGGGCAATCCGCAACTCAACGCCCAGCGCGCTATCGTTCGGCAGAATGACGAGGGTGTAGCCCAAGCGCTTTCCGGCTACAGGCCTTCGCTGTCGGCCACTGCTTCCGTCGCCAAACAATTCACCAACACGACCGAGGTTTTTCCGCCGCTACCACCGGTCGCGCCCAATGGCTTTTCGTTCTCGGTTAAGGGGTACACCAACCCAACGGCAGTCGGCCTCAACGGCTCACAGACGCTCTTCAATGGCGAGCGCACCGCCAACAATGTCCGCAAAGCCGAGAGCCAAGTTTCCGCCGCACGCGAAACTTTACGGATGATGGAAGAGTCGGTGCTGCTTGCTGCGGCGACGGCCTACATGGACATGTCGCGGGACACCGCCAACCTCGAGGTGCAACAGAACAACATCCGCGTTTTGCAGCGCACGCTTAAGGACACACAGAATCGGTATATCGCCGGCCAAGTGACTTCGACGGACGTCGCCCAGGCCGAGGCGCAATTGGCGGCCGGCGAAGCCAACCTGCACGCGGCCGAGTCGACGCTGATGACCACGCGCGCCAACTATCGGCGCGTCATCGGCGTCGAGCCGGCCAATCTCGGCCCGGCTTCCTCGGTCGACCGGCTCTCGCCGACCACGCTGAATGCCGCCATTGCCGTCGGCTTGGCGGAGAACCCGTCGATCATCGCCGCGTTGTACGGTGTCGATGTCGCGCAGATCCAGGTCAAGATCGCCGAAGGTGCACTCTGGCCGACGTTGGCTCTACAGGGTAGCGTGCTCCAACAAACCTACCCCACCATCCTTCAGCCCAACCTGTTTCTCGGCACCGTCATGCTCAACCTCTCGGTGCCGATTTATCAGGGCGGGGCAGAATATTCGGCCATTCGTCTCGACAAGGAAGCCGTCGGCCAGCAAAGGCTGAGCGCCGACCAAGTCCGCGATCAGACGCGCGCCAATGTTGTGCAAGCCTGGGGCCAATTGCAGGCAGCGAAGGCGCAGATTGAAGCTGCGATCCGCCAGAACGACGCCGCGGAACGGGCCTTGACGGGCGTTCGCAATGAGGCCCAGGCCGGTCAGCGCACGACGCTTGACGTACTCAACGCCGAGCAAGCGCTGGTGAACGCCCGAGTGGCCCTCATTATCGCTCAACACGATCGAGTGGTTGCCTCTTACTTCCTGCTTTCTGCGGTCGGACGGCTCTCCGCCGATGAGTTGCACTTGCCGGTGACGATCTACGATCCATCGACGCACTACCATCAGGTTCGCGATGCCTGGTTCGGTCTGCGCACGCCCGATGGCCGTTAGCGCGCTGGCGTCGGCGGCGCGGTTGCGATGTTCGCGCCGCTAATTCGGTCGCTTACTCTTCAAGCACGTAGCTGCCCGGCGCATCCTCAAGAGGAAGATAACCCGCTTGCCGTGCTCCCATGGGCGGCGGAGCGGTTGGCGATCCCGAGTGATCCTTGAGCCAAGCGACCCATTCCGGCCACCACGACCCGTCTTTGCTTTCCATGGTGAGAAACCTGTCCGGATCGCGATAGTAGTCGTCCCGTCGCTTTTTGGCCGCGCGGTATTTGCGTCCCGGATGACCCAGTTCCGAAACAATACCGGCATTATGACCGCCGCTGGTCAGCAAGTAGGTGACCTCGGTTTCCACCTGCAAGTGGATCTTATAAGTCGAGCGCCACGGCGCGACATGATCGCGCTCGGTGCCAACGGCGAAGATCGGCGTCACGATGTCGACGAGCGCGACCGGCTGTCCGCCGGCTTCGAAGCGGCCCTCGGCCAGATCGTTATTGAGAAACAGGTCGCGCAGATATTCGGAGTGCATGCGATAAGGCAGGCGCGTTGCGTCGGCATTCCACGCCATCAAATCGCTCAATGGCTGGCGCTCGCCAATGAGATAATCGTGAACAAGGCGTGACCAAATCAGATCGTTCGAACGCAACATTTGGAACGCGCCCGCCATCTGCCGGCTGTCGAGAAACCCCTGTTCCCACATCAAATCTTCAAGGAAAGCGATCTGACTTTCCCCGATGAGCAGCATAATCTCGCCCGCCTCGGTGAAGTCGGTCTGCGCGGCTAAAAGGGTAATGCTGGCGAGCCGATCATCACCGTCGCGCGCCATCGCCGCCGCGGCAATAGCCAGCAGCGTCCCGCCGAGACAGTAGCCGACTGCATGTATTTTATTATCAGGCACGACACGGCTGACCACATCGAGCGCGCTCATTACTCCGAGAGTTCGATAATCCTCGAGTCCCAGATCGCGATCGTCCGGACCGGGATTCTTCCAGGAAATCATGAAGACAGTGAACCCTTGCTCGGTCAAATACTTGACCAGCGAGTTATGCGGCGACAGATCGAGAATGTAATATTTCATAATCCAGGCAGGCACGATGAGGACCGGTTGCGGCCGCACTTGTTCGACGGCGGGCGCATACTGAATGAGTTCGATGAGACGGTTGCGAAAAATAACTTTGCCCGGAGTCTTGGCCACGTCGCGGCCGACAACGAACTTTTCCGCGCCGATCGGCCGTCGGCCGCTGAAAGCCCGTTCCGCATCTTCGATCAAGTTGCGCCAGCCTTGCAGCAGATTAAGGCCGCCGCTGGCAGTCGTGCGCGAAAGTATCTCGGGATTGGTCAAAGGAAAATTCGAGGGAGCAAATATGTCGAGCATCTGCCGAGAGGCAAACTCGACAAGTTGCTCATGTCTTTTCGAAACTCCGCGCAGCCCCGTGGTCGCGTTGTGCCACCATTGCTGCTGCAGCAGAAAAGACTGGTAAATCATGTCGAACGGCCATTTGCGCCAGTCCTCGCCGGTAAACCGATGATCCTGCGGCAACGGTTCGATACACGGTTCAGCTGCACCTTCCGGGCCCCGTTGGCGAGCCGCGTAGGCTGCGAAGCGGGCGGCCTTGCGGATCGCCTTGCTCATTAACTGGGCACGCTTGCCGGGCGCAAAAGCAAGATGCGTCGCCCAATCCAAGTAAGCCTCAACCATCGCGGCGGGAGAGATCCCGCCGGTAAAACGCCCCAGAGCGGCGTGCAACGCCCTATCGGAGATGTCGGCAAGGGCGGTGACGGCATAAGAGTCGCGGTCACTCTGGCTGCTGCTGACGCTGCCGGAGGTACGTCGACTTGTCAGCATTGGTAGAGTTTGGGGGTTATCCGCGGAATCCGCCGCGACCCTCGGGGTCGCACTCACGGTCAGCAATTGCGGCGAGCTTTTTTGTTTGGCAACCATGGGATCATGCCACTCCATAGCAATGGGATCTTGCAGCTCCACATTCGTCTTTTTCCGCGACCGCACCATGATCCATGTCAAATGCCGTTACCCGCCGCTTTGCAAAGCGGCTAAAATAGCGACGAAACGTCGCCAATCCGCTTGACCAGCGACAGCTTTACGCTCCGTTCAAGAGTAGTCCGCGGTGGAGGCAAGATATCCGCGACGCGCGACCAATAGTGGTCGCATCTGCTATCAGGAGACCGGCGACACAACCAATGATCATTCAGAGCGCTCCCGCGGGAGCACCGCGATTGGCTATCATGATGTACGAGCATACTGCGCTGTGCGGACAGTTTGCTCGCGCGTTCGGCAATGACCAGTTCGAGCGGCTGTCGCCGCTGGAGCTGATGATCTATGTCGCCTCCAATCACGATGCCGGGTGGGCGGAGTTCGACCGCGATCCGGTTACCGATGCAAGGACCGGCCTGCCTTACAATCTCATCGACACGCCGGCGGAATTCATAACGGTGACCAGCCGGCAGTCGCCGGATTTCAATCAGCAGCATCACCCGTATTGCGGGCTGATGTCGAGCATGCACAGCTGGGGCCTCTATAACGGCCGCTACGGGCTTTCCAAGCTCGTGCTCATCAACAACATCCCGCCGCAAGACCGGCCGATTGCCGACCGGATGCTGGCCGGCGAACTTGAGCGGCAGAAGCGGCTGAAGGCGCAAATTGCCAAAGATCCCCAGTGCTCCGGCTGGCTCGAGGAAAAGAAGCTATTCCAGAACTACAAGCAGCTGCAATTCCTCGACACATTGGCCCTTTATTTCAATCGCGTTCATCCGAGCGAGCGCGCCCAGCAAGCGTTCGAAAACGTTCCGCTGAGCGCGACAGCGGATACGACCGTGACCATTGA
>Ga0187781_10003203_pt1 | contig 12347 bp, 11 predicted proteins | sample 0715_SJ02_MP02_2_FD_132447 | JGI IMG/M metagenome (GOLD analysis project Ga0187781, IMG submission 132447) | Tropical peat soil microbial communities from peatlands in Department of Meta, Colombia - 0715_SJ02_MP02_20_MG | ecosystem: Environmental > Terrestrial > Soil > Wetlands > Peat | place...
TGCCGGCGATCCGAACGCAATTGACGCTGTCGAAAGGAAATCTTGCCAAAGAGGATGTCCAACGAATTGTTGCGGCGGCCGACGCACCGATTCAGTCAGGGCAGATCACGTTCACCAACAATATCTCGTGCCTGTATTCGAGTTACATGAACGGCGAAGCGCTGCTCGCTGGCGGAGAAAGCGTGGCGGCTGCGAGCCAATTTCAGAAGATTGTCGATCACAGCGGACTAGTGTGGAACTGTTGGACGGGGGCGCTGGCGCATCTGGGTGTGGCCCGCGCGAATGCCGTACAGGCCCGCCAGTCGCAGGGAGCCGACTCGGATGCGGCACGGGTTCGGGCGCTGGCGGCGTACAAGGATTTTCTGGCCCTGTGGAAGGACGCCGACCCTGACATTCCGATCCTCAAGCAGGCCAAGGCGGAGTACGCGACGCTGCAGTAGACCTGACCGAGCAGGCGAGAGCCAGAAGATTCGAGGGGGTCCCGTGCAGTTCTCGGCTGGGGAAGAATCGAAACATCAGAGAGCAGTGCATTCCGTCGCGGGGAGAAGGCTATGCCGATTCGATTCCGCACTGAGAAGCTGGAAGCGCGGTTTGCAGCGCCGGATGGCTCACAAAGCGGTGTGCGCTTGCTTGAAGTTCGATTTGACCCCCTCCTCGGGACCACTTCGCGAATCGCCGAAGGCGTGAAGTTGCAGAAATCCGATGCCGCTGCGGTAGAGCGATTTCAATCGCCGGACCCCTCCTGCCCTTTTTGTGCGGAGAAGATCGATCAGGTTACACCGTGCTTTAGCCCGAATGTGAGCCGGGAGCGACGCATCAGGATCGGCGAAACCGTGTTATTTCCCAACCTGGTGCCTTATTCGCAATACGCGGCAGTGGCGGTCTTTACGCTGAGACACTGGCTGGGCATCAGCGAGTTCTCTTCTGAACTGATCGCCGACAATCTGACGGCGTCCATTCGGTATATTCGGGACGTGTACGCGTCGGACACACAGGCGCGCTATTGCGCCTGGAACGTCAATTATCTGTTTCCGTCGGGGGGATCGTTGCCGCACCCGCACGCGCAGGTGTTCCTTGATCCTTTTCCCACAACCATGATGCGTCTGCAGTTCGAGGCTGGGGAGAAACACTGGCAGGAGAACGGCACGAATTTCTGGGAGGACCTGGTCGCCGCAGAACGGGAGCGGGGTGAGCGCTTTGCCTGGGAAGGTGGCTCGACGGCATGGATGAGCGCTTTTGCTCCCATTGGTTTCAATGAAGTGCGTGCCGTCGTGCGAGGCCGCGAGACTCTTCTGCAACTGGACGCGGCGGACGTGACTGCGGTCGCGATGGGTCTAGCGCAGGTGCTGCAATGGTACCGTTCGCTCGGATACGACAGCTTCAATGTGAGCCTGTATTCGGGTCCGCTGCAGGGTGCGGGATGGTTCCGTGTCAACCTGGTGATCGTGACCCGGAGCGCCATGATTCCGTACTACCGCAGCGATGCGATGCACTTGGAGCGGCTGCACTGGGAAGCGGCGGTTGACCGCGCGCCAGAAAGAAGTGCCGCCGCGTTGCGCACTTGGCGTAATCTACACAACACAGGCGGCCGACTCTAGAATGGCCTGCGGGTTTTCCTTCGAGCATTGCCGCGCACAAAGGGTGTGGGCATCTGTTTGGCGGGTGTTCAGGTGCAGCGAACCGGACACCTAGCTTATCAAGCGACAGATTTCTTGCTCAGCAACCTTTTGTTCAACGATGGTGCGTGGCAGAGGTCGGCTCCGAACGCGGCTTCGGCGCCAGCCAGGAACTTAACCTCATCCTCTTCCGCGAGGATGGCTGCCCATTCGGCGGCGGTCATACGATCCCGAGCAGCGGCGAGCACTTCAGCATCGGCCCCAACCGGATAACGCAGCTTGGTGCAGCCCTCGCGCACGGCGTCCAAAATAGCGCGCGCCACAAAGTCGGGCATAGTGCCGCCATCCATTTGCGCGCCAAACAGCTGATACAGGCGGCCCAACGCTTGCGGATAAGGATAGCCCGCCGGCATGGCGGGATCGGCCTTGGTCCAGATCGGAGTCAGGACCACGCCGGGCTCAATGATGGCCACGCGGATTCCGAATGGCTTGGCCTCGATGGCCAGCGCTTCGCTCGCGGCGGCCAGCGCGTGCTTGGTTGCAGCATAAAAGCCGTGGCAGCCCAGATTCGTGTGGCCCATAATCGACGAGACGTTGACAATGGTGCCACTTCTGCGGCTTCTCATCGATGGCAACACCGCCTGCATCATGCGGACCGCACCGAAGAAATTGGTTTCAAACAAGGCGCGAACTTTTTCCAACGGAACCAACTCGATCGCGCCGCCGATACCGATGCCAGCGTTGTTCACGAGCACGTCGATGGCGGCGGCATTTTTCAGGACTTCGGCGACACAGGCGTGGACACTCGCACCCTGGTCAACGTCAACCTGCACCGGGACTATGTTGGGATGGGCTTTTACTGATTCCGGCTTCCGGGCCCCGGCGAACACTCGGTAGCCTTGGTTGGCGAAGTGGAGGGCGGTTTCAAGCCCGATTCCGGTGCTGGTTCCGGTGATAAGCGCGGTTGGCATCGGACAACCATAGCACAGCTTGGGATGGAGCCGTGCCTAGAACGGCTGGCGTGGGGTGATGACTTCGTCCTTGATGAAGAACTGAGCGGAACACTGGGATGAGCCGCAGATGGTGGGAAGCAGGCCAGCCATTTGCTTGCGGGTGATGAGACCAAGCGTGCCGCACGAAGGGCAAGAGAGCACCGCCCAGTAGGGATCTTCCTTCTCGCCGACCTGGCCCGCGTTCTCGAGTACGAATACGGTGCCCGGCTCCATCTGTTCGGGAATCCATTCGTTGATGATGCTCAATTCGCCGATCATCTTGCCTCCCGTGTCCGTCCTTAGCTTGCGTCAAGCCCGGTGCGTCCGTTGCGTTCTTTCCGAAAGCGCGTGTTTCTCGCTTGCAACGGTCTTATGGGCAACTGCCCTGCGCGGCTGAATACGCCTGCCAGCGATTTCCGCCTGCACCCGGCGGACCTCGTCGCTCAGGCATATGTCAAACATCGGCTGCGAGGAGTTTTTCAGCAGGTCCACAACTTGACGAGAAGATGTGCGAAGGTACAAATGGGTACCGTCGCTGAGCAGGTGATATTCGGATGCGGCACGGACCGTTGCCGCCAGGTTGGTGCCGAATTCGCGCGACAGAAAAGCAACCACTTTGCGGACTCGTTGCCGAGAGAATCCCCGGCGGCGAAGCTCACAAATAACGGCCGCCGTCAAAAGTTGGTCCCAACTGTAGATGCGCCGATGGCCATGGCGCGCGGGCTTGACCAAGCCGCGCTCGTCCCACCACTGCAACTGGCGGGCCGTGAGGCCGGTGAGGCCGATGACATCGCGGGTTGTGAACTCGCGCTTCATTTCTCCGCTCATCTATTTCAAACAAAAAGAGTAAGAAATGTTTGAAACATTTTAGGCTGCAGGCAGGGAAATTAATCACGCTTTTGTATTTACGATTGTTGACTAGGCGGGTACGCGGAAGTGCACGCCGGGCGCGGAGAATTCCTCCGAGAGCGACGGGAAACTAACTCATCGGCCGTCGAATCTCCGAAAAGCTAGATGAACATTTCATCCTGTGGAACGCCCATGCCGTTTTTCGGCTGGCGCCGTTTTTGGCCGAGAAAAACATCGACGCCGGAGGAAATGGCGGCCAGCAGTCCGTTCACCTGCCGAAGTGGCGACATGACAGTCTTGTGGACGACGTCACTCGTTTCCTCCACGCGGTCCATAGTGCGGCTAAGCAGTTCGTCGGCGCGGATCACCTGCAAGCGGGTGCGGTCCATCACATCGGTCAGGGTGGCGTCGATGCGGGCGAGTTGTTCTCGCACCAACGAGCTTGATTCGGAAACGTTGGTGGAGATGGTGTCGAGCTTGGGGCGCACGTCCGTCAAGAAGTTGTGTACCGTATCCATCGTGGGCAGAACCTTGGTTCGGACCTCGTTGGCTAGCGCTTCCATTTTTTCTGCGGTCCTGCGCATGGAGACATAAATACCCACAAGGATCCCGGCCTGTATCAAGATGGCGACCGCAGTCAGGCCAATAAAGAAGATCAGGAGATTGTTGTCCATGGGTTCCTCGTTCGCGGTCAGACCTCAGCTGTTTTTGGATGGTTCGGCCGTGGTTGTGGTTTCCTGATACGCCTGGCGGCCGGCCTCGTAGGCGCTGCGAAAGCGATCGCTCTGCTGGTTGAGCACGTCGCGGCCGCGCTCCATCCAATCGCTGGCCTGTTCGCGGGCGCGGCGGGCATGATGGCGAGCGCGCTCGGCGCCTTCCTGCGCCTTCGAGCGAATCACGTCGCGCGTCTCATCGCCCGAGCGCGGCGCATACAGCACTCCAAGAACCGCTCCCACTCCCAGGCCCGCGAGAAACCACAGAAAGCCATTGCCATCACGATCCGCCATAAGTCCTCCTCAGGTGCATTCGGTCTGTTGGGATGGTAGCACCGTGAGAACAGGAATGACAATTCAGGCTTCCCTGAGGGTGCTGGCAGCGGGCTGATTCGAGTGCAACCGCATGCCGCCCGGCTTTCGGCAGATTCGGCGCAAGTAGCTCTTGTGCCGAGGGCGGGAAAGGCGGACAATGATGCCTTCCAGGAGGGGCCTTTGTCGGATCGCAAATACCGGCAACGCGGATACCAGGATTCGGGGCCGGAAACGCCGAAGAAACAAGAGAAGCCCGCCGGGTCGCGCAAGGACATGACGTTTGGGCCGCGGCCGCTGAACATGCCAGGGACGCGGACGGTTTCTCGATGCGCCGAGTGCGGGGCGCTGCTCGAGAATCTGAGCGAGAGCTTTGGGCAATGTCCGAAGTGCGGGTTTGAGTTGCACTCGTGCAAGCAGTGTGAACACTTCGATCCTTCGAGCCGGTTCGAATGCAATCAGCCGATTCCCGAACGAATCTCGCCCAAAGACAAACGGAACAATTGCACGTTCTACTCGATGCGTGTGCGCCTGGAGAAAGAGACCTCAAGCAAGCAGGCGCAGAAGCCGAACGACGCGCGGCAGGCGTTTGAGAATCTGTTCAAGAAGTGACGGATGTTCTCATTTGATTTTGTTGACTGCGGAGTAATCCACTTCTTACCCCCTCCCACCGGTCTAATGGACCTCGCAGCTATCGCCATCCAGGTCCGTGAAGTCGAAAGCGCCGCATTGACCAAAAACAGGCCGCTGTACGAGGCCAACGACGCAGCCCGATGGCGGGCGTGACTATTGCACGGTAAGCGTGACCGCACCGGGGGCCGTGGTCGCACCTGCGGTGCCGGTTACAGTGATAATGTAAGTTCCCGGCGTAGTGCCGCTTGCCTGACAATTTGAGCCGCCGCTGCCGCCGCACGCGGGCAGGCCGAGCGTAAGAGCGATGAGGAGCACGAGCATTCCGAGCGCAGGCCGCCGGCTGCCGCGCCTCGCGGGGATGCCGAAGAGCAGAAGGCAAGCCAGGGCCGTTCCGCCACCGCTGAACCAGGGAATGCCGCGCTCGATTCGATGAGCTTGGGCGCAGCTGCCAGCTGCCGTGGTGGTGATGGTGAGCGTGGCCGTAGCGGCTGCGGGGCCTGTAATGTTGACGGGGCTGGTTGAACCGAAGCTGAAGGTGGGCGGATCCTGTGCACCACTGGGGGCGGAGGTGACAGCCGCCGTCAGGGAAACGCTGCCGGTGAAGCCGTTGCCAGGGGTCACGGTAATGGTGGATGTGTTTCCCGTGGTGGTGCCTGCTTTGAGGGTGACCGCCGCGCCGGTGATGGTGAAGGTGGGACCGATGCTTACCTTGGCGACAAATGTGTTCCCGCGCGCTTGAATCGCGGTCTGAAAAGCCCCGCTCGTAACCGGAAAATTGGCGGATTCGGCCGTTCCCGTCAGGTACACGCTGCCGGAGTCATCCAGAGCCAGCGCGCTCGCCGTGTCGCCAATCAGGATGGTGCCGCTTCCAGAGTAGGGGCTGGAGCCGTTTCCGCCCAGGTAGGTGGAGTACACCAGCGCAGTCCCCGAAGAGTTCAGCTCGGTAACGAAAGCATTGAAGCCAGTGTCCGCCGGATAGTTATTCGTCGTTTGGTAGGCATTCTGCGTCACCGGGAAATCGGCCGAGGCCGTACTCCCGGTGATGTAGGCGTCGCCTAAGTTGTCGATCGCCAGGGCGGATGCCTGGTCTCCGCCGTACATCCAGAAGTCCGGCGTGCGATCGATGAAGCCGCCGCTCCCGCCCAGGTAGGTCGAGTATACAAGCGCTGTCCCCGAAGGATTCAGTTTGGTAACGAAAGCGTTGGGACCGCCATTGCTGCCGTCCAAGGAGTAAGTGAAGCGATTGCTTGTTTGGAAGGCTCCCTGGGTAACGGGAAAATCGGAAGAAAAAGCGATTCCTGCGACGTACGCATCACCGGCGCTGTCCACGGCGAGCCCTAGAGAAGCATCGCCAGCGTACGAAGAAGGATGAAGTGGGCACGTACAACCGCTTCCGCCCAGGTATGTGGAATAAACCAGCGCGCTGCCCGTCGGGTTGAGCTTGCTGATGAATGCATTCGTGACGTAGGTCGCCGCTCCGTTATTCTGCGTCTGGTAGGCGCCCGTCGTCACCGGAAAATCCGTCGAGACTGCGGTGCCCGTCACATACGCATTCCCCTCCGCGTCCACGGCAATCGCGTCGACGCCGTCCCACAACCGGGTGGGCAGGAATTGAGCGCTCATGCAGCTGTTAATGATGTTCACAGGCTCCCCGCTGCCGCCTAAATAGGTGGAGTACACCAGGGCGCTGCCCGAAGGGTTCAGCTTGGTAACGAAGGCGTTGAATTGGTAGCCTTTTGGCAGCCCGGCGGCGTTGTTCTGAACCTGCAACGCTCCCGGCGTTATTGGGAAATCAGTGGAGGACGTCTGCCCGGCCACGTACGCATTGCCGGCGGGATCCAGGGCAATCGCATAGGCGCTATTCTCTGCGCTTCCCCCCAGATATGTGGAATAGACCAGCGCCGAGCCGGTTGCATTCAACTCCGTGATGAATGAGCCGTTTCCTCCATGCGCCGCGCCGGTGTTCGATGTTTGGAAGGCTCCCGGCGTCACCGGAAAATCAGTGGAGGATGTCGCGCCCGCCACATACGCGTCGCCCCCTGCGTCCACGGCGATCGCATTGCCTTGGTCGAACGTGCTTCCACCCAGGTACGTGGAGTATATGAGCGCCGTGCCGGCCGCATTCAGCTTGGTGACGAATGCTGGATAACCTTGAGTGGCCGCGCCCGGGTCGGTTGTTTGGAATGCTCCTGGCGTCACGGGGAAGCTGGTCGAGAGCGCCTGACCCGTCACATACGCGTTGCCTGCGGAGTCCACTGCAATCGCATTGGGAAAACCACCAAAGAGGGCCGGCGAGTTTGGGTCGACGCTTCCACCGAGAAAGGTCGAGTACACCAGCGCTGGATCGATCACCAGCGCCCTGTCGCGGTTGTAGTTTCCCAATCGGAGTCCGACCGTGTTCCTCGCCAGCAATGCAAACCGTCCAGGGCTCGGAACGCGCCGGCCATCCCCGGACTGGTAAATTGACGGCGCGCGCAATGTGAGCGACCCGCCGGCCGTGCTCAGGATGAGATCGCCGTTCGCTGCCAGCCGCAGACGGTTTGTGCCGCTAAATCGTAGCCGAATGGCTTTTGGATCGGCGTGCGGGGCGACCACGAAATCGAATTCCAGTTGCCGCTGGTTGCCGTAGTACACCAGATCAATGCCGGGATAGATGTCTGGGTAGCGCACCTTGGTATAAGTAGGAATGCTCGTGCGCCATTTGGATGGATCGCTGCCGATGAAGTAGTTGACCGTGCCCGGCAACTGTTCTTCGCCTGCCGGCTCCGTCTGGAGGCTCGCGCCTGCCAATTGCATCCGCACCACATCGCACTGGGCGAATTTGGGGAAGCGGCCCTGTTTGGCCCGAAGACCAGGTCGGACCGCCCTGGAGGCCGTCTGACACAGCGTCAACTCTGCGCCGGTCCTGGTCAGATATAATCCATAGCCTCTTCCCCGCGAAAGGAACTTCACCTTCTTTTCGACCTGCCCAGTATTGTGCTCAAAGCTCAATGGAAGCCTTCCATAGGTTTCGACGACCCGCGCTTTCTGTGCGGGCAAAGCAGGTTGGGATAGAGATGCCGCGCCCGCCGAGGCAGCAGTGAACGACGTCGCCACCACGAGCCCCACGACAAACAAAGGCCCACGGATGGAGGAGGTTGGCACGTTTGTAAGCATAACTCTCCGGAGGCGGATGCGATCCAACAGCGGGGATCTTTGAAGGCTCAATTCTCTAGATTCCGTCGTCTAGAAAAAAGGATGCACGCGGCTAAAAGAATAGCGTCTGCTTACTCCGCTTATGTCAGGAGTCAGTTCACTCTTATCACGGCAAGTGCTCCGCCGGGAGCTAGCGAAAGCGTCTTCTAAAGCAGGACGGATGGGCCGACAAGATTTATGGTGGCTAACGCGGGTCTCCCTTGATGAATACCGAGGCGCTATCGCTATCCAATTCCGCGGTGCCCCAGACCACACTCGTGCCCCAGACCACGCTCGTGCCCCAGACTACGCTATCGGCGCTGGTGCCCCAAACCACGCTGAAGGCAGCGAGAGCGTCGTCATTCCACGGAATCGTCGAGACAGGAGCGATCGCCGTGTCGCCACTTACGTCAACCCAGATATTGGCGAACGACCAGGCCTTCGATGATTGCCAAACCGTCTTATTGGCTGGGACGCTGCTGTTTCCGTCAACGAGAGTGACGGTATTATTGGAGGTGTTGTAGGTTACTGATGGAGACAGCGCTGCGCCTACGTTGGAGGGAACCGGGCTGTTGTCGGACAATGCTGGCTGCAGATTGAGCAGGCCCGTGCCGACGGAGAAGAGATCGTAGTATTCCGTGAAGGTCTCATCGAGGGCGGCAACCGTAATCGAGGTGGAGGTGGGGAACGACTGGTAGGTCGTCTGCATCAACCGCGCCTTCACCTGGTCCGGAGTCAGATTGACGTTCTGCTCGAGAAGCAGTGCCGCCGCTCCACTGACCACGGGCGTTGCCATACTTGTGCCGCTCAGCGTAAAGTAGTCGGCCTTCCCGTTGTTGCCGTTGACCAGTTGCGCGGGATAATCGGCTTCCAAGGTGGCCCCCGGAGCCACCAGCGAAACGATGCCGTTGCCCGGAGCCATGATGTCGGGCTTTACCACGTAATCGTAGGTGGTTGGCCCCTTGGAAGTGTAAGTCGTCATGATTTGGGCCGACTGCGAAGTCGATCCGGTGCTGTTCATGGCGCCGACTGTAATCACAAGAGGATCATTTCCGGGGGCGGTGACGGTTCCGTATCCGTCGCTCCCGTCGACGCTCACGCGGCCGTAGTTGCCGGCGGCCACTACCACCACAAGTCCGGATTGCCAAGCCGACTCCACGGCCTGGCAGAGAGGATCCTGCGTGTAGCTTTCGAAGATGCCGCGCCCGAGCGACAGGTTGATCACCTGGATGTTATAGGTGTTCTGCAGAGAGATGGCTTCCTGTATGGCGGCGATGACCGTGCTGTCGCTGCCGGTTCCAGTCGCATCCAATGCCCGCAAATCCACGAGATTTACGGCGGGCGCCACACCACTGTAGTTTCCGTTGGAGAGATAACCGTCGCCGCCAACGATTCCGGCAACGTGGGTGCCGTGGCCGTACAGATCGTACTTGGCGCCGCTCGAGTTCGTGGTGGCAGTGCCCGTGAAATCCTGGTGATAAACCACGCGCGACTGAGTCAGCTTCGTATCCCAAAGATCGGGATGAGTGTCGTTGATGCCGCTGTCGATAATGGCCACGCCAATTCCAGATCCGTTGTAGCCGGCATTCCAGGCGGAGGAAACGTTCACAACCGCGTTCGTCGTTGCATCCATTCCCTTGAGAGGATGGTCGAGGTGGATCGAAACCACTTCCGGGTCCGCCGCCAAAGTGGGCAGCGCGCTGACCGGAAACGTCAGGGCCATGCCGTTCACCAAACCGAGCCTCGCGTTCAGGTGAGCGCCCATGCGCTGCACTCGCGCTTCCTGCTTGGCATGTGGAGCCTGCCGATACTGCACAATGATCTTTGCGGTCTCCTGCGGAGCCGTCGCGCCCTGTTGGACTCGCGCCACAACGGGGACCAGATCCGGAGCGAATTTGCCCGTCAGTTGCCGCGAACCTTGGGCGAATGCCGCCTCTGCAAGCAAGAGCAACACGATCACGCCCCGGCGTTTTCCCCAAGCCGCGCTATGACGCTGGTCTCGACCAGGATTCTTTGGTTTGAGCGATTGCGACATAAAACTCACCTTTCCGAAGAAACTCGTGCTCAAAATTGCGCTTTGTATCCACCTGGAATTGAGCACGCGCAACGCCATCCCGGTTGTCGTAAGTAGTTGTCTTTATTGGGGACAGAATCGGTCCCGGCGGGAAGAAGTGGGACACTTTGTCCTCATAGGCGGGGCGTGAGACAGTTTGTCTCACGCGCGTCCTTAGATGTAGTAACACGTCAGTAACACGTCGATCCGAGAAGTCGAGAGGGATTCGAACTGCCCGGCAACTACGGTTCAGGGCTTCTGGGTGGGGCGGAGGAGAATCTCGCTGGCGAAGGACTGCGGAGCCTGAGTGACGATCATGGCCACAGCGTGGGCGACATCGCTCGCTTGCAGCATTCTTTCGGCGCTCTTGCCGGCGTGGAGGCTGAAGTCGGTGTGCACCGAGCCGGGGCAGACGAGCGAGACGCGGATGTTGTGGGCGCGGAGTTCTTCGGCGGTGGCGTAGGTCAGTCCGTTGAGTCCCCATTTAGAGGCCGAATAAGCGGCCCCATTGGGCAGAGGGTTCTTTCCGGCGAGCGAGGAGATGTTGATGATGTGTCCGCTGCGCGCGCGAATCATGAGCGGGGCGAAAGCGCGGATCATGTAATAGACGCCGCGCAGATTGGTATTGAAGATTGCTTCCCACTCGTCCGGCGGGAGCTGGTAGAGCGGACCCGAGGGACCGGCGATGCCTGCGTTGTTGACGAGGATGTCGAGGCGATGGAAGTCGCGTTCGACGTGTTGGGCCGACGATTCGACCGAGCGAAGATCGGTGACATCACACTCGAAGATCGTAGATTGATTGCCAGCCTCGACGATCGCTTGAGCCGTGTGCTCGAGCGCGGGGCGGGAACGTCCGCAGAGAACGGTTTGCGCGCCGAGCGCGGAGAGTTTAATGGCGACGGCGGCGCCGATGCCGCGGCCGGCGCCAGTGACCAGAGCGACCTGACCGGAGAGTGGAGCGGGTAAGCGTTCGGGCATGAGACTCCTCGACTGAGACCCTCAAAGTAAGAGCTATTTTGCAGCAGCGGCGCGGAAGATGCCAGCGGTTGTGCGGACGAGTGTCCGCGCTACACAACTGCGCTGCGGAGGGTATACCTGGACGAGAGTGTTGGAGGAAACCGATTCCACGCATTTGTCGGCAGTCGTAGAATAAGAGTGTGACCACCCTGCGCGATGTCCTGGACGAAAGTACGGTCGAAGGCGATCGCGCGCTTTGGGAACCGATTGATCGCGGAACCAGCGCGAGCGCAACGGCTCAAGCAGAAGCATCCGCCAATCGGATTCGTTGTTATGCCTGTGGACATTGCTGTCCCATTGCGGATGGCCAGCGCGGAGTCTGCAAGGTTCGCTTCAACCGGGGCGGGAAACTCTATGTGCCGTTCGGCTACACGGCAGGCGCGCAGTGCGACCCCATCGAGAAAAAACCATTCTTCCACGTCTTGCCCGGAGCCCTCGCCTACAGCTTTGGCATGCTGGGATGCGATCTGCACTGCTCGTATTGCCAGAACTGGGTGACCTCGCAGGCGCTGCGCGACCCCAAGGCGGTCTCGCCGGTGCAGCCAGTAGACCCAGAGATGATGGTGAGGGAAGCGGTCGAGCAGGGCGCAAAGGTCATGGTCTCGACCTATAACGAGCCGCTGATCACCAGCGAATGGGCGGTCGCGGTGTTCCGTCAGGCGCGCGCCGCAGGGTTGCACACGGCCTATGTGTCGAACGGCAATGGAACCCCTCAAGTGCTGAAGTATCTGCATCCGTGGATCGACTACTACAAGGTGGATCTGAAGAGCTTCGACGATCGGCATTATCGTGAGCTGGGCGGGCGGATGGAGCCGATTCTGGAGACGATCCGCGCACTGCACAAGATGGGTGTTTGGGTGGAGATCGTTACGCTGCTGATCCGCGGGTTCAACGATTCGGAGCAGGAGCTGCGGAAATTGACCGAGTTCCTAGCAGGCATCTCGCTGGACATTCCGTGGCATGTGACCGCGTTTCATCAGGACTACAA
>Ga0187781_10003204_pt1 | contig 12346 bp, 15 predicted proteins | sample 0715_SJ02_MP02_2_FD_132447 | JGI IMG/M metagenome (GOLD analysis project Ga0187781, IMG submission 132447) | Tropical peat soil microbial communities from peatlands in Department of Meta, Colombia - 0715_SJ02_MP02_20_MG | ecosystem: Environmental > Terrestrial > Soil > Wetlands > Peat | place...
AGTGCGGGTTCCCTGATAGTCGACGAAGAAGAAAATCTTGTCGCGCTTCACAGGACCTCCGAGAGTGCCTCCAAACTGATTCTGCCGGAAAGTAGACCGCGTTGGATCGAAATAGCCGCGGGCATCGAGGGCGGTATTACGGAGAAATTCAAAAGTGTCCCCGTGAAACCCATTGGTGCCACCCTTGCTTACTACGGTCACGATTCCGCCGTTATAGTTCCCATATTCGGGATCGAAGTTGTTGGTCAGCACCCGAAATTCCTCGATCGAATCGAGGTTGGGAATAATCGAAGTACCCCCGTTCATGTGTTCCTGCACATCGATGCCATTCACCACGAATCCGTTCGAAGATTCGCGCTGACCGTTGATCGATAAGTTGCCGGGGTTGTCGTCGCCCGAAGGATCGATGCTCCCGGTAACCCCTGCCATTATGACCGAGCTTGGCAGTAACGTTGAAACCGGCGCCACTCCCGGTTGAATCGCCAGTAGATCGGTGTAGCTTCTTCCATTCAACGGGAGCGAGGTCATCTGCGAACTCGACACCACTTCGCCGAGGTGAGTTGCAATGGTGTCCACCTCGACCCCGCTGGCCATATCGCTGACCGTAACGGTCTCCGATCGAACACCGATGTTTAGGGTGGCATCAACCCGGAGCGCGGAATCCGTGTCCACCACCAGGTTGGTCTTCCGCTGGGTCTGGAATTTGTCGGCCGAGATGGTCAGATCATAGTGGCCGACGGGAAGATTGGGGAACGAATACAGACCCTGGGTATCCGCGACGGCGCGATAGATCGTCTGCTGGGCAGAGTTGACAAGCGTCAAGACGGCTCTGGGGATAACTGCTCCGTTTGGATCTCGAACCGTCCCCGAGATGCTGCCACCCGTCGCGGCGCGTAGCGGCACGGCGGCGAGCAGGCAGCATTCGATCGCTAGAACAGAGAGAGTTTTCCTGGAGAGGGAGCAGGCTCTAAAGACAGCGGCGCACCAAAGGGGTAATGATTTGGCAACATGCATTTGCATTTTTCCCGCTCGCGCTGCCGAATAACACGAATGATGTAATCATGCTACGCACAAAAGTCGGTGTCAAGACTGGGCGCCGCGCGGGCAGGGGAACTCATAACCAAGTGACTCTGATCTTTTTCTGGGTTGAGAGTCGATTTTTGAGGTACCCGATCAAGATAGCCAGTTTTGATCTGGCTTCCAGTTCCTCGATATCTGTCGTGCAACGCCGTGCTGCGGATTCTACATACCGCAAAGCATCTGTGGTTTCATTCAGGGCAAGGGAAAGGACTTCACGGTTCACAGCATTCACCTTGAATTGGACCTGGGCACGAACTTGCCACGAAGAAGAGAGTCGGTTAGAGAAAAGGGAGATCTTGTGCCAAAACAGGTCGGGAATCGCCCAATCGCGATTCGAACGCCACTAGGAAAGCTCGAGATCCCGCTCCATGACGGGGCGCCCCTTCGTAAAGGGCTTGTCTGTCAAGAACGGACAAGCGAACGGAGAATACCTCTCTCCTTGCCAATTCCAGTATATCGCTCACCTGGCGGCTTGCGGCAAGACCAGGGTCGCCCAGCATAATCGCCGATATAAGCCAAAAACACGCAAATTGGAGTTACGAAAATATCTGCGTTGTTCCGATGTACGGATCGCCACTGGGAGGCGTCCAAGCCAGGGTTGGACTACCGATACAGCTGGGAGCAGTCGGTGCGGACTGGTGGGTGTGCGCGTCGCTCGACTTCGTGAAGCAGCCGCTTAGTTTCGGCCTGCCGCTAGTATGAGAGTAGCGTCGCGATGAACGAACATGCGGTGGTGATCGCCGGAGGGGGTCCGACAGGGCTGATGTTAGCGGGCGAACTGGCGTTGGCGCGGATTGACGTTGCCATTGTCGAGCGGCGCGACAACCAAGATCTCGCCAGCTCTCGCGGTGGCGGTCTGCACGCACGAACGATTGAGGTGCTCGATCAGCGGGGGATCGCCGATCGCTTCCTTTCGCAAGGACAGGTGATGCAGACCACATCCTTCGCGCGAGTCTCTCTCGATATCAGCGACCTCCCGACTCGCCACAATTACGGGCTCGCACTCTGGCAGCAACACATAGAGCGCATCCTGGCCGACTGGGTTGGAGAGCTGGCGGTGCTCACCTATCGCGGACGTGAGGTGACAGGCTTTGCCCAAGACGACACCGGTGTCGATGTCGAGCTGTCCGACAGCCGATCGTTGCGAACGAAGTTTCTCATCGGGTGTGACGGAGGTCGCAGCCTGATCCGTAGGAAAGCCGGTATCGACTTCGTCGGGTGGGATCCGTCCGTCAGCTATCTGATCGCCGAGGTCGAGATGACCGAGGAGCCGGCGTGGGGCTTCCACCGAACTGAACAAGGCATCCATGCTTTGGGCAAACACGAGGACGGGAAGCGCGTGCGCGTCGTGTTGAGTGAGCAGCACCTAGGAGTCGGCGACGAGCCGACCTCGGACGAACTCCGTAAGACGCTCATCGCTAGCTACGGGACGGATTACGGTCTTCGCAACGCAACCTATATTTCTAGGTTCAACGATATGGCCCGGCAGGCGGCGTCCTACCGAGACCGGCGCGTGCTCTTGGCTGGAGATGCTGCGCACGTGCATTCTCCAATCGGCGGACAGGGACTAAACACCGGCGTCCAAGATGCCGTGAATCTAGGATGGAAGCTCGCCCAGGTGGTCAACGGGACATCGCCAGACAACCTGCTCGATACCTACCATGCCGAGCGACACGCGGTAGGTGCCCGCGTGTTGCGCAACAACATAGCGCAAATTGCGCTCGACCGCGGCGACGAACGGACAAATGCCTTGCGCGAGACCATGTCCGAGCTGTTGAAGATGGACGAGCCTCGTAAGCGATACGGTGCCATGATGTCTGGTCTCGATATTCACTACGACCTCGGTAACGGACACCCGCTGCTCGGACGACGGATGCCGGACCTTAACCTAGTCACCGCCGACGGCCCACTGCGGTTCTTCACTCTTTTGCACGACGCCCGGCCAGTGTTCCTGAACCTCGGTGAGCCTGGCATCTTCGACATCACTCCATGGGCAGATCGGGTTCAGTTAATCGACGCCAGATATGCTGGCAACTGGGAGCTCCCGGGACTTGGCGCGGTCATTGCTCCCAGCGCCGTGCTGATTCGGCCGGACGGATATGTGGCCTGGGTGGGAGATCTAACCGAGCTGGGACTCGCTGACGCTCTTACCACTTGGTTCGGAACTCCTGCCGGGGCGCAGCGCACCGGCTTCAATGATTGTTTTTGAAGGTTGTGATCAGCTAGATGCCCGGAGAATCTAGCGGCTTTCACGACTACGGCGAGTCCTCGGGAGCCTTCGTCGTAGCAACCGGTATTCTGGAGGAGAATCGTCTTGGCGAACAGCCCTTCGTAATACCTCCGGGCAAGTGCGCGCGTTCGGTCCCGATTACGCGCATGACGTTCGAAATGTCTCCCTCGCCCCCGCCGTTCCCCGCTTTTGAATTCGTGTTTATTTTTGCTAATTCGCGGCTAAAAGGAGTTTTAATCCGCGCTGATCCGCGAGAATCTGCGGCTGAGTCGGTTGTGGCTCACTACTCAGTATCCCGGTTTCTCCGTGGTGGGACTTGGGTTTTCATTGTAGATCCGCCGCGTTCCCAAATCTCGTAGACTTGTAAGGCACCAGAAAATGTTCTGGAGGAACCATGAAAGCCATCGTCGTCCACCAATTCGGCGGTCCCGAAGTCTTAAAGTTGGAAGAGATCCCCACGCCGCCCCCTGGCGCCGGCCAGGTCCTGGTACGAATTCACGCTGCAGGCGTGAATCCTTATGACACATATATGCGCAACGGCACTTACCCTATCCGGCCCCCGTTGCCGTACACGCCGGGATCGGATGGCGCGGGCACCGTCGAAGCCGTTGGCGAGGGTGTGGACAACGTCAAGCCAGGTGATCGTGTTTATGTCGCGAGGACGGTGACCGGCGCCTATGCGGAGTACGCTTTGACGCTGAAAAGCCAGGTCCATCCGCTTCCGGCAAAAATCACATTTGCTCAGGGAGCCAGTTTGTGGGTGCCCTACGGCACTGCGTATCACGCGTTGTATCAACGCACGAGCGCGCGAGCCGGGGAAACAGTACTGGTCCATGGGGCGAGCGGCGGTGTGGGTACGGCAGCGCTCCAGATGGCACGGGCCACCGGCTTGAGAGTGTTTGGAACTGCCGGAACAGATAAAGGACTGGAGTTAGTCATGCGCGAAGGCGCTCACCAGGCATTCAATCACACCAAAGCGGGGTATCTCGACGAGATTATGGCGGCGACCAATGGGTCGGGTGTGGACCTGATTCTGGAAATGCTGGCCAACGTGAACCTGGGCCATGACCTGAAACTCCTCGGCACTCACGGCCGGGTTGTGGTGATTGGCAGCCGTGGTGACGTGACGATTTCTCCGCGCGACATCATGACGCGCCGAGGCTCAATCCTTGCTTTCACCCTATGGGGCATCAGCGACGCCGAAGAAAAGGAGATTCATGCCGGACTGTTTGCCGGTCTGGAGGACGGCGCCCTCCAGCCAATCGTGGGCAAGGAGCTGCCGCTGGCCGACGCCGCGCGTGCTCATAAAGACGTCCTGGAACCAGGCGCTTTCGGCAAGATCGTTTTGGTGTCCTGATTTGATCACAGGTTCAGTCTCTTAGGACGTTTTAATGAATGCTGTGGACCCTGCGGAGGAAAAGAAACAAAAGGTTTGCCGCTCCATCTTTACTTATTCCCCCAAAAAGCTGTACCGACGGCCGGTCTTTGTTCATTCGGCGTTCCAACAGAGACACTAATGACTCGTCGTCCTGACCCCAGCGAGGAATGAAGAAGCAGCCTGTGAATCATAGCTCGCCAGAAAGGAGATCTATGCGGAGGACCGCGGCATTCAACTAGTGAGGGGCATCCAAGTAGCGACGGAAAGCTACCATTACGTTGCACAGGCGCCAGTACGGAGAGAAGAGCTCTGACGTTCTAATATGTCTTACCCGATCTTGGCGGTGAACGGTATCGTAGTTCTGTCACCAATTGATGGTCCGCTTCCGGATTGCCGACCATTAGTTAAGTGAACATCCCCCATATCGCGCCTTGGCGGTTCGAGTCCCTCCTGAGGCATTGCGAATACCGAACTTGCGCGCGCGAAAGTTCTAATTTGCATCATTACACCGTATGGTGTAATGTGATCCCATGGATCAACTGACGGACGTGTTGGCAGCGATTTCCCACCCCACCCGGCGGGCAATTATTGGGCAACTGGCAAACGGCCCCGCTCGATTCCTAGATATCGCAGAGCCGTTCGACACTGCTCTGAATGCGGTGACGAAACACCTCAAGCTCCTGGAAAGAGCCGGACTGATAGAGCGCGAGAAGCGGGGTCGCGAAGTCCTGATTTCTTTTCGAGGCGAACCGCTTCGCGCAGTAGCCGGATGGGTCCATGAGTACGAACGCTTCTGGAATACGCGCCTCGATCAGTTCGAGAAATATTTCGAGGACAAGAAGAGAAAGGGGAAGAAATGATGGCGAAGCCGACGAAGACCCTCGAATTCAAGTTTGAACGAACCATCCCCGCTGCTCCGAACGAAGTGTTCGATGCGTGGCTGAATCCAAGAATTCCCGGCAATCCCTGGAATGCGGCCGAACGGTTTCTGCTGGATGCGAAGGTAGACGGCCTCTTTTACTGGACCCTCAAGGGGACAGCTCATTACGGCCGATTCACGGAGTTCGAGTGGCCGAGTCAAATGCAGCATACTTGGGTGTCGCCGAATACCTTGGGGCACGAATCCACGGTTACTGTGACCTTCAAAAAAAAGGGAGAAGACACACTGATGACCCTCGTGCATTCCAACCTTCCGGACACTAACGAAGCAAGAGGACATGAAAGAGGTTGGCATTACTTCCTGGGAATCTTTTGTGAGCAATTTGGGAATGGCTCGCCCGGGAAATACCGATGGGAAGATGCTCATCCAGAAGAGGCAAAGGAACGATGAGCTGCGGCACACTGACTGGAGTCCGCCGATTCATGAATGCAATGCCCGTGCTTCTGCTACTGGCAACCCTAGCGATGGGTAAAGATAGTCCTGTCGGACCAATGACTGAAACTATGGTGAAAGGCACTGCGATGAGATCGCACAACGGCAAAACTGCCAAAAAGCACGGATTCGCGCCCGTCAACGGTCTGAAGATGTACTACGAAATCCAGGGAACCGGCGATCCGCTGGTTTTTATTCCGCCCGCCTTCGGATTCGCAGGGCGAGAATCATTTCCTGAGCTGGCTGAGAATCATTCGGTGATTACGGTTGATCTCCAGGGAAATGGCCGAACAGCCGACATACGGGAACGTCCGATTTCGATCGAGCAATACGCCACTGACGTGGTTGAGCTGTTGAAATATCTCAAGATCTCGAAGGCTGACTTCCTGGGTGAGAGCTACGGCGGCAACGCAGCTACTGTGATCGCAGTGCGCTATCCCGAGTTTGTCCGTCGTGTCGTGACCTATTCGGCAACTTTTGCGCCGCCAGCGGACACTTTAGATCCGGAGACCACCCGATATGATCAGCCGCCTACCCCTGAGACCACCGACATCGGGTTTCAGAGAGAGAGTTATAAGAGAGTTGCGCCCGATCCGAGTTACTGGCCCAGGATATACGACAAGGTGGGTAGCACTGTGTGGAAGGGCTTCTCGAAAGAGGAGCTGGCTTCGATCCGAGTGCCGTTTCTCATCCTTCAGGGAGATCACGATTTTGTTCGCCTCGAGCACTCCGTCGAGACGGTCAAGCTCATTCCGCACGCCGAGCTCGGAGTGATCCCGGATGCGAGCCACTTTGCCCTGTCGTCGGAACAAGAGAGGGTGATTCCAATCATCAAATATTTCTTGGAACGCCCTGAGAATCGCCTGCCGTTGGCAACTGCCAATACGGGCTATCACCCTGGCGAAACGAGATAAGAGTTGAAGAAGCAGCAGGAAGAACGCCAAAGGATAGGTGTTGCTATATGCCCAGCCTCTTTTGCAGCAATCGTGATCGCAGTAGCAACGTCGGGTGGCAGGCTCTGGGCGCTCAAAGGGAGCGCCAAGGAGGAGATTGGTATGAAGCAGGATTCGATGGAAGTAAAGCATAAGGTGGGAACGCGTGAAGAGTGGTTAGCGGCGCGGCTAGCGCTGCTCAAGGCGGAGAAGGAACACACTCGGCGCGGCGACGAGCTGGCGCTAATGAGGCAGGCACTGCCGTGGGTCCGAGTCGAGAAGGAGTACCGATTCGAGACAGACGCGGGAAGCGCTTCGCTTGGCGATCTCTTCCAAGGACGATCGCAACTGCTCGTTTATCACCTCATGTTCGGCCCAGACTACGCCGCTGCCTGCCCGTCCTGCTCCGCGATTGCCGACGGCTTCAATGGGTTCTTCGTCCACTTGGCGAACCATGACGTGATGCTCTGGGCGGTCTCAAGAGCGCCACTGGCCAAAGTGCACGCATACAAACGGCGAATGGGATGGACCTTTCCGTGGGCCTCGTCATTCGGCAGCGACTTTAATTTCGACTACAGCGTCGGTTTCACCGAGCAGCAGCAGCGCAAGGAAGGACTCGACTACAACTATCGGCACGAGAGTCCGATAGCAGCCAATCCCTCGCGGCAGAGCCCGCACGCCGCCATGTGTGGGGTCGACACACCCACGTTCCTGCGGGAGAGGCCGGGCCTCAGCGCATTCGCGTTGTCGGACACCGTCGTCTACCACACGTATTCCAGTTATGGCCGCGGCGTTGACGGATTGTGGGGGATGTATCAGTGGCTCGACCGAGCTCCCAAAGGGCGCAACGAGAATGGGCCCTGGTGGCGCCGGCACGATGAATACGAGAAGCACTTCTGATCACGCTTTCTGCGGGGCAAATACAAGTCCGTATGATTAAGCACCGAGTCCTTGTCCACGTGGACTCCCCTGGCGATCGCCAGCGCTGGGTCACTGCAAAAGACATACTTCTCTGACGCACGAACGGCGTGGGCGTTATGGCGAAAGCCTTGAATCAGCGCGGAGTGAGGGCCAATATGTTTGCTACCGCGTATTCACCCCCAACGAACTCACTGCATCGAATGGTTCGCGTACCGCTGACAGCAGTGTCGAGGCAACATGCCCCGCCCCGGAGGACCTCGCTCGTGATAAGCATCTACCATAGTGATCCGTGCGACATGGTCTGCCGTCGCTTGTCGATGCTGCACTCAGGTATGTCTGATATTTGTAACAGTTCACATGCAGCCAATAACTACATATGATGAGAGGAGTGCTGTGGAGGCAGTTTTTCACAACATATCATATAGCTAATCGAGCAGTAGCTATTCGAGAGGAGTAACGTCGATGCCAGCACAACCAATACGGATGAAACCTCCGAAATCAGCGACGACCAACGGAGAGACTGAAACTCGCTTGGATCTCGAATGCTTGCTGCTAGAGATCTCAGGAGAGACTTGGTACGTACCCTTCGACGCGTTGAAGTGGATTCCGCGGGTCGGAGAGACTATTCAAGTGACGGGCAGTCGTGGAGGCACGGTAACACAGGTCGAATATGAATTTACGCCGGAACCTGCTCCAGTCCGAGTCGGGGAAGAAATGCCCACCGACCGCTTATACGCACGACCGGGACGAGTTTTGGTGAAAACAGCCTGAGCCTGTGCTCGAAAAACCCTTGGCATCGCCGACATTGATAGAGATGGGGGAGTAATGAGATGGTCCACCTCCGGGTAGGATGACAGCTTGGCAGTTTCCATGAGGAGGATCATCGTCATGCACATCGAATCGATCGGCATCGATCTCGTCGGTCGTACCAAGGGATGAAAACCTGACCCCATCAGCCGGTCAGCTAGGGAAGATCATCAGCTGAAGTACTTACCGCCGATTCGGGCCAGTGGATAACCTCAAGAACAACTTCGCAACCCTCGCGGTCTTCTCCAAAGTGTTCGAAGCTGGAATAGAGCGCCTGTTTCTGCTGGCTTTTCCTATTGTCCCCTCATCACATACTCGGTGAGCACGATGTTCCGGCAACGGCACGCGGCATTGCCACAGGCGTACGAAGCGTCGAAGAACGACCTCGATCGATAGACGATTCGTCGCTGGTTGAATCAACCGCAGCAAAATCTTTTGTATCCGCGATGGCTGCTTAGATCATCACATCGTATCGAAAAGGAGAACAAAGCCTATGTCTCATCACCTGGATTCCCCAATTGCACGGCAGGATATCCGCCTCGACATTACGGATTTGTATGTCTTCCGGGGCGAGACGGGTACCGTGTTCGTGATTAATGTTTGCCACTCAATTTTCGGTCCCATACCTGTACCAGGCTACCATCCCGAGGGCATGTACGAATTCAAGGTCGATCTCAACGGAGATGCGGTCGAGGACGTCACTTACCGCCTGACGTTCGACGAGCGCAATAGAGATGGGAAGCAGGACTATGTTGTGCGCTGTATAAAAGGAGCGGCGGCGCCCGATCCGCATGCACCTGGCGTCATCGTCGCCGAGGGGACAACGGATGAGATCGTAACCACGAAATCCGGCCTGCGCGTGTGGGCTGGCAAGGCAGGCGACCCGTTCTGGATCGAGCCCGATGTGCTGCATGCGGTGGGCCACGCGTTTCAGGACGGCAAAGTTGTAGATCTCTCTGGCTGGGATCCGAAACGTGCGAAGAACCTCTTCGCTGGCCACACCGTGCACTCGATCGTTCTAGAAGTGCCCGATCAGGAGTTGCTCGATGGACGTGGCGATGAGCGCCGGGTCGGCGTGTGGGCAGTGTCGACGCTTGCAACCGATGCCGGAGGATGGCGCTCGATCAATCGTGTCGGACTTCCGATGCTTCATCCTCTCTTCACGCAGTACAACGAAGATCTTGGCAATCGCCTGAATGCCGGCATTCCAACGGAGGATTTCGCCACTTTTGGCAAGACCGTCATCAAAGCAATTGGGGGCGTTGTGTCGGCAAACGGTACAGCGGAAGACCCTCAGGCCTATGCGGAGAAAGTCGCACACCGATTTTTTCCAAACATTTTGCCCTACGTGGTGGGCACGCCGGCGGCGTTTGGCTTTGCCGAATGGAACGGTCGCTCCCTGACGGACAACGCGCCCGATGTCATGTTTTCGATCGCGTCGAACAAACCAATCAGTCTGGGAATCGGCAAGGAGTCGGTCGCCTCTAAGCCCTCGAAGAGTTTCCCATACGTTCCTGTTGCCATGGGAGAGATTCAGGCTTCGGCAGCGTAGGAGCCAATTTCCGCGAAGAGGTCGTTGCTGCAGCCACTGCGTCGATTGGTTCTTTTGCGTTTTCGTTCCTCTCAGTACACTAGCAACCGTGGTGCTTTTCTTCTCGCGGACAAGATATTGCAACGGTCCTAAAATGACCTAATGCATCAACTTGCCCCATGACCGTCCCCAGTCGGGATTGTATCGGCCCACTGGAGTGGCCACCTTGAACCAAGACGGCAGCTCACGAACAGGCGCACGTCATTGCACTTTTGAGCTTTCGACAAAGCGTTTCTCTGTCTCTGACTACACGACGGTTCAAGCCTGTCACTTCTGACAGTTGCGGATTGGCTTAACGTCTCAGTAACTTGACGAAAGTCCGCAAGCGAGTCCCCCAGCTTTCGTCTAATTCTAATAGACCCGTTTCTCAAATTACGGTTCGATTGCAAATGTAATTTGAGCACCGGGTATCCTCGGGCTCCAGCCAGTCGGGGACCGAAAGACGACTATGACGGTTCGCTCTCTCAAGGAGGTTGCAAATGACCGCTTCCAAAGCTCAAGATTCCCAATTCGCGAAGCAGCCCCTGCCGATTCGTGGCGATACTGGTGCTTCCATCCTTGGTCCCCGTAACGTTCCGTTAGAGATGGAAAACCCGGACTTGCTAGCTTCTCCATATACGGATTCCGGCACCATCCCCAATCTTAAATTCTCATTTGCCACTGCTCGCAACCGGCTCCTCACCGGCGGTTGGGCGCGCGAGGTTACGGTGCGTGAACTGCCGGTGGCGACTACTCTTGCTGGCGTGAACATGCGCTTGAAGCCGGGCGCAATCCGTGAGCTGCATTGGCACAAAGAAGCGGAATGGGCGTATATGCTGGCAGGGAGCGCGAGGATCACCGCCCTCGATCCGCAAGGCCGCAACTTCATTGACGACGTTGACGTAGGCGACCTCTGGAACTTCCCGGCGGGTATCCCTCACTCAATCCAAGGCCTTAAGGAAGGTTGCGAGTTTCTGCTCGTATTCGACAACGGGAGCTTCTCGGAGAACGAGACATTCCTCATCACGGACTGGTTTGCGCACACGCCTCGGGAAGTACTGGCCAAAAACTTCGGCTTGTCCCCGGCGGCCTTCGATAACCTGCCCCAAGACGTCGAGCACACTCGCTATATCTTCTCGGGAAAGGTGCCTGGCCCCTTGGTCCCTGTCAATTCGCCCGCCGGTCCGGTACCCATAAGTTATAGTCACCGCTTGTCGGCTCAAGAGCCAATCAAGGTCGCGGGTGGGCAGGTGCGCATCGTCGATTCCTCGAATTTTCGCGCCGCGACGACGATTGCTGCCGCGCTCGTGGAACTCGAGCCGGGCGCGATGCGGGAAATGCATTGGCATCCCAATATCGACGAGTGGCAGTACTACATCAGCGGCCATGCACGCATGACCGTGTTCGCTTCAGGCGGCAAAGCACGCACTTTTAACTATCAGGGGGGCGACGTAGGCTACATACCGTTCGCCATGGGCCACTACATCGAAAACATCGGCGATGAGCCGGTCCGATTCTTGGAAATGTTTCGCAGTTCCTATTTTGCCGACCTTTCACTAAACCAATGGATGGCCCTTACACCACCGGAATTGGTGCAGGCCCACCTGAACCTGGACCGCAAGGCGATGGCTGCTCTGCGCAAGGACAAACCTATCATCGCCCCTTTTCGGGCTGGATGAGGAAAGGGCACGGAAATATTCTCGTCGCAAAAACACCGCTTCGTGTGCTCTGGATCCAGCCGCAAGATGTCGCGCCGGTTGCGGTTTTTCTTGCCTCTGGCGCGGCGGGTATGGTTACGGGAGCGATTTATGACGTAACCGGCGGCGACAAGTGCCCACAATGCTCCGTGATCACCGCGCGCTGGGTTGCGGTTGAACCGATCCCTGGCTGCGAATCCTACATCTCATGGGCAAGTTAACGAAAGAGGAGAATTGGCCATCATCGGAGGGCAAATCTCGTCAAACCTCGCTTCGCACAGGCGGCGATTCGCTATCGGCTTCAGAGACAAAGCTGGCTGACATTGTAGCAACGGATGAACTTTCATCACCCTCGGATG
>Ga0187781_10003205_pt1 | contig 12344 bp, 9 predicted proteins | sample 0715_SJ02_MP02_2_FD_132447 | JGI IMG/M metagenome (GOLD analysis project Ga0187781, IMG submission 132447) | Tropical peat soil microbial communities from peatlands in Department of Meta, Colombia - 0715_SJ02_MP02_20_MG | ecosystem: Environmental > Terrestrial > Soil > Wetlands > Peat | place...
ACCCAGCGCCAGCTGTAAGTGTCGGTGATGTAGCCGCCGAGCGTCGGTCCGAGCACCGGCGCGACGATCGTGGCGATCGCCGTGACGCCGAAAGCCGCAGCGCGCTGCTCGGGCGGAAAGGTGTCGAGGATGATCGCCTGCTGGGACGGCTGCATGCCGCCGCCGAAAAATCCCTGCAGCAGACGAAAGACCACGAGCTGCGCCAGACTATCCGCAATTCCGCAAAAAAAGGAGCAGACGGTGAACATCGCGATGCAGATCAGGAAATAACGCTTGCGGCCGATCAGCGACGAGAGCCAGCCGGAGATCGTCAGCACGACGCCGTTGGCGAGCAGGTAGGAGGTGAGCGCCCAGGTTGACTCGTCGTAGCTCGCCGACAGGCTGCCCGCAATATGCGGCAGGGAGACGTTGACGATCGTGGTGTCGAGAATCTCCATGAACGCCGCCAGTGTGACGATGACGACGATCGCCCAGGGGTTGTGCGACGGCTTCCAGTCGTGATGTGCGTCGGCGCCGGCGGTGTTGGTCATTTCAGATGCACCGAAGGCACGACGGAAATGCCGAGCGGCAGCGGGAGGTTCGGATCGAGGCCCGTGTCGATGACGATCTTGACCGGCACTCGCTGCACGATCTTGACGAAATTGCCCGTCGCGTTCTCCGGCGGAAAAGCGGTGAATTTCGATCCCGATCCGAGCTGAATGCTGTCGACATGGCCCTTGAGCGCAAGATGCCGATAGGCGTCGACCTCGATGTCGACCTCTTGTCCTGGGCGCATTCGGTCGAGCTGGTTTTCCTTGAAATTCGCCGTGACCCAGACCTCCGGCGAGACGAGCGACATGATCTGCTGCCCGGCCACGACGTAATTGCCTTGCTCGACGTTGCGTCTCGTGACCCATCCGTCCTGCGGCGCGGTCACAATGGTCCAGAACAGATTGAGATTGGCCTGATCGAGCCGTGCTTGCGCGGTCTCGGCCTGGCCCTGCAATTGGCCGACCTGCGTATCGGCCTCGCCGATGCGCTGCGGCACCGGCTCGGCTTGCAACACTTGCGCTTCTGCGACCTCGACTTGCGCCTTTGCCGACTTCAGAGCCGCCGTCGCCGCATCGACCTCCTGTTGCGTTGTGGCCTTTTTCGGCAGGCTGCGCTGGCGCTCATAGTCGGCCTCGGCCCGCGCCTCGATCGCCTGAGCATTAACGAGCTGCGCCTTCGCCTGGGCAAGCTGCGCTGGAAAATTCTTGCGCGCGATCTCGGCGCCGTAGCGGAAGCCTTCCAGCTGCGCCTTCGCGGTGTCGAGCGCGCCTTGGGCCGAATCGCGGTCGATCGTAAATTGGCGCTGATAGATATGGATCAGGGGCTGGCCTTTGCGGACGAACTGGTTGTCGGTCACGTCGAGCGAGGCCACGAGGCCCGAGACTTGCGGTGCAATCGCGATGGCGCGCCCGTCGGCGAAGGCGTCGTCGGTCGATTCTATATTGCGGGTCGAAAGCCAGTACCAAACCCCGACCGCGAGAATGGCGAGGGCGCCTGCTCCGCCGAGCCAACGAAGCAAAGGACCTTGGCGAGAAGCGCCCTCTTCGGGTGAAGGCTCGCGGTCGCACGCATCCTCCGAATCGCCATTCGACGGAAGAGCGTTCTCATTGGTTCGAGTTTCGGTCATGAATCGACGTCACCGCGAGCTTGGCCGATGCAGCCGGCAAAGTTTCGAACGCCGCCGGCGAAAGCAAGATATGTTGGTCTGATTCTCCGCGCCCTTCTATCACGCTGACGCTGAAGTTGGGATGGAAAGCACAGGTTTTGCTAGATTTTGCCGAGCGGGAACCGATCCTCCCTGCCGCTGTGCACGGCGAGGCTCTGGTTTCTTCCGCGTGAGGCTCCGCTTGAATTTCCTCCTTTCTCACCTGCAGAGCTTGCCATCCGGCGAATTATCGCCAATATGGCAGCATTCAACCATATTGACATGGTGCTGTCAATGTCGGGAGAGCGAAAATTGCCGCCACCTGCGCAATCGCTGGCGGGCGAGGCCTTGACCGAGCTGTTCGTGGCGACCTTCCAATTTCACGGCGCTCTCGTCGCGGCTGGCGATAAATTTTCGGCGGTTGTCGGGCTTACGACAGCGCGCTGGCAGGTTTTGGGAGCCCTGAGCCGCGCTGGACGGCCTGAAACCGTCTCGAATATTGCGCGCTTCATGGGTCTCGCGCGCCAATCGGTGCAACGGACCGCCGACGAGCTCGCCAAATTGGGCCTGGTTGCTTACGAGACCAATCCCCATCACAAGCGCGCGCCGTTGGTGCGCCTGACGGAAAAGGGCCAAGCCGCTTTTCGCCAGATCAGCGATATGCGGGCGCCATGGGTCAATGCGCTCGCCGCGGAGCTCGACGCAGAGGAAATCGCCGTCACGACGAGGCTGCTCAAAGCCCTGCGCCAGAAATTCGACGAAGGGATTCAATGATCTTTCGCGCCGGAGGGAGGCTGCGCAACGTCATCGCAGCGGTCCAAAGCGATCCCTTGTGTTTTCGTCCACGACGCATAGAACAGTCGGCGTCTCAGGCTTGTCGGATTCGATCCGAAAGCCCGATCGGCTGACGCGTCTTCAGCGAGACGACGCCCGCCGCTTCCATCGCTTGTCGCAGCGAGCAGTTGCGTCGGGCGTCGCCTGGCGACAAGCGATTGGCCGATGCGATGACCAGAGTAGGGGTTCATGAGCGAAGCCACGATGGTGTCCAGAAGCGCGAACGGCGGCGGTCTTCTCGGCCGCTTCGAATGGACGGTGGCCCTGCGCTATTTGCGGGCGCGCCGTGCAGACGGCTTCGTCTCCGTAATCACGCTATTCTCCTTTCTGGGCATCACACTCGGCGTCGCCACGCTGATCGTGGTCATGTCGGTCATGAACGGCTTCCACAAGGAGCTCATGGACAAGATCTTGGGCGTCAACGGCCACGCCTTCGTGCAGGTCGCCGGCGCGCCCTTCACCGGCTGGCGGGACGTTGCGGCGAAGCTCGAGAAGCTCCCTGGGGTGCGCGCCGCCGTGCCTATGGTGGAAGGCGCCGCCGCGGTGTCATCGCCCTACAGCCAGGACGGCGTGCTCGCGCGCGGCGTGCGCGAGCAGGACCTGAAGAAGCTTCCCGGCGTCGGCGGCAATCTGCGCGAGGGCACGTTCGCCGGGTTCGATTCCGCCGAGGGCGTCGCTATCGGCGCCCGCCTCGCCGAGAAGCTCGGGGTCCGCGTCGGCGACAAGATCGAGCTGCTGACCGCCAAGGGTGACCAGACGCCGTTCGGCATATCGCCCCGGCGAAAGTTCTACCCGGTCGTTGCGATCTTCGACATCGGCATGTCGCAGTTCGACAGCGTCTTTCTCTATATGCCGCTCGCCGAAGCGCAGCCCTTCTTCAATCACGGCGACGACGTGACGGTGATCGAGGCCTTCATCGACGACCCTGAGAAAGTTGACACGTTTCGATTCGAGGCCACGACGCTCTTCGAGGACAAGTCGCTCATCATCACCGACTGGCGCCAGACCAACAAGACCTTTTTCGATACGATCCAGGTCGAGAAGAACATCCTCTTCATCATCCTCTCGCTCATCGTCATCGTCGCCGCCTTCAACATCGTCTCGGGCCTCACGATGCTCGTGAAGGACAAGACCAGGGACATCGCGATCCTGCGCACAATGGGCGCAACAAGAGGCTCTGTGCTGCGCATCTTTCTCGTGATCGGCCTGACGATCGGCTGCTCCGGCGCGCTCATGGGCTTTCTGCTCGGCCTCGCGCTCGCCAAGAATCTGGAAAGCATCCGGCTGATGCTCAACCGGCTGTTCAACGCCAATCTCTTCCCGTCCGAACTTTATTTTCTTTCCCGCCTGCCTTCAATCGTCGATCCGCGCGAGGTCGCGCTGGTCGTCGCCATGACGCTGGTTCTGTCGGTCCTGGCCTCGATCTATCCTGCCTGGAAGGCGGCCTCGCTCGACCCCATCAAAGCGCTGCGGAGCGAATAGAGCCATGAGCGACGAGGTGCTCGAGCTCCACGGAGTCAGCCGCCATTATCTCGAAGGCCATGCGCGTCTCGACATTCTGATCGACGCGGAGCTAACGCTGCGCGCTGGCGAGACCATCGCGCTCATTGCGCCGTCGGGCGCCGGCAAGTCGACGCTGTTGCATATTGCGGGGCTGTTGGAGCGGCCAGACGCCGGCGAGGTCAAGATCGAAGGCGCGGCCACATCCTCAATGTCCGACGACGGGCGCACGCGGCTGCGGCGTCTGTCCATCGGCTTCGTCTATCAATTCCACCATCTGCTGCCTGAGTTCACCGCGCTCGAGAATGTGATGCTGCCGCAAATGGTGGCTGGCCTCTCGAAGAAGGACGCGGCGCGGCGCGCGCAGGAGCTGCTCCACTATTTGCGCTTAGGCGCACGCGCTTCGCATCGGCCGAGCGAGCTTTCGGGCGGCGAGCAGCAGCGCGTCGCCATCGCGCGCGCGGTCGCCAACGGGCCGGCGCTGCTCTTGGCCGACGAGCCGACTGGCAATCTCGACCCGCACACGGCGGAGCACGTGTTCGCGACGCTGATGGCGCTCGCACAGGCCAGTGGCCTGTCAGCTCTGGTCGCGACGCATAATCTCGACTTGGCGCAGCAATTCCACCGCCGCGTGACGCTGCATGAGGGCAAGGTCGTGGAGCTGGAATAGGCGCCGCGGTTAGCGTGGATCGGGGCCCCCTTCCCCTCTCCTCCCCGGACTTTAGAGGGGAGGGTGAGGGACGGGGGCTGTTAGTTTCAAGCGGCGGGCTTCTTCGCCTTGTCGAGGAAGGCGTGCTTATACCAGAGGCCGAAGCCCACAAGGCCGATGAAGGCGCCAAAAATTGCGATCGTCAGGTCATTGCTCGCCGTCTGGCCGACCGCGAAGGGGAAGCGCGAGACATATTCCTTGCTGCCGTCGTCGCTGTGCGCCTTGACGAGGCCGATATAGTTGCCCTTGTTTGCGAAATTGTACTCGAAATTCAGCGTGCCGGTCTTGTACTTCTTCGGCGGAACGTAATATTCCGTGTTGGCTTCCATGTTTTCACTGTCGTCCTTCTGGCCGACGTTGCGCAGGATGCGCATCTCGAGCGCCATATCGCGCAATTCGTCCTGCTGCGCGTCGAGCACAATGATCGTGGGGCCGACATCCGGAATGTCGTCACAGAACTGCTCGCGCGACTTGATTGGCTGATAGCCAGTGAAGGTCATTTGATCCGGGCCAATTTTCATTATGCACTGGCCCTCTTGGATGCTGACGCCGCCGTGAGCATGAGCGTTGCCCGCGGCGCCGAGCGTCGCAGCGATCACGACCGCGACAAACTTGAGGTTCATGTTTCGACTCCCCTTGCTTTTGTTGGTTTGTTCTTACTTTGCGCGAGCCTGCCCGCGCCGCCGTCCAGGCTCGCGTTTCACGGCCTTCGCGCCGCATGGCCCCTTATATCAAGTTTTGCGGACTTGTCGCGCGACGATGCGTCACATTGCGAAGCCGCCCACCCTCGCATTCGCGCGAGGACCCGATTGCCGAAGGCGGCAGGACGCGTATAATTGCATCAAAAAAGGAGACGTGTCATGTGGGGCGTGCTTCTCGTTCTGCTGTATTTCGGCCTGGCCTTGATGGGGGCGGTGATCGTCATGGCGCCGGACCGGTTCCGGGTCACGCGCGAGGGGGTGGTCGACGCGCCGCCAGCGCGCGTCTTCGCTCTCATCAACGAGCTGCGGAGCTGGGAGGGCTGGTCGCCCTGGGCCAAACTCGACCCGCGGCGGCAGATGACCTATTCCGGCCCGGCCGCCGGCGCGGGCGCAACCCTGGAGTGGTCGGGCGACGCCAAGGTCGGCGCGGGGCGCCTGACGATCGCAGACAGCCGCCCGAACGAAGCGATCGACATCAAGCTCGAGTTTTTCAGGCCGCGCAAGGCCTTGAACGACGCCTTCTTCCGCCTGACGCCCGAGGGTTCGGGCACGCGCGTGGCGTGGACGATCACGGGGCGCCTCAACCTAGTCGCCAAGGTCACGAACCTCATCAACAGCAGCTGCGACAAGATGATCGGGCCCCAGTTCGAGCAGGGCCTCGCCAATCTGAACGCCTTGTGCGGCGCCGCGAGCCGGGCCGGCTAGCGACGGCAAGGCGCGTGACGCGAGGCCCACTCGCCGCGCTCGCGCCTGCGGCAACATATGTCACGGATTTGTCTTGCGCTCGCGCGGCGGAGGTGGGACGATCCCGTAACGGAGCCGGCACAGGGTTCGTTAAAGAAGGCTCCGAGGGAGGAGCGCGCGATGTCAGAGGGCAATCACCACGGCGTCAGAGAAGGGGGGCCGCGGCTGATCGCCGTGATAGGCCCCTTTCAGAGCGGCAAGACCAAGCTTTTCGAGGCGCTATTGACGCACGCCGGCGCGGCCCGCGAGGGAACGGCTCTCGGCGATCTCTCGCAGGAGGCGCGATCGCATCAGATGAGCGTCGAGGCCAATATCGGCCACGCCGACTATCTCGGCGATCAATATACGTTCATCGATCTGCCCGGCTCGCTGGAATTTGCCACCGAGGCGCGCCATGTGCTGCCGCTCTGCGATGCGGCGATCGTCGTCTGCGAGGCGGATCCTCGCAAAACTTTCGCGCTACAGCTGATCCTGCGCGATCTCGAGGAGCTGAAGGTCCCTCGCTTCCTCTTCGTCAACAAGATTGACTCCACGACGCTTGGCGTGCGCGAGACGCTCGCGCTGCTCCAGCCCGCTTCGCGCACTCCGCTGCTCGCCCGGCAGATGCCGATTTGGAAGAACGGCGTCGCGATCGGCTTCATCGATCTCGCGCTGGAGCGCGCCTATGTCTATCGCGAGCATGCGGCCTCCGAAGTGATCGAGATTCCTGCGGGCGACGCCGACGAGGAGAAGGCCGAGCGCTATTCGATGCTGGAGCGGCTCGCCGACTACGACGACGCGCTCATGGAGGAGCTGATCGCCGACATCGAGCCGCCGCGCGACCAGGTTTTCGACGACCTCGCCAAGGAGCTGCGGGCCGGCGTCATTGTGCCGGTGTTCTTCGGCTCCGCACTGCGCGGCGAGGGCGCTACGCGGCTCCTGAAGGCGCTCCGGCACGAGGCGCCGGCGGTAGAGGCGACCCGCGCGCGGCTTGGCGTCGCCGACAGGGGAGCGCCGCTCGCGCGCGTTGTCCGCACGATCCACACAGCGCATGGCGGGAAGCTCTCGTTCGCCCGGGTGCTGCGCGGAGGTTTTGTCGACGGCCAGCCCGTGCTCTCGCCGGGCGGCGAGGAGAAAGTTTCCGGCCTCTCGCGCCTGCTCGGCGGCGCCGTGTCGAAGCGTTCGGAGGCGGCGGAAGGCGACACGCTGGCCTTCGGACGGCTCGACCATGCGATGACGGGGGACCAGCTCTCCGGCGATCCGCGCGGGGGCGCGAAGGATGTGGTGAAATGCGGCAACGGCGCGCCGCCGCCGGTGCACGCGGTGGCGCTGAAGGTGAAGGACCGCAAGGACGAGATGAAGCTCGCCGGCGCGATGGCGAAGCTCATCGAGGAGGATCCGTCGCTGATCTTCTTGCAGGACCAGGAGCTCTCCGAGATCAAGCTCATGGGCCAGGGCGAGATGCATCTACGCGTGACGCTGGAGCGGCTCGCGTCGCGCTTTAGCGTCGCGGTCGAGTCCCATAAGCCTGCGGTCGCCTACAAGGAGACGATCCGGAAGCCTGCGTCGGCGCGCGGGCGGCACAAGAAGCAGTCGGGCGGCCACGGACAGTTCGGCGACGTGGCCTTGCAGATCGCCCCGCGCGAGCGCGGCGAGGGCTTCCGTTTCTCGGAGCAGGTGCATGGCGGCGCGGTGCCGAGGCAATATTTTGCGTCGGTGGAGGCCGGCTGCCAGGACGCGCTCGCGCACGGGCCTTTGGGCTTCCCGGTGGTCGACGTGGAGGCGGTGCTGACCGACGGCTCCTACCATACGGTGGACTCCTCCGACATGGCCTTCCGCACGGCGGCGCGCATCGGCATGAGCGAGGCGCTCTCTAAAGCAGATAGCGTGCTGCTGGAGCCGGTGCTGGCGGTGACGATCTACACGCCGTCCGAGGGCATGTCGCGGGCGACGGCGATCGCCTCGGGCCGGCGTGGGCAGATCTTGGGTTTCGGCCCGCGCGAAGGCTGGGACAGCTGGGACAAGCTCGAGACGCTGATCCCCGAGGCTGAGATGGACAATCTGATTGTCGAGCTGCGCTCGGCGACGGCGGGGGCTGGGTTCTACGAGGCCCGCTTTGATCATCTCGCAGAGCTGACTGGAAGACTGGCCAAGGAAGTCTCCGCGCACGCGCCACACAGGACCGAGGCGCATGGGTAGGAGTTATCAGCCCCTTCTCCCGCTCCGTGGGAGAGGGGCCGACCCCGCCTTCCGCCCTTATCTTCCCGCTTTGATCTCGGCGGTCGCCTGCGCCATGAGCTCGTCCAGGGTGCGGCGGATCTGATGCTCGGATTGCTCGACTCCAGCATCCGTAAAATCCTTCGAGACCCGTGCGACGATGACATCGGCGGCGTTCGGAACGGTCTCGGCCACGACGAGTTCCTCGGCGTAGGCCTGGGCGGCCTCGCCGGACTTGCCGAGCTTCTCCGCGGCCCAAAGCCCTAAAAGCTTGTTCCGGCGCGCCTCGGCGCGAAAATGCAGCTCCTCCTCATGCACGAAGCTTTTCTCGAAGGTATCCTCGCGTTTTTCGAAGGTGCTCATCATCCGCCTCGTTGATTTCCGCCCGTCCGGGCGGCGCTCAGACAACGCATATACGGCTATCCGGCGAAAAATCCAATGGCGAAGCCGCAGCAGCGCAAAAACCCCGAAATTTAGGCCGTTTTTGGCGCGAGCGCGACGGGCGCTTTCGTCGCCGCGCCCTTCTCGCGTCGCAGCTTGCTCATGAGCAGGTAGATCACCGGCGTCGTGTAAAGCGTCAGCAACTGGCTCAGGATCAGGCCGCCGACGATCGTAATGCCCAGCGGTCTGCGCATCTCGGCGCCGACGCCGGTGGCGAAGGCGAGCGGCAGGGCCCCGAACAGCGCCGCGAGCGTCGTCATGATAATCGGACGAAAGCGTTCGATCGCGGCCTCGATCGCGGCGTCGTGCACGCTCATGCCGCGTTCGCGCTCCGCGTGCAGCGCGAAGTCGACCAGCATGATCCCGTTCTTCTTGACGATGCCAATCAGGAGCAGGAGGCCGATGAAAGCGATGGTGGTGAACTCCATACCGAAAAGTTCGAGCGCAAGCACAGCGCCGACGGTCGCCGAAGGCAGTGTCGAGATGATCGTGATCGGATGGATGTAGCTCTCGTAGAGCACGCCGAGGATGATATAGACGGAAAGCAGCGCGCCGAGCAGCGCGATCCCCATGCCGCCGGAGGTTTTCTGGAAGTCGGCGGCGTCGCCGGCGAAGCCCACGCGCAATCCGCGCGGCAGCGGCATTTCGCCGACGGCTTTTTCGATGGCTCTCGTGGCGGCCTGTAGCGACGAATGCGGCGCGACGTTGAAGGTGATCGTGATCGCCGGCACGACGCCCTGATGATTGACGACCAGCGGGCTTGAGCCGCGTTCGACGTGAGCGATGGACTCGAGCGGAACCTGGCCGCCGCCCGTTTTACTGACATAAATGCCGGAGAGGTCGCGGATGTCGCGCTGGCGCGCACGGGGAATCTCGATCACGACCCGGTAGTTGTTGCGCTGGGTGTAGATGATCGAGTCCTGGCGCTGCCCGAAGGCGCTGTTTAGTCCGGCGTCGAGGGTCGAGATCGCGACGCCCAATCGCGCGGCGGCTGGGCGATCGATGACGATATTGGCCTTGAGCCCGCCCTGTTGGCGGTCCGACGACACATCGGCAAGCTCGGGCAGTTTCTGGAGGCGTTCCAGAATCTTTTCGTACCATTCGGTGAGTTCTGGCAGCGAACTGTCCGAAAGCGTGTATTGATAGAGCGCCTTGCTGAGCCGCCCGCTGGAGCGCAGGTCCTGAGAGGGAATCATGGTCACTGTCAGACCGGGGATTTCCGCGAATTTGGGGCGCAGCCGGTCGATGACCTCGAAGCTCGAAGATCGGCGCTGACCGGAGGGCTTCAGCGCCACGAACAGCCGTCCCTGATTCATCGAGGCGGTAAGATTGCCGGAGCCGAGAAAAGAGCCGACCTCGGCGACGTCCGGGTCCGCATTCAGCACGGCCATGGCCTGCTTTTGCAGCCGCACCATCTCGTCGAAAGACACGTCGGCGGCAGCTTCGGTCGTGCCGTTCAAAAGCCCGATGTCGTCCTGCGGGAGCTGACCCTTGGGGATGTATATGTATAAGAAGACTGTCAGGACGACGGTGGAAAGAATCGCGCCAAGCATGATCCAGGGATGATCGATGGCGCTGCGCAGGCTTCGCGCGTAATGCGAAATCACCCAGTCGAGGGCGGACTCGACGATCTCGTCGAACTTCGTGCGCTTGCGGTTTTTGGAGTGCGGCAGCCAGGCGCAGAGCATCGGCGTCGCGGTCAGCGAGACCACCATCGAGATCAAAATCGCGAAGGTGAGCGTGTATCCGAACTCCTGCAGCAGCTTGCCGGCGACGCCCGGCAGGAACAGGAGCGGAATGAACACGGCGACCAGCGACAGGCTGATCGAGAGCACGGTGAAGCCGATCTGCTGCGCGCCGGCGAGCGACGCCTGCATGGCGCTCATGCCGTGCTCCATGTTCGTCTCGACGTTCTCGATCATGACGATCGCGTCGTCGACGACGAAGCCGACCGCGATGGTCAGCGCCATGAGCGACAGGTTGTCGATCGAGAAACCCGTCGCCCACATCGCGGCGCAGGAGCCGATGAGGGACAGCGGGACTGTGACGCCCGCCGCCGCGACCGGCGAGGCCCGGCGCAGGAACACGAACACCACAGCCATGACGAGGCAGATGGAGATGAACAGCGTGCGCTGGATGTCGGAGACGCTCGCGCGAATGGTCTGCGTGCGGTCGGCGAGCGTCGAGACCTTGATCCCTTGCGGAATCCACTGCTGCAATTGCGGAAGGAGCGTCTGAATGGCGTCGACCGTCTCGATGACGTTCGCGCCCGGTTGCTTGAAGACCAGCAGGATCACCGCCGGCCTGCCGTTATACCAGCCGGCGGCGTTGCGGTTGCGAACGCCGCGCTGGACAGTTGCAATGTCGCCAAGGCGAACGACGCGGTCGCCGTTCGTCGCGACCACGACGCTGCGGTATTCGGCGGGCGTGTTGAGCTGGTCGTCGGTCGCGATCGTGACGTTCTGAGCGTCGCCGCCGAGCGCGCCGGTCGCGGACTGAACATTGCCGCTAATGACGGCGCTCGCGACCTGATCGAGGCCGATTCCCATGGCGGCGACGCGCGAGGGGTCCACCTGTACGCGGATCGCCGGCTGCTCCGCGCCGGCGACAATAACGCCGCCGACGCCCGAGACCTGCGAGATGCGCTGGGCGATGGTGGTGTCCGCCGCGTCGAACACGGCGCTCGTCGGCATGGAGTCCGAGGTCAGCGCCAGCACGAGTATCGGCGCGCCCGATGTGTTCGACTTGCGGAAGGTTGGCAGATTGCTCAAATCCGTCGGCAGATCGGTGGCGGCGGCGTTGATCGCCGCCTGCACGTCGCGCGCCGCTGCGTCCACATTTCGCGCGAGATCGAACATCGCAATGATCTGTGTCGAACCAAGCGAACTGATCGAGGTCAACTCGACAAGGCCGGAGATGTTGGCGAGCCTTCGCTCAAGCGGCGCGGCGACCGTCGCCGCCATGGTCTCGGGGTCGGCGCCGGGGCGGGCGGCGGAAATGCCGATTGCCGGGAAATCCACCGCCGGAAGGCTCGCGACCGGAAGCGCGAAATAGGCCACGAGACCGATCAGGAACACTGCCGCCGACAGCAGCGTGGTCGCGACCGGCCTGCGGATGAACGGCTCGGAAATGCTCACTCCGCCGCCCCCTCGGGGACAGCGTCGAGGTCCGCCTTTTCGTCTTCCGGCGCTGCGACGGAATGAGGCTGCGGACGTCGGACCGAGCGGCGGCGGAGCCCGTCGACGGCAAGATAGATGACCGGCGTTGTGTAGAGCGTCAGCAGTTGCGACAGCAGCAGCCCGCCGATGATCGAGACGCCGAGCGGAATGCGCAGCTCGCTGCCGGCGCCGTGCGAGAGCGCGAGCGGCAGCGCGCCCAGCAGCGCTGCGAGCGTGGTCATCATGATCGGGCGGAAGCGGAGTTTCGCCGCGCGCACGATCGACTCCTCGGGGCCTGCGCCCTCTTCGCGCTCGATGTCGAGGGCGAAGTCGATCATCATGATGGCGTTTTTCTTGACGATGCCCATGAGCAGCACGACGCCGAT
>Ga0187781_10003207_pt1 | contig 12342 bp, 13 predicted proteins | sample 0715_SJ02_MP02_2_FD_132447 | JGI IMG/M metagenome (GOLD analysis project Ga0187781, IMG submission 132447) | Tropical peat soil microbial communities from peatlands in Department of Meta, Colombia - 0715_SJ02_MP02_20_MG | ecosystem: Environmental > Terrestrial > Soil > Wetlands > Peat | place...
ATTGTTTCTGGTCCCAACGGCACCACGGTTCGCGCTACCATTACGGTACCTCAGGCCGCCCTGACGGAGACCGTCGATGACCGCTCTTCGCATCTTGATCGCGGATGACCACTCCGTCGTTCGCGCAGGGCTTCGTACTCTCCTGGAGTCACGCGCCGGGTGGGAGATTTGCGCAGAGGCTTGCGACGGCCGCGATGCCGTGGAGAAAGCAGCCAAGCTTAAGCCCGATATCGCGGTATTGGATATCGGAATGCCGCTTCTCAATGGAGTCGAGGCGACGCGCCGCATTAGGCAGGCGTCTCCCCATACGGAGATTCTGATCCTCACCATGCACGAGTCAGACGACCTTGTGCAGCAGGTTGTGCAGGCAGGGGCCCGCGGCTATGTGTTGAAGGACGAAGCCGACCGCGTGCTGCTGGCGGCTGTGGACTCTGCTCGTCAGCACAAGCCGTATTTTTCGACGCGACTGTCTCACGCGGATGATCTCCCCGCCTCTGGCGCCGAAGGGGCAAAGCCGCCGAGGCCCCGGCTCACTCCGCGCGAACGAGAAATCCTGCAACTGCTCGCTGAGGGCAAGTCCAACAAGGAAGTGGCAAACCTGTTAGGCATCAGCGTCAATACAGCCGAAGCGCATCGCGCGAACATCATGTTGAAGCTGGGCCTGCATTCGCTGGCCGAGCTGGTGCACTACGCCATCCGCAATCAAATCATCAAGCCCTGATTACGCACCAGTTCACAGCTTCGGAAAAGAAAAAGACAAAAGGAACGCGCGCGGGCTGAAGCCTATGCTACAGGGCCGATTTGAAGGTCAGCCAGCGGCGTTGCGGATTAGTTGGCAGTAAAAGTCGATGGACTGGGCGAAATTGTCGATGGAGACGCGCTCGTTGGTGCCATGGATGCGCGTTGTATCTTCCGCATTCATGCGAATGGGCATGAAACGGTAGATATCCTTGGTCAGTGGGGCATAGTGTCGTGAATCGGTCATGGCCACAAAGACGAAGGGTGCGACCACTGCATCCGGAAAGACTTCGGCCACAGTTTTCTGCATCAGTTTGAAGTTTGGTGAATCCACGCTGGAGCGGGGCGATGGCTCAGCGGGAGGCTCGCCTTCCATGGGGGCCAGCTTGACGCGCGGATCGCCAATGACTTTGCGCACGTGTTCAGTGACGCTGTCGACGGTGTCTCCAGGCAAGAGGCGGAAATTGATGATGGCGGTGGCGCGGCTGGGCATCACGTTATCTTTTGTGCCGGCCCGGAAAATGGTGACGGCGGTTGTGGTGCGCAGCGTGGCGTTTGTGTCCGGGGAAGATTCGAGAATGCGCTGCACGACCAGGCCGAAGAGCCACATGTTCTTGAAGACGACGCGCAGAGGAAAGTTAGCACTGCCCCCGCCGTACTCGAGGAATTCTCCGATAGGGCCGTGGACGTGTGCGGGCATGGGGTGTGTTTCGACTCTGTGGACGGCCCTGGCGAGGATGCCGATGCTGGACGTGTTCGGCGGGATGGAGGAGTGACCGCCGGCCGTTTCGACGGAAAGCTCCAAGCTAAGGTAGCCCTTTTCGGAAGTGCCAATCATGGCAACGGGCGCGCTGACGCCGGGCATTATGCCCAGAGATAGGAAGCCACCTTCGTCGGTGACGAAGGCCGCCTGAACGCCACGCGACTTGAGTAACTGAGCGATTTTCTCGGCGCCTTCGGAGCCGCCAATTTCTTCGTCCTGGCCAAACGCGAGATAGATGGTGCGCTTCGGCTGGAAGCCTTTGGAGAGCAGGATATCTGCGGCTTCGAGGACGCCGACGATGGTCATTTTGTCGTCGAGAGTGCCGCGGCCCCAGATGAAGCCGTCGGCGATTTCACCGGAGAACGGAGGATGAGTCCAATTGGATTCGGTGCCTTCCTCAACGGGGACAACATCCTGATGGCCGAGAAGGACGATGGGACTCAGGGACGGGTCCGTTCCCTTCCAGGTGAAGAGAAGATTGTTGGCGCCGACGACTTCATGCGGGAGTTTCGCGTAAACCTGCGGGAAGGTTTTCTCGAGATAGCCGTGAAAGCCGACGAAGGCGTCTTGCGTGGCCTGGCGCTGCGCGCCGGTGCCGTCCGGTCCCCAAGAGATGGTGCGGAACGGAATCGTACCCGAGAGGTCGCGAGCGACTTTTTGTGCGTCGATGGTTTCCGACGTGTGGGGGAGGGCGGCGATTTGTTTGGAGGGGAGAAGCAGAGTACGGGCAAAGACAACGACGAGAAGCAGAAGAAGGAGCAGGCCAAGGAATTTCAGGAGGGTTTTCATGACGGTCTCCGTGGGGTGTGTATGAAACATAGGGTATCTCAAGTCGGCCCCGGAGCGAGTTTTCCGTCGACAGTTAACAGTTCACAGTTTGCAGTCTCAGAAAGAATGAATCGGTCTCGTCAAAATGGCGGAGCCATTCAAAGCTCAAGGTGAGCTAAAGCTCCGACCTCTTAAGGGAGATTGTTGGCGAGCAGCGAGTTGGCTTCCTTCTGGGCGGCGGCGAAATCGGGAGAGATCTGGTTCACGCGCTGACGCAGGGCCTGCGCCTGATCCGCTTGGCCTTCGAGTTCGATGGCACGCGCCAGCAGGAGATAGCCGACATCGGTCGGCTGCAGCTTCATCGCTTGGGAGAACTGGCGGGCCGCCCCCGGGTAATCGCCGTCGTGCAAAGCGATCAGTCCCAGGCCTACGAGGGCGATGGGACGGTTGGGAGACAGGCGCAGAGACTGCTCGAAGCACGGTTTGGCGTCTGCGGTGTCGCCGACCTGCCGGTAGGCCGATCCCAAATTCGTGAAAGCATCCGCGCGCATATCGGGATTGTCGGCATGGAGCAAGACCAGTTTGTAGAGATTGATCGCTTCCCCGTAATTGCCCCGGGAGTGTTCGTAGGTACCGAGGATCATGGTCGCCTGCAAATCGTGAGGATCAATGGTGAGCGAGGCTCGCACGTGACTTACCGCTTCTTCGCTTCGCCCATCCATAACGAGAAAGCGGGCCAGGCTGTCGTGGGCCACATTGTTATCTTGCGTGACCGCGAGGGCGCGGGACCAGAGCGTCTGGCTGTCTCGCCAATAGCCAATCTCGCGATGAGTCAGGAAGCTAAGGGCAATGAGGGCCGCCGCGGCGGCTGTGCCAAGCGCCCAAGGCGGAATTCTCTGGTGCGCACCCTCTTCCAGAGTCCAAACCAGCATCAGAAACAGGCCGATGTAGGGGATGTAGGCGTAGCGGTCGGCCATGGCCTGCTGCCCGACTTGAACGAGGCCGATCATCGGCAGCATGGCGCCCAGAAACCAGAACCAGCCAACGAGAAGGTAGGGCTGCCGCCGGCGCTGCCAAACGGCAACCAGGGTTACGACGATAAGAAGGAAGAGAGAGGCTGCGACTTTTGACAGGGGGAAGAGTTTCGTTGGGTGAGGATAAAAGGCCGCGAGATTCAGTGGCCAGACGGCGAAGATCAGGTAGCGAACGTAAGAGATGAGGGTATTTCCCACACGGTTCAGCAGAGAATAGTAGGCTCCGTGCATGGCGTGACCATACCGCTGGGCCAGAACCGTGAGTGCAGCGTCCGCAATCGCGAGCAGGAGGAGGGGCACTTTCTCGAGCAGCAACTTGGGCAACGAAACTTGCGCGACGGTTTCCTGCTCTTCCGGATTTTGGGGCGAGGTCCAACCAGCCACGCGGCAAAGCGGCCAGAAATCCCAAAGCAGAAGCAGGAAGGGGAACGTCACGACTTGTGGCTTGCTCATCAGGGCCAATATAAAAAGAAGGAAGACCAAAGCGTAGCGGCTCAAGCCGGGCCGCCGGGCGTACCAACCATACGCCGCGAGACCAAGGAGAAAGAAAAGCATACTGAGCACATTTTTGCGCTCAGCCGCCCACGCGACGGACTCGACATTGATGGGATGTAGGGCAAAGAGCGCGGCCACCAACAGACTTCGCCACGGAAAGCCAGTGGCGCTGTACAGAAGCCAGAACAGGATGGCAGCGTTGAGTGAGTGCAGAATTGCATTGACCATGTGATGCCCGCTGGCACGCGCGCCGAAGAGACTGTAGTCCAAGGCGTGAGAGAGCCAGGTAAGTGGATACCAGTTGTCCCACTCGAAGGAAGTGAGCGACCACTTCAGCGTGTTCCACGTTAGGCCGGCCCTTAGGTGGGGATTATTGAGGATGTAGGTGTCGTCATCGAGGTTGATAAAGCCGTTGCGACTGACAGGAGAATAGACGGCCAGGGTGACGGCGGCCAAAAGTAGGCTCAAAACAAGAGCGCGCTTGAAAGGAGAGTGGAAGAGTTCGAAGGAGGATTTGTGGTTTGGTTGCAAGCGATTCATACGCTCAACGCCCCGGGTTTGGGCTCATTCGAAATTATATAGAGCGGCCAGGTGGGCAAGAAGAATCGAGTATGACGCGTGTGACTTGGTGTGGAACAGAGGAGCCGGTGGTCGCTAGTCAGAAGTCGGTAGTCGGGAGTCAGTAGTCAGAAGTCTGGGGTCCTGGCCGCGCCTGCAACTGCTCGAGGACCCTTCGACTTCTCTCAAGGCAAGCTTGGACTGCGCTACGAAGCAACGAGACGGGCTCTCCACCAATCCAACGGAGTGGTAGGCTATGCTGGTCCCTTCCAGGCAGGGGGAGGATGGGAATGGGCTATTACGCCCTTTTCTATGAGGTCGTCGACGATTTTGTCGGACGGCGCGTACCTTATCGGGAAGAACATTTGAGGCTGGCAAACGCAGCGAACCGCCGCGGTGAACTGGTGTTGGTGTTTGCGCTGGCCGACCCCGCCGATGGCGCGCTGCTCATCTTTCGCGCTGACGCCTCTGAAGCGGCATCTTCCCTTGCGCAGAACGATCCCTATGTTCGGAACGGCCTCGTGAAACATTGGGAAGTGCGTCCCTGGCGTGGTTGTGGGAGGCGAGGCAAAGAACAGAGCAAGTGACATCCGAGGAGAAACCTGAAATGGTCGTGCGATTCTGGTCAGCCCGAACGACGGAGGTGCGCTTTTCTGACTACCTGCGGCACTTCCAGGAGAATGTGTTGCCCACTCTTCGGAAGGTGGACGGGTTTCTGGAGGCCCGCGTGATTTCACAGTCGGATGGCGTGGTGGTGCAGTTCATCGCGGAGACACTGTGGGCGTCGATGGAGGCGATTGACCGCTTCGCGGGGCCAGACCGGGAAGCGGCGGTGATTGCCGATGAGGCACTGCATCTGCTGACCTCGTACGATCATCGAGTGAGACATTATGAGGTGGATTTGTGTGAGGACCATCGAACGGTGAAGGCAACGGCGTGAGAGATGAAGAAGTGGCAAGTGGCCCTTCGAAGCTCAGGGCAAGCGAGGAAAGAACTGGAGGAGGATTGCAGGAGATTTTCTTCACCACAGAGGACACAGAGACCACAGAGTAAGAGAAGGAAAAAGTAGAAGAGGAAAGTGGTTATCTGCTATCCACAAGTGCCATGAAGCGCCGTAGGCGCGACACCGGATTGCCGCCCCCACTCTCTGATATCTGTCATCCGATATCTGATATCTTTCCCGCCCCCAACTATCACCAGTTCTGCTCCATCCTGATGTATCTTATTCTCTTTGCCTTACTTAAAACTTAAGACTAAGAACTTATAACTAAATTCTTGATGTCCTTCTTCCCCATCTTCCGTTCCGAACTCCGTCCAACGCTTCGCCTGGCCTTGCCCCTCATCCTCGCGGAGATCGGCTGGATGAGCATGGTCATCGTCGACACCATGATGGTCGGCCGTCTCCCCTACAGTGCCGAAGCCATCGGAGCCGTCAGCATCAGCTCCAGCATCTTCATCGTCTTTGCCTTCTTCGGCGAAGGGCTTCTCATCGGCCTGGACACGCTCGTCTCCCAAGCCTTCGGTGCAGGCCGTCGCGAAGACTGCCACACCTCCCTGATCAACGGAATCTACCTCAGCTTCGTCATCGCCCCGTTTCTCGCCATCCCTGTCTGGATCATCCCCAGCTATTTCGAGCGCTTCGGCGTAACCCACCCCGTCGCCGTCCTCGCCGCTCCCTACATGAGAACCCTCTCCGCCGGGCTCGTTCCGCTGCTCCTCTACTTCGCCGTCCGCCGCACACTCCAGGGCATGAACATGGTCCGCCCTATCGCCTTCGCACTTATCACCGCGAACCTGGTCAACTTCTTCGGCAATTACCTTTTGATCTTCGGCAAATTCGGCGTTCCCGCCTTCGGCGTCACCGGTTCCGGCATCGCCACCTGCATCTCGCGCGGCTACCTCGCGTTGGTCCTCGTCGTTTATCTCTTGTGGTACGACGCGCGCCACAAAACCGAACTGCTCAAAACTCCCGTCCAGCCCAACCTGAACCGCATCCGCAAGCTCATCGCTCTTGGCTTTCCCGCCGCTATCCAGCAAACCGCCGAAGTGGCAGTCTTTGCGCTTGTCGCCACGCTCATCGCCCGCCTCGGTGCCGTGGCCCAGGCCGGACACCAGATCGCCTTGAACACCGTCGCCTTCACCTACATGGTTCCCCTTGGGCTCGCTTCCGCTGCCGCCGTTCGAGTCGGCCAGGCCCTCGGCCGACGCGATCCCCTCGCTGCACGCAATGCAGGCAACACCGCGATTCTTCTTGGCGCCTCCTTCATGGCCAGCATGAGCGTCGTCCTTCTCGTCTTTCCGCGCTACATCGCTCGCTTCTACACCGCCGACGAAGTCGTCATCCACGCCGCCATCACTCTTCTCGCCGCAGGCGCCGCCTTCCAGCTCTTTGACGGCATCCAGACCGTCGCCACCGGTTCTCTTCGTGGCACTGGCGACACCCGCACGCCCATGCTCTGCCACTTCTCCGCCTACTGGCTCCTGGGACTCCCTCTGGGCGCGTATCTCTGTTTCCGCCGCCACTGGGGAGCTCTCGGCCTCTGGGTCGGCCTTAGCCTCTCCCTCATCCTGATCGGCATCCTCCTCCTCGCCTTCTGGCGTCGCCGCTCCCGCCGTATCCCTCTCCCGTAACCTTGCCCTCCTCGCCCTCCGCCTGTGCATTTTTGCCTTTGTAGCGTCCGCCGCTTGCCTTTAGCAAAGCGAAGGGGACAAGGCGGGCCGCTCTTTTCTATTCCCTCTGTGCCCTGCATGTCCTCTGTGGTGAATCGCTCTTCTTGGTCGCTCCGTATCTCGGCGTCTCTGCGTTAGCCTATTCCTCCTCCGACTACCAGCTACTGACTTTTCTTTCTCGCCACTCGCTTGCCCTGAGCTTCGAAGGGCCACTTGCCACTAATAATATTCCTTGACACGTATATGCCCCATAAGGCATACTAATTCTGCCATGCTCGAAACCTTCAAAGCCCTCGCCGAACCCAACCGCTTCCACATCGTCGAACTCCTCCTCCACGGCCCGCGTCCCGTCTGCGACCTCGTCGACGAACTTCACCTCAACCAGCCCCAGGTCTCCAAGCATCTCCGCGTCCTCACCGACGCGGGCCTCGTCGACTCCCGTGTTGACGCTCAGCGCCGCATCTACGCCTTGCGCCCCGCGCCGCTCCAGGAACTCGACGCCTGGATCGATCGCTATCGCCGCATTTGGGAAACAAACTTCCAACGCCTCGATTCCCTGCTCGAAACCATGAAATCCAAGGAGAAAAAACATGGACGCAAACAGCGCTAAGCCCGCCCCCATTCGGATCGCCGGGGCTCTCCAGGTCTACACCCCCTCCGACCGCGAGGTCTCGATGACGCGTGTCTTCAACGCGCCACGTCACCTGGTCTTCGAAGCGCTCACCAAGCCCGAACTCCTCAAGCAGTGGCTGCTAGGCCCTCCGGGCTGGACTATGCCTGTCTGTGAATTCGACCTGCGCGTCGGCGGCTCGTATCGTTTCTTGTGGCGTGGGCCCGATGGCGCGGAGATGGGCGTCAGCGGCGTCAACCGCGAAATTGTTTCTCCGGAATGGCTCGTGGGCACGGAGAAGTTCGATCAGCCCTGGTATCCTGGCGAAGCCATCGTCACCTACCAACTCGTCGAGCACGACGGCAAAACAACTCTCACCATCACCATCCTTTACCAATCCCGCGAAGCCCGCGACATCGCTCTCAAGTCCGGAATGGATACGGGCCTCTCAATGAGCTACGACCGTCTCGCCGCGTTGCTTCTCTCTCTGCCCTCTGCCGGAATCAACCCATGAACGCCACATCCGTCACGCCAACTGTCGCACCGCACCACATCGGCCGAAGCATTCTCGCTCTGCTTGTTGGCTTTGTAGCTCTCGTCATTCTTTCTCTCGCCGCCGACGTCGTCCTTCACGCCCTCGGTGTGTTCCCGCCCCTGGGCCAGTAAACACACCCAGTGGTACACTCTTGCTTGCCACTTTCTATCGCTTCATCTTCGGCATGATTGGCAGCTACCTCACCGCTCGCCTCGCCCCCTACAAGCCCATGCAACACGCCCTCTTTGGAGGCTTCCTCGGCCTCGCCCTCAGTATCCTCGGCGCCGCCGTGACCTGGAACCTTGGCCTCGGCCCTCATTGGTATCCCGTCGCGCTCATTGTCCTCGCGCTACCCCAGGCCTGGCTCGGGGGCAAACTCCGTCTCACGCAGCTCTCCTCCAGTTCCGCCGCCTGACACCCGAGTCCTCTTTCTTTAATTTTTCTTTATTTTTCTTTTCTTCTCTTCTGCTTCTCTGTGCACTCTGTGTGTGGTGAACCTTCTTCTCTGCGTTTCCTCCGCGCTCTCGGCCTCTCTGCGTTAGCGTCTTTTCTCTTATCTTGTTCTCTCTCCCCTCGCCACTTTTTCTCTGTGTCCTCTGTGGTGAACGTTCTTCAAACAAAAACGGCGCAAATCTCGTTGCGCCGTCGAAATCCGCTTCAAACTTCTGACTTCCAACTTACATCTTGTATCTTCCTAAATCCTCGTCGCTCAGCCCTTCCAGATAATTCCGCAGCTGTTCATTCGTCGTCCTCTCCGCCAGCGCCGAACTCACCTTCGAATTCTTCAACACGTTTTCATCCACATAAATCGGGCAGTCCATCCGCAGAGCCAGCGCCAGCGCATCGCTCGGCCGTGAATCGATGCTCATCAACTCCCCGTCGCGCTCCACCCAAATCAGCGCATAGAACGTGTCGTCCCGCAGATCGTTCACTACAATCCTCTGCACGGACACTTCCAGCCCCTGCAGCACATTCTTCAGGAGATCATGAGTCATTGGCCGCGGCGTTTGCACCTTTTCAATCTCCAGGGCAATCGCGTTCGCCTCGTAAGCCCCCACCCAGATCGGCAGGATCGCCTGCCCCTGCACATCCTTCAGCACAACAATCGGCATTTGCGTAACCGGGTCCATCATCAGGCCGCGGATCTTCATTTCCACTTCCATCGCGCCCTCCTAACCAACCCCCGACTGCTGCTGCCACAACTCCCAAATTCTCCGCGTCCTCTATAACCGCTCGCTGGTATCCGGTATCTGTTCGCTGATATCCCTGACCCACGCCAGGAATCGCTCTTCCTCTCAGCCTTCTGTCATGCCGATCTTCTCCCCTACAAGACTGTTCGGCGTTGCCGCGGTGACCTTTACGTGCACGTAGTCTCCCAGACTTTCTTGTTCACGGGAAGTGAAATTCATCACTTTGTTCGATGACGTATGACCCGACCATTGGTGCTCTTTCTTCGACTTCCCTTCCACCATCACCTCAAACGACTGGCCGATCAGTCGCTCATTCCTCCCCCGCTGGATTTCCCGCTGCTTTTCCATCAAAATCGCCAGCCGTCGGGACTTTTCCTCTTCGGGAATCGCATCGTCCATTTTCAGCGAAGGCGTATTCGGCCGCGGCGAATACTTGAAACAGAACGCACCGTCATACTGCGCCAGGTCCAGCAGAGACAACGTCTCCTCAAAATCCCGTTCCGTCTCGCCCGGGAAGCCCACGATCAGGTCCGTCGTCAGGCTGATCTCCCGCTTCGCCACCCGCAACAGCGCGACCTTTTCCAGATACTCTCCCCGCGTATACGTTCGCGCCATCGCGCGCAACACCTTCGTCGAGCCGCTTTGCACCGGCAGATGCACGTGCTCGCAAATTGCCGGCACCGCTTCGATGGCATCCACAATATCTTTGCCAAAATCGCGAGGGTGCGAAGTTGTAAACCGCACGCGCCGGATACCTGGCACCTCCGCCACAGCCACCAGCAATTCCGAAAAGCGCATTTTCCTCGCGCTCGGGTCCGCATACGAATTCACCGTTTGCCCGAGCAACTGCACTTCCGTGTACCCCGCATCCGCCAGTCGGCGCACTTCTTCCAATATCGACTCGCTCGTCCGGCTGCGTTCCGGCCCCCTCGTAAACGGCACCACGCAGTACGAACACGCCTTGTCGCAGCCCTCGATGATCGTCAGGTACGCGCGCCACGGATTGTCCCGCCGCGTCACTTCCGTCTCAAACGTCTCGTCCGTATCGGTCTCGAGCCCGGTCACCCGCCTGTTCCCTGCTTCCAACTGAGCCAGCAACTGCGGCAGCTTCCGGTAACTCGCGCTCCCGCAAACCAGACTCACCCACGGCGCCCGCGAGAAGATCTTCTCCCCCTCCTGCTGCGCCACGCACCCCAGCACCCCAATAATCTGGCCTTCCTGCTGCGTAAAGCGGTATTCGCCGAGGCGCGAGAAGACTTTCTGGGCAGCCTTTTCGCGGATGGAACAGGTGTTGTAAAGGACCACACTGGCGGATTCAGCCGACTCCACCTGCTTGTAGCCGCGGGCGAGAAGCACGCCAGCGACTTTCTCAGAGTCATGCTCGTTCATCTGGCACCCAAACGTCTCCAGGTAAAACGTCTCCGCCCCTGTAGCGCAGGGCGAATCCCCGAGGCCTGCGGCCTTTACTTCACCCGTGCCGGGTGCCCCACCCTCGATTTTTGAGGGTGGGTCCTGGGCTTCATTGAGTGGCACACTTACGCTCACACTCGTCCCCGCGAGCCTTCCGAGCCCTATATCAAAAGTCTTCCCCATAATTCGCAGTCTACCACACGCCCCATTCTGGAGTGCGGCAGCTCGCTTGCCCTGAGCGTCGAAGGGCCGGCGCCTACGGCTCTTCCACCCCCACCATCTTCACCCCGTATGCATACTTCCCGGCCAATCCCTCCGGCACGCTGATCTCCACATCCTCTCCGACCTGCTTCCATGTAGCGCTGGCTTCTTGCCCTGAGCCTTTGCGAAGGGTCATGCCTGCCCCCTCCAACCACCCGACCTCGGCCCCCTCTTTCAGACGCAACCCCCGAATCCTCACCGTCTTCCCCTTCGGCTCCCCCAACAAAAACGCGTACACCGCTCCATCCTTCCGAGTGAACCGCACCTTCAACCCCTCCGCCGTCTCTCCCTCCGCCCGCTTCCACGGACGAGTCCCATAAATCCCCTCGCCATTCTGCTCCAACCACGCGCCCAGCGCCTTCAACCGGTCCATCTGCACCGCCGGAATCGTCCCATCCGCCTCGGGGCCAACGTCCAGCAGCAAATTCCCGTTCTTGCTCACAATGTCCACCAGCAGATAAATCAGCTCGTCCTTCGCAATCGTCTCCTTCTCGCCTTCCGCGCGGTTATATCCAAACGAACGCCCCAGCCCTCGGCACTCTTCCCATTTTTTCGCCTGAATCGACTTCAGCGTCTCATACTCCGGCGAAACAAAATCCGAGTGTTTCACCCCAAACCGGTCGTCCACCACTCCTTCCGGAATCGCGTTGTAATACTCCGCCATAATCTCCAGCGGATGCCCTGACTTCGGATAATCAATGTCATTCCACAAAATCGACGGCTGATACTTCCGCATTAACTCCCGCACGTGCGCATCCGCATACTTGCCGTACGCCTCGCTCTGCGGCTCCACGCTCTTCGCCTGCTCCCAATTTCGGATCGGCCCCGGAATGAACGTCCAGTCATACCCGCCGGAGTAATACAGCCCCATCTTCATTCCCTGCGCCCGCACCGCGGCGGTCAGCTCTCCTACCAGGTCGCGTGTCGCGTGCTGCTGATCCTTCGGCAGTGTCGGATTTGGCGTTTCGCTCGGCCACAACGTGAACCCTTCATGGTGCTTCGATGTCAGCACCACATACCGCGCCCCCGCCATCTTGAAAATCTTCGCCATTTCCTCCGGATTCCACTTCTGTATCTCTTTATCGAACGTCTCCGCAAAGTTGTAGTAGTTGTAATTCGCCCCGTAATGTTCCTTGTGATATTCCTGCGTGGGCGATCCATCGAGCCGCAGCGTATTCAGGTACCACTCCGCGTAAGGGTTGCGCTTCAGATACTGTTCTGGCGTCAATTTCTTCAACTCGTTTTCGGGCGTAAGCACGGCCCAGCCCGGCACGGAATACAATCCCCAGTGAATGAAAATGCCGAGCTTG
>Ga0187781_10003208_pt1 | contig 12342 bp, 7 predicted proteins | sample 0715_SJ02_MP02_2_FD_132447 | JGI IMG/M metagenome (GOLD analysis project Ga0187781, IMG submission 132447) | Tropical peat soil microbial communities from peatlands in Department of Meta, Colombia - 0715_SJ02_MP02_20_MG | ecosystem: Environmental > Terrestrial > Soil > Wetlands > Peat | place...
GGACAGGGTCTCTTCAAAGCGCCGTCGAACAACGCACCGCCATCCCCTCCAGCGCAATCCGACAGCATCTGGGGCTTCTTCACGAACGCAGTCACCGACGTCGTTCAACTCGTCACGGATGGGGTCACGGTAGTCGAATCGCTCGTTGGAATTGTGTGGACCGCGACCGTGGCCGCGTTCACCTACCTCGACCACTTGGCGATCGAGGCTGCGGCCATCGGGGGGACGCTCCTCAGTCGGACCGCCGCGACGCTGGTGAGCGTGGGGAAGGAGATTCTGAATGCTCTCAACTGGATGCTTGAATTCTTGGTCAACGATGTGATAAACCCGCTGCTGGCCTCCGTGTTCGGGCCGGTTAAGAGTGCGAACGCTCAGTATTGCGAGAGCATAAATTTCGCATTCCAAGCGGCGTACGCTGCAGTGGAGGGGGGTCATCCAGTCAGCCAAGCTGAATCCGCGGCAATCTGGAACAACATTGGCGGATCCACATTCGCTCTGGGAGAGGGCGTTGCCGTTGGTGTCGAAGTGGCCTTGGGTCTCCTTAGCGCGTTCAGCCTAGGCGGCGGGTTCCTTCTTCCTCTTCTCCTCAACGTCGCGATTCAATCGCTATCTTACTCCCTGCCTGGCTCCTTCAATCTCGGACAGCTACTGGGGCTCTCGTTGGTGTCTTCTGCTTTTGTGAACGAAACGTGGAACCTCACGAAGGTAGCAGGTGCGCCAGTCGCCGGAGATACCGAAGTGTTCGTCACGTGGGTGAAGGCAGACGGTTTCTTACTTGGAATCATTTCAGCAGCGTCTCTTCTCGGGCTCGCGGTGGCCTTCAGGAGCCTTGGTCTTGCTGGAATCATTTCACTCGTTTGCGTGGTCGTGAGCTTGCTCCTCTTTTGGTTCTACGAGGAGAATCAGTCCGACATTGGACTATGGGCCCTTTCAATCATCTTCGGCGCGGATGCAGCAGTGCTCGGGGCTCTGGACATTGCGTCCGACAACAATCCTCTGACTCGGTCAGTCGGTACGTTTGGCTTGGTAGCGGGCCTGGCTTCACTTGGCGTAAATTTCGCCTTGAAGTAACGGAACCATGAAGGAGCTGACATTCGACCTCACTTCTTTGTCGAGTGAGAAGTATCGCACTGCGCGCAGACTACCTCGATGGTTGTGTACGGCTGGTGCCATCGTCATTTTCGGACTGGTCGCTTACCGCCTACTCTACGGACCCTACTCCGCGTTATTCGGCCTCGGTTACGCAATCGGCCTCGCTGCTGCTAGCTTTTGTGCATGGATGGCGGCTTTTGGCCTGCGACCAGGCCCTCTCATGCTTGCGCTTCAAAGCGGATCAATTGTGTTCAGGTTCCAGGGAGACAGAGAGATATCATACACTAGAAGAGAAGCAGCGTTGAGATTCGATTTCCAGTCATGGGAGCGACGAGGAACCCGCGGTGCTGGAAGTGCGACAACTGAGTTCTACGTCCGGGATTCAATCAACGTTTACCCCCTAAGTCGCGAGTCCTTTGACGCGGCAGGTCGGTGGCTGCGAGAAGCCGGCTACGAACCGGTGGAGCGTCAAAGCCGCCTTGCCGGTCGCGGTTGGAAGACAATCCGATACAAGCTAGTTGACTGATGACTCCAGTGTTGGGGATTTTCTGAGCGCTCCGCGGGCAAGCAATCTATCGCTGTTGATCGACCAATCTCCCGAGTAGCTCAATCATACATCAACCGGGGACGATTCCCGTCTAAGCACAACATGCGCCCCCCATCCCGCGAGTGCGTGCCACATGAAATCCTCTCGTTTAGGTCCGTCACCGGAGCCCCGCCACGTACGCGAGCCGGGCGTTCCTCAAGGGGCTCGGCCTCCGCTGGGACCCCGAGGGGCACCGCTGGCACGGCACGACGAGTGCGGGGAACGTCCGCGCGCTCCGCGAGCAGCTCGGCCTCGAGGTCCGGTGCTTCGGAAGCCTTTTCCAGGCTCCCGAAAGGGCGGAGGTGCCGAGAGGCCCGTCCGCGCCAAAGCCTGCGACTCCGTCCGTTCCCTCGCCCCGCCTACACCTTCACGACGGGTCACGCACCCACGCCGAGGCTCGTATCGCGATCGCCGCCGAGCCCGACCCCGAAGAGGGGTTCGCGACACCGACCCGGAGGTTCACCCTCGCCGAGATCACGTCGGGCCTCCCCGACGATTCTCGAGAAGAGGACGAACGAGCCGAGGCGCGTCGTCTCCGTGAACTACGTGGGCGGGTGAAGGCGGCCCGAGCGGTCGTCTCGACCACGCCTGGGCTTGCCGGGACCCTCGCGGCCAATTGGCGCAGAGCGGCCGAGTTCTACGCGCGGTTCGGCGTCACAGAATCGATGTTCCGGTCCGGGGTCCGCTCCGCCGAAGCCTAAATCGCAAAGCGCGTGTAAGACGGAAGAGATGGAGGCGACGCCAGAGGACCGACCTCAGACGTTCGATTTGCGCGCAGCGGGCCGGTCGTTTGCTAGCATTCAGCGTACAACGCTTTTCCTGATTCTCGCGGTGGAAGTCATGCTGACCGCATTCGGAATCTGGTTCGGATTCAAGCTTTACACGGTGATTTCGGCTCAGAGCATTTCCTCAACGGATGGAGTTGGGCTTTCTCTCGCCCTTGGATTTGTGGTTGTTCTGTTGGCGGTCTTGATTCCAATCACCAGACGTTTCTTTCCTGGCGCGACCGAAGTTACGCTGAGCGACACGCGACTCATCCTAAGGTACCCAAGAAATCGGATCGATTCATTTCAATGGGCCGACCCGAAAACTCACTTCTTGCTCTACGATTATAGCGCCCATCCTCGGATGGTTCGAGACGGCCGGGCCCACTCGATAGTCATCCCTTGGGGACGAGTTTCGATTCTGACCGAGGAGTGTCACAATGCGACTCGCGCCAGAGCGCGGCGTCAAGGGGCGCGGATCACTACCCGGCAAGGCAGCGCTTCTCTCTACGGGTTTTCCCCCGAAATCTCTTGCATTCAGGGCGCCAGGCCCCCGGCCGGGTCGTGAGGTCAATCGTATCGCTCTCTTTGTTTCTTGGAGTCACACCTCGCGTCCGGCCGCACGGACGAGGACGAACCCGAGGAGATCGCGTCCCCGACGCGCCAGTTCATCATCCGGGACACCACGAGCGGCTCCCCGGACGATTCCCGCGAGGAGGACGAGCGCGAGCAGGAGAGACACTTGCGTGACCTGCGCGGACGCCTCAAGGCGGCGCGAGCGGTCGTGTCGACTACTCCCGGTGTCGCAGACACGCTTGCGAACGACTGGCGCAAGGCAGCGCGATTTTACGCCCGATTCGGGATCACCGAAGGGATGTTTCAGAACGGAGTTCCCTCCGAGAACTCGCTACAGCGTCTATAGCCCCGTGGATCGGTCCCGGATAGCGTTGAAATAAGCGGAGAGGCTGTCCGCGGTCGACCAGGACCGAACGTGAAGACTGCGCGCGACGAGCGCGTGGCCTGGGCCGTGCCGGGTGCGGCTGCAGACCCGCACGGCAGTTCCGTCGCTGGCGAGGAGACTGCTTTCATGGATATGTCGACACGCTTCGGGGCAGCGAATGTAGATGCTTGTGCCGACGTGGCGGTCGTGTCGGGCTCCGGTCGAAGACACCGACCGATCCATCGAAACGGCAAGCGACTGCGGCCTCTCGCCACGGTTCTGGCGATTGGCTCGGTGTTGGTGCTTTTGCTCACATCACTCCCATCGGCGGCTGCCGCCTCGACAGGGCCGGGGCCTCCACCCGCAGGAACCCACCCGACGACTCTCGACTTCGTTTACAATGTCAACCCGTCGTTGTTTCCGCCGCCGGCCGAGCTGGCTTCCAAGTCGGCCACCTCGCTCGTGAAGATCGCGTCGCTTCCCTCCGGCGCCAACTCCTTCGGAATGCTGAACGTTTCCACTACCTCGACCGGGAGCAGCAAACTTTGGTTCGAATCGGGGGGGTACAGCCCGTCAATCGCAGCGCAACTTACTAAGCCGACTTGTTCGGGCAGCAGTTGCCCGGCCAGCGTTCCGATCCAGTGGAATCCCTCCGTTTCGCTCGGTGCATTCACGTCTCCGATTACCGCCGATGGAATCACTTCATCGGGTGGCCCGATTATCGTGGCAGCGTCCAGTGCGGGAACGACCCACCTATGGAACTCCAGCACCTACGGGTCAACCTGGACCACGTACGGTAGTTCCGTCCCGGGCACGCTTGTTTCGTTGAGCTCGAACGTAACGAACGTCGTCGCGGTCACTTCTGGGACTTCCGGCTGGCTGGTGACCTCCTTTGGCCTTGGGGGAGTGGAACTCGGTCAGGTAACCGTTACACCCAGCGGGTCCGGTGCAACCGGAATCCTGTCGGCGTCGGTGACCTTCGCGTCCAAAGGGCTTGGCTCCGTCATCGCCGTCGCGATTTCCGTAGCCGGCTCGGATCAGGTTCAGGTTGCAACATCCGCCAATGAAGGGGTCTCCTTCTCGACACCTGTCAGTGTGGGCACGTTCGGGGTCGCGGGTCCTACCGCGGCTCTGTCGACGGTGGGCTACACGGAGCTTGCGGCACCGGGGTGGGTTGCCGGTCAGATCGCGATCGTGTCGTTCGGGTCCGGCTTGTTCCTCGCTTATCCTTCGCGGGCCGCCGGGGAGGTGCAACTCGTGACCGAAGGCTCGAGCAACTACGGTTCGAGCTGGCAGGGCCCCTATCTCTCGGGTCCGGTGATGGGTGCCATCGAGAATCTTTCCGTTACCACATCTCCGGCGGGACTTGCGTACGCGGTATGGAGTAGTTCCGCCCTTGGAACCGGTACCCCGGAGGAGGCGATCTACTTTGCCGATGGTTCCCTCATGCTCGCGCCTTCCGCCGTCCCTCTTGGCCCCGGAGGGGCTCTCTCACCGTCCGCCGGACCGGCCATCGCCGTCGATGCGTTTCAACGCCCCCTGATCGCTTGGCCCGCCTCCAATGCTTCCACCTCGGGGATCGCGTTCACCGGGGATTACCTCACGGCGAACGAAACCCTCTCGCAAGTGGACCAGATGGTCGTGGACCCCTTGGCGCTCGGTGATTTTGCTCCGGGCAGCGGAAAGACCACGCAGGCGGCGTTCAACACGTCGATTTCGAAAGCCGTGTCGGAAGTCTCGACGAATCTCTCTTCCAACAAGCTGTGCGACGCCCAAAACGCCAGCGTGTACGGTCTCTACCAGAACCTCACGCATCTCCCATTGACAATCGTTCCGGGGTCGGGGACGGTCTGTTCTTCCAACCTGGTTCCGAACAACAAGACGTCGCCCCTGACTACGTCGGTGGGTATCGACTCACCCAACACGTATCTCGCAGTCTATGCGGACTGGCTGCTGGAAGCACTGGGCGTACCGCTCGCAGCCTCACCGCTCGCCAATGCCACCGGCTCCTGGGGGCCGATTGCGAGTGCATCGGCTCCGCCACCTTGGTCGAAGATCGCTGATTTCAACGCCAACTCTGGATGCAGCGGGGCTGGGTGGTCGGTCTGTCAGGCCGACGAGCAGGTCGAAGTATCCTCCACGATGTACAGCCCCACCGCGCTCAATCTCGTTCCGAGTACTGTCTTTCCTTCGTCGTCGCTCTACGACCCAGCCACTTTGGTCTGCCGGAACCTAGACGAAGACGAGGGATTCTGGGCCAACTACACATTGGTCAAGACGTGGTCGAATGTATCGATAGACAATGGGACCGTCCATTCGTTCATTGGCACAGGATTCTATCCGTCGATTTACGTGGCGAACCTCACGGTCGGGAGTTCCTATTATTGGAATCTCACCTTGTCGCCTAGGTTCCAACTCACCGAGGGCGGCTCGCTGTGTGGCCATGGCCAAGCCCCGCCGACTCCGTTCAGCGCAGCCAAGACCAGTTTCTCGGGAGTCGTATCGACAACACTGGCCCTCTCGTCGATGTCTCACTCCTGGCATGTTTACTACACGAACCAGCAAAACGCGGCCCCTGTCTCGGTCGGTATCGGCTTCGTTTCGAACATCGAGACCGTCGCCAACGCGACCGTCACTACCGGTTCAACCACGGTCGCGACGTGGGCGAGTTCCCATAGCGCCTACCTTCCGGCAACGACCGGCGCGATGAGCTTCCAGGGGGTTGTCGGGGACACCTACGAGGTCTCGGTTGTCGCCCTCACTCGTCCGGGCGGGTGGACCACTGCTCAGCTGCCGTCATTTTCGTACGCCACACCGACAAGCGCCCCTGCACAAACGTCGTCGTACTCCTTTTCGATGACGCTCACAAAACCCTCGATCACCCTATCGGGCTGGACAACAAGCAATGTTACCTCCACTACAGCCCAGCTTACCTGGCTCGCCAACGCGGATGGCGGTGGGACCGTTACTTATTCCGCGAACAACAGCGGGGAAAACATCACGGCGATCGGCATTCTCGGAGCCTCGGCGAGCGGGAACTGGAGGTACACGATCGAATTGCACGGACTGGAGCCGTGGACCGTTTATGTCGGATCTTTCGGCGTGGTCACCGCCAATGCAACCTACACCTACTACTTCAGCGAGCCTTTCAGTCCGTTCCAGACCGCAGTGGGGGTCATCATCACCGAGTCAGACTATCCTTACGACTCGATCACCCACACCGGCGGCGGGGGGTCTTTCCACTGGAATCTCCCCAATGCATTCAGTGGAATGTCCCCGCTTCCAAGAGTGATGAACGGGACCTTGTTGATCTGGAACTCATCCCAAACGATCAGCGTCCCAGTTTCCTCGTCCGAAGTGAACCAGACGAAGTCCAGCTCTTGGTTCGACACCTTCAACTTTACACTCGCCGGACTCAACGTAACCTATGGCGTCCTTCTCGAACTCAACTACTCCACCAACCCTGTCACCTTTGTGACGAGTCAAGACCTGAATTTCACCTATCAAAAGGATACCAGTGGCGACGGACTCACCGACCGCGAGAAGGTCAATGGGTGGGTAGTACCGGTGAACGGTTTCGCCGGTATCTATCTCGCCGATCCGGATGCCTTCTCAACGAATGGCCTTGTGAGCGACTACTTCGAGAAGCTTTACGACCTCGATCCCTGGACCGTCGATACTGCTTCGAGCCACATGATCGACCTCTGGAATCTCACCTTTGACCTTGGTAATGCTTCCCAACCGGTCTCAATTCCCGATAGTTTTGGTTTCCATTTGTGGTGGGAGAACAACACAAGTTTCTATCCTTTCTCTTTTGCACAGTACCCCGGGGGACGACCTCTTGGTCAACCGGTCAATCCGACTCCGTGGGGGAACATCAGCTGCACTAGTACCGGTTGTCCCGGTAGCTACGAGTACTCGTCAAACGTGCTTTGGTCCCGTCAGGCGCTGACCACATTTCTGAGTTTCCCAGGTCTTTCTGGGGTAACCTACTGGAAGACCGACTGGCTCCGAGGGGTGATTGCGAGTTACGGGGGGACCTGGTATCTGACCCTCTGGGGCAAGCTCTCCTGGGGTGCGAATCCCGACTATTCCGTCACTCCGGCCGGAACGACCCTCCCGGACGGAAATCGAATCTCGCCCCTTGGACTCGATCGCCTGTCCGTCGAAGTGAACAACCTATACGTGTCGGGTTTGCAGACCGGTCTGGGGTACGCAGTTCGATTGCGCGTGTTCCCGGGCACAACTTCGACCGGAAATTGGACTCTTTCGAACTATACGGCGCCTGTCGGGGGCGTCATTTCCCGCCTGACGGGCTACGATGTCTGCTTGCCTGTCAATCCCACAGCCCAATTCGAGACCATCCAGCTGCAGATATTTGCCAACGAGAGCGGAACATCCACGCTTACTCCGATCAATTTCCTGCTCGTGAACGGCGAGCCTGCGGCCGAGACCAACGTCACCTACGATATGCTGCTGGGCCAGGCCGTGGCCTACACGTATGGCAGCAACGTTCCGAGTCCGAACGGTTCCCTTTCAATGGTGCTCCAGTCCCTCACGGTTGGGGGCAAGACACCCACTTACCTTTGGCTTCCGACCGACAACTCCACGGTGAACGGTCTTCCTGCCGGCCTCGAACGTTATACTGGGGAACAGTCCTTTGACCTCGTCATCATCAATGCGTCGACTTCCCTGAACTCGAGCAGTATTCCGTTCCCTTGGGGCGGGTCGTACGTTCTATCGCTGCAACCGGGGCTCAACAACCTTTTGCTCCCTCGCGAGCAGTTCCTGAACTCGTCATTTGCGGCTGCCATTCTCCAAGGGAAGGACTTCCCGTACCCCTCAGGTCACCCTACCCCACCCATCCTCTCCGGGGACACCAAGGCCCAGAATCTGCTCACAAAGTCTTTCGGAAGCGTGTCGGGCCTGATGTTCGATCTGCAGGCGTATTGGCAAAACAGATCGGTCTCCCGAGGGCCATTCAACTTCACGACCGCCGAGACGGGCGTCTCCAACAGCAGTTCGCTTCAGATTCGCACGCTGGTGGTCCAGACCCCGCCTTCGTACAACACCGGAGGACTACTGAGCGATCCGGGACTCTATTCGAGCGTCCCACAACCTCCCGCTCTCCAATCGATCTTCACCCTGAACATCACATCCACAGCGACGCTCGACCTCCTGCTCGCCGCGCTACTGACGAACACGACCGCCGGCGTGAACGGAACCTTCCAACCCGTCACGAATCAGGTTTCGTCACTGGGCTTTGAACCCGCGGTCATCAATGCATTGGCCAACGCTCCCATCGGCGGCCAAGGACTGTTCGGACCCCCACCCTACAATCCGAAGTCAACGAGTGGGGGGGGCCCCTGGGGTGATTTCGTAAACGCAGTCACGTCAATCGTGACCACCGTGGCCGGCGCCGTGATGTCGCTGGTGAACGTCGTCTGGACCGCGACCGTGGCCGCGTTCACCTACCTCGACCACATGGCGATCGAGGCTGCGGCCATCGGGGGGACGCTCCTCAGTCGAACTGCCGCGACGCTGGTGAGCGTGGGGAAGGCGATTGGGAACGCCCTCAATGCGCTCCTCGATTACATCGTCTCGCTCGTGAAGGCCGCGTTAGCCTCGGTTATCGATCCCATCGTGAGAGCCGCAGCGAGTTTCGATAGCACTCTTGGTTCAGCGGCGAACGCGACCGTTGCGGACGTGAACGGAGGAGGAGGGGTGACTGCGGCGCACGCCCTGGCATGGGGTCAAGCATTTGACCCGATCGCAATCCTTGGGGTCGCTGTGGCATTCGCGATAACCGTAGCGCTAGTGATTCTTGGCCCGCTAGACCTGGGTGCAGGTTTCATAGTCCCCCTGATTTTGACGATAGTTCCGACGTTCTCGCAGAACTTGATTTCCGGGTTGGCGTCGATTTCTTCGTTTACTGCGCAGGCGGTGGCAACGCTGGAGGACAGTTTCACAAACAGCCTCCCCAAAGCAGAATGGGAGGCAGTAGCTGGAGTGGCGGCTCTGACAGCCTCCAGTACGGATTTCTTTATCGCACTACTGACAGCGGCTCAAAAGGGACTTACCGAGCAGATTGCCGCGACGCTCGCGCTCTCTATCATCGTTGACCTCGCTGTCTTCGCAATCGGCGTGGTCACCTGGGCGAGCCACCTTGGCGCCGTCGCGATTGCCGCGCTAGTACTGGCCGGTATCGCCGCGTTCGTAGCCTTTCGGGCACTGGTCGGCGGAATCGCATCGATCAAGACATATGCCACGATCTCGGTCGTGCTCGCGGGAATTGGAGTGGCGGCAGCTTCTGCGGACGTCATACTCGCTGAGACATGAACGCATCTGACCGCGGTCTCGCGTCCGAACCCGCGTTCGACCTTCGCGCACTGAACGCGGAATCCGACGGTCCGAAGAGGAAGAAACGATTGTGGGTGATCGGGGTCACTGTCTTTGCTGTAGTGTGGGCGCTCGTTTTCGCGACCATTGACGCCCAAGCGTTTGCCGCTGGCGACATATCCGCGTTTCGACTCGTGACGCTCCTCATCGTGCTCCTGTTTGCCGGATTACTTTTGGCCACAGCCGCCTCCGGTTTTCTGCTCACCCGGCGTGGGGCCGATTTCGTTCGAGTCAACAGCACGTACCTCGAGCTGTTCTTTCCTGACGGACGTTCGATTTCCCTGAGTTGGATCGACTCGCGAGTCTCGTTCGAACTCTATGACGCCTCCTCCACGCCTCGCACTTCAATATTGGCCACATCTCCCTTCTTCTTACGTATCCGCGGGACAGAATCCACACTCTCGCGAGAAGCCTACGAGCAGATCTTTGCCCAAGCTAGCGACCACAACTTGATTTCCAGGAGTCTCAGGGGCAGTCGGTGGGTCTATCCGCGAGCGGTGGCCCCAATCATCCATCATGTGCGAATCGAGGGGAGAACAACTCGAAATCATAGCCCTTAGTTCGGTTGGCCCCAATAATTCGTGCAAGACTTCGCTTCTGGACCGCCCAATCGAACGACTCGCGAGACGCCGTCCGAGTTTGTGTGCACGAGTCAGGGGTCCGCCCCGCGGCTCGTGAGCTCGCCCGTTCTCTCCCTCTCCTCGCGGAAACCCGCGCTCGCGACGGGCCGAAGGCCGCGCGTCTAGTTGTGCCGCCCGAACCAAGCCATTGCGAGCCCCAAGGTCGCGCCGAAGGACACGGCCTCGAGGGCGATCCACGCCGAGGGGAACTGCTGGCCCCAGCTGAACAGATACAAGCCGTTCGGGACGCTAGATCCTCCGGGCGTGACCGCCGGACTGTCGCTGATGTGACCGTGAATCACGAGAACGAGATCCCCGTGGTAGGCGAGCGGGGCCTGGACGACCCACGAAAACGGTGCGGATTCCGCGCCCACGACGTAGGGAGTGTTGGCCCCGACAATGGCGAATCCCTGGGTCGATGAGGTGATCGAATCGATCACGCACCCCGGGTTCGCAGGGACATTGGCGGACTCGAAGTGCTCCTGGCCGTACGGAGGAAGCGAGAAAGTTGGGGACTGTATCGTCATCACTCCGAGACCGCAGGAACCGGTTCCCTCGATCGTGAGGTTGCCCACGGTTACTGTCGGCCCTCCTCCCGGAAACAGTGCGAGGGCAGCAAACGCGGACGCACAGAGGGCGAGTGCGAACGCCACGGGGAGGACCCAGCGCATGGGACCCGAATCTCGAATCGCGGTACTTCGTATGAACTTCGCGGTCGGAGAGCCCACGCGTCCGCGGGTCCCCCCCGTTCGCTTCGCTCACGGGTCCTCCCCGCGTGGCTCTCGCCCGTTCTCCCTCTCCTACAGGCGAGGGAGAAAGATGCTCGACAATCCTAAGCAGAGCACACCCGCGGACCCATCGACTCGGAACCCGCGAATGGTCTGGACTGGGGCGATACTGTTGACCATCGGCCTGTCGCTCCTCCTGTTCGCGGGCGAGTGGTTCGCCACGTTCGATGCGTGCGTCGCGAACCCGACCTGCACCGCGGGGGTCCCGCCCTCGGCGATTGAGACCTACCTCGCGCTCATGGTCATTGGGGCCGCTCTTGTAGTGGTCGGTGTGACAGTCGCTTTCTATCGGGAAAAGGGTTTGCCGCGACGCGCGATGATCCTCTGGCTGTGATGCCGACTTTGTTGTGCCGATAGGACCTGTCCCCCCTTACTCATACACCGGCACGTCGGCATCGTCGGCACGGGGTCGGCACGACCCGGGAGCTCAGTTGTTCCGTCCGAGCGCCGAATCGGTGCCGCGGTCGCGCTCGTCGCGACTACGATCTGCGGCGTCCTTCGATTCGGCCAGCTGCCCTATGTCATAGACGCGTTCCTGGCCGTCTCCCGTTCGTACCCTGCGACTCTTCACCCCGAGAGCGACGAGCGCCATCCCGAGGCGTTGCCGTTCGAGGATCCCGCCCTCGCCGACGCCGAACAGGTCGGCAAAGTCCTGGAGCGTTGCTTGCGTCTTACCTTGGGCAAGGAGCTGCTTGACGCGAAGGTGAACCCGAGAGAGGTCGGAATCCGAGACTTCCGAGTGGGGCTCTACCACTGAGGCCGGTGAGACGAGACCGCCCACGGAGCCCCCTTCGTCTGTCAAGAAACTCCACGGCTGTCCCGACCCCGAGACATAGGGAAGGAATCTCGCCGCCGCCTCTTTCCAGATCAGCCCGAATTCCCGCCAAAGTGTGACGTCGGGGGCCCCTTGAGAAAGGATCTGGAAGAGCCGTCCGGCGCTTTCGCGATCCGGAACGACGAAGAGGCACGGTCGATGCACGGCCAGGGACTTTCGGAGGTTCCGGATCACCTGCTCGGGGTGTTTGATCAGGTTGCTGGTCTCGACTTCCACGTTGTACGTCTGGCTGTTCCATTCGAACACGCCGTCCGGCTGAGGAAGAACTCCTCCTTGGGCCACGATCCTTGGCCGAAGACCTCCGAGAGGTGCTAGGCC